>JACLAD010015551.1_pt1 | contig 14550 bp, 12 predicted proteins | sample 8027901 | NCBI WGS metagenome assembly JACLAD01 (sample SAMN15725071, study PRJNA655200) | protist metagenome | isolation source: fluorescence activated cell sorting (FACS) single amplified genomes of... | place: Spain: Blaines Bay Microbial Observatory, Mediterranean Sea | collected 2016-07-05 | reverse complement strand
CAGAGAGCATCAAATGACATTCTACCGTTTTCCCGCAGGCCTTCTGGCCGCGGCTCTGGTTGCCGGCCCGGTTCAAGCGGACAAGCTCGATGACATCATCTCATCGGGCACGCTGCGTTGCGCCGTCGTGCTGGACTTCCCGCCGATGGGCTCGCGCGACGCCAATAACGAGCCGGTCGGTTTCGACGTCGACTACTGCAATGATCTCGCGGCGGCGCTTGGTGTGGAGGCGGAAATCGTGGAAACGCCGTTCCCCGACCGCATCCCGGCCTTGGTATCCGGCCGCGCCGATATCGGCGTAGCCTCGACCTCCGATACGCTCGAACGCGCCAAGACGGTGGGCTTCAGCATCCCCTATTTCGCGTTCACCAACGTCGTTCTCACCCGCGAGGATGCGGGCATCTCGGATTTCGACGCGCTCGAAGGGCGCACGGTGGGATCGGTGGCCGGCACCTACGAGGCGATCGCCCTCGAGGCCGATGTCGATGAATGGGGGGATGGCAGCTTCCGTCCGTATCAGAGCCAGGCCGATGTGTTCCTAGCCCTGTCGCAAGGCCAGATCGATGCCACCATTGTCACCTCGACCGTGGCGTCCTCGATCATTGAAAGTGGCAAGTTCGAGGGGCTGACGATCGCCGGGGAGGCGCCCTATGATGTCGACTATGTTGGCCTGATCACGCTGCGTAATGAATACGGCCTTCTCAACTATCTCGATCTCTTCGTGAACCAGCAGGTTCGCACGGGCCGCTATGCGGAACTCTATGAAAAATGGGTCAACGACACGGCGCCCGACCTGGTAATCGAAAAGGTCTATCGCTGAGCCGGATCGGGGGCGCCCTTCGAGTGCCCCCGATCCGTTGACCGTTTCGAGCGGAGAGCCCGATGTTCAACTATACCTTTCAGTGGCGGCAGGCCTTCCGCGCCTTGCCGGAGATGCTCGATGGGGCGCTGGTCACACTGCAGATTGCGGTCCTGTCGATGCTCATCGGCATGACGTTCGCCGTGATCCTTGCGGTGGCGCGCAATTCCGCCTCGCGCTGGCTGCGCGCGCCGGCCACGGCCTGGGTCGAGGTAGCCCGCAACACGCCGGCGCTGTTCCAAATCTACATGGCGCATTTCGGACTCGGCTCCTTCGGGATCTATCTGAGCCCGTTTGCCGCGCTGCTCGCCGGTATCGCGTTCAACAATGCCGGCTATCTGTCCGAGACCTTCCGCGGTGCGCTGCGCGCGATCCCGGACACGCAGATCCGGGCCGGACGCTCGCTCGGCATGGGACAGGCCCAGGCGTTTCGGCTGATCGTCATGCCGCAGATGCTGCGCATCTCCTTCCTGCCGACAATGAACCAGACGGTCTGGGCAATCCTGATGACATCGCTCGGTGTCACGGTAGGGATGAACACCGACCTCGCCGGCGTCACGCAGGACCTCAACGCGCGCAGCTTCCGCACCTTCGAGTTCTTCGCTCTCGCGGCGGTGATCTATTACGTCATCGCCAAGGCGGTGATGCTGGCGTCGCGGCTCGCCGCATGGCGCATGTTCCGTTACTGACGGGGAGGGGAGAACATGTTCGACACCAGCCTCACTCTCAACGACGTCTGGTTCATGCTGAAAGGGGCGGGGGTCACGCTCGCGGTCACGGCATTCGCGGTGACGGGGGGCACGGTTCTGGGCCTTCTGTTCGGCGTGATCCGCAGCCAGGTCAGGCCATGGATCACCTTGCCGCTCATCTTCGTGCTCGACATCTTCCGCTCGGTGCCGCTGCTGATCCAACTCATTCTCGCCAACGCGCTACAGGCCATCGCCGGGTTCCAGATTTCGCCCTTCGTCACGTCCTGCATCGTGCTGGCGCTCTATACATCGGCCTATTGCACCGAGATCGTGCGCGGCGCGATCGAGGCGGTGCCCAAGGTGACCCGCCGCGCGGCTCGCTCGCTGGGCATGACATGGGGGCAGGACATGACGCAGATCGTCTTTCCCATGGCGCTGCGCGTCGGCCTGCCGAGCTGGATCGGCCTGACGCTGGGGGTGATGAAGGACAGCGCCCTGATACTCTGGCTGGGTCTGATCGAGTTGCTGCGCGCCTCGCAGATCCTGGTGACGCGGTTGCAGGAGCCGATGTTCATCCTGCTCGTTGCCGGCGCGATCTATTTCGCGCTGAGCTTTCCCATCGCCCGCTTCGGCGCCCATCTCGAAAGACGGTGGCAAGAGAATGATTGAAATCGAAAACGTGCATAAATCCTTCGGCGCCCTGGAGGTGCTCAAGGGCATCGACCTGACCGTCGAGAAAGGCGAGGTCGTCTCCGTGATCGGCGGATCCGGCTCCGGCAAGTCGACCTTGCTGACCTGCATCAACGGGCTGGAGCCGATCAACACGGGCCGGATCGTCGTCGACGGTACCGAGGTGCATGCCGCCTCGACCGATCTGAACCGGCTGCGCCGCAAGATCGGCATCGTGTTTCAGCAGTTCAACGCCTTTCCGCATCTCACGGTGCTGGAGAACGTGACCCTGGCGCTGCGCAAGGTGTTGGGCAAGTCGCGTGGCGAGGCCGAGGAAATCGCGGCGCGCCAGCTCGGCCATGTCGGGCTTGGTGACAAGCTCAAGGTCTATCCCGGCCGCCTGTCGGGCGGACAGCAGCAGCGCATGGCGATCGCGCGCGCGCTGGCGATGTCGCCCGACTACATCCTGTTCGACGAGGTGACCTCCGCGCTCGATCCGCAGCTGGTCGGCGAGGTGCTCGATACGCTCAAGCTGCTGGCCGAGGAGGGCATGACGATGATCTGCGTGACTCACGAGATGAACTTCGCGCGCGACGTCTCGCATCGCGTCGCGTTCTTTCACAAAGGCGTCATGGCCGAGATCGGCGCGCCCGACCAGATCTTCGGCGCGCCCGAGCGGCCCGAAACCCGCGAGTTCCTGTCGAACGTGCGCTGATGGAACGGGATAATCGTCCTCATCGGTGCCGGGGTCGTGGGCCGGTCGATTGCTCTCGCTGCCCAAGCGCGCGGGCTGAAGGTCCGCGTGATCGACCGGGGGGCGTTCGGCAGGCGCGAGCGCGGGCAATGCCGGGGCCTTCGCCTTCAGCGACGTGCTGCCGCTCGCCTCGTCGCGGGTCATCCAGCAGGCGCCCTTTCGAAAGCATCATCGGCTCGCTGTTCCGGGTGCGAATCGAGGCTCGGACCGAGCTGGCCGGCCGGCCGCCATCGCGGGCTGAGCGCGGCTGACCGGTTACAATACCATCTTCATCGGCGAACGCATGGCTTCGTCGTCACGTGATCCGGGAGGAGGCATCATGACGCTCTGCATCGTCGCGGGCCGGGCCGAGGCTCCGGTGCTCGTGCTGTCGGAAGGGTTGAGCTTCTGGGGCGGGGTGGACCCGGCCAGCGGCCGGATCATCGACACACATCACCCCCAGCACGGCGAAAGCCTCGCGGGCCGGGTGGTGATGATGCCGACGAGCCGGGGCTCGTGCACCGGCAGCGGCGTGCTGTTGGAGCTGGCGCTGAACGGCCATGCGCCCGCCGCGCTCGTGTTTCGGGATTCCGAGGACATTCTGACGCTGGGCGCGTTGATCGCCTCGCGCATGTTCGGCCAGTCCCTGCCGGTGCTGCGGCTCGATGCGGTGGGCTATGACGCGGTGTCGCGACAAGGCCGGGTCGGGATCGAGGAAACCCAACTCCGAGCGGGGGATCTGCGCCTGCGGCTCGATCCGGTCGCGCCCGACGGGCTGGAGATGGAGGAGACCGACCGCGCGATGCTGCAGGGTAGCGAAGGCCCGGCCATGCAATTCGCGATGGAAACGGTCTGCACCATGGCCCTCGTGCAGGGCGCGCGCAGCCTCGTCGGGGTGAGCCGTGCCCATATCGACGGCTGCATCTATGCCAGCCCCGCCAATCTGCGCTTCGCCGAGGCGATGCTGGAACAGGGGGCGAAGGTGCGCCTGCCCACGACCATGAACGCCATCTCGGTGGATCGGGGCAATTGGCAAAGCCAGGGCGTGGCGCCCGATTTCGGCGGCCCGGCGGCCCGGCTGGCCGACGCCTATGTGGCGATGGGCGCGCAGCCGAGTTTCACCTGCGCGCCCTATCAGCTCGACGACCGGCCGGCGCGGGGAGAGTTCATCGCCTGGGCCGAGTCGAACGCGGTGATCTATGCCAACAGCGTGATCGGCGCGCGCAGCGTCAAGCATCCCGATTTTCTCGACCTGTGCATCGCCATGACCGGCCGCGCGCCGCTGTCCAGCGTCTATCTCGACGCGGAACGCGTCGCGCGCCGCGTCATCGCGGTCGATCTGCCCCGGACCATGACGAGGCGCTCTGGCCGATGCTCGGCTATCTCGCCGGCAAACTGTCGCCGGACCGGATCCCGCTGCTCACCGGGCTGGAACATGCGCGGCCGAACGAGGACGACCTGAAGGCGCTCTGCGCGGCCTTCGGCACCAGCTCGGCCGCACCGATGCTGCACGTCGCCGGGCACACGCCCGAGGCGTCCCATGTCGCGCCGGAGGCGGATCGGCTCCAGGTCGGCGCCAAGGAGCTCGCGCAGGTCTGGCACCAGTTCAACGCGGCCGAAGAGACGGTCGATCTGGTCGCCTTCGGCAGCCCTCATTTCTCGGCCGCCGAATGCCGGCGGGTGGCCAAGCTGCTCGATGGGCGGCGCTGCCTTGAGACGACCGCGACCGTCGTCACCGTGGGTCCCGGCACGTTTGAGGCGATCAAGGAGTGCGGCACGCTGTCGACGCTCGAGACGGCGGGTGTTCGGGTCGTCCCCGACATCTGCTGGTGTTCGATCGTCGAGCCGGTGTTTCCGCCGACGGCGCGGGTGCTGATGACCAATTCAGGCAAATACGCCCACTACGCGCCGGGGTTGTCGGGCCGCGGCGTGCGCTTCGGCAGCCTTTCCGACTGCGTGGAGACGGCGCTGAACGGACGCGCCCCAGCCGGTCCGCCGGCATGGCTCGATTGAAACGAAGGAAGGGCCGATGCGCAGCCGCAAGACCGTCCACGTGATTTCGGCACATGCCGAGGGAGAACTCGGGTGGGTTGGGGCACGGTTTCTTGAGACAGTCCGTAGCACCATTTCTCTGGATCAGGGGAGTACGAGATGGACGACAAAAGGATTACGACACCAGGCGCGACGGAAGCCCCGGCCTCGTCGGCGCGCACCCATAAAGCCGGCGACGACGGGACCTTGGCCGGCGGTACGAGACGCTTCTCCGCGAAGCGCGAGCTGACGGCCGTTCAACGGCTGATGCCTCTCGCCTTTCAGGGCAACGAAGCCTGGGGCGATGAGGTTTCGGCGCATTGGCGGCGCGTCGAAGGCGGTGGCGGCCGAGCTTGACGACATCACCCCCAGCGCCGAGATCCTGACCGCCGCTGCCGCGCCGGATCTGGCGCGACGTCTGCTCACGGCGTAGGTCGAGACGCGGCTCATGCGCGTGTTGGCCGAAGCCGAGGCGCCGGCCGCAACCTATGAGGTTCGGCTGCGCGCGGGGTCCGGGCTCAACATGGGTGCGGTTCTGAAGATGCTCGGCCAGATCTGGTGAGCGGTGTGACACTGGGCTCGCTCTTATCTGCCTGCCTCATGCGACACCCATCACCTGCCCGCTGCTTCGCAACCCATCGACCGCACATCGCACTCGCGCGTCGGCGGCAGCACAGGCAGTGACAACCTTCGTGCAGTGCCGCCCGCCCGTTCATTCGCCCGGCCATCTCCATGCGTCGATCTCCGGCAGATCCGTGCCCGTCTCGCGGATATGGCGCTCATGCGCCGCCAGCCGGTCACGGCAATGCGCGGCCAATGCCTCGGCCGCCCCGTCCTTCCGACCGGACCGGCGCAGCGCCGCCAGCGTCAGGTGAAACCGGTCGAGCCCGTTGCGCACCACCATGTCGAAGGGCGTGGTGGTGGTGCCGCTCTCCCGGTAGCCGTGAACATGGATGTTTGCATGGTTGCGCCGCTTGCAGGACAGCTCGTGAACGAGGCCGGGATAGCCGTGAAAGGCGAAGATCACCGGGCGATCTGTCGTGAACAGCGCGTCGTATCGCTTTTCCGGCAGCCCGTCCGGATTGCGCGGTGGCGGCTGCAGGGCCATGAGGTCGACCACGTTCACCACGCGCAGGGGAAGATCCGGCAACCGCTCGCGCAGGAGGGCGACGGCGGCGAGGGTCTCCTGTGTCGGCACATCTCCCGCGCAGGCCATGACCACGCCCGGATCACCCGCGTCCGAGGCCCAGTCCCAGATGCCGATCCCGGCCGCGCAATGCGCGCGCGCCGCCTCGGGCGACAACCATTGGCTCTCCTCGTGCTTGCCCGAGACGATGACGTTCACCCGGTCGCGGCTTTCGAGACAGCTTCGCGCCACCTGCAACAGGGAATTGGCATCCGGGGGCAGCCAGATCCGCGCGACCTTCGCGCCTTTCGAGGCGACATGGTCGAGGAAGCCGGGATCCTGATGGCTGAAGCCGTTATGGTCCTGCCGCCAGACATGCGACGTCAGCAGGTAGTTCAAGGAGGCCAGCGGCGCGCGCCAGTGCAGCTCCCGGCTCACCCGAAGCCATTTGGCAAACTGGTTGAGCATCGAGCCGGCGATAGGGATGAAGGCCTCGTAGCTGTTGAACAGCCCGTGTCGCCCGGTGAGCAGATACCCTTCAAGCCAGCCCTGGCACAGATGCTCGGACAGCACCTCCATCACCCGCCCGTCGGCGGCGAGGTCGGCATCGCTGTCGATCACGGCGCCGGTGGCCTTGCGCCCGCTTGCCTCGAACACGGTGTCGAGCTTGTTGCTCTCCGTCTCGTCGGGGCCGAACAGGCGGAAATTGTCGGGGTTGGCGCGCATCAGCTCGCGCAGCCAGACCCCGAGCGCGCGGTTGGCGCTGGCCTGCGCCGCGCCGGGGGCCGGCACCTCGACCTCCGCCACCGACAGGGCGGGCAGGTCGAGCGGGCGCAAGAGCTTTCCACCATTGGCCGCCGGATGCGCGCCCATGCGCCGCGCGCCTTGAGGCGCGAGCGCCCGGATCTTTGGGCTCGGCGCGCCATCCGCAAAAAGCTCCTCGGGGCGGTAGCTGCGCAGCCAGGCCTCGAGCTGGCGCAGATGCGCCTCGTTTTCGCGCACGCCGGGCAGCGGCACCTGATGCGCCCGGTGCGTGCCCTCGACCGGCGCGCCGTCCACCTCCTTCGGTCCGGTCCAGCCCTTGGGGCTGCGCAGGATGATCAGCGGCCAGCGCGGGGTCTCCGCCGGGTCGGCCTCCCCCGACCGCGCCGCGCGCTGGATCGCGGCGATCCGGTCGAAGGCCGCATCCAGCGCGGCGGCCATCTCGCCATGCATCCGCGCCGGATCGTCGCCGGAGACGAAGACCGGCGCGTAGCCATGGCCGCGAAACAGCGCGTCGAGCGCTTCGTCCGGCATGCGGCCCATCACCGTCGGCCCGGCGATCCGGTAGCCGTTGAGATGCAGGATCGGCAGCACCGCCCCGTCGCGCGCCGCGTCGACGAAGCGGATCGAGGGCCAGCTTGCCGCGAGCGGCCCGGTCTCGGCCTCGCCGTCGCCGATCACGCAGGCCACGTGCAGATCCGGGTTGTCGAAAGCCGCGCCATGGGCGTGCATCAGGCTGTAGCCCAGCTCCCCGCCCTCATGGATCGAGCCCGGCGTCTCGGGCGCGGCATGGCTCGGCACGCCGCCCGGAAAGGAGAACTGCCGCACGAAGCGGCGCAGGCCGTCCTCGCCGAAACCGATCTCGGGATAGGTCTCGCCATAGCTGCCTTCGAGCCAAGTGTTGGCCAGCACCGCAGGGCCGCCATGGCCGGGCCCGGCGATGAAGATCATCTCGAGATCGCGTGCCCGGATCACCCGGTTGAGATGGGCATAGACGAAGTTCAGCCCCGGCGAGGTCCCCCAATGCCCAAGGAGCCTCGGCTTGATGTGCGCGGGGCGCAGCGGCTCGTGCAGCAGCGGGTTGTCGAGCAGGTAGATCTGCGCCGCCGATAGGTAGTTGGCGGCCCGCCACCAGGCATCGACATGATCCAACTCGTCGCTCATCTCTCGTTCCCTTTCAGACAGTCTTCCACGGCGCGGGCGATCTCGGCTTCTTCCTCGGCGGGCAGCACCCGGACCTCGATCCGGCTGTCCGGTGCCGAGATCAGCATCGCGCTTCGGGCATTGGCGGCCCCGTCGAGCGCGAGACCGAGCCAGCCCAGCCTTTCGCAGACCCGGGCCCTGATTTCCGGCTGCCCCTGCCCCGCGCCGCCGGTGAAGACCAGCGCGTCGACACCGCCGAGGCTGGCCGCCATCGCGCCGACATGGCGGGTGAGCAGATGGCAGTAGAGGTCGATCGCCCGCGCGGCCGCCCTGTCCTTCGAGGCGAAGAGATCGCGCAGATCCGCGCTGATGCCCAACACGCCCTTCAGACCCGAGCGGCGATAGAGCAGCTCCTCCATCTCCTCCGCGCCAAGTCCGTCGCGCTTCATCAGGTAGAGCAGCGCCCCGGGATCGAGCGCACCCGAGCGCGTGCCCATCATCATTCCGTCGAGCGGCGTCAGCCCCATCGTCGTATCGACGCTCCTGCCATCCAGCAGGGCGCACAGGCTCGCGCCGCCCGCCAGATGCGCCGCGATCACGCGTCTCGCCTCCGACAGCCCCGCCATCTGCCGCGCGACCGAGGCATAGGACAGCCCGTGAAACCCGTGCCGCCGCAGCCCGTGGGCGACGTCGCCGGGCAGCGGCAGGCGGCGCGCGACCTCCGGCATGGCGGCATGAAACGCGTCGTCGAACACGGCGATCTGCACGAGATCGGGATGCGCGCGGCGCAGCCAGCCCGCCGCGTCGAGATTGGCCCCCTGATGCAGCGGCGCGAAGGGCGTGGAGCCGCGCAGCTCACCTTCCGTCTCGGCATCGAGCATGACCGGCGCCGCAAAGCGCCCGCCGCCATGCACGACCCGGTGCCCGACCGTGAGAGGCCCCGGCAACTCCGTCTTCAGCCGCCTTGCGAGCGCAAGCACCACGTCGCGGCGGTTCGGCCCTTGTGGCAGATCGAGCGGCGGCAGGTCGGCGCCCTGCTCGTCCTGCAGCACCACGCCTTCATCGGTGCTGTCGTCGAGACCGCCTCTCAGCAGCAGGCCGGGCGCGCCGGAGCCGCGCGAAAACGCGGCGAACTTCATGCTGGATGAGCCGATGTTGAAGGCAAGGATGCTGCCGGTCATACGATGTTCCGGTTGGGCCCGGCCCGCATTGGGGCGGGGTGCGAAGAGAATGCCACGGGGCAGGCCACCGCCCTGCCCCGTGGCGTCTTCACGGCCAGCGACCTTTCGGGCCGCGAGACGTCATTCCCCGGCGGCAGCCATGCGGCACTTGGCATATTCCTGCTGCGAGACCATGCCGTCGCCGTCGAGATCCATCTCGGCGAACTCCGACCCGGCCTGCTGCGTCGCATCGCCTTCGGGCGCATAATCGGCGGTGCAGAACGAGCCGTCGTCATAGGCCGCCTCATCCGGCGATTGCCCGGCAAAGGTGATTTCGGGCCCCTGCGCCTGCAGGTCGGCGCGTATCCGCGTCATCTCGCGGCGCTGCAGTTCCTGCTCGATCTGCGGGCGCACCATCTCGAGCGCCGGCACCTCGCCCTGCGCGTTTCGGGTGATCTGTTCATAGGCCGTGTTCACGGCCTCATCGCTGGTGGCATCCGCCATCTCGCGTTGCAGCCAGAACTGCACAAGCGCGTTCTCCTCGGCTTCGGCGGTGGCCTGATCGGCCATGGCGGCAAAGTCTGGATCGTCGACGAGGTTCTCGCTGCGCGCCCGGTCGAGGATCAGCTCGCGCAGCACGAGTTGCTGGAGAGCCATCGGCAGCAGCATCTCGGCGGGCTGCGCGCGCATGGGCTGCGGCAATGCGCCGATCGCGCGCATCACGTCGGAGCCGAGGATCTCGGCATCCCCCACGGTGACGACCACCGCGTCGGGGCCGCCCATCGCGCCCTCGGTCAGGGCGGTGTCGGTTTCGGCGGTGTCGGGGGCGTCGGCCTGGGCAATCTTTTCCTGCGTGGTCTGCGCCTGCGATGCGTCATCCTGCTGGGCAGTGGCGGGCAGCCCCCCCCAAGGGAAGCGCCAGCAGCGTGGCAAGGGCGGTGGACCGGGCAATTGCAGCACGAAATGTCATCTCTCGTCCTCCTTCTCCGTGATGCTGCCCCAACGACAACCTCCGGGCGCTGTTCCACCAATGTGATGACCCCTGCGCACAAGCGGCGGGGCACCGGGCGAAACGGAGCCTTGCGCCGACCGTTGGACTAGGGTCCTCCCCGATCCTGGGACAGGATCCGGCCGTCCAGTTTCCCAAAAGCAGGCCACACCCCGGCCTTGCGGCCATGCCGTGCCGAAGCCCTGAACCGCCCCGGGTTGCCCGGAGAGCAGAACTCTCGAAGGATTGCTCTTTATGGACAGGAAGACGCATATGACAGGCTCGTACTCGGCCGAGTTTCGCGAGCGGGCAGTGCAGATGGTCGAGGATCATCTGGAAAGTTACCGCGGCCGATCGGCGGCGGTGCGCGACATGGCTCAGAAGCTGGGCTGTTCGTCTGACAGCCTGCGGGTCTGGTACAAGCAGGCGCAACGTAACACGGGCAAGGAGGCCGGACCGACCAGCGCGGAGAAGGCCCGGATCAAGGAGCTCGCAGAAAGCGTCATCGGCCTGTTCAAGGCCGAGGTGGCGTTGTTGCAGAACTCCCCGCCTTATGGTTCACACAGCGGATCAGCCGCTTAGGTGGGCGGCATGACGAAGCCCATGCCTGCCTGCTATCGCACTACGAACTGGTCCGCTTACAACGCCGCGCTGCGCGAGCGTGGCTCCCTGCTGATCTGGCTGGACCAGGAGATGACGTGGCTTGCACCGCATGAGGGACGACCGGGGCGCCCCCCGATCTTCTCCGAAGGCGCCATCCAGTTCTGCTTGTCGATCAAGGTCCTGTTCAAGTTACCGCTGAGGCAGACGGCCGGGATGGTGGCCAGCCTGTTGCGGATGGCCGGTCTGGACTGGCCAGTGCCGGACTACTCGACGCTGTGCCGCAGGCAGAAGAGTTTGGCCGTTCAGATCCCGTATCGCCGGGCCGGTGGTCCGCTGAACCTGCTGGTGGATAGCACCGGCATCAAGTTCCTGGGCGATGGCGAATGGCAGGCCACGGCGATCATTCCGATCCGCAAGAACGGACGACCTTGGAAAGAAGATGGACCGGCCGCTGCGGCCCGCAACGACATCCTCCGGGCCACACGGCACTTCGGACGCGCCCTCTGGAAGCGGTGGACCGGCTACCATCTCCGCAGCCGTGTCGAAGCCAAGATGCGCTGCCTCAAGGCGTTCGGGGAGCGCATCGCCGCGAGAGATCCCGACCGCCAGACCGCCGAAGTCCACATCCGTATCGCCCTCATGAACCGCTTCTCAGCCCTCGGCACCGCAGAAATCGTTCGCGTGGGATGACCTCTTTGGGAAAGGGCTATCTGCGCCTCAAGCCTGAGTTCTGCAACAACGCCAAGCGAGAGGCGCATGGCTTACCCGGAAAAGCCGGTTTCGATCTCGTCCAGCGTGCCCATCAGCGACCGATGAGGAACTGATCGTCCGCATCTCGGTCGAGACCGCCGAGGCGCGCGATCGCGCGCGGGCGGTCATCGACGACCACCTCGCCCGCTTCGCCCATCGCGAGGGGTTCGAGCGGATGGCATGGCAGGGCCCCGCTTCCCTTTCCCGGGACTGATCCGGCTCCCGCTCCCCGGCGCCTTCGCGGGCAGGAGCATCGCGCCCCTTGCGGCTCAATGCCTACCCCTCAAGTCATTGTTATAATTTGCTATTTATCTCTTGGTTGAGGATACAAACGCCCATTCTCAATCATACTGGTGGATGGCAAAGACCCCCATGCGGGCCGCTTCGAAGGCCGGTCGGACAGGACCGCTCCTCCAAACCGGTGCCGTCCGATGCGCCAGAGCGCTATCCCCGGCCTCGCCCGGCACCGTTGCAGGCAAGGGCTTTCGCGGCCCTTGCGCTTGCGTTTTCGCGACTGCGCTCAGCGCGGGATGGGCCTCACCAGCGCCCTCAAACGACCGTATCTATAGACCAACAAAAACTGGAAACTGGCGCATCGCGCCGGTAGCCCATCCGCGAAGGGCCCCGAGGCGACGCGCCCTGCCCTTCCGGCGGCCCTGTCCCACGGGCCGATTGCCGCTATAAACGCAGGCGCGCATCCCCGCGCGAATTGGAGCGACGCGCGTGCCGCGCGATCTGAAGCGACGCGCGTGCCGCGCGATCTGAAGCGACGCGCCTGCGGCGCGATGACGGGAGACCCCATGAAGACGATCTACGTGCTCAACGGCCCGAACCTGAACCTGTTGGGCAAGCGCCAGCCCGAAATCTACGGCCACGAGACGCTCGACGACGTGGCGCGGATCTGCGCGGCGGCGGCCGATCCCGGCTTCGAGATCCGGCTGGAGCAGTCGAACCACGAGGGCGTTCTGATCGACTGGATCCACGAGGCGCGCGAGGCGAGCTGCGGCATCGTCATCAACCCCGCCGCGCTGACCCACAGCTCGATCGCGATCCTCGACGCGCTCAACGCCTATGATCCACCGGTGATCGAGGTGCATCTGAGCCAGGTGCACAAGCGCGAATCCTTCCGCCACCACTCCTTCGTCTCGCGCCGCGCCGACGGGGTGATCGCGGGGCTCGGGGTCGAAGGCTATGCCGCGGCGGTGCGCCGGATCTGCCAGCTGGCCGGGGCGAAGGGCTGATTGCCCCCCTTGCGGTTCAGCCGTCCGCGCCGCGCTCCAGCCGCGTGACCGAGAGGGGCGGCAGCTCGATCCCCTCGACCGTCACCGCCTGCGCGGTGTGGTTGAACCAGAACCGCTCGCGCGCCGTGTCGCGGCGGCGGATGCCATGGGGCAGCGCAACCGTGTCGAGACCCGCCCGCGCGCACAGCGCGGCGAGGATGCGCCGCGCCGCCTGTCCGTCGGGCCAGCCGCCCAGATAGCTCACCCGCCCCTCGCGCATCATCGCGGGCGCGCCTTGCGCATCGCGCTCCACCACCCGCGCCGCGCCCTCCAGCGCCTCGCGGTAGCCCGCGAAGGCCCCGCCCTGCTCCAGAGCCGCGGGGCAGTCGGGGCGCAGGCTTTCGACATGGCTCACCGTCACGTCGAGGCCCGGAAAGGCGGGCGGCAGCGGCACGGGGATCGAGAATTCGCCATCCCGCGCGCCCGAGCGCGGGCCGAGCAGCACCTCCGCCCCGGCCTCCGCCAGAGCGGATTTCAGGCCCTCGGCCATGTGCATCAGCCCCGGCGCCACGATCAGCCGGTAGCCCGTGAAATCGCGCGCCGTGGCGGGCAGGATGTCGATCGACAGCCCCAGCCCGCGCAGCGCCTTGTAGAAATCGAGCACGAGGCCGAAATAGCTCAGCCCCGCGCCATGCGGCTGCACCGCCCATGCGGCGTCGGCGTCGTAATCGAACAGGACCGCCACCTCGGCCTTCGTGGCCGACACCTCGGGCGCCTGCGCGATCTCGCGCGCGACCTGTGCCGCCTCCTCCAGCCCCGGCGCGGGCTGGCTGTCGGGGCGCAACAGCCCCGCATGAAGCTGCTCCTGCGCGAAAGGCGCCTGCCGCCAGCGGAAGTAGCTCACGCAATCCGCGCCATGGGCAAAGGCTTCCCAGCTCCACAGCCGGACCATGCCCGGCAGCGGCGCGGGGTTGTGCGGGGCCCAGTTCACGGGGCCGGGCTGCTGCTCCATCACCCACATCCGCCCGCGCCCCACGGCGCGGTAGAGATCGTGGTGAAAAGCCTGGAAATCCGGCTCGCCCTGCCGGGCGAAATCGCGCTGCGTGTCCGCATCCGCCCCGGCCCGGTCTTCGAGAAAGCCCAGAGGATAGCTGTCCCACGACGCGAAATCGAGGTCCTCGCCAACCGCGAAATGATCGAAATCGGTGATCCGGCCCATGTAGTTATGGGTGATCGGCGCCTCCGATCGCGCCCGGATGATCCCGACCTGCCGCCGGTTGAAGCGCACCACCTGATCCGAGGAAAACCGCCGGAAGGCCAGCGCATGGGCCGGGTTGGGCTCGGTCACGGTGAGGTTGGGCAGGTCGATCTCGTCGAAATCGCGGTAGGCCATCGACCAGAACACATTGCCCCAGGCCGCGTTGAGCGCGTCGATATCGACGTAACGGGCACGAAGCCAGCGCCGGAAAGCCACCCGCGCCGCGTCGGAATAGGAGATCGTCGTGTCGTGGCAGCCATATTCATTGTCGGTCTGCCACGCCGCGACGTGGTCGTTGCGGCCATATCTCTCGGCCAGAAGCGTCACGATCCGGTCGCTCTCGGCGGCGTAGCCCTCGTGGGAAAAGCAGTAATGGCGGCGCGAGCCGAACTTGCGCGGGCGGCCCTCCGCGTCCACCGCCAGCATGTCGGGGTGCTTATCAAGCATCCAGCGCGGCGGCGTGGCGGTGGGCGTGCCGAGCACGACCTTCAATCCCGCTTCGCCCAGCGTCCAGATCGCCTCATCGAGCCAGTCGAAGCGCAGATCGCCGGGGCTCGGC
>JACLAD010015503.1_pt1 | contig 14551 bp, 12 predicted proteins | sample 8027901 | NCBI WGS metagenome assembly JACLAD01 (sample SAMN15725071, study PRJNA655200) | protist metagenome | isolation source: fluorescence activated cell sorting (FACS) single amplified genomes of... | place: Spain: Blaines Bay Microbial Observatory, Mediterranean Sea | collected 2016-07-05 | reverse complement strand
CGTGGTCGATTTCAGTGACGTGTTCTGCTGGGACGCCGATTTCGATGACTTCGATGCCGTCCGAGGCCTCCAACACGCGGTGGCGGATTTCGGGGGGTTGGATGAAACAATCGCCTGCGTGCAGGCGGATGGGGCCGCCTTGGTCTTCGTAAACCACATCGACCCAGCCGCGATAACAATAGATCAGCTGAAACCCGACCTTGTGGAAATGCACCATATCGGGAACCGGTCCGCCATCGGGGATGCGGATGTGGGACGCGATGATGGACCCGCCGAGCCGTGTGGGGATCAGATCACGGTAATGCATCCCCGCGCGGCCAATGACCCATGGCGCTTGATCGGCCAGACGGCGCACCACAAAGGCGTGGTCCGTTTGCGGCATCTGCAACGGCGGATCGAGGGGGGCGATATCAACGCGCGTCCCGCCAGGTGAGGTCAGCTGCCCATCGGTCCACGGTGTATCGGTGAGAATGCGGATGTGACCGGCGGGCGCTTGGCTGGACTGATCCAGCCTTACACGCAGGCCGTGTCCGGAGAAGACCGCGACGCTGGGGTCATCGGCGGGATAGATCGTGTCCATCCGCATCTTCAACGTTTTGGTGAAAAACCCGATGTCTGCGGTCAAATCAGCGGTGGGCAGGCACACTTCGGCGCGAATATCAGCATTTTCCGTCATTTGCGCAGGGTGTTGTGCGCTAACAGGAATTGCAAGAGCCCAATGCACCTGTGTATGACAGACGAATTGACCTTAGGTCGCAAAAAGTAGTTTAACGTTAAACCACTTCGTGCGACCCCATCCAAACCGAACAGAAAAGAGAGCCCGACATGGCCGATACGCCCAACGAGACGCACAAAGAAACACTGCGGCAGGCGGCATTGGAGTATCACCGGCACCCCAAGCCCGGGAAGTTGGAAATCAGGGCGACGAAGCCCTTGGCCAACGGGCGTGATCTGGCGCGGGCCTACAGCCCTGGCGTGGCCGAGGCCTGCCTTGAAATCAAGGCCGATCCGGCCACCGCTCGGGACTACACATCGCGCGGAAATCTGGTGGCGGTGGTGACAAACGGCACGGCCGTTCTGGGGCTGGGCAACATCGGCGGCTTGGCGTCAAAACCGGTGATGGAGGGCAAGGCTGTCCTGTTCAAAAAGTTCGCGGACATCGATTGCTTTGACATTGAACTAAATGAACCGGATCCCGAAAAACTGGCCGATATCGTCTGCGCGATGGAGCCGACTTTTGGCGCGATCAACCTCGAAGACATCAAAGCCCCGGATTGTTTTATCGTGGAAAAGCTGTGCCGTGAGAGGATGAACATCCCCGTGTTTCACGACGACCAGCACGGCACGGCGATTGTTGTGGGGGCGGCTGCGACCAATGCGTTGCGGGTGGCCGGTAAACGGTTTGAGGACATCAAGATCGTCAGCACCGGCGGCGGGGCGGCGGGCATTGCCTGCCTGAACATGCTGCTAAAGCTGGGGGTCAAACGCGAAAACGTCTGGCTGTGCGATATTGAGGGGCTGGTTTACGAGGGCCGCGAGGCGGATATGAGCCCGCAAAAGGCAGGTTACGCGCAGGGCACCAAGCCCGCGACGTTGGACGATGTGATCGGCGGGGCAGATATGTTCCTTGGGCTGTCCGGCCCCGGTGTTCTGACGCCCGATATGGTTGCCAAAATGGCGGACACGCCCATCATCTTTGCGCTGGCCAACCCCACGCCGGAAATCCTGCCCGACGATGCGCGGGCGGTGAAACCGGACGCATTGATCGCCACGGGGCGCAGTGATTTTCCCAACCAAGTCAACAACGTGCTGTGCTTTCCGTTTATCTTTCGCGGCGCGCTGGATGTGGGCGCCACACAGATCAACGACGCCATGCAGATCGGCTGTGTTGAGGGGATCGCGGCGCTGGCGCGGGCCACCACAAGTGCTGAGGCGGCGTCGGCCTATCAGGGCGAGCAGCTGATTTTCGGGGCGGAGTATTTGATCCCCAAACCCTTTGATCCGCGCCTCATGGGGGTGGTGGCCAGCGCGGTCGCCAAGGCCGCCATGGAAACAGGTGTAGCCACACGCGAGGTGGATATTCCGACCTATAAGGCAGCGCTGGACGCGTCCGTGTTCAAATCCGCCATGCTGATGCGGCCCGTGTTTCAGGCGGCGGCCACAGCAGCGCGGCGGATCGTCTTTGCCGAAGGCGAAGACGAACGGGTGCTGCGCGCGTCACAGGCGATCTTGGAGGAAACGACAGAGACCCCCATCCTGATCGGGCGACCGGACGTGATCCGCGCACGGGCGTTGCGGGCGGGGTTGGAAATGGACCTCAGCAAGCTGGACATCGTGAACCCCGAAAACGACCCAAGATACCGGGATTATTGGGAAACCTATCACGGCCTGATGGCACGCAAGGGGGTCACACCCGATCTGGCGCGGGCGATCATGCGCACCAATACGACGGCGATCGGCGCCGTCATGGTGGAACGCGGTGAGGCAGACAGCCTGATTTGCGGCACCTTCGGGCAGTTCCGCTGGCACCTGAAGTACATCGAAAACGTGCTGGGCAAAAACCACAGCGTGCAGGGCGCGTTGTCGATGATGATTTTGGAAGACGGGCCGCTTTTCATTGCGGACACCCATGTGCGGTCTGAACCATCCCCCGAACAGATTGCCCAATCGGCCATCGGGGCGGCACGTCATGTAAAGCGGTTCGGCCTTGCGCCCAATATCGCCTTTTGCGCGCAGTCGCAGTTTGGCAATCTGGATTGCGACACGGGCACACGCATCCGCGCGGCGATGGATATCCTCGACGCCCAAAAGGTTGATTTCGCCTATGAGGGGGAGATGAACATCGATGCGGCCCTTGATCCCGACCTGCGGGCGAGACTGATGCCAAATAACCGGATGCAGGGGGTCGCCAATGTGCTGATCTTTGGCCATGCAGATGCGGCCAGCGGGGTGCGCAACATCCTGAAAATGCGCGCAGGCGGGCTTGAGGTCGGGCCGATCCTGATGGGCATGGGCAACCGCGCCCACATCGTGACACCTGCGATCACCGCGCGGGGCCTGTTGAACATGGCCGCCATTGCGGGCACGCCGGTGCAGCAATACGGCTGATCGTATTTGCAACTTTGCAACTGACCCGCGGATGGCTGGGATAATTTCGCAAATTTGCGAGGCCCTATTGCTTGCGCGTGGCCTGCCCGTCCTTTTACACATGTCCCAGTGAGGGAAGGGACATTCATATGGCATATCGCGACGTTTACCAAAGTTGGCAGGACAATCCTGAAGCGTTCTGGCTAAAGGCGGCGGAGGCGATTGACTGGGATGTGGCCCCGACCAAGGCGCTGTTTGACGACAAGGCACCGCTGTATGAATGGTTCCGCGATACAAAGGTGAACACCTGCTACAACGCAGTAGATCGCCATGTGGAACAGGGGCGCGGGGATCAGGTGGCGGTCATTTATGACAGCCCCATCACTGGAACCAAGGCCAAATTCACCTATGCCGAATTGCAGACCCGCGTGGCGGCTTTGGCCGGTGGTCTGGCGGCGAAAGGTGTCGGCAAGGGCGACCGCGTCATCATCTACATGCCCATGGTGCCCGAAGCGTTGGAGGCGATGTTAGCCTGCGCACGGTTGGGGGCGATCCACTCGGTGGTTTTCGGTGGCTTTGCAGCCAATGAATTGGCGGTGCGGATTGATGATGCGACGCCCAAGGCGATCATCGCCGCGTCCTGCGGGTTGGAACCGGGGCGGGTCGTGGATTACAAACCCCTGCTGGACGGTGCGATCGAACTGGCCGACCACACGCCAGATTTCTGCGTGATCTTGCAACGAGAACAACACCCCTGTGACCTAGGCGCGCGAGATGTGGATTGGCATGGCTTTCAGGAGGGGACCGCCCCCGCCGCCTGTGTCCCAGTTGAGGGCACCCATCCGGCCTATATCCTATATACATCCGGGACCACCGGCGCGCCCAAAGGCGTGGTGCGGCCCACGGCGGGGCATCTGGTGGCACTGAACTGGACCATGAAGAACATCTATAACGTGGACCCCGGCGATGTGTTCTGGGCGGCGTCCGATGTGGGTTGGGTCGTGGGGCACAGCTATATTTGCTACGCGCCGCTGATCCACGGCAACACCACCATTGTCTTCGAAGGCAAGCCCATCGGCACCCCCGACGCGGGCACCTTTTGGCGGGTGATCGAAGAACACGACGTCAAATCCTTCTTCACGGCCCCCACGGCCTTCCGCGCCGTGAAACGCGAAGACCCTGCGGGTGAGTTCGTGAAGAAATATGACCTGAGCTGTCTGGGGCAGATTTATCTGGCCGGTGAGCGGGCCGATCCGGACACGATCGAATGGATGCAGGACAAGCTGGGCAAGCCGATTTACGACCATTGGTGGCAGACCGAAACGGGCTTTACCATTGCGGGCAATCCGGTGGGGATTGAACCGCTGCCGGTGAAGCTGGGGTCGCCCACGGTGGCGATGCCGGGATTTGATGTGCAAATCCTCAGCGACGAGGGCCATCCTTTGGGCGCCGGTGAACTGGGCGCCATTGCGGTAAAGCTGCCGCTGCCGCCGGGCACCCTGCCCACGTTGTGGAATGCCGAAGAGAGGTTCTTGAAATCCTACCTCACCACCTTTCCGGGCTATTATGAAACCGGCGATGCGGGTATGATTGATGAGGACGGGTACCTTTATATTATGGCGCGCACCGATGACGTGATCAACGTCGCCGGACACCGGTTGTCGACCGGTGCGATGGAAGAAGTTCTCGCCGCCCATCCGGATGTCGCCGAATGTGCCGTCATCGGGGTGACGGATGCGTTGAAAGGTCAGCTGCCGGTGGGGTTTGTCTGCCTCAGCAAAGGGGTGGAGACCGCGCCCGAGGACGTGGAGCAGGGCTGCGTGAAACTGGTGCGCGACACCATCGGGCCTGTGGCCGCGTTCAAACTGTGCTGCGTGGTGGACCGGTTGCCGAAAACACGGTCCGGCAAAATCCTGCGCGGCACGATGGTGAAGATCGCGGATAGCGAGGCGTTCAAACTGCCTGCGACCATCGATGACCCTGCGATTTTGGATGAGATCAAAACAGCGCTGCAAACCATCGGTTACGCCAAATAAAAAACCGCAGGCGGTGCCACCTGCGGTTTTCAATCGCCCCGAAAATCGGGACTGGGTAAAAGGGCGACCCCACCACAGAGCCGCCCCCCTACCATGTTCAGCCTCCTCAGAGGCTGGCGATGAAGTCATCGACTTCACGCTCGGCTTCGGCTTTGGTCTTGCCGTATTTCTGTTGAACCTTACCCACGAGCTGTTCACGTTCACCGTGGGCTTCATCAAGGTCTTCATCGGTCAACTCGCCCCAACGTTCACGGGCGGAACCTTTGATTTCTTTCCATTTTCCCTTAACGACATCCCAGTTCATCGGTGTCTCCTTCTCTTGTGACACATGCGAGGTCCCGCCCCGCGCGGCTTCGGGGATACAACCAAAGCCACGGACATTCGTTCCAAAGAAAATGTGAGACGTCAGGCGAATTGTTCGCGGATCAGCCGTTCTTCGAGACCGTGACCGGGGTCAAACAGGATACGGTGCGCGATTTCTGGCGCGGACCAGACATCGACGGTTGCGACGTTTTTGACAGACACGCCATCGGCATCCGCATTGACGGGGCGTTTGTCGGGGTTCGTGACCTCAAAGGTGACGCGCGCGGATTTGGGCAAAAGCGCGCCACGCCACCGGCGGGGGCGAAAGGCCGCAACCGCCGTCAGCGCCAGAACATCGGACCCGATGGGCACAATCGGCCCGTGGGCGGAGTAGTTGTAGGCGGTCGACCCTGCGGGCGTGGACAACAACGCGCCGTCGCAGACCAGTTCTTCCATCCGCATTTTGCCATCCACATGGATGCGCAATTTCGCAGCCTGCGGCCCTGCGCGCAAAAGCGACACTTCGTTGATCGCAAGGGCGTTGTGTTGTTGGCCTTCGACACAGGTGGCCGCCATGTGAAGCGGGTTGATGACCTCTTCCTCGGCGCGGTCCAGACGGTCGCGCAGGCCTTGGGACGAATAGCTGTTCATCAAAAAGCCCACCGTGCCACGGTTCATCCCGTAGACTGGCGCGGGCAGGTTTTGGGTGTTGTGCAGGGTCTGCAACATGAAGCCATCCCCGCCCAAGGCCACGATAATATCTGCGTCCTCAACCGCGACACCGCCATATTGCTGCGTCAATGCCGTGCGCGCCTGTTGGGCGATGGGGGCGTCACTGGCCACAAAGGCAAGCTGTTTTGGCATTGTAAGGCCCTGTCCTTGAAGGGTTTCCCATCTGTTGTCGCCCGCCCATTTCGGAAACGCAAGTCGCGGATCGGGCGCAAACTGCCGCCTGCGGCATAAAGATCATGCGCAAAATTGGGGTTTAATGGCGCAGGCGGACCGCTTAAAAGGCCGCAAACCCAACGCCGAAAGGACGCTGCCATGAACGCCCCGACCAAAGACGACGGTTTTTTCACCGAAAAACTGGACACCCGCGACCCCGAAGTGGCTGCCGCCATTGGCGCTGAACTGGGCCGTCAGCGCAAAGAGATTGAGCTGATCGCATCCGAAAACATCGTGAGCGCCGCCGTGATGGAGGCCCAAGGCTCCGTCATGACGAACAAATACGCCGAAGGGTATCCTGGCCGTCGCTATTACGGTGGCTGTCAGCACGTGGACGTGGCCGAAAACCTGGCGATTGACCGCGCCAAGCAGCTGTTTGATTGCGGCTTTGCCAATGTGCAGCCCAATTCCGGTTCGCAGGCCAACCAAGGTGTATTTCAGGCGCTGATCAAACCCGGTGACACCATTTTGGGCATGTCCTTGGACGCCGGTGGTCACCTGACCCACGGGGCCAAGCCGAACCAGTCGGGCAAGATTTACAACGCCATCCAATACGGTGTGCGCAAGCAGGACAGCCTGTTGGACTACGACCAAGTGCAAGAACTGGCGACGGAACATCAGCCCAAGCTGATCATCGCCGGTGGCTCCGCCATTCCGCGGATCATCGATTTCAAACGCATGCGTGAGATTGCGGATTCTGTGGGCGCGTACCTGCTGGTCGACATGGCACACTTTGCCGGTCTGGTGGCAGCGGGTCTGTACCCATCCCCCTTCCCCCATGCCCATGTGGCCACGACGACGACGCACAAAACCCTGCGCGGCCCACGCGGCGGCATGATCCTGACCAATGACGAGGCGTTGGCGAAGAAGTTCAACTCCGCCATTTTCCCCGGCATTCAGGGCGGCCCCCTGATGCATGTGATCGCCGGTAAGGCCGTGGCCTTTGGTGAGGCCCTGCGCCCCGAGTTCAAAGCCTATCAGGAACAGGTGGTCAAAAACGCCCAAGCACTGGCCGATCAACTGATGAAGGGCGGTCTGGACATCGTCACGGGCGGCACGGACAGCCACGTGATGCTGGTGGACCTGCGCCCCAAGGGTGTCAAAGGCAACGCGACCGAGGCCGCGCTGGAACGCGCCCACATCACCTGCAACAAGAACGGCATCCCGTTTGACCCTGAAAAGCCCATGGTCACCTCCGGCGTGCGTCTGGGGTCCCCCGCAGGTACGACGCGCGGCTTTACCGAGGTGGAATTCCGCCAGATCGCTGACTGGATCGTCGAAGTCGTCGACGGTCTGGCCGCGAACGGCGAAGACGGCAACGGTGCGGTTGAGGCCAAGGTGCGCGCCGAGGTTGAGGCGCTTTGCGATACCTTCCCGATGTATCCAAACCTGTAAGACATCTGCACAAGTGATGCGCAAAGCCGTCGTGGACATCCACGGCGGCTTTCGTGCATTTGGGGGATATGAATAGCACAAGATCCCTCGAACGTGGCTTTGGCACATGGGTGCGCCGCCGACTGCCCCACGGGGTTGCAGAATTCGTGATGTTTGTTCTTAAACAGGGGTGGGCGTGTCTGTTTGGCGGGCTGCTGTTGGTGGCCGTAATTTGCACAAAAGCGATCTGGGGCGATGATTGGCTGATCACCCGATATGACGCCCTGTTTGTCTTCGCCGTCTTAACACAGGCCGCTATGCTGTTGTTTCGGCTGGAAACCCTCAAAGAGGCGAAGGTCATCTTGCTGTTTCACCTAACCGGCACCGCCATGGAGTTTTTCAAGGTCAGCGCCGGATCATGGGCCTACCCCGAAGAGGCCGTTTTCATGGTCATGGGTGTGCCACTGTTCAGCGGGTTCATGTATGCGTCCGTGGGCAGCTACATCGCGCGGGTGATCCGCATTTTCGACATGCGGTTCGCCCCCTACCCGCCTTTCTGGATGACGGTCGTTTTGGCCGTGGCGATCTACGTGAATTTCTTTGCGCACCACTTTGTCTGGGACATCCGGTGGGGGCTGTTCGCGGCAACAGTGCTTCTCTACGGGCGCACGCGGATCACCTTTACCGTGGGCCAGACCTATTGGATGCCCCTGCCCGTCGCGGCGTTCCTGGCGTCGTTCTTCCTTTGGGTGGCTGAGAATATCGGCACCCTGACGGGCACATGGGTCTACGCCGGATCGGCAAACTTTGACTGGGCGTCGATCAGCAAAATGGGCAGTTGGTATCTGCTGCTTTACGTCAGCTTCGTGACCGTCACCTTGGTCATTCGCGCCCCGCTGGGGTCAAACAAATCCGCGCCAGACCAGATAGGTGATGAAAGCTGCAACCACGACAATCAGATTAAAGCTGACCGCGCCTAAGACATTCAGAACACGGGTCTTTCGCCGTTCCTTCGGGTCGATGGAGGTGAGGTATTCGGTGAGGTCGCGATGGGCCTTGGCCACCCGCGCGTCGTCAATCCGGGCCTGCATTTTCGGGTGACGCGCCATTTCAGCGGCCTGAACCAGATACCGCGCCTCACGCCGCGCCCAAGTGGGCAACAACCGCCCCGCCTTGCGCACGCCGTGGGACAGGCTGCGGGCCTTGAGGCGCAGGCGCTCCTCGATCAGGGCGCGGATGTTTTCGGCGGCGGTTTCGATGTCCATGGTTACGGGGTAGCGCGGTTGGGCGGGGGTTTCAATTCCGCCCGTGGGGGGCTAGTCAAATGGGATGCTCAATATCCTCACCCATGGCGACCCGTCGAACCCTACCCTGTTGATTGCACACGGTCTTTTCGGATCGGGACGAAACTGGAACGTGATCGCGAAACGGCTGTCGGATGCGTTTTACGTGATCTGCCCTGACATGCGAAACCACGGGGCCAGCCCTTGGTTCGACACGCAAAGCTACTTTGACATGGCCGATGATCTGGCGGGGTTGTTGGAGGGGCCATCGCTGGTGGTGGGTCATTCCATGGGGGGCAAGGCCGCGATGGTGCTGGCCCTGCAACATCCTGATTTGGTTGAGAAACTGATCGTCGCGGACATCGCGCCCGTGGGCTACAGCCACAGCCAAGCGCAGCACATCGCGGCCATGCGCGCGGTGGATTTGTCGGGGGTGGAACGGCGGGGCCAGGCGGGGGAAACGCTGGACCCTGAGGTGCGGGATTTCCTGCTGCAAAGCCTTGATGTGAAAGGCAAACGTTGGACGTTGAATTTGGACGTGCTGGAGGCCGAGATGCCCAAGATCATCGGGTTTCCTGAGGTATCTGGGGCGTTTGAGGGGCCGACGTTGTTCCTGTCGGGGGCAGACAGCGACTATGTTACCGCCGCGCACCGGCCTGAGATCAAACGGCTTTTCCCGGATGCGAAATTCGCCAAACTGCCCGGCGCAGGCCACTGGCTCCACGCGCAAAAACCGCGCGAATTCGAGGCGACGGTGCGGGCGTTTTTCGGCTAAAAGGTTGTTCCCGTGAGGAAAACCAGAAGCGACGCGGCGCCAGCGGTGACGATGAACAGGTGTGGCAGGTAGTACATGACGGGGCCCTCTGATTGGATCATGAGGGTTATACGTGGGTTGGCGGGCGTTCCGTCGGTGGGTGTGATTGCCTGAACCAGTAGGGTGAGACGTCAAGTGGACATTTTTGGGGCAATCACGGGCGGAGCCCCGAGGGCATCTGAGTTTCATACAACTTCTAATCTAGGGCGCGCCCGAACCGAGGGGTGGGCGAGAAGCGCCCGCTCCGTGGGGGCGGTTCGGCGCAGCCAAACGCGGAGCGTTTGGCTAATCTTCAAATTATTGATCACTGATCAAAAGAAACGCCGGTAGTTTCTCAAATACTAAGTACTCATTATTGATGTGATCGAAAAAGATTGGGCCTAGAGAAGAATGTGTCATCAACGATACCTCCAACTCAGTCTGATCGATCATCATCGTGCCGTCAGGACTTTTGCGCAAACTCTCGTTTCGTGAGTAGCCCGTAACGACGCAAATCAATATGATAAAGGCGACCAAGATAGAATTGCCAACTGAGTCGTTCAACCAAAAGGCTAGGCTAGTAAATTTCCTCGGGTACCTTTTTGAGCGAAGGCCCAACAAGGAAAACATGATAAAGAAGAAAGCCGCCCAGAAGACATTCACTATTGCAGCGCCCAGATAGAACAGGAAAAAGACAAGCGCCCCAGAAACAACCGAAATGAGAAATCCGTATTTTTCAACAAAGCTCAACGTCGCAACTTCACGGATTTGCATCCATCTTTGTTTGCGTTTGTCATGGATCGAGACACGAGAGCGGACAGCGAACTTTGCGAGCAGGAAGTTCCCAAATCCCCCTGCAGAGAGCAACAGGCTCTTTGAACTCCAGCAAACGACTAAGCCGATAAATAAGAATACTGCCAGCTGCGATGAGAGATATGTTACGGTGGCCAGGTCAATCAAACCCCAAGCCTGTTTCGGCAATCCTAAAATGAACCCGAGAGAATGAAACGAAAAAACGCCAAAAACGGTTTGTGCAAGGCGATACCAATTTAGACCTACGGGCCGAAGAAGGACCTTCAGTTCATTTATAAAGCCTTTCGAAATAATGTTTCCTTTTCGCAGTACTATCTGCCTCAACTCCACAATGCCTACGCGCTCGCGCTAAATTGGACCACTCTTCCTTAGCGAGCCTTAGCTCCTGAGTGCGTAAGGGCATTGCTACGCAATACCCTGCCACGCACGCGCACAAAAAATGGCCCGCTTTTAGCTGTCCATCTTAAGCGCCGAAATAAACGCCTCTTGCGGGATGTCCACCTTCCCGAACTGGCGCATCTTTTTCTTACCCGCTTTCTGCTTGTCCAGCAGTTTACGTTTTCTTGACGCATCGCCGCCATAACACTTCGCAGTGACGTCTTTGCGCATGGCGGACAGGGTTTCTCGCGCGATGACTTTGCCGCCGATCGCCGCCTGGATCGGGATTTTGAACATGTGACGGGGGATCAGGTCTTTGAGTTTTTCGACCATGGCGCGGCCTCGGGCCTCGGCGCGGTCGCGGTGGACCATCATGGAGAGGGCGTCGACGGGCTCCTCGTTCACCAGCACGGACATCTTCACCAGATTGTCCTGCCGGTAACCGGTGAGTTGGTAGTCGAAGGATGCGTAGCCTTTGGTGACCGATTTCAGGCGGTCGTAGAAGTCGAAGACGACTTCGTTCAGCGGCAGGTCATAGACGGCCATGGCGCGGGTGCCGGCGTAGGTCAGGTCTTCCTGGATGCCGCGGCGGTCTTGGCAGAGCTTCAGGACCTCGCCCAGATATTCATCAGGCACGAGGATCGTGGCCTTGATGCGCGGTTCGGCCACGTGATCGACCAGCGTGACGTCGGGCATGTCGGCGGGGTTATGAAGGTCGAGCTTGGTGCCGTCCTTCATGTGGATGTGGTAGATGACCGAGGGCGCGGTGGTGATGAGTTCGATGTCGAACTCCCTCTCGATCCGGTCGCGGATCACTTCGAGGTGCAAAAGCCCGAGGAAGCCGCAGCGGAAACCGAAGCCGAGTGCGGCGGAGGACTCCATTTCAAAGCTGAACGACGCATCGTTCAGCGCAAGTTTGTCGATGCTTTCGCGCAAGTCTTCGAATTGGGCGGAATCCACGGGGAAGAGGCCACAGAAGACCACCGGTTGCGCAGGTTTGAAGCCCGGCAGGGCGGTGACTTCGGAGCGTTGGTGGGTGATTGTATCGCCCACGCGGGTGTCGCGGACCTGTTTGATCGACGCGGTGAGAAAGCCGATTTCGCCGGGGCCGAGCTCTTCGATCATCGTCATCTCAGGTCGGAAGACGCCGATGCGGTCCACGTGGTGGATCGTGCCGTTGCTGAGGAATTTAACCTTTTCGCCCTTCTTGAGCTTGCCGTCGATGATGCGGACCAAAACGATCACGCCCAGATAGCTGTCGTACCATGAATCGACCAGCATCGCTTTCAGCGGCGCGTCCGGGTCGCCCTTGGGCGCGGGCAGTTGGGTGACGATGGCCTCAAGCGTTTCTTCGATGCCTTGACCGGTCTTGGCGGAGACGGCGATGGCGCCGGAGGCGTCGATGCCGATGACGTCCTCGACCTGTTCGGCCACGCGGGAAATATCAGACGCGGGCAGATCGATCTTGTTGAAAACAGGGACCAATTCGTGGTCCGCCTCAATCGCATGATAGACATTGGCGAGCGTCTGCGCTTCGACCCCTTGGGTGCTGTCCACGACCAAAAGCGAGCCTTCGACGGCACGCATGGAGCGGCTGACCTCATAGGCGAAATCGACGTGACCGGGTGTGTCGATGAGGTTGAGAACGTAGGTTTCGCCGTCCTGCGCGGTGTAATCGATGCGGACGGTGTTGGCCTTGATGGTGATGCCGCGTTCGCGTTCGATGTCCATGCTGTCCAGCATCTGCGCCTTCATATCCCGTTCGGCCACCGTGTTGGTGGACTGGATCAGGCGATCAGCGAGCGTGGATTTCCCGTGGTCGATGTGGGCGACGATGGAGAAATTGCGGATTTTTGATATGTCGGTCATGGTGCAGGATATGGTGCGATTTAGGGGGTTTGGCAATGGGGTTTGGTGAGGAGGATCGGCGCACCTACTTTGCCTCCCAATCTGCTGCACTCGACCACATATTCAGGCCTCAACCTAGCAGCTTGCGAAACTGACCTTCGACATAAATTCGTGGCAGGGTTCCGGCCATTCTACGGTTGAGGGCCTTTGCAAGTTTTCCGCCATGGTTCTTATGCGTGTAAAATGGGGAACCTTCTGAGCCTACTATTACTATTTCAGTTTGATTGGTCGTGTTGCGCTGAACATCCGCACCGAAGACTGTCAACTTCTCTGTCACTTCATTGCGCGTCCCGAAGCGAAATTTTCCGGTCAGAATAGTTTTCTTCCCTTCAAGGGTTTCCATATCGACTTGATCCAAATCCTGAATGACAGGGATGGAGTCGGAACTTGCAATACCGGTGTCGGAAAAGCTGTCGCCCACGAGCGCCGCAATTAGATTTCCAATCTCGTCCGACTCATCGCTATCTATGAGCCCGTCTTCAAGAGCGTCAACCACACGTAAATAGAGAGCTGAAATTCTTGGGTCGGATGACAGATCATGATCGCTATCTAGCTTCTCCAGCAGCTCTTCTGCCTCGCGTTTCGTTATATCTGCATCGCAATTAATGCCCGCACAAAACCCTAAAATCCTATTCGCCGACGATCGTTTGCAATTTTGATCTATGTTCAAGAGCCGGATCTCGATGATCTGGCGGAGGAGTTCTAGGAGTTCAGCAACCGTATCGAAATGACCGGCAGAGGCTTCTTCAATTATTTCAAATGCATCCTCATCATGCACCTGTCGACACAAGGCCGCGCATTCTGCAAGCAGCGGCTCAACTTCCGAAACATCGACACGATTATTTGCAACTATTCCTTCAATAAACCCGATGAAAAAGCATTCGTTCTTTGCGACGATCCGTTTATCATGAATCTTGTTTAATGCGGGCGACTCGTAATTCACTTATACCCCTTTCATTTCATATTCTTAAGCTTGGACTAAAACTGTACGATACTGCAATTTATTTCCCCAATGAAACAATTCTCGCATTCAAGCTTAGAACTACTGTACTTCGAGAACGGGGCACTATCACCTGAAACCATATACGCCCCCAACCGCGCATTGCCCCACCCTGCCCCCCATGCCATACTCGCCCCAGCAGCAAACAGCCCAGACCACAAAATCGGCGGGCCAGAGTGAGGTGAGATGATGCGGGCAATTGTCCTTTTAACGTGCATGGTGGCCTTGGCGGCCTGTGGGGGGCGGTCCGGCTCGACCCGGGGTGCCACCGGTGAAATCAGCCGCGCCTGTTTGGCGGCGGACAGATCGGCGGCCTCCGTGCAGCTGTGCACCTGCGTCCAAGGGGTCGCCAATGCGGAGTTGAGCGCGCGGGACCGCAGCCGCGTGGCCTCGTTCTTTGACGATCCAGAGGTCGCGCACGCCACCAAGATCAGCGACACCCGCGCCAATGACGCCTTTTGGGACCGCTACCGCAGCTTTATCAGCGCGTCGCGTCGTCAGTGCGGCTAAGACCTGCGATCAGACGGTCGGCGCAGTCTTCGATCAGATCAAGGCAGCCGTCGAAATCGCGGGTATAATAGGGGTCGGGCACGGGCGCGCCGTCGGGCGTGAAAATCGTGACAGGGGTGGT
>JACLAD010015307.1_pt1 | contig 14560 bp, 9 predicted proteins | sample 8027901 | NCBI WGS metagenome assembly JACLAD01 (sample SAMN15725071, study PRJNA655200) | protist metagenome | isolation source: fluorescence activated cell sorting (FACS) single amplified genomes of... | place: Spain: Blaines Bay Microbial Observatory, Mediterranean Sea | collected 2016-07-05 | reverse complement strand
CCAGCTATAAATAAATAAATTCCAGCATGGTCAAGAATTTCAAATATATCTTTTGCCTTTCCTTGTGGAAAACTATGAACTAGTGTTGAAGATGTATAAAGAAATAACATAGTAAATCCATAAATAGTAAAACTTACAACGTGCCAAGCGTTTCCAAATAAACTAGCGTAAATAATCAAAACTGTTAAAGCAGCTATACTTAAAACAGCCCCTAATCCGTGTGTAATAGCATTAGCTACTTCTTCCCTTTTAGTAAAAACATGAGTATTAGCCATATAATACACTCCTTATATAATTTTTTTTAATTTATAAAAACAAAGTAGGCAAGAGCCTACCTTGTTTAAGCTGAATGCCAAATATATTCTTTTTTTATAGAACGTAAAGCATTTTTAACACTGTAATGTAGTTCATATTTTTGTTCACGAATAAACCTATCTTCTGCAGATATTTTTTTCCGTTTTGAATAATTATTCAATGAGTGTCGTTTCACTCTATCAGAATTATGCCAATCTAAAAATTCATTAACAGTCATTTGAGAAAGATTTATTTTTAATTCTTCTATCAATTCATTTACTTCTAATAAATAACGCTCATAACTACTTAATATAGATGTAAGGTTACATTCAAACTGCATTAGATTTTTATTAATAGAAGTGAAATCTTCAATTAATGTATCATTTGATAAAATTAGATTTACATTTTCTAAGGAATTTCCTTCATTATTGTAGTTATTAAAGTGGACAATTGTAGACTTTGCTAAATCTTGATATCTACTTTCCAAAATATAACTTAAACGGTTTCTTAGTTTATCTAAAAATAAGCGATTTTCTAAATGACTTTTTGGAACTGAATCTATAATCTTATCAAATGAGTAAGGAAATAAAGGTAAGGATAGTTTGCTATCAAACCTTAATTTATATATCCCTCTTTTAACCATTTCCATAACAATAGAAGAAGATGTTAAGTCTATATGTTTATTAATATCTGGATTAGATATTGATTTTAATCTACCTTGGAACTCTAAATCAAATACATCTCTGTATAATGAGTAATAAAAGTGACTAGTGTAGTGTTTTCTAAGACTATCCATTATTTTATTACTTTCGTGTGCTTGATTACAGAGAAGTTTGAAAAACATAGAATTAACATTTAATTCTTTACACATGTTTTTTAATTTATCATATTGAATATCAGTAGAGTTTTTCTTTTTAACTACAACAGCTTTCATTAGATAAGAACTAATAGAATTAAATAAATTATCTTGAAATGATTTACCTAACATATCAGCAATATGTAAGGCAAAAATAAATTTATCGAAGGCTTTTTCACTTTTAAAATGAGTTTTTAAATAAGATTCTGCTGTTTGACTAATCGCATCATTATTTTCGTTTATAAATAGTACCCACTCTTCATAAGGCAAAGACCTTAGTGTATCTAATTTTTCAAAAGGATTTACTTTATTACTTTTTTTAATAAACATATCAACACTCCTTTTAATATTAAACTTATCTAAGTTTAACTTATGTTTCCAAAAAATAGAATTGTATTATATCTATTGCTCTTTTAATATATAGTAATAAAGGTTAGAAGGTAGTCCTTCTATGTGTTTATTTTTTATATTGGTGTATCCATTGATAACCTTACTTAATCGTTGATATGTAATAGCCTCACATATATTATTTTGATTATTAGTAACTAAGATAAATTGTCTACTTCCTCTATCCTCTTGGTTAACTTCTAAAACAGCTTGTCCTGTTGTGCCACTTCCAGCAAAGAAATCTAAAATAATTGAATCTTTATTTGTTGCTATCCTAATAATTCGTTTAATTAGCTCTGTTGGTTTGGGATTTTCAAATTTGTTACCTATGATATTTTTTAACTCATTAACTCCAGTCATAGAGTAACCTACTTCTTGTCCACTCCAAAAAGTTGATACTTTTTTACCTACTTGAACGTTTTTTAAATAATATTTAGCCATTGGATTTTTAGCATTTGGTTTCCATATGACCTCATTATTCTCTTCCATTTCTTTTAACTTTTCTTTTGTGAATCTAGGGTAAGTTCCTTCTGGTGGTGTCCAAACTCTTCCGTCTTTAAATGTGTAAGAATAGGAACTCCATTTAGATTTAGCATAGATAGGTCCTAAGTTATACTTTCCTTTTCCATCATTATCATCGTAAGGGTAGTTTTCTGACTTATCATATATCTCATTTTTAATTAGACCTTTTTGAGATGAATTTTTAGCATAAACTAAAATGTACTCTGTATTTCTTGAAAAGTGCTTTGCATTATTTTTAACAGTATGGAAATGTTGCCAAGTAATAATAGCGATTTTATTTTTCTCTCCAAAGATTCTATCACATAATATTTTTAAATGAGCTAACTCTTTATCGTCAATTGATATAAATATTAACCCTCTATCAGATAATAAACCTTTTGCTGTAGATAGGCGGTAATCCATAAAAGATAGCCAGTGGGAGTGTTGTGACCAATTATCTTTATATATAAAGTCTTTATTTCCAGTATTATAAGGTGGGTCTATATAAATTAAATCTATCTTATTTAAATAAGTTTCTTCTAATAGTTTTAATGTATGTAAGTTTTCACCTTCAATTAACAGGTTTTTATCTACATTATTGTGTATAATATTTTTACTAATATCATTTTCTAAATAATATGTGTTGTTATTTTCTTTATTTGAATCACCTATAAATAATCCATTATCTTGTTTTAATTCTCTAATTTGGGATTCTAAATAGTTTATATAGGATTGAACTTCATGTTGATTATTGAAGTCTATCATGGAAGTATTTCACTCCTTTTAAAGTGAATAATTTTTATCTTTTTATTATAACACTTTATATAGTATAAAGGCAGGTATATTTTTGATATTACCTTATATTTCTAATATAATAAAAGGTGAAATACTATAAAGCAGGTGATGATGATGGATAAAAATAAAAAAGTTGTGTCACTAGAAGAATTTAGGATTTTGAAAGAAAAAGAGCAAGAGAAAGAAGTAAACTACATATTAAAAGAAATAGAAAAACAGAACTATTTCGATGGGGATTCTCATAAAGAATATTTTATTAAAAAAGATAATGACGATTTAAACTACATAAATAAAGAAAGAAGTATTAATAGGAATTTAATCAAAGAGCCAGTTAGCCTAACTGGGATGATTTCTTTACTTTTGATGATTGGTTTATTTTTATTTATTTCAATTTATATGTTAGCAAAGTTAATATAATTTTAATCATAAAAAAGGCTACTGTATATAGTAGCCTTTTTTATTTAACTATTAAGAGTATTCTAATTTAGCTCCTACACTCCATAATCTTACGCACTCTTCTAATACTTCTCTTAAATAAAGTGGGTTACTTGGTTCAGATACCATTTTGCCCTGTTTATCATCAAAGTAATGTTTTGTACGATTGTATAAGATAGTATTTTCTTTATCTAACTCTAATACTTCACTAACTAATTGAATGGCTTTATTTGTATTATGATTGACATCTTTATCTTGTATATTTTCGACTTGTTCAGCATTAATAATAAAAGGGTATAAGTTAATATTATATAATTCTCTAACTTTACTAAAAGCATCTAATATTTCTCCATTAGGGAATTTACTTTCAACATATTCTTCATATTCCCATATATCACGTTTATACTCTTCTAATTCATTGAAAGAATAAAGGCAGAATGATTTGTTATCAAAAGTTATTAATATAGCATAGTTGTTTTTTAACTCATTTATTAATTCTTTATATTTTTTAATTTCTTCGTCTTGGAAATGCGTTTCTATTAGTGTTAATAAATGTTGACTATATTTTTTATATCTGTTTAAATCTTCTTGATAAAAGTCGGATTCTTTATTTGAGCCAACATAAGAAAATATAAAGTCATCAAAGTCTTCATTAGTCTTTTTAAAAAATTCTATTCTAAAATCATTTAAAGAAGAATCACTAAATCTCACTTTTTTGTTTAATTTAGGCTTTTTATAAATAAGAGTATTTTTATTCCATGCTTTATAAGCACCAACATCTAATCCCATTTATATCACTCCATTCATAATAATTTACATTTCATTTTATCATTATTTTAATTAAATAAAAAATAAAATTATAAAAATAATCTAGTGTGATATAATTTATTATCAATTGATAAAGGGGAGTATTTATGTTTGTAAAACAATCAGAGAGTTCAAAGGTATTAGTTGTTTGTGATGTTCAATTAGAATTTATGTTCTGTATTCCAGAAGAGTACATAAGTAAATTGAAAAGAGAAGTATTATCTGGTAAGTGGAATGAGATTGTAGTAATTGTTGATGAAAATAGTGGAGACCCACATATCCCTATGTGGCTTTATGAAGCGTCTACTCTTATTTTAAAGAAAAGTTATGGTTCTTATGGATTAACTGAAATGGATGATTTTGTTGAAGATGGCTCTTTTCGTATAGAAAAGGAAGGAGAATCTTGGATAAATGAATTTGAGCAGTTGGTAATTAAGGTAGATGGTTGCCATGAAACCTTTCATGTGCCAGATGATATGATTGATTACTTCAAAACATTAAAATCAGTTACACTAGTTGGTGGTGCAGAGGATGAATGTCTTCAAGATATTTATGATGCTCTTCTATATTTTGATGTAGATGCTGAAATTAATGATGATTTAACTTATGGTGGGTATTTTAGAAATCAATTTACTGATTGGTACGAATTTGAAATGGAATGGGTTCAAGTATAGTAAGTAGGGTTTTAATTAACCCTACTTTTTTTATTTTTCCTTATTTAAATAGTAAATTTGACTTTTAAATTAAAATATTATAAGATATTAAATGTTGTTAAATTATAAAATAATAATTTTTATTTTATACAAAATTTGACATTTAGAAAATACATATTATTATAAGTAAACAAGCAATTAATAATAAAATTTAATAATAAAAAGTGTGGAGGTTTTTTATATGTCTAAAATTACTCTTGATGAAGCTTTAAGGTTACTTGAAGAAAAGAAAGCGAAGGTAAACGAACTATTGTCTACACGTCAAACTTCTGGTGTCGTCTCTTATGAAGATGGAGAAGATGAATCTTTTATTCAAAGACCAGAAAGAACCGTTGAAGAGATTACAAAAGAAATTCAGTTTGTTTCTCGACAAGTTCGTAAACTTCAACTAGCTATTACAAAGGCTAATGTTGAAATTGAAACCGAGATTGAACTCGATAGTGAGAAATTAACACTAGGAGAATTAATCGTAGCAATAAAACAGCTAAGAGTAGAACTTCCATACTTACAAAAATTAACGAATAATAAAAACTCTAAACAAAAGAAAAAAAATAGAGAGTATGTAGACGGACAATTTGTTCATGTTACTACTATCTATGTAAACGAAGTTTTGTATAATATACAAGATGTTCGTGAATCTGTTGCTAAATCTGAAAAGTTAATTCAGAAGATGCAAGCAACCATTAACAAATTAAATGTTGAAACATATGTTGATTTTGTTAATGAAGAGTTTAAAGCATAATACATAACGGTAGGCTTTTACCTACCTTATAGAGTGTAAATAAAGCATTTCTTATACTTTATAAGGTGGGTACAACCCACTAAAAATGAGTATAGCAATGGTCGTAGCTCCGACAGACGAGATGTAGAACTGTCTAGCTGTTTCCATTCTAATTCTTTCAGCGAAGATAAAAAAGAATTACTAGAGAATTAAGTTTACCTTAAACTCTTACAACACATTATCTAAATTTAGATGGATGATATTAAAAATCATACAGTGATGAATGAAAATTCAAGTAGGGAGTAAAACGGTATAACAGTATCTAGTATAAAAGTATCCTTGTATAATTAAAGTATAAGGGTTAAACGGTAGCTTCGACAAGTATAAGGTCGTTTATGGGATAGTACCATTATATGCAGTGGTGCAAAATGTAACGCCTTGCTATACTCAAATTTATAATAAGTCTTAAAATCACAACCAAGATATTGCTATTATAAAAGGGAAGGTTTTAATTTTGAATTACGAAGTTATTAAAGTTGAAATTTTAACTTCATGGCATCACGGAGTACACCTTCAAAAAGGTGATATTACAACTGTATCAAAAACCATTGGCGAATATATGATTCAGAGTGGAATTGCGAAAGAAGTAAAATAACTATTATATATTAAAAAAGAAATCTAATACAAATGTGTTAGATTTCTTTTTTTGGAATTTTTTGCGAGTGAAAAAATAGATTTGAATGATATATAATATAGGAATTGGAGGTGCTTGTATTGTTTATGATACCTATTTTTTTACTAGTTGCTCTATTAGTATATTTATTTTATAAAGGAAATCAAAATACAAAAAAATTTATAATAAATGAAGTTTATTTAGACCAAGAAAGGGAAGATAAAGAATATTTAAAGGTTCTACAAATTACAGATATGCACTTGGAAAATATTTCTGTATCTGCAGAAGAGCTATATCAAAGTTTAAGAAGTAAAGATATAGATTTAATTGCACTTACAGGCGATTTTCTTGATAGAAGTTGGACAATTCCTAAACTATCTTCTTATTTAGAAGTCTTTAATAAATTGTCACCGAAATATGGTATATATGCTGTATTAGGAAATCATGATTATGTATTAAAAAAGCATAATTTAAGTAAATTAAAAGATTTATTAACCAATAATGGTTGTAAAGTCATGTTAAATGAAAATTTACAACTAATGATAGATAATAAAGTCCTTAATATTATAGGTATAGATGACTATAGCACAAATAGAAGTGATATAAAGAAGTCATATAAAGATATAGGTAGTGGCTATAATTTAGTTTTAACTCATGACCCAAATATTGTTCTTGATATGGAAGATTATCACTATGACTATTTGCTATCTGGACATTTTCATGGAGGACAGATTTGCTATCCTAAAGCGTATCATTTAGTGAAAATGGGTAAACTGCCAAGAATGAATATGATAAAAGGCTTGCACTACTATCACAATAAGCCGTTTTATATCAGTGAAGGTTTAGGTCAGACAGGTATAAATATAAGGTTTGGTAGTAAGCCAGAGATAACCTTACATTATTTATCTATATAAGCAAAAAGACACACTAGTAAATAGTGTGTCTTTTTTATTTATTACTTTAAATACTTCTCCATAACATCTTGAATTTGTTTTCCAGTAGCCTTATCTTTTAAAAGTGGACTTAGGTAAGAAATCACTTTACCTTTGTCTTTTTTATAACTCTTAGCATTAGTTTCTTTAATAGCATACTGTACTAAGTGGTCTAAAATAATAGGACTGAATTGTTCAAATTTACCGTTGCTGTGGCTCTTATATCTATCACTTAGGAAGTTATTAGCCCAACTATTGAAACCTGGTACAAAGAAACTGTTAAAGTTATAATCAAACTCTTTAGCCGACTTAGCTGCTTTCTTATCTTTTGAGTTATCTTGAATAAAATCAAGGACACCATTTAAGATTGGGAAAGTAAAGTTATATTTGATTTTATCTTTTTCTTTCTTAGGTTTTGTAGTTAATAAATCAATAGTTTCTAATGCTAATCTATCAAATGCTTTGTCATATTTAGCTAGTAGAATATCTCTTTCTTTACCGCTAGGTAATTCAGAAATAATTACTTTTAAGTCATTAACTTGTTGGTTAATAATTTGTTCTTCAGTTGGGTTTTTAACACCATTATATACAAGAATATCGTATTTAAATTCTAAAATGCCTTCTTCAATTAAATCATAAGTCGATAAATCACGACTTAATACCTTATCTAAGATAGCATGAATATCAGCATATGGATTAGAAGATTCAAATTTATCTTTTGCATTTTTAATTTGCTCTTCTAAGTTAGAGATAATATCTTCTAATTCAGATTTAGTATCCCCTTCAGGTAAACCATTAACGATGTCTTTTAAATCTTGTAATGCTTTTTCAGCATTCGCAATTTCTTCTTCTGAAGTTAATCCATCTTGAAGTAAGTCTTCGATATTAGAAATAATATCATTTGCACTATCAACGGATTTTTGAGTTTCAAGCTCTTCTTTTGCTTGTTCTATAGCATTAGTTTGTTTTTGAATCTCAGATAGAAGAGCATCCTTTTCTGGACCTTCTGGTAATTGATTTACTAAGTCTTGAAGTTCTGCTAACTTATCTTCTGCTTGTTTTACTAATTCTTCATTAGTTAATCCACTATTAATTAAATCATTAAGTTCGGCTAATTTAGCGTTAGCATCATCAATTAACTTCTGATTATTCAGTTCTTCTTGAGCGTTATCAATAACAGTTTGAGTATTAGTAATTCTATCTAATAATCCACTATTATCTACATCACTAGGAAGAGCATTAACTGTTTCAAGAACTTGATTTAATTTATCTTGTAATTGATTGATAGCATCTTGATTAGATAAGTCACCATTTGCTAGTTGTTCTAACTCTTCAACTAATCTAGTAGCTTCATCTAATAATTGCTGATTATTTAAATCAGTTTGTGCGTTGTCAATCGTAGTTTGTACATTATTTATTCTATCTAATAATGAACTGTTATCTACATCACTAGGAAGAGCATTAACTGTTTCAAGAACTTCATTTAGTTGTCCTTGTAATTGGTCAATAGCATCTTGATTAGATAAATCTCCGTTCGCTAATTCTTCTAACTGCTCAACTAACAGAGTAGCATCATTTAGTAGCTTTTGATTATTTAAATCAGTTTGTGCATTATCTATGTTAATTGCTAAAGCATCTAAACGGCTAATTAAAGCAGTTTTGTCTTCACCAGATGGTAAAGTGTTAACAATAGCATAAGCATTATCGATAGCTGTTTGAGCATTGTCAACTAATGCTTGAGTAGATAAATCACCATTTGCTAATAATTCAGCATTTACAACAGCCTTAGTAGCATTATCTAAATCTAATATATACTGTGCTTGATTAATTAATTCTTGTGCTGCTTGTAGACGAGTAGAGAAATCAGTTTTTGATACGCCATCATTTAAGGCATTAACTAAACCTAAAACTCTATCGTGTTCAGATTGAGCATAATCAATTAATTCTTGAGTAGATAAATCACCATTTGCTAGTGCTTCAACTTTTTCAACCTCGGCATTTAGAGCTTCGATATTTAGTTGGTCATTAGCACGGTTAATTCTTTCTTGTGCAACAGCTAGTCGTTGTAATAAGTTATCTTTCTCTAATCCTTCTTGTAACTTACTTACTTCTGATAAAGCATTATTTAATTCTGTTTGTGCATTTCCAATTAACTCATAAGTAGATAAATCACCAGCAACTAATTGTTCAACTGCTGTAACAGAATTTTTAGCATTAGCTAAATCAATTTCATGTTTTGCACTTGCTAAACGAGTTAATAATTCGTCTTTATCAGCACTTTCAGGTAAAGCACGAACTAGTTCTAATGCACTGTTAAACATAGATGTAGCTTCATCAATCATAGATTGATTTAATAAACCGTCTTTCATATATGTAGATAAGTCGTCCACTGCTTTTCTAGCAATTGCAACATCAATATGTGCGATAGCATAATCTAAATCAGCTTGAACTTTATCTAAACGTTCATTTAGAAGTAATTGAGAATCTTCGTAAGGAAGAGCATCAACTAATCCTCTTGCTAAATCTATTTGTGCTTGAACCTCATTAATTAATTCTTGAGAGTATAGGTTTCTTGCTACAAGTTGTTCAGCTTTTTCTACTTCTCTTTCCACTTGTGCAACACTATAATCTTTTTGTGCTTGATTAATTTTACCGTCTAGAACATTTAATCTATCTAAGAAATCTATTTTTTCTTGAACTTCTGGTAATAGACTTACATCATTAAGAATAACTTCCCATTTACTTCTAGCGTTATCAATCATATCTTGCGTAGTTAAACCAGTGTTAACAGTGCTTTCTAATTCTGCTAAAAGTTTGCCGATTCTTTCTATTTCCATTTGAAGTTTAGTTTTAGCAATTTGTTCTTCTGCTAAACGAATTTCTTCTAATAACTGGTCTTTTTCTGGACTTGGTGGTAAAGCATTAACAGCTTCTTTAACTGCCGCTAACTCTTGTTCAGCATCAAGAATAGCTTGTTCGTCCATAGGTAGATTTGCAACAGTAGTCTTTAAATCATTAACCTGTGTAGTTACTTCGCCTAATTCTAGATTTTTTCTAGCAGTATCAATCTGCTCTTGAATAGTTTTTAAACGATTAAGTAATTCTGTTTTTGCTGGGCTATCTGGTAATGAATTAACTAATGCTAATAATTCATCATATTCAGATTGAGCCATATTAATTAAATCAATATTAGATAAATCTCCAAGAGTAGATTCTAATTCAGAAATTTGTAAACCAATAATAGCAGCATCAATGTTGATTCTTGCATTATTTAGTCTATCTAATAGTTCTGTTTTTTCTGGGCTATCTTTTAAAGCATTAATCATTTCACTAACCTTGCTATATTGCGCTTCGGCTTGGTCAATTAATGTTTGATTGTATAACTCATTATTAATTAAATCTTCTAATGCTTTCATTTCTTTTTGAACTTCTGCTACTTGAATAGCAAATTCAGCATTATTGATTTGAGTTATAACATTATCTAATCTTGTTTGTAGAGCAGTTTTAATATCTCCCTCTGGAAGGTCTGTTAATAAACCTTCTGTTTCAGAAACTAATGCTCTAGCATTGGATAATTCTTCATTAGTATCAATTGTTGGGACTAGATTTTCTAGTTCAACAATATTTTGTTCAATAGCGGCTATTAAATTACCATTTAAGTTAATAGGTAAAACAACAAGTTCTAAGTTAGAGTAATTAGTGTTTCCTAACTCTCCATAAGAGCTTTCACCACTACCTTTGATAGAACCATCATCTAATAAGTATAAACTGTGATGATAACCAGCTGAAACTTGTGATACATTTTGAACTGGAATATTTATAGGGTTTGTAGTTTTTGTAATAACTTGACCTAACTCACCATTAGGACTATAACCACTACCAACAACAGTATTGTCTTCTAAATGAAATAAAGCGTGACTATATCCAACTTCAATATCTTTAACATTGTTAATTGGTAAAGTATGTGGAGTAGTGTAAAGATTATTATTTCCTAATAACTGACCATATCCATTAGTTCCTAATCCTACAACTGTATTATCACGAAGTAAGAATAAGGCAAAGTCTCTACCAGCGGCTACCTTTTTAACATTATTAATAGGTATTTGAACTGGATTGTAGTTACTGTATGTACCATTTCCTAAATTTCCGTAAGAACTACCACCTAAACCAACAGTAGTACCATCTTGAAGGATAAAATAAGACGCTTGATGTCCAGCAGCGATGTTTTTAACATTCGTTACAGGAACAACTACAGGAGTTGTATTGTATGTTGACCCATTTCCTAATTGACCTCTGGAACTAGAACCCATACCTTTTACACTACCGTCTTCTAATTGGAATAGAATGTGGTCTGAACCAGCTGCTATATCTTTTACATTAGAAACAGGTAATTTTATTAAAGTAGGATTTGAGTAATCAAAGTGTCCTAAAATTCCGTCATAATAACTGCTACCAACACCATATACATCACCATTGTTTAATAAAACAAATGTTGCATATTGGCTAGTATCTACTTTTTTAATATCAGTTAAACTGAAGTCTAAAGGTTCTTTATTAGTAGCGATTAATTTTTCTAATTGACCTTTTGAACTATTACCAAGTGATTGAACATTTCCTTCTGGGAATAAAACAAGAGATACATTGTTTCCAGCTTCAATGTTTTTAGCTTCAATAATAGAAATAGTGTTTAGTTGAGTTAATAAATTTTGCTTTTGCGCACCGTCTGGTAAAGCTAAAACAGCTTGATAAGCAGTATTTACATCCTCTTCCGTTTGAGTAGTTAATGCAATATTAACTAATCTAGTTGCTTCTTCATATAACCCATTTTGAGCAATATCTAATTTTAATTTCACGGCACTAACACGATTGATTAAATCAGTCTTTGGAGTACCATCTTCTAATTTTTCAACTAGAACATTAAAAATATCAATGTACTCATTAGTTTGATTAATCTTAGATTGAGTAGATAAATCACTAGCAGTTAATTCAATTAAATCAACTTGTGCTTCAACAATAGTGTATTGATGTGATTTAAGTTCTTCTTCAAGTACGACAAGTTGTTCTGCAGTTAGACGATTCCCTAAACTTCTTGTAGCGTCTAATACTGATTGAGCATTTAAGATTTTATCTTGTGTTGATAAATCTTGTACTAATTCATTTAATAGTGTTAATAATGAATCAGGGTGGAATAATAAATCAGGATTTGTGTTGTACTTTACAACTAAAGTCTCACCATTAGTAGTTGTATTAGTAGCAAAGAAACCAACATCATTCATTGTAATATCACTTGTACTAGGAACATCAAATTCAAGTTGGAAAGCTAAGTCGTCTTTAACACTATAAATAGTATTATCATCGCCTAAAAGATAAGTTTTGTGAATATCTTTTATGCTTTTAGCAGTCCAATCAAAAGTAGTATGCTCTTTTGTATTAATATTAACAAGGTGCCAAGTTACTTCTCCACTATTAGTTTCAGCATAAACTAAGTTTTCATTGTCAACTAGTTCAAAAGAAGTGACATTCATTACATAAGAGCCATTCTCACGAACTAATGGAACAGAGCCAATAAATGGAGTGTTTGGTTGTGATAAATCATAAAGCTCAATAGCGTTGTTATTAAGGTAAATAGTAGCCATAATATCTCCGCTAGGTTGAACAGTGTAAGGAATACTAGATACCATATTATATCTATATTTAAGTTCACCAGTTTCTAAGTTATAGATAGCACCATAATTAGAAGTGTCATTAAAAATAGCATATTTATCAGTAAGAATTAGTTTTCCATTTGGGTCTAATGAAACATTATTATTAGTAGGAATAATTTTGCTTGTTCCATCAGTGACATTATATAAAGTAGTACCAACTTGGTTTATATTATCAAATAAGGCAAATTCGCCATTGAAAACGAAATCCAATTGATTTGTATCTTTATTTGAGTAAGTATAATTAAAAGTTTTAAAATCTACCTTTTCATTTGTCACTGGATTGTAATAACCCATAACCACTGATTTTTCCCAATCTGGGAAGGTTAATTCTTTTGCACTATCATAATAGTAACCAACTAATCCATTTGTTCCTGCTTGTATGTTTTTAAAATCATACTTAGTAGTTCCGCTTTCTGTATTAAACGCATCAACAACTGTGGTTGGATTGCTTAACCTAAAATTCGGATAATCTGGAATAGAGTCACTATCATTTATAGTGCTAGCTTCTGCGGTGGCGAAATTCAGAACGCCAGCAAAATTGCTAAAGACCATAGTAAAAACTAAAGTCCAAATGAAAGTGGATGAAATTTTCCTTTTAAATTTCATATTGCTCCTCCTTGTTCATATTTAGGCTTATAGCCTATTTAGAAACTATTTTTATTGAATCTATTTTAAAGTGATAAGTAGTGTATATATCAAATACGTACTTAATCACAGTAATAAAATTATACCAATTATTTATAGAAAGACAAAATTGAGGATAATGGAAATTTTTATAATTTATATGAATTGAGGAAAGCGTGTCCAAAGTGTATAATATAGGACGAGGTGATAAAAATGAAAAAAGAAATAGAAGTAATTATTACTAGACAAGATAATTCTAATAGTGAGCCTTATAAAGAAAAATTTAATATTACATATAGACCTAATATGAATATTATTAGTGCCTTAATGCAAATACAAAGAAACCCTATTAATACAAAAGGGGAAAAGGTTGCACCTATTGTTTGGGAATCGAATTGTTTAGAAGAAGTATGTGGGGCTTGTTCTATGATTATTAATGGAAAACCAAGACAAGCCTGTTCTGCTTTGATAGATAAGTTAGAACAACCTATTCATATAGAGCCACTAAAAACATTTCCTGTTATAAGAGATTTAATAGTAGATAGAAGCCGCATGTTTAGTGCTTTAAAGCAGGTCAAGGCTTGGATACCTATTGATGGAACTTATGACTTAGGACCAGGTCCACGTATGCCAGAGAAAAAAAGACAATGGGCTTATGAATTATCTAAATGTATGTCTTGTGGGGTTTGTTTAGAAGCCTGTCCTAACGTAAATAGCAACTCTAACTTTATTGGACCTTCTGCTCTTTCACAGGTTAGATTATTTAATGCACATCCAACTGGTGAAATGAATAAAGAAGAGCGATTAGATGCGATTATGGGAGATGGTGGTTTATCTAGTTGTGGTAATTCACAAAACTGTATTCAATCATGCCCAAAAGGAATTCCATTAACTACTTCTATAGCGGCTCTAAATAGAGAAACAACCCTTCATGCTTTTAAAAAGTTTTTTGGATAAGAGACTACCTATATAGGTAGTTTTTTTATTAAATAAAAGATTAAATATAATTAATAGAAGAGATTAATAGAGAGTTTATTTCTAGAAGGAGAGTGTTTAATATGACTTTATACTTTACTGGTACGACAATTGATTGTGGAATACAAATAGTTCAAGACGG
>JACLAD010001455.1_pt1 | contig 14561 bp, 13 predicted proteins | sample 8027901 | NCBI WGS metagenome assembly JACLAD01 (sample SAMN15725071, study PRJNA655200) | protist metagenome | isolation source: fluorescence activated cell sorting (FACS) single amplified genomes of... | place: Spain: Blaines Bay Microbial Observatory, Mediterranean Sea | collected 2016-07-05 | reverse complement strand
TCCGGAGCGAACACTGTAAAGTGCGAGGCGAAGGGAACCCGGTCTCCCGCTCACAAAAAGGCTTCGTTAAAAAAGTGGGCGCTGAAAAACTATCTCTTTTGAGATGATTTGATGAAAGCGATCAAGCACAAAGGGATTTTTTGACTTGGTCGCTTTTTTATTGGTGATTGTTTGAGCCGTTGACATTTTGGTCAGCCTGTGTGTAAAATTGCGTTCTATGGCTCTATTAGCCTCCTTTAGCCTTTTTTAGGCTTGAACTGTAGTATTTCTGCTCCTTTTTCACCTTTTTTATTTCGACTCTTCGCGGGACTTTTTCAGTGCCCTCTTAAAAAACGAGGTCTTTTTTGTTTCCAAGAGAATTTCTCAAAACTTCCACCAATTCATAGTTCCTTTTCCTTTTGGCGGGAACAACTATTTCGATGCCTGTGCGTTTACATTTGGAGATAATATCAAAACAATTGTAAAGGTCATCCAACAACAACAATAATTTTTCAGGCAATCCATCAATCATATCATAGAACAAGGAGAGTTCGCTCACATGCCTATCGGCCAATTTAAGGCTATGTAGCTGACCTGTCCCTCTTTCTATGATCACTTCCACAATGATCGGTTTAGCTTCATTTTACTCCGGTTTCGTTTAACCGAAGATAATTAAAATATTTATGTTAGCACCATCGCTCTGCCGGAGGGGAATCCCATGTGGAGTACTTTTTAGCTTCCGAGAGGTGACATATTTATAGTATCAATGGATGTAAAGTAGGAGTGAGCTCGAGGTTCGAATTGTTTGAGGATTGGCGGAATTTGATCAAACTGAATGTGTTATAACTAAAAATACTCACCCCGCCTTGCAGGCACTCCTTCGGCGGAGGGGAATAAATAAAAAAACCGGACATTTCTGTCCGGTTTGTATATCTGAAAAAAGAATGTTTTTATCCGTTCATGGATATTAAAAACTCTTCATTGTTTCTCGTTTTTTTAATACGGTCATTAATGAATTCCATTGCTTCTACAGGGTTCATATCTGCAAGGTATTTGCGAAGTACCCACATGCGTTGTAACGTATTTTCATCAAGTAAAATGTCATCTCTACGCGTGCTGGAAGAAGTAAGGTCAATGGCAGGGAAGATACGCCTGTTGGCGATCTTTCTATCCAACTGAAGCTCCATGTTTCCTGTGCCTTTGAATTCTTCAAAGATAACTTCGTCCATTTTAGATCCTGTTTCGGTCAGTGCAGTTGCAATTATAGAAAGGGAACCTCCATTTTCGATGTTTCTTGCAGCACCAAAGAAACGTTTTGGTTTGTGAAGGGCATTTGCATCCACACCACCACTCAATACTTTTCCGCTGGCAGGTTGTACCGTGTTATAAGCCCGCGCCAATCTAGTAATGGAATCCAGAAGGATCACTACATCATGGCCACATTCCACCATTCTTTTTGCTTTTTCCAAAACAATATTAGCAACACGAACATGCTCATGAGCTTCTTTGTCAAAGGTCGAAGCAACAACTTCCCCTTTTACATTCCGCTGCATATCTGTAACCTCTTCAGGGCGTTCATCGATCAATAAAATGATCTGATATACTTCCGGATGGTTTGCTGCAATGGCGTTTGCGATATCCTTAAGAAGCATGGTTTTCCCTGTTTTAGGCTGGGAAACGATCATTCCACGTTGTCCTTTTCCGATAGGGGAGAACATATCCATGATCCTTGTGGAAATGGTGCTCTGTCTTTCGGCTATATTGAACTTTTCCTGAGGGAATAGGGGAGTAAGGTGTTCAAAAGAAACACGATCTCTTACTACCTGAGGTGCAAGTCCGTTAATTTTATTGATTTTGATAAGAGGGAAATATTTTTCGCCTTCTTTTGGTGGTCGTACCTGGCCTAAAACAGTATCTCCTGTTTTTAATCCAAACAACCTTATCTGTGACTGAGAAACATAAATATCATCAGGTGATGATAAATACATATAATCTGAGGATCTTAAGAATCCGTAACCATCCTGCATGATGTCAAGGACGCCTTCGCTTTCTATGATTGCATCAAATTCATAATCGGGTTCTTTATAGCGGTTACGGTTGTCGCGGTTTCCGCTATCCCTGTTCCCAGAGTCTCTGTTGCCAGAATCCCTGTTTCCGCTATCATTGCGGTTTCCGGAGTTCTTTTGATTGGAGTCCCTGTTACCGGAATTTTGATTGTCTTTTTGACGACTATTATCTTTTCTGGCATCCCTTGGATTTCTCTTGTCATCTTTTCTTGCTGAAGAAGACTGATCTTTATCCTTTGGATTGTTACGCTCTTTTGGCTTTCCGGAAGTATCCTGAGATTTGTTGGTATCCTGCTTAGGATTCCTTTTCGGTTGGGAAGGTTCATCTTTACCAGAAGGACCTGAAGATTTTTGCTCCTGAGTATCTTCCTTCTTTTCAGGCTCCTTTGTAGTGTCTAAAGTAGGAGGGGTTTTACTCTCGCTCTCTTTCTTCACCCGTGGTTTACGTTGTTTTTTCACAGGCTTTTTGTCCTCCTGCTTATCATCATCGGTTAAAACTTCCTGTACTTTTTTCGGATTGGAAGCCTGATAATCAAGAATCTGATATACCAAATCCAGCTTCTTCTGGGTGCGGTATTTTGGAACGTTTAAAGTTTTGGCTATTTCCTGCAGCTCAGGCAGCTTTTTAGCTTTTAATTCTGAAATTTCAAACATGAATGTTTTTGAATAAAATTTGTGTTTGGTTTATTTAACCTTCTCGAGGAAGAATCGAAAAAAATTTGGAGTCTTAAGTAACCTGTGTTGAAATGGTTACGAAATGATAATGCAATTATACGACTTTATTTTTTATTTTAAATATGTATTTTCAAAAGAATCTGTTATTTTTGTGCTTCCATTGAACGAAGTATGTTACAACGAATACAGACAGTTTATCTATTTTTAGCAGCCTTATCAAGCGGCGGATTAATATTTGTGTTCCAGTTATGGGAGAATTCTCAGGGAGAGCCGGTGTACGCACAGGATGAAAATACTGTCCTGATTCTTTTCCTTATTTCTGTTTTGATTTCTTTGGTGACAATATTTTTATTTAAAAATCGAAAGCTTCAGTTTGTGCTGGGGCGACTCAATATCTTATTAAACTTTATTTTACTAGGATTATTTGTCTATTGGTCCCTAATGGTACCTGGAGAGAGTAACATCTCAGAGAAAGGTATTGGGATGCTGATTCCAATTATTTCTATCGTTTTTTTAGTGCTGGCCAATAAGGCTATCAAAAAGGATGAGGATCTTGTAAAATCTGTGGACCGGTTGCGATAAACCTTTCATCTTAGTAGTATTAGTGCGTAAGAACCCGAGACGAAAGTTTCGGGTTTTTTTGTTAAACAGATTTAAGATTTAAGATGAGTTTAGTGCTTATTTCTGGTTTCTTGGTTCTTTGGAGAGTACTTCCTGCCTACAGAATTTATGTGAATTAACGGCGTCACTATTATTTCCACTTTGCCTTTAGGATTCCCCTCGGGTGAGGGGAATTTTTAGATCATGTGTTTTAACTTTTCCAAAGTTTCAAACTTTGGAAAAGTTGTACTCCATCACTCCATCATCTTTTCCCTAACTCAACAACCTCGAGATCTTCAATTTTACTGCCGTCGATCTTAAAGCGTAACATCGTGCGTACCTGATGAAACCCGTGTTTTCCTGCAGCCCCGGGATTCATGTGCAAGGTGCCGAGCTTCTTGTCGTTCATGACCTTCAGGATATGGGAATGTCCACTAATAAAGATCTTTGGTGGGTTTTTCCTGATCTCTTCCCGAATCGGGGGAGAATATTTTCCGGGGTAACCACCAATGTGGGTGATCCAAACATCTACTTCTTCGCACATGAATCTTTGGTGCAGCGGAAATTCTTTTCGAATCTCGGCTCCGTCAATATTTCCATAGACAGCTTTCAATGGTTTGAGCTTCTGGATTTCATCTGTCACAGAAGTGATTCCAATGTCTCCCGCATGCCACACTTCATCGGCCTGTTCAACATAAGAGAGGATTCGTTCATCAATATAGCTATGGGTGTCGCTGAGCAACAGTATTTTCTTCATCAGTTAATTTTATATCAATATATAAATCTATAACAGCAATGCCATTTGCAGTTGACTTTAATGGCTTATCTTTGTTGTTTCAAATGTAAAAATAATCATTTAGCTTGAGATATTTTTTGGAGCTTGCATACCAGGGGAAGGCTTACCACGGTTGGCAGCGGCAACCAAATGCTGTTTCTGTTCAGGAATTAATTGAAAATGCCCTTTTTACCCTGATGCAGCGATCTGTAGAAATATTGGGAGCGGGAAGAACAGATGCGGGAGTACACGCAAAACAGCTTTTTGCGCATTTTGATGTGGAGGAAGAATTACGTGAGGATTTTATCTTTAAATTGAATTCACTCCTTCCGCAGGATATTGCAATAAACAGCTTGTATAAAGTATCACCGGAGGCTCATGCAAGATTTGATGCTGTAGGCCGGTCTTACGAATATCATATTGTTCAGAAAAAAGATCCTTTTGCCTTTGATGCTGCTCATCATGTGAAAAGGGAACTGGATGTGGATGCCATGAATAGGGCTGCTGAAATTCTTCCAGAGTATCAAAATTTTAAATGTTTTTCACGTTCACGAACAGATGTGAGAACGTATAATTGTAAAATTGAGCACGCTTACTGGCAGAGGGAAAATAACCAACTCATCTTTCATATTAAAGCAGACAGATTTCTGCGGAATATGGTAAGAGCTATTGTGGGGACGCTGCTGGAAGTGGGACTTGGAAAAATGGAAGTGGAAAAATTACATGAGATAATACGAAGTGAGAGCAGGAGTAAAGCGGGAGCCTCTGTGCCGGCTAAAGGATTATATTTAACTAAAGTAGAATACCCAAACACGATTTTTATTTAATGGCTGCATCAACGGGAAATGCTTTTGATTTCAAATTGTTCAGGCGCCTGCTTGAATATACACAAACCTATAAGTGGACTTTTTATTTTGTAGGTATTGCCGCCATTCTGCTATCTTTCTTTGCAGTTCTGCGACCTTATTTGCTGCAGGTTACTATAGATAATTCTATAGTGCCACAGGATGGTGGGGAGCTGTTATATTATATTTCTCTCATGGCGGGAGTGCTTATCCTGGAGGTGATTTTCCAGTTTTGCTTTATTTACTTTGCGAACCTGCTGGGGCAGGATGTGATAAGGGACCTTAGGGTTGACCTTTTTGAACATATGCTTCAGTTTAAGATGAAGTATTTTGATAAGTCGGCAGTTGGTAGGCTGGTGACCCGGGCAGTAAGTGATATTGAAACCATCTCGAGCATTTTCAGCCAGGGGTTGTTTATGATTATTAGTGATTTGCTGAAAATGATCACGGTTCTTGCTTTTATGTTTTATCAAAGTTGGCGGTTAACCCTTCTGGTTTTACTGGTGTTGCCGTTCATTTTATACGCTACCCGAATATTTCAGAAGAAAATGAAAGCTGCCTTTGAGGTGGTAAGAACGGAAGTTGCAAACCTTAACACCTTTGTTCAGGAGCGAATTACGGGAATGAAGATCGTACAGCTTTTTACCCGGGAAGAGACTGAATATCAGAAATTCAAGGATATCAATGATAAACACCGCAAAGGTTGGATTAAAACGGTTTGGTATAACTCAATTTTCTTCCCTATTGCCGAAATGTCTACTTCTATCACTATTGGACTTATCGTGTGGTATGGAGGAGTGCGGGTGATGGCAGGAAGTGAGGCTATTACACTGGGGGTTATTGTGGCTTTTATAGAGCTGAGTCAGATGTTATTCCGGCCGTTAAGGCAAATTGCCGATAAATTCAATACCCTGCAAATGGGAATGGTGGCTGCAAACCGCGTTTTTGGAATTTTGGATACCAGCGCAAGCATTCCCGATGAAGGAACCATAGAAATAGATCATTTAAAAGGGGAAATCATTTTCGAAAATGTTGAATTTGGATATGTGGAGGGTGAAAAAGTGCTTAAAGGAATTTCTTTTAAAGCTAATGTTGGAGAAACAGTCGCCATTGTTGGTGCAACCGGTGCGGGAAAATCTACTGTGATCAATCTTTTAAATCGTTCTTATGAAATTCAGAGTGGTAGGATCCTGGTAGACGGAATTGATGTGAAAGATATTACACTGCGATCCCTCAGGTCTCAGATTGCCATTGTACTGCAGGATGTATTTTTATTTGCAGATACTATTAAAAATAATATTACTTTAAACCATCCTGAAATTTCCAAAGAAGAGGTGGTAAGAGCTGCAAAGGAAATTGGAGTGCATAAGTTTATTGACACCCTACCGGGAAGTTATGATTATAATGTAAAGGAAAGGGGAGTGATGCTTTCTTCAGGTCAGCGGCAATTGATCGCGTTTTTAAGAGCTTACGTGAGTAATCCGAGTATTCTGGTTTTGGATGAGGCTACATCTTCGGTAGATTCATATAGCGAACAGCTAATTCAGGATGCGACAGATAAGATTACCAAGGGCCGGACATCCATTGTCATCGCTCACAGGCTCGCAACCATAAAAAAAGCAGATAAGATCCTGGTCATGGATGCAGGGAAAATAGTGGAAACTGGTACTCATCAGGAATTACTTAAGAAGGAGAACGGATACTACAAGAATCTGTACGAAGTACAGTTTATGGAGGAAGAAACCATTTAAGCCTACACCAAATCTGCCTTTAGTTTATTGATCAATTCGTCCCTTCCGTCATACATCACGAATTCACCATCTTTTATATAAGAAATTTGTCCGGTTTCTTCACTTACTACCAGGGCAAGCGCGTCGGTTTTTTCTGTAATTCCAACGGCAGCACGATGGCGTAACCCGAACCGTAAAGGAATCGTACGGTCATTGGAAACCGGAAGAACAGCCCGTGTGGCAGTAATGAAATTATCTTCAATAATGATGGCTCCGTCATGGAGAATACTGTTTTTATAGAAAACCGATTCTAAAATAGGCTGGTTTACAAGAATTTTCATCTTGTCACCAGTATTTTTCACAAAGTCGAGGCTGGTATTTCTCTGAATGACAATCAAAGCTCCGGTATTGGTTCGGCCCATGTTTTCACAGGCACTAACGATGGATTCAATATCATTTGGCGTTTCCAGGTCATCTTTGATCAGCTTCAGTGTCTGAAGAAATTTTCTTCTTCGCGCAAAATTTGTAGAGCCTATCATAAGCAGGAATTTTCTTATTTCCTGCTGAAAAACCACAATTAAAGCAAACATTCCCACTCCAATAAATTCTCCAAGCACACTGCTTAACATTTCCATTTGCAGGAACTGCGTTAGCTTGCCTACCAGGTAAATAATAGTGATCCCGATAAAGATATTGACCGCAACAGTCCCTTTTACCAGCTTGTATAAATAATAAAGTAAGGCTGCGATAAGGAGGATGTCAACAATGTCGAGGATGCGGAGGTCTAAAAAATCCAAAGTGGTCGCTTTTTGGTAAATGTAAAAAATATAAGTTTAGTTCCTAACAAGGCTCGTTAATTTCACACATTCCACCGCTTCTTTTACATCGTGCACCCGTAAGATATGCGCTCCTTTAAGCAGGGAGATGGTATTAAGTACGGTAGTGCCGTTCAAAGCTTCATCCGGAGTGGTGTGAAAAGTTTTGTAAATAAGCGATTTTCTGGAAATCCCGGAAAGCAGAGGGAGGTTCAGGCTTTTAAAAAGTTCAAGTTTGGACATTAGTTCGAAATTCTGAGCAATGTTCTTTGAAAATCCGAAGCCGGGATCGATGATGAGGTCGTTGATTCCAAGATTTCGGGCTTCAGAAATTTTTTCTGAAAAGTAGAACAGCAGGTCTTTTACGAGGTCATCGTATTGGTTAAGATCTTTCATGTTCTTCGGATTTCCGCGCATGTGCATCAGGATATACGGCACCTGTAGATCGGCCACTGTTTTCAGCATATGAGAATCCAGACTTCCTCCTGAAATATCATTGATGATGGCAGCCCCATTTTCCACTGCCTGCCGGGCGACTTCACTTCTGAAAGTATCTATCGAAAGAAGTACCTCCGGAAACTCCTTCAGTAGCAATTGCACCACCGGAATCAATCGGCTTAATTCTTCCTTTTCCGAAATATCTACTGCGCCCGGCCTGCTGCTATACGCGCCCACATCGATAAAATCGGCACCGTCTTTCAGCATTTTCTCTGTATGTTGCAGATATTCTTTTTCCGAAGAATTACGTCCGCCGTCATAAAAGGAGTCGGGTGTAAGATTTAGAATTCCCATTACTTTTGGGGTCGTAAAATCAATTAAGGTGCCTTTGCAGTTGATAGTCATTTAAAAAAGGGGATTTTTACGATGGAAAAATTAACTTTGACAATTCGAATTATTTCAGCGAAATTTACGCAAATTACCCGTTTCTATGAAGGATACTTCTAAACAATATGATGCGGTGGTAGACCAATGCCGCAGCTTGTTTATTAATAAAATGAAAGATTATGGCTGTGCCTGGAGGATTTTAAGGCTTCCATCCCTCACCGACCAAATTTTTATCAAGGCACAGAGAATTAGAGGACTTCAGGAGAATGAGGTGAGAAAAATAGATGAGGGAGAAGCACCCGAATTTATAGGGATTATCAACTATTCTGTGATGGCGCTCATTCAGCTCGAAAAGGGGGTTGCAGATCAACCCGATCTTTCTACTGAAGAAGTGACTGCTTTATATGATTCGGTGATCCAGGAGACCAAGCAATTGATGGAGAACAAAAACCACGATTACGGGGAAGCCTGGAGGGACATGCGGGTTAGCTCACTTACCGATCTTATACTTCAGAAATTATTGCGCATTAAAACAATAGAAAACAATAAAGGGAAAACGCTGGTAAGTGAAGGTATTGACGCTAATTATCAGGACATGATCAATTACGCTATTTTTGCCCTCATCCATTTAGAAGAGGCTAAAGCAAAATAAAGAACCCGTTAAAAAAGCAAAATGAAATTAGTTGTAGGTATATCCAGGATTATCGTCGGAATTCTTTTTATTTTTTCGGGATTTGTAAAACTGAACGACCCAATTGGCTTTGCCTTCAAATTGGAGGAATATTTTAGCCCCAGTGTTCTAAACCTGGAATTTTTAGCGCCGTTTGCCCTGGTGATCGCTATTTTGCTGGTGATTTTTGAACTGGTGCTGGGAATTATGCTGCTCATTGGTTATCTGCCAAAGTTTACGACCTGGGCGTTACTGCTCATGATTGTTTTCTTTACGTTCCTTACTTTTTATTCTGCTTATTTCAATAAAGTCACAGATTGCGGTTGTTTCGGCGATGCCATTCCGCTTACGCCCTGGCAGTCCTTTTATAAAGATGTGATTTTGTTTGTGCTGATCCTGATCCTGTTCTTTAACCGGAAATTAATCACTCCTGTGTTGGCAAAAGCCTCTCACCGATGGATTGTTTTCCTGTCTTTTATGCTTTGTTTTACGTTTGCTTACTACGTGTTGATGCACCTGCCGTTGATAGATTTCAGGGCTTATAAAGTCGGTAATAATATTGCTGAAAAAATGACTGTTCCCGAAGGAGCTCCCGAGGCAGTGTATGACTACAACTGGAAGTATAATGTAAACGGAGAAGAGAAAGTAGTGACTACCCAGGGTTCTTACCCGCAGGTGGAAGGCGAATTTATAGGTGTTGATACAGAATTGGTTCAGAAAGGGTATGAGCCGCCTATCCATGACTTTTCCATAGAAAAGGACGGAGAAGATTTTACTTCGGAAATGCTTCAGGAAGAGAAGTTGCTCATGATCGTAATGTACAGCCTGGGTAGAAGCGAAGCCCCAGGACTGGGAAAAATGAGTACAGTAGCCGAAGCAGCAAAAGCTGAAGGATACAGGGTAATTGGACTTTCGGCTTCCGGAGAGGAGCTGAAGGAAGCGGTGAAGGAAGAGTATGATTTAGACTTTGAAATCTACTTTAGTGATGAAACAGCTTTAAAAACCATTATAAGGAGTAACCCCGGAATCGTAAAATTACGTCAGGGAACTATAGTTCAAAAACTTCATTGGAATGATGCCGAAAAACTCGAGTTGTAAACCAAATTTTTTTCTGATTTAAGTTTTCTTCAACCGGTTTCCCTTCCATAAAAGGGTATTTTTCCTTACTTATCAATATATTTGTAGAGATCCCTCAAAAAGGGATGAAAATAATTATCAACCAAAAACTGTACAGGCATATTTTTCAGAAAAAAATTTGCTTAAAAGTTTAAAATCCACCCACATGAGAAAGAATATAGTTGCAGGAAACTGGAAAATGAACAATGACCTTTCAGAAACCGAAGAATTGCTTGCACAACTAAAACAACATTTGGAACAGGAGCCGCAGGCAGAAGTTATTGTTGCACCTTCCTTTACCAATTTATATCATGTTTTTCAATCTTTGGCCGGCACTCCTGTTAAGATTGCGGCTCAAAATATGCATGAAAGTGAAAATGGTGCCTTTACCGGGGAAGTTTCGGCTAAAATGCTTACAAGTGTAGGGGTGAAATATGTGATTTTAGGACACAGTGAACGTCGTGCTATTTTTAAAGAAACCGATGAACTGCTGGCTAAAAAAGTGACTTCAGCATTAAAAAATGACCTGCAGGTAATATTTTGTGTTGGGGAAGAACTGGATCAGCGTAAGAGTGACAATCACTTTAAAGTGGTAGAAGAGCAGTTGTCTAAAGGACTTTTTAATATCTCCAAAGAAGACTGGAAAAATGTAGTGATCGCTTACGAACCTGTCTGGGCTATTGGAACAGGAGAGACGGCTTCGCCAGAGCAGGCTCAGGAAATGCATGCCTTCATTAGAAAAACAGTTTCAGAAAGATTCGGAAGTGAAATAGCCGAAGAGGTTTCTATCCTTTATGGAGGAAGTGTTAAACCGGCAAATGCAAAAGAGATCTTTACAAAGGAGGATGTTGACGGCGGACTTATTGGCGGAGCCAGTTTAAAGGCTGAAGACTTCCTTGCAATTGTCCACTCATTCTAAAAGAAATTAATGGATTACCTGGAATTTATTTTTACGATCGAACCCGTGCAACCTGCTTCTGAAATTCTAATTGCAGAACTTGGGGTGGCGGGTTTCGAAAGCTTTATTGAGAATGAAGATGGGATCACTGCATATATTCCTGTGGAAGAGTTTGACGAAGAAGCTTTAGCAGGAATCCATATTCTGCAGTCGGAGGAATTTGAAATTTCCTATACGTCAAAAGAGATCAAACAGGTAAACTGGAATGAGGAATGGGAAAAGAATTTTCACCCTATCCTGGTAGACGACATTTGCAGTGTGAGAGCTCCTTTTCATCCCGAAGTAGATGTTACATATAATATCATTATTGAGCCAAAAATGTCATTTGGCACGGGGCATCATGCTACTACGCATATGATGATTCAATTTCTCTTGAAGTACGATTTTGAAGGTAAAAGAGTGCTGGATATGGGCTGCGGAACCGGAGTCCTGGCGATCCTGGCAGAGAAAAGAGGTGCGACCTCCTTAGATGCCATTGATATTGATAATTGGTGTTACCTGAATACCCTGGAAAATGTGGAACGCAATAAATGCAAGAACATTTCTGTTTATGAAGGGACGGCAGAATTATTGGCGGATAAAAAATACGATACCATCATAGCAAACATTAACCGAAACATTCTTCTGGAAGATATTGGAACTTACAGCAAATGCCTGGAATCTGGAGGGGAACTTTATCTCAGCGGATTCTATGAAGCAGATATTCCGGTAATCAGGGAAGAATGTGAAAAACATGATTTGAAGTATACCGAATTTCTGGAAAGGGAGGACTGGGTAGCAGTGCGCTTCCTCAAAAAATAATTTTTTAAAAGGATTTTTGTTATATTTAGAATGCTATTGAAAAAAGAAGGACTATGAGCACGAAGGAAAAAGTTTTAGAAGAAGTACAGGTAGAGACAAAAGAGAGTAATCTGCACGAGATCATCCTGTACAATGATGATTATAATACTTTTGATCATGTGATCAATACATTAATCGCAGTATGTGAACACACGCCCGAGCAGGCAGAGCAGTGCTCTTTGCTAGTGCACTACAAGGGAAAATGCGCAGTGAAAACCGGAACATATAAAGACCTGGAACCACGATGCAGTAAGTTATTAAATGCAGATCTAAGTGCGGAAATTATTTAGATAAATTCCTGTGAGTTGAAGGAATAGGTGAGGAGAGGAATGAATAAGCTCCTGCTTTACAGTAAGATTTTATAGGAAAGTCTGTAGTGAAAACTGCGGACTTTCTGCTTTTTAAGGAATTAAAATTTTCTTCAGTGAGATTAATGATGCACAATAACAGTTGTGGTCGGCTGAAAATCAAGTTAGGTAAAATCCAGTTTTCTGTCCACCTCACCTGGTGGTTCTTTATCCTGGAACGAGGGAGTTGAGAGTGGAAATTCTTTACCCGTAAACTTTTTCAGAAGTGCTGTAAAGTTTTGAAAATTCGATTTTTCCGGTGGAACGGTTAAAAAAAGCAGAAGCCATTCCCTTTGATCCTTCTTTAATTTTTTTTCTGAGATACTCACTTTCTGTCATCACCCGTTCCATTGACTGTTCCAGGTTCCATTTAGTGATCTCATCTGCGATTTCATTGAGATCCCTTCTCGCTACTTCTTCCGTAGAGATCTTGAGTGTTTTCACAGCATCGGCTATCAAAGGGCTTATATAAGTTGTCTGTCCTTTTCCGAAGTCTTTTAGTGCCTCCATGTAAATTTTGTTATCAGAATTTCCCATAAACAGGATAAACCTTGCTCCCTGCTCTTTACAGGAGATTTCGAGGCTGATCAAAACATCTTTGCCAGCGAAGTTTCCGGCGGTACGGATAGGAATGATATCACCTATTCCGGTATTCATTAGTACATTTAAAGGCTCCCGCATATCTATACAATTGACTACGGCTGCCAGTGGGGGAGCATTAATGAAATCCATGAGTTCCTTATTCCGAAGTCTCTTCGAAACTAGTTTTCCGGCTGTGTATCGTTGATTTCCTTCTTTGAAATATTCCAGGATCTCTGCGGGATTGGACTGCTTTTTAGATTCCTGTATGTCTTCTTTTACAAAATTTAATTCTTTTCCTATTTCATAATTCTCTTTCACGCCGATAATGCTGAGGTTGATATTATGTTCTTTAGTGTAGGTTTCTTCAAAATCTTCAAATATATCCAGTACATCCTGGTCAATAAAACTTGAAAAAGTACCGTCTATAATGACATTGGAACCTTCAGGTACATTCCAAAGTGTATTTTTTATACTGGCTTTATTAAAAAAGGAAACTTCATTTGCCAATTCCAACCGAATGGTTTCTCCTTTAAAAATCCGGGTATTTTCGATGAAAAAGGCGTTGTGGTAGTTGCTTTTTAATAAAAAGAAAATGCTCACAAGGGTACCAATGAATATCCCAATAAGAAGATCTGTAGCAATAATTGCCACGATTGTAACAACAAAGGGGATGAATTGATTCAAGCCTTTTTTGTACATGGTTTTAATGACATCCCAGGATGCAAGGTTGTATCCTATCACCAGTAAGATTGCTGCAAGGCTGGAAAGTGGAATAAGGTTTAAAATGCTGCTTAGGAAGAGCACACTTGCCAGAAGGAGGAGCCCGTGCAGGATAGCTGAAAGCTTTGTCTCTGCACCTGTTTTTATATTTACAGAACTTCTCACAATAACAGTGGTTATAGGGATACCTCCTATAAGTCCGGCAAGGGTATTACCTATTCCCTGGGCTACCAGTTCCCTGTTTGGCGGACTTTTTCTTTTATGGGGATCCAGTTCATCTGCTGCTTCCAGCGCCAGTAAACTTGCAATAGATGCGATAAGGGTGATAGTGATGGCAACTCCCCATACCTGCGGATTGGTTATAGATGAAAAATCTGGGTAAGTAATCAATGTTGAAAAATTATCAATAGCAGGGATGTTCACCAGTTGTGCAGTATCCAGGTGCAAAAAAGGAACAACATGCTCAAAAAGTAAATTCAAGAGAACCCCAAGAAGTACCACAACCAGAGCCGGTGGTAATAACTGAAAATTTTTGAGAGGGGTTTTATCCCAGAAGATCAGGATCCCCAAAGAAATAACCGAGATTACAACCGAACCGGCAGTAACCGAATTGAAAAACGCATTAAAAAAAGAAGTTATCTGCTCTCCTCCGGGAAGGGTGGGATCGTAATAACTTTCTACTCCGGGTGCGATCCCCAATGCATAAGGGGCCTGGGCGATGATCAGGATAATCCCAATTGCGGCAAGGAGGCCTTTGATAATATTCGAAGGCATATAATCTGCAATAAATCCGGCTTTAAAAACTCCAAGGAGAAACTGAAAGATTCCACCAAGAACCACTGCCATGAGAAAAACATCGAAACTGCCTAGAGAACCTATAGCAGCCAACACCACTGCAGTTAAACTTGCTGCAGGACCACTGACACTAACTGCAGAACCGCTGATACTTCCAATAACGATTCCTCCTATGATCCCCGATATAAGCCCTGAAAGGAGGGGAGCGCCACTGGCAAGCGCA
>JACLAD010006375.1_pt1 | contig 14566 bp, 10 predicted proteins | sample 8027901 | NCBI WGS metagenome assembly JACLAD01 (sample SAMN15725071, study PRJNA655200) | protist metagenome | isolation source: fluorescence activated cell sorting (FACS) single amplified genomes of... | place: Spain: Blaines Bay Microbial Observatory, Mediterranean Sea | collected 2016-07-05 | reverse complement strand
CGTGTTGTTGAATTGGCGAAAAAAACATGAAGGATATGCAGACTTTGACAAGATATTGGAAGCAAGCCAGGGTATTGGATGGGTCCGGCTCACGCCAAAATGCACGAGCGCGAAGCTTCAACAAAATGGAGCTTAGCAGGCGACGAACCGTATCGCACGAATTTGCGCCCCACTCACACATGGAACCAAGCTGGCAGAGACAGCTCGACAAAAGTTTTGAAAACTCCTTTGGACGATCCAACAATGAACTGACCGTGTTTGAAGTCAGATTTAGTGTAAGAGCCCACAACTGCTGTGCGCTTTCCGTTTTCTTTGATTCCGGAATGCCGCAAAGCAAACTCCAAAGAAATCCGTGCAAGTGACGAGTAGAAACAAAGGCGGACATGCTCGCTTCATCCATACCCAAGCATATTGTCAAGTTACGAAGTGTCCGTAGCTTGCATTCGCGATCCTGCACCAAGAGCAAACTCACGAGCAAAGGCGGGACAACTTCTGGATGCCGCACAAAGCCCCCGAAAGCCTCCACGTCGCTCAACGCGTGAAACTTGATTATGTGAGTTTTGCTCTTTATCAGGGCCACTTGGGGCAGCTCTAGACGGTCTAGTGCTATCTCGAGCATTGCTTTCACGTCTGACCGCGTCAAATCCGATTCCAAATCCAACAGAGACCACGTAACGATGTTACCAAACGCCACAAGTAAGGGCCCAATACTCGAACCATATTCTGACAATTCTTCCAAAGTCAACGCGAGGTTCTGCTGTTGCTTCAATATTTCACGCACCTTTGTCTTTCGCTCTTCATTAATTTCGTGATCGACTGCTTGTTGCTCGACAACCCACTCTTCGTCGGTACTTGGTCTTGAACGAGCTCTTTTTTTCTTCGCGTCGAGCACCCATGGGTGTTTACTTGCAAACTTCCATTTACGTTCACTCAACAGTTTTGTTGTATTTGATGAAAATTCTGTGTACAGGAAAAGCGTCCTCCAGAGGCATTTTATTGCCCAATAACGAATAAATTCCACTTTGCATCGGAGTAATGTTTCCAACTCTCTTACCCAAGTATGCAAGTCACTCGTTTTCAGTCCCGAAACAAAGTCTAACCCTGCAGAAGACTTATCAAAAAGTACAAGTGCAATCGAATAAATAGCATCTTCAGCTTGCAAAGGGCCCGCACTATAGGTTTCAAACGCTTCAAACAGAACAACATCACATCTCTTCGCTCCAATGTGCTTTTCAAATTTTTTTCCACTCGTAGAAGAATATGGCTTATAAATAAAAAAAGTCCATAAAGATTCACATGGACCAAGATGACTCCATTTCTTCCTTCTCCATTCAAACCATTTACCGGGCATTTCTTTTCTTCATAACTCACAATTTGGGTTTGGAATTTCCCTTTTTTTGCGGTTTTTGTCCTACTATGGCCCGCATGGGGGATCCATGGGGAGGTATGATGAGAACTTTGAGTTTACAGGTATGCCGCCCGGGCATTGCCGGTCAAAAGAGTACACGTGCATAGATCTATGTGTACATAAGTATTTGGTTAATGTGTTATACATGTGGAACCTCATAGTAAGTACTTGAAATCGTCGGGCTCTTCACGAGATTATCAAATCCCTGTGACCCTGGCAAACTTTCCGTCCCCTTCTATCATCTTGACAACCCCCTCCTATTCGAATGTTACGTCCGCCATAAGCTACGCAGCCCAAACTTGTGCTGGGACCCAAATTTCACCGGAGTCCCAATATTTACATTTTCTGTAACTAAGTATTGGCCATTTGAAGACAGGCCTGCAGACCTGTCTACAGGCAGGCCTGAACCCACCCAGCGAGTAAAGTTGCCCGGGCCTGGCTTTCTCCACCGGATCCGGACTTCCCGGAAAAAAAACGTTAAATCGTTCAACACTCCCGGATTGTTTGTTTTTGTGTGTGGAAGGTTCCGTGCACGAGTAATGGGTATGGGTTGTAAACGACAGAAGAGAGGGAAGAAGGTGATTAAGGATGATGGTTGTGATATTGAATATGATTTCTTGGATGAGAATCAACATAAGAAAGTTGCCAATGGTAGTTGGAAACAACAAGGTTTTTTTGTGATGTGTATGATTGCAGGTATCATAGGAAGTGTTTTTGTCAAGAATGAACAAGGTGAGACGAATTTGTATATTGAAAGAATCAACGGTACTATCGAACTTCGGCTTGACAAGGATTTTTCGTTTCAAGAGCAAATCGATGCTGCGGTACAATATTATCAGCCTTTTGTTATCCGCAACCAAAGTTTCGCTGTTTGGAACTTGACACAATTGGGGCCATACTTGACTGTAAAACAAAGTCGTAGCAATGTGTTTGTACCACATGAATGGACGCAAGTAGCTAAACTTGCCCGTAAAGCTGGAATCATTGGTGAAAAAAAAGATGAAAGAATATATAATATCTCAACGAGTGATTTTTTTGACAAAAATCGCACCGCGTGGGAATGCTATGAAGAAAAAATGGGACCCATGTTTGTTGCACCAGAATATTCAGTGAACAAAAACGTTGATAACCAACTTTTATGGATGGCACGCAAAGGTGTGCGGCATAACCTCCACTATGATGTCTCTCACAAATTTATCATTCAAATGGAAGGCATCAAGACGGTAAGGTTAACGAGCTCGAACTGTTGGCGAGATGTCAACTTGTATCCATCGTTTCATTTTTCTGCTCGCCAAAGTCAAGCGGCTTATGATAATGTGACGCTGAATGAACACACTCGATTCGTACGCTTGTATAAGAATGACGTGCTCTATATTCCGCCGTATTACTTTCATGGTTCCCAAGTAGAAGAAACGTCTGTAAACATCCATAGCTTTTCCTCATCTCAAATTAGAGGCGTCGAAAAGCGTTTGCTTAGTCGCCATTTGTATAGTCCTCCAGAGTTGGCCAACGTTTTGAAGGAAACCCCAAAAATTTTTCCAAGCGCACTTGCGTACTTGTTGAGATCGTTTGTGCATGCGGTGAAATCTAGCGTCCACCTCAACTGTGCAGTGGAAGACGAAAAGTGGCCACAGGGCGGTGTAGAAGACCCAAACGTCCTCAAAGCGCTTCAGCACTTGATATCAGATATGTTTGAAAAAAGACACACCTGTCCCACCAACACTCATGGTTGCCCATACCTAGAAAAAGACCTGCCCTCCAATTTTAAAGGTGTTGTGAATCGTATCGCACAAAAAACCTTTTCTCTAGTGGCCGACTTGCCTTGTCAGGCCCAGGTCGAGGACATCATGATTGCAAACTGGCTTGAAGCTGGTACGGTAAGCAATGTTGGTTTTGAAAAGGCTTGTATGTTTTTACGATGCCTAAGTGGTTGATAAACTTATTTGATAATATGCAATTTTGATCTTGTACTATCGACTTCTTTGCAAAGACCCGTAGCGAGCAGCATGTCTACAGATGCGCGCATTTTACTTGGCTCTTTGCACTCGACTGTATCGGGCATTTTTACGAACAATTTCCAAAAACCGTGGTCGGCATCTGGAAAGTATTCTTCCAGTAAATTCACCGTCGCCTTCATGAGCTTTTTATTCAAAGACTCGACATTGTCCTCCTCCTCGTCTTCATCTTGTGCTTGTTCACGGGTTTGGGGGAGACTCAAAAGACTGCTTTCAAACTCATCAAGATTGCCCAAAAGCCGTTGTTGCTTTTTAATACGTTCATTTACTACATCAATTTGATCTTTTAAAGCTCGTTTCGTTTCCAAAAGCTGATTCATCTGCCCGTTACAGTCTTGAAAAAGACGACATCGCAGTTCCGTCCATTTCAAATCATCTTGATCCCTATTCCTAACAGCTTTTTCACTCGCTTCAAATTTTGAAACCAGATTATCATTTTGAAAATTATCAAATTCTTCAATCCCTTGCAATTCAGAACGAATACCACTATGAATTACTTCAAGAGTAGCAATTCGAGCACGTTTCGGATGCGTTTCATTCATTTTTTTCTTTTTGTTTCGGTTTTTGAATTTTTATTTATTTTTTTTCATTTTCAAAACAATGTCCACTATAGTGGAGTTTGTTTTATCATCCCTTGCCCTCCTCCCTTGCCCAGTGCCCAGGGGCTGCCGCCAGGCCATTGCCATGGGGCCTCTTTGCCCTACCGGGCGGGCTATCCAAGAATAGAGAGAAATGCACGTTGGTGAAAAAAGAAAGCTCGCCCGGAAGGGCAATGAGACTCTACGGCAATGGCCTGGCGGCAGCCCGTAATGGATAAAACTCCACTAAATATTTAGACAATCTTGATGAATGTCAAAAGAAATGGCAAGTAATATACCGTCACAGCAACAAGAACAACAATATCAGGAAGGGAAGGATATTGAACAACGGTGTTCTCATGAACCACCTTTAAAGAAGCCAAAAACACAAGATAATGGTGAAAATTGGCATGACGAGGACAGGGATAGCTGTTCTTCTTCCTCCACGACTTGTGTTAAAGACGTCTCGGATGAATGTCATTGTAAAGAATGTATTGGAATAATTTGTACGGGAAAAAATGATTGCGTATGCCCAAGCTGTAGAGGCGGGGAAACTGTTAAAGAAGAGTACTGGGATGGTCTATATATAAAAAACATGCAAGATGGCTCGTGGTCTGAGTTTTTGCTTAGCTACAGCACTCTAAAACCATTTATCGGCCCCATGCTTGGAGCAAATGCGAGTCCCATTCTTATACCTGGCTGTGGCGATTCACCTTTTAGTGCAGCTCTTCGGGATGATACAAACCACAGCTGCGTAATTAGTACTGACATTTCAAATGCGTGTATACAAATCATGGAAGAGAAACATGAGGGCGACCGACGTCTACTTTGGTTGGTTGATGACATGACCGCGTCTAGATTTCAATCCAGATCTATTGGACAAATAATTGACAAATCTTTAATAGACTGCTTGTTCTGGGTGGACGATGCTGGTCAGGACGCAGATGTGTTGATATCTCGAGTCTTGAGTGAATACTACCGTGTTTTACAAAGCCACGGCACTGTTGTACTGGTTACTATTCGCCCGCCCTCTGAAATTGAGGGCTTTCTGCACGAAGATATTGAGCATCCGTATCACGTGTATGAAGAACGTAAGCAAAGAGGCATCGCTGCAGAGCCTAGATCATGGACTTGGGACCATATGGTGATCTCCGTTCCGTGCGACGAGCACGGTGCAATCAGTTTTCATGCTACAGGCAAATTTGTGGGTTCAAATTCAGCCGATGATTACGAGGACACAGAAACGGAAAAATATTTCCACATATACAAACTTCAAAAGAGGGACGATGAACCTCCAGAAGATCCCAAACAGATTATCGAAACTACTTTGCAGGGAATAATTGAACACATAGAGTTTGAAGCTTGATTGTAATTTTAAGATTTTTTCTTTACTGCGAAAAACCCCGTTAAACTGCCTTGTTTTGCTGTTTTCTTCTTCTTCTTCGGTGCTGGTTGCGCTTTCACGGCTGGAGGAGAAGTGCTGCTAGGTTTCGCTACTGGCTTTGATTGTACAACTTCCTCTACTTCAACCTCTACTTCGACTTGTTTTGTTACGAGAAAGCCTTCTTCATCTTCCTCAGTTGTCGTGACGAGCTTTTTACGTTTTACTTTGCGAGTAGTTGTCCCTTGTGTTGCTTCCGAGGAAACTCCAAGAGCTTCACGTCTCTGGCGTTTCAGCTCTGCTTCCTCTTGAGCTTTCTTCTCTTGCCGAGCAGCCTTTTGACTTTCCTTCAAAAGCTCCTTTTTTCGAAGCTTCGCTTGTTCTTCGTCCTTTTCCAGTTTTTCAAATTCGGCTTTCCTTGACTGGATAACCTCATCATCCTCGATAACTTTGTCATCACCCATGTTGTCGTCGTCGTCATCACTGTCAAGAACAAGTGTTTTGCTTTTCTTTGATGGGTTCGCTTTCTGAATTTCTATTTCCATTTCTTCTTCGTCTTCTTCCGTCTTCTCTTCAACTGTTGCTTTTGCACCCTCCTTTTTCAGTGCTACAGCTGCTGATTGCGGTCCCACCTTTTCTTTGGGATTCTTTTTCGCTGCCGCAGTTGCTCCTTGGAAAAATGATTTAGCCGTCATTGCCTTTTTCTTTGTTGTCGACGTCATACCGGCATAGGATACTGCTCCTTGTTTACTAGATGATGATGAGGCATTTTGTTTAGGTGGCGGAATTGCCGCAACACGTCTGCCACCAATTCTATTGTTAGAGGTATATACCCTCCCTAATTTGTTTTCAACCACGTTCTCGTCGTTTCTATCTAGAGCGTTTACAAGTGCCGAGTTACAAGCTCCCCAAAGTGCAACTTCAATTGATTCTTTCGATTCACCTTGGCGATATTGAAGAGCATACACATGTAGCGAAGTAACCTTTTTCATTTCTTCTTTCTTTTCTTCAAGTTCGTCCGCTTTTACAATTTCCACCGTATGTGATTCTGTACCTTGTCGAAGTTGTCCACTGAGCGAATAAAACACATCAACATGTTTACTATCATCTCCTAATTTACCAGCCACTTCAGAAAGCAATCGTTTCGCCGCATCTATTGCAATTCCATTTTCATAAGCAAGAGATTTATACGTTATGGTTTCCTTTCCAACATTTAATCTTCTCACAATATCATCAACACAAACCATTTTCGTTCAGTTTTTCTGTTTGATTTTTTTCGAATTTTTTTTTTGAATTTTTTCATTGGTACCTTGGATGATGTCAACTTGAATAATCCATTTTTTTCCAAATTAACTTAAAAGTGAGGTCTAAACAAGAGTATTCATATGGACTTATCCAGCGCTTTTCTTATTTTATTATTATCTGTGATATATCGATATGAACTGTCTTCTTCTACTTCTTTGAGTTTGGAGATTGCTGCTCCTGAATGTGTCCACGGAGGAGTTCTAATGATCCACTTGAGATATTCCCACTCACTACCCGCTTCTCGTTCTTGATTGGTAGCGCAAATCCCTCAACACTACCTCCGAACTTACTGTGCTGTTAACATTTTGATATGCTTCTCAAATGGAAATAATCCTCCATAACAAGTTCTGGACAACTAAAATATGGACTCGCTCTCGAGAGCGACTGGCTTCTAGTGCTCTAAAAAGTCGTGAGTACTACATCCGAAGAACGGAACACAAGTGTGCTTGCAAGTATGTTTGAAATTTCTCGAGCAGGCTAGCAGGAACTTGTTTGATTTTATGCTTTATTTTTACTCCTTAAATATGATTATTTCTACGGATTTAGTATGTTACGAAGTTTGATGCTGAACGCCTGTTTACATCATTAGGCGGCTTCTTCTGCTGGTGCAGCGGCTTCTTCTGCTGGTGCAGCATCTCCTTCAGCTGGTGCAGCTTCTTCTTCTGCTGGTGCAGCGGCTTCTTCTGCTGGTGCAGCATCTCCTTCTGCTGGCGCAGCATCTCCTTCTGTTGAGGTACATGAAGCATCAATCAATGCAATCGCATCATCAATCGGCATTTCGTCTTCTTTGTCTGCGCATGCAGCTTGAGCATCTTCTTCGGTCATTCCATTTGCGACAAGAGTTTCGTGGACCTCTTGTTTTGTTACTTTTTCAGCACCTTCGGCTTTCTTGGCCTCAATGGCTGATTTAGCTGTTGATGCTGCTGCTCCCATCTTTTCTTGTAGTGTACTACTTGCTTTTATTTATCGATGTATACTGCTTGTTCAAAATTTGATTTGGTTTTGTGCACAAACAAAAAAAAAAAAAAAAAAAAAAAAAAAAAAAAAACTGGATCCTCTCTCCATATACGGAGATGGAGGATATGGCGTGCACACCTTGTGAACTCGAGAATTAATAATACACAGGCTTGGAACACGAACGTTTACGGAGAGTACGCACCTTAGAAAATTAGCGACAGGGTGTGCACCCACTTGCCCCCGAAATTGAGCGATGGTCCTAGGAAAAACATCGAGATCCTAGTAGGTCCAGTTTTTTTGTTCCGAAATTCACGAAAAAGAAGTTGATCGCTGTGTGTGCACAATCCTATTTCTAGTCAAGGTTTTTCTCATTGGGCTGTGTTTCCCTCAATTTATTATTTTTGTCGGAACTGAGGCTGAGTCCGGTTCACAACCTGAGAGTTAGGTACCATGTTATCGAGAGAAGAATCCACCCCCTGTTGTGCGTCCATGTTTTTCTTGCGCGTACGCTTATGCCATGTGTATATACATACAGTGCTCGCAAGCGCTTCCTTGGAAGATCAAGATTAGAACTTTTACACAACCAACCTCGAACCCCCAAAACACCCGAACAAGTCCGAAAAAAAAAGAAAACCCAAGTTGTGCACATCGCTCGGTCAGACTCATAAGATGTCCAGGTCGGATTAGAATCCATTTTTTTGGAACCATTACTTCTCCTAGAAGCAAGTAGTGAAAACTAATACCGTGACACTGAGCACACCCCAAGGTTGTAGGGACTTTCTACAGACCAGATCGCGAACTTTCAAACGCACACTGGCTACTCCTCTTCCGGAAAAAAAAATTTGATTTCCCGCAAATTTGTGTTCTAGTTCTCGATTTGGCAAGTTTTTGTTGTGTGCTTGACGTCTTACGATTGTTGGGCGTGTTGAAGGGAAAGGAAGAAGAGTGTAACACAACTTGCTTGACAGAGAGAAAAGGGAGTAAACGAGTTCTGGTTTTGTTGCTTTTGGATATATGATATACACGGAGATAAACTTTGGTGGATAGATAATTTATTCAATTGATCGCGTTTATTGTCAAGCTTGAGAAATACTCTTGGTGAAGACACGTCCGTTGAAGGAAGGCATATTAAGTCTGTGAGGATTGATACAAAAGAAAAAAACACAGCAACGGCCATCACGAAACCACGAGCTCTTTGAATATAGCAATGAGCGGTGCTCTCCACGCTTTAGCCTCTGCCAGCGCCATGGGCTCAGATACAAGCCAAGGCAATGGTTCTCCTACTATTCGGAGCAAGCCCCAACCAATCGATACGAAACTTCCTGTAAGATCGAATAATCGAGTTATATCGCCTGAATCCAAAGCGAGCGACGGAAGCTACGACGAAGCTGACGATTCTGATATTTCACCAACAAGTGGACGGTTTTCTACGGAAGAAAAACAAAAGTTGTTCAGTTTGATAAAGAATGACAATGAGCTTTTGCGTGCATTTCTACACCAGCTTACCAAGCGGAAATGGGGGGGTAAAAGTTGGATGAATGAAATCGCGAAACGTTTTAATGAGCTCGTCAAAAATAAACGAAAACACGACGCAGTTCGTCATCACCTTAAACTCCGCAAAAACAGAAGCGGTCCTGGTAAGCGAGAAGAAGACTGTTTGATGTATTTACTCCGCCATTCAACTTCATGTTTGAAAAAGGACACGTGTAGCAAATGCTTTCAGTTGCATAGGTTACGTGTCAAGTTGGGATATGCTAGCTGTGGTTTCAGTGAGTGCAAGTTTTGCGACACCAAACAGCCCTTTGTTTTGGATGATTTTGATGCGAAAGAACTTCTTAACCGCATTGGGAAGTCTACAGGAACAAATATTGATGCTGTAGCTAGTTGTTTTAGCGATAGCCCACGTAGTCTTGGTTCAGCTTTGTCACCCCGATCGGATACGTCCTCAACTGCTGCTGCGCTCAATAATCAACAAAATCAGTTGAGAGATACAATCACTTCCTCATCGCCTACGGCAGCATCGCCACCAACAACGCAATCGACATTACCCATCGGTAACAACAATTTTCAGTCACCTGGAAATAATTTTGCTCTCGTAGCAGGGCTTCTTCGACAACAAATGCAGTGCCAACAAGATAACTTGAACAAAGTTTGGGCGATGTCGCTTGGGCAGTCTCCACAGAGTCCACAGAGTCCCCAAAGCATCTTCTCCTTTTCCAACTTGTTGGCTTCGGCATCGCCAACTAATGCAGGCGATTCACCCCTTACTCCTCGTCTGTCACCTCTTGGTGTTGATGCCAAAACAATGAAGAATGTTTTGGATGTGACTTCGTGCTTCTCTCCCCAGAATCTGGAGCAACAGCAGCAGCAGCAGCAAAAGTTTCTTTTCCCTGCACTAACTTCGCCTCAGACGCCTATGGGGGCATTCTTCAACTTTGCCAATCCGGTGATTCCCAGCGCTCAAACATCATTCCTCTTTTCACCCACTGCAGCTGTGACGCCAATGAATAAGGTAGACATCAACGGATTGAGCAAAGTACCCATTCTGGATGCACGAACCCCTTCATCGATACAGGGCGCAACTACAAAAAAACCTCGCTTATCATAGTATTGTAAAATAAAGCAAATGCTTGCCCCCTTCACTGGGACAGAGTAAGAACCTGTATGATTTGACACAAGTGGACGACGCATATTAGGTATACTGCATGTACTCATATCACAAGACAATACTATAACGGTAGACCCTTTCTCGTCTTTACTTGACTTTCATTGAAAAAGTAATTGATCATTATTATATACACACGTGAGGGTAAGCACTCAAAAAGGATTATTCATGTACTGAGCGAATCTTTCTACACTATCTGATGGCTCCTATGATGACGACTAAAAGATACAGCGTCGCTTAAGCGGCAGGGCGACAAGGAAAAGTCTACCCTTCCTTTTTCTTTCTCTCTTCTTTTGCCAACGCGTAATCTCTCAAAGCTCCAGGAAGACTTTGCCCAAGCCCATACGCAAATGCCAACCCAAAGAGTATCGCAATCGTGAAATTGCGGGTTCTCCGCGCCAGCGTTCTCGCCTTTTGAACTGCATCTCCTGTTTCTTGAACAACCTTTATCGTTTCCTTTGCGGATGGCAAGTTTATGTTTTTCACCTTGGCTTTAGTTTCATTCATGTTGTTTGTCAACCTTGCTTTGGCATCGTTCAAGCTACTTTTCGCAAAAGTTTCAGCCGACAGAACTTTCCCTTTTACGTTTTCGTTCAAGTGAGTTGCTTTATTTTCGAGTGTTTTTTTCAAGTCTTTTTTATGTTCTTCAATCTTTCCTTGAAAATTTTTGTTCAGGACCATTGCTTTATTTCGAAGTTCCTTTTTCATATCATTGGCGCGATTTTCCACTTCTCCTTGCATCTTTTTATTCAATATCATAGCTTTTTCCTTGACATCTTTTGCACGATGATCCAATTTCGTTCTAATATTGTCAGTAGACCATTCCGAAGTCTGGATTTTCTTCCTGAGATTCTTTGTAGTTTCTCCAAGAAAATTTTGCAATAGAGATGAGTTCTTACCATCCTTCCCTCCGCTTGTGCAAAACCATCTTCGAAGGGACCTTCTTCCCAAAAACATATTTTCGGGTTCTGGTCCTTTTTTTCCCCACTACGGTGGTAATTAATTATCCGTCCCGGCCTGGCGGCGACTACGTGCGTCACCTTGACCGGCTACCACTTTGGCGGGCGGGCGAATGGGCTCACGGGAGCCAGGGATTTATCTTTGCTCTCGGAACCTTGTGAACTTTACTCTGGTCTCTTCTGACATGGTTCAACGATAGATCGTTTTTTATTTTACGATTTATCGGTATCTTCGTGTTGGTGGCCCGGAGCCGCGGATTTCTCATGTAGTACGTAAAGTCCTGTAGAGTTGTAAACCCAATTGTTCCCCAGGTGGCTCACAGAAACAAGTGACATTGTTTCATCCTGAAGTCGTCAACTGACTGTTTAAGGACTGAAGAACTTCCTGTTGAAAGGAAGGACTGGGTCCACATACGTATAAGTTTTTGCTTCTTCTTTCGTTTCTTTTCCTTTCTTTTTTTTCGCGAAAAAAAAAAAAAAAACAAAACCACGAAAAAAAAAACAAAGAAAAAAAAGATTAAAACCACAAAAAGCTTTTGTTGACTTGTTGACTTGTGATCGGTCCTGCACGCGCACAAGACGAAGAAGAAGAAGGAGAAAAATAAGAGAAGATGGCATCTGCTTCAGGTCAAGCGAATGCAGCTGCTTTTTATGGCGGGAATCAACATAATGATGTACTTCGTGCACAGCCTCAAAACGAAAGTGAAAAGTCGTCGCTGGTTGATGAACTTAAACGAAGGGGAAATATTGCTTTTCAAGCAGGATCCTTGGCAGAAGCTGATGTCTTGTATTCAAAAGCGATTGAGCACCATGGACATGTTGCTGCTTTGTACAGTAACCGCAGTATGGCTCGAGCGGGAATGGGACAATTCGAAAATGCTCTCGAAGACGCGAATAAAGCAGTAGAACTCGAGCCGGAATGGCCTAAAGGGTATTTTAGACAAGTGAAAGCGTTTTTTGGACTGAAAAACGCCAACAAAGCCGAGGATGCTTTGAAAAAATGCCTTTCGCTGGAACCAAATAATAAATTAGCCAAGAAAGAACTTGAATCGTTGCCTGCTAAACGCAAAAAATGGGAAGGGGAGAAGGCACGTGAGGCAGAGAGGAAAGCTAAGGAAAAGGAAGAAATAGAAAAGGCTAACGAAACACGAAGGATTCTCTCCAGAACGGTGATAGATGCAGATAAAGCTGAACAAGACACTGACAAAAAACAAAGCAACAAGCCTGTCGCGAAGAAGAAGGGAGAACCTGACATGTCGATGCGTGGCTACAAAGTACTCGCTGATGGACGGAAAACATCATATTTTCACCGCGAATTGTCAGAGGAAGATAAAAAGTTTCTCGCGGCGAACAAGGTGGACAATACACCTAAAGCTGTGCAACTTTCAGCAGAAGAAGCAGCCAAAAAAGAAGCGGAAATCAAAGAGAAAGGTGCGTCTGCATGGAACCAAGCTGGCACCTTTGAAGAAAGAGATATGTCTAAATTTGGCCGCGAGCGTATCGAGGCTTTGATTTTAGAAAATGCAAAATGCAGTGTGACCCTTGTGGATGCTGACGGAGACCAACTTGCTGAAGAACTCAAAGTGGTCGCACTCGAAAAGGTAGAAGGTCACACTTCAATTGTCTTTGCAAGAGGAAAGAAGAGGCATGTGTTCGATTACACTTTTTTAGCAAAATGGGAGGTTATGAGCGCTGCCAAAAAAATCACTGGGCATTTGCTGTACGACGATGTTAGTGGTGATACCGTACAGGAAGGCGAAGAGCTGGAGAGTGAGCTGCGTTGGACTGATCGTGATAGGGCAGGAAAGAATCAAGCCGCAATCAAGAACGCTGTCACAGGCCCTCTACGTTCCAAAATAGATAAGGCCATATTTGCTTTTGCTACGGAATTTCGTCAAATCGACTAATCTAAGTAATAAAGCCGTTCATGACTTGGAAAAGCTAAACATAAAGTTCCACCAATCTGATTCACATGGAATACCCGGCTTGGGTACGGGTGCGTACCATGCCGGAGTAGATGCATCACCGTCGTTGAGGTTGTAATCGACGAATATTTCCATTCCACAATCCAGATCGATTGTGGCGAGTAATACTACACTTGCACCAATTATTTCTGTATCCTGGTATCGTGTCGGTATCCAGAGTGGTGTCTTTGGAAAATCTACGCCAACGAATACCGAGTTTGGACTTTGGTTTGGTGGAGGATGATTTACAAAATGAGCCAGGCCAAGTGCATGGCCTCCTTCAAGTGGAGAAGGGAGCTTTCCCTGTTGCTTTTCATCCAGTCGAAATGGATCAAACAGAAGACCATCGCTTAACCGGAAGTAAAAGTAATCGTGGTCTTCTTCTAGAGCTACTTTAGCTTTCGCGTCCAGAGTGGTCACCAAACCTGGGTAAACCCCAAGTATTGATCCTGAACGAACCGGTCTATTTGTAAACACTCCATACCCTTGAGTTTTAGATGGCTTTATCAAAGTAGACACTTCTTTTGTTGGATATTCCTCATGAAACGGTTGAAACTTCGCCGTAATCAGCGTGTTTACAACCTCCTCCAGTTTTGTGACGTCATTTCCTCCATTCCAGTTTGACTTGCTAATGCATTCATAAGCAATTTTTAAATCTCGATATAGAAGAAAATTTCGTAATCGATTATGGAATCCGCGTCTCCTTAGTCTAGTCAGAGACAACATGTGGAACCATACAGATCGCGTGGATTGCTCTCTTGAGACAATCCGCTTTTTACATCCCCTCGTTCATGTCAACTCGCGTTCTACCGGAACATTGGAGCACGCTCGTCGTCCCAAGGGATTGGGTTGAATGGTCATTTTGATGGATCCATGATTTATAATCTTGAGCAAGAGTCGATGTATTCCATGTTCATTGAGGTCTCCATCCGACCTGACGACTTTTTAATTTCATCAAAACTTGCAAGCGGCCCCGGGAGGAGAACGTTCGTGAACGCCCTTTTTGGACTGGTTTGTGTTTTTACCGGAAGGCGTACAATTGTACGAGAATCTCCTTTTCCACAGGTCTGTTCACTGGTGCTTCCAAACGTATAGATCTATTTAATTGATCGATACATGACAAGCCTCCACGGATGTACGCTTGCTTGTAAGAGCCCTTTTCAACTTTGTATTCAACTAGTGTGAACTCAAGAATCAAGTGCTCGTTCACTCGTGATTTCAAATCATGGTTCCTTCCTTCCTTCCTTCCTTTCCTTCCTTCTTTTTTGAAGAAAAAATTAAAAAATAAATTCAAACCAAAAAAAAAAAATCGTTCGTTTTTCCGATTTGTTTGT
>JACLAD010001454.1_pt1 | contig 14581 bp, 12 predicted proteins | sample 8027901 | NCBI WGS metagenome assembly JACLAD01 (sample SAMN15725071, study PRJNA655200) | protist metagenome | isolation source: fluorescence activated cell sorting (FACS) single amplified genomes of... | place: Spain: Blaines Bay Microbial Observatory, Mediterranean Sea | collected 2016-07-05 | reverse complement strand
GTGTTACTCCGGGAACTGAAGATTCAACAACTTTTGATATTCAAGTTCTTGAAGGTCCTGATGCAGGAAGTGATAATAGTGTTGAGTTATGCAATGCAGAAATTCAGGACGGCCTGTTTAATGGTAGTGAAGATTTACTAAGAACATATTATCTTGGTTTGTTAGATGAAGGTGTTTCCAGAGAGGGTACATTTACTACAAATCTTCGGGACCTAATGGACCGATATGATAGTGGAGACGAAATAGGTGCTTTTGTTGCAATCTATACAGTTTCTAATGGGGAATGTGAAGATTCCGTTGAACTTACAATAAATGTAGTTTCAGATCAAGCACCAAATGCAGGTGAAGATGTGAATGTAGCATTCTGTACTACAGAAGGAGCTCAGGATCTTACGGAATACCTTGCAGACGGTGTTAATACTACCGGATCTTTTGAAGACCTGGAAGATGGAATTTTTGATCCTTCAGAATTGGAAGTTGGTGAATACACCTACACTTACACTGTTACTACGACAGGTGAATGTGGAGGTACAGATACCGCAACCATCACTGTTACTTTAAGTGATTCTCCGGAAGCTCCCGAAGTGGATGGCGCAGTATTCTGTGTTTCTGAAGGTGCTACTATTGCAGATCTTGACGCAGAACGCGGCCTTAACTGGTATGCAACTGCCGATTTAGGAACTCCTGCTCCAGCAGATCAGGCACTAGTTGAAGGTCCTTACTACGTAACTCAAACCAATGTAGGCGGATGCGAATCTGAAGCTACAGAGGTTACTGTTACTCTTGAGGATACTCCTGCTCCAACCCTTAGTCAAGGCGGAAATGTTTTCTGTGAAAACGAAAATCCTTCCATTGCGGACTTAATAGAAAACATCAATGGAACCGGAACTATTACCGTGTTTGATGCAGAGACTGGTGGAGAAGCTTACAACAGCGCAGATAGATTAGTGGATGGAACGACTTATTACGCTTCACTGACCGACACAACTTCTGGTTGTGAAAGCTTTCAAAGACTTGCGGTTACAGTAGAATTTGACTGTCCGTTTATTCTTCCAGAAGCTTTCTCTCCAAATGGAGATGATGTTAACGACACCTTTGATTTAACTAACCTATCAGCTGACTATCCTAACTTCGGAATCGAAATTTATAACCGATGGGGTAATAAAGTGTTCACCGGAAATTCTTCCAACCCAATATGGTATGGTACTTCCGATGATGGTTCATTGGGAGATGGAGTTCTACCGGTAGGAGTATACTTCTACATCCTGAATTACAACGACGGACAAACCGCACCTATCCAAGGTAGAGTGTATTTAAGCAGATAATTTGAAACATCCGAAACACATGAGAAATTCATATATTAAACTTTTAACTATTGTAAGCATTGCCCTTTTTTCTATAAAGGGTAATGCTCAACAAGATCCAATGTATACCCAATACATGTATAACATGAGCGTGATTAACCCCGCTTATGCTATTGATGACATGGGAATGCTAAATGTTGGAGGGATCTACAGAAATCAGTGGGCAGGAATGGAAGGAGCTCCGGAAACGGCCAACTTCTTTGCTCACACTCCATTGACCAACAGACTTGAAGCAGGTATCTCTATCGTTCACGATGAGATAGGCGGTATTGTAAAGGAAAATAACCTTTACGCAGATGTTGCTTACGTGCTTCCTGTATCTGAATCAACCAAGTTATCTTTCGGGGTTAAAGCCGGGGTAACCTTCTTTGATGCCGATTTAACGAGACTACGTACTCAGCAGGAAAACGATCCTGCAATGCAGAACATCAGTGAGGCTTTCCCTAATTTTGGGGTTGGTACTTACTTATTTGGAGACAACTACTATGTAGGTTTATCTGCTCCAAACCTATTCACTGCAAAACACCTGGAAAATGAAACCGGACTTGCTAGATTAGGTGAAGAGAACATTCACTACTTCCTTACAGGGGGGTATGTTTTCGATCTTAATCCTAATTTAAAGCTTAAACCTGCTTTCATGATGCGTGGAGTTGAAGGCGCACCATTATCTGTAGATATCACAGCAAACTTCTTACTGTACAATAGATTTGAAGCCGGTATAGCTTACCGTCTTGATGAAACAGTTAGTGGTTTGGTTAATTTCAGGGTTACTCCTGAACTTAGAATTGGGTATGCCTATGATTACACTACCGGAAACCTTGGGGATTATAATGATGGCACTCATGAAATCATGGTGTTATTTGACATCGACCTACTTGGATTATCTAAAGGTTACAACGTATCACCCCGATTCTTCTAAAAAACACTTAATATGAAAAACGTATATATAACAATTTTAACTATTCTTATTGGAGTATCGGGATTCGCTCAGAATGCCAATATAAAAAAAGCCGACAGGCTTTTCCTCCAAAGAGCCTATATTGATGCGGCCCAGGAATATAATCAGGCTGCTGATAAGACTCAGCACATTCTGCAAAATCTTGGAGATTCTTATTTTTTTACGAATCAAATGGGCGATGCCGCAAAGACCTATCGTCTTCTATTCCTTAGACATGAAGGAGAGGTTGCACCAGAGTACAAATTCAGGTTTTCTCATGCTTTGAGAGCTGTTGGTGACACCAAAGAAGCTGGAGAATATTTAGCTGATTACCTAGGAAGGGAAGTCGATCTTGAAAAGTGGAAGAATGAATTGGACACTACTGTCGTTCATACTTACACTACAAATCAGGTTATGCAAAATGCAGCCTCCTCAGACTTCGGAATTACTTTTATGGGAGACAAGGTTGTATTCGCTTCTACAAGAAACCAGGACAGGCCAATCTACGCATGGAATAAAAAACCATATTTAGATCTGTACACAGCTGATATTTCTGAAGAAGGAAATCTTTCAAGTATCACTTTATTTTCTGATGAAATAAACACAGACACACACGAAAGCTCTGCGGCATTTAGTGATGATGGCCAAACCATGTTCTTTGACAGAACAAACGCAAGAAGGGTTAAAACCCTGTGGTCTGAAGTGCCAGTAGCAACAGTTCGAATCTATCGTGCAGAAATGATAGACGGGGAATGGGACAATGTTGAAGAACTACCTTTTACCAGCGATGAATACTCTGTCGAACATCCAAGTTTGAGTGCAGATGGAACGAAATTATATTTCGCCAGTGACATGCCGGGTGGTTTAGGTTCCTTTGATATCTACGTGGTTGATGTGAATGTCGACGGCACTTTTGGAGAGCCCCGCAATTTGGGACCTAACGTAAACACTCCTGAAAGAGATCAGTTCCCATACATTTCCAATGACGGAGTTTTGTACTTCGCTTCTAACGGACGTGTAGGTTTTGGAAATCTTGATGTCTACCGAAGTGAGCAAGAGAATGGCATGTTTTCAGAAGCAGAGAACTTAGGAAACAGCCTTAACAGTGAATTCGATGACTTTGCTTTCGTTCTAAAAGAAGGAGAAGCTGAAGAAAACGGGTATCTTGCTTCTAACAGAAGAGGTTCAGACAACCTGTATGCTTTCACACGTACAGAATACGAAAAGCCGGTACTGCCACCAGACATTAGTGAGATAAATCCTGAAACAGGAAGAAGGCAAATTGCTAACGTTGATAATATCTATTTCGATTTTGATAAAGCAACCATAAAGCCGGAATCTGAACCAACCCTAAACAGAGTTGCTGAGATTCTTAAAAATTATCCAATGCTTAAGATCGAGATTGGTTCTCACGCCGATGCAAGAGGATCTGACTCATATAACATGGATCTTTCACAAAGACGTGCAGAATCTACTCTTGAGTATCTTGTATCACAAGGAATCAGCAGAGATAGATTAATGCCTAAAGGTTATGGAGAGGAAGTACCATTGAACGACTGTGTACGACCTAACATGTGTACTGCAGCAGAATATGCTGTAAACAGAAGAAGTGAGTTCACTGAAATAAGTGGTGACAATCCTTACTTCCAGGATAAGCCCGAAGCGCTACAGGAAGACAATAACTAGGTTTCTAACTAACCAACCAACTTTAAAGGCTCCGGAAACGGAGCCTTTTTCATTTTGTACAACTATAGTTATTCTTTGTTTCTGAATCTGCATTAGTTTTCCACCACCGCATACCCCCCATTGAAAAAAGAATTCCACCCAGATTCGGACTACCATATTTTATAATTTAAAATTGCCTACTCCAGGAGGTGCTAAAAAGATAAGACGCCCATTAAAGTTTCCTATTGTTCAAAATGTATATGAAACCAGGAAATTTAATAGACACAAAACATGATGTCATTCCTTTTTCTCTCAAGAAAGGAAAAACATATAACCCTAACATTTGACAGATAATAGCTGATGAAGGATAATTCTATTATTTAGGGGGATAACCTTCTAAAGCCTTCTCCACGATCTTTTCAAATCTTACCTGTCGTTTATCAGGGCTGACATCGGGATCAAATTTGCTTTCCACCACGGCCTGCCAAATCAAAGCATCATCGTGGACATCTATAAAATCGAAAGTTAGTTTCAGAAAAGTCTTAGGTCCGCCTAAAGGGATTCCACCGGAAACTCCTACACCCAGGTTCCCTCCTCCTCCACCAACTCCAATACCAAGATTATTACGGCTTTCCTCCTGATATTCTTCCGTATAGACATTCACGTAGAGATCGGGCGTTTGAGAGCTTGAAAAGCCTTTTCTTTGAAGTTCTTTTCCAAGGCTGGAGACAAGTCGGCGCTCATCCAACTGACTAAGCCCCGAATGGAATTCAGGGTATAGCGAATAAGTAGAATATTTATTGAAATTTACCTGTGGATCGTAGTCGAAAACAGCACGAGGCGTGTTACAGGAAGAAACCAGCAGGCACAGAAAGAATATTTTTAGAATTTTCATCGGAATAGTTTTCACTAAAACCAGCAAAAACTATCCCAATAAATGATATGTGCTATACTTCAGGCTCCCTGTTCAACATTTCCCAAAGCTTATCTTTTAATTGCGTAAGCCCCTGCTGGGCTACAGAAGAAATAAAAAGATAAGGGGCATTAAGGTTCTTATCAAGTTCAGATTTTAGCTCTGCCTTGAGCTCATCATCCAGCATGTCACTTTTTGAAATGGCAATCAACCGGTCCTTGTCTAACATCTCGGGGTTATACCTCCTCAATTCATCTAGCAGGATCTCGTACTGCTTCACAATATCGGCAGCATCTGCAGGCACAAGGAACAACAATGTGGAGTTTCGTTCAATATGTCGTAAGAAACGATGTCCAATACCTTTTCCTTCCGCAGCACCTTCAATGATACCGGGGATATCTGCAACCACAAAGGTTTTAAAATCGCGGTATTCCACGATCCCAAGGTTTGGCTTTAGGGTAGTAAATTCGTAATCTGCAATCTTTGGTTTGGCTGCAGTAATAACAGACAACAAGGTAGATTTTCCGGCGTTCGGAAAACCAACCAATCCTACATCTGCCAGAATTTTTAGCTCCAGCGTGATATCATGCTCTTCCCCCGGAATTCCCGGTTGTGCATAACGCGGCGTCTGATTGGTAGAGGATTTAAAATGCCAGTTTCCCTGGCCTCCTTTTCCTCCTTCTGCAATCACGAGTTCCTGACCATCCTCAGTGATTTCATGAAGAATATCCTGCGTCTCGGTATCCCGAATCACGGTTCCCAAGGGAACATCAATATACTGGTCTTCTCCGTCGCCCCCGGTACTTCTTTGTTTTCCGCCATGTTCTCCATGTCCAGCTTTGACATGCCTTTTAAACTTTAGATGGAAAAGTGTCCAGAGGTTTTTGTTACCACGCAATATAATGTGTCCTCCACGACCACCATCTCCACCATCGGGACCTCCTTTGGCAATATATTTTTCCCTGTGTAAATGAGCAGATCCTTTACCTCCGTTTCCGGAAGCTACGTGGATCTTTACGTAATCAACAAAATTTCCTTCTGTCATATTCTTCTCCTGTTATCTTTCCGCAGTTGTTTTACTGCTTTTTCTTAATCTTTTCTATCACTTCGCTTAGACGCTGCGTGATTTCATTCACACTACCTACTCCGTCTACTCCGTAATATTTATCCTGTTTCAGGTAAAACTGCTTTAAAATGGCAGTTTCTTCGTAGTACACTCTAATTCTTTTTCTTATCACTTCTTCATTTGCATCGTCTGGCCTTCCCGAGGTTTTTCCTCTTTCCAAAAGACGTTGCACCAAAATCTCATCATCAACTTCCAGAGCAATCATAGCACTTACTTCTGTACCCTTTTCATCAAGCAGTTCAGCCAAAGCCTCAGCCTGGGCCACTGTTCTTGGAAAGCCGTCAAAAATAAATCCGTTGCCGTCCATTTCCTTTTCAACCTCAGCATTCAACATGTTGATCGTCACTTCATCTGGCACTAACTGACCTTTATCCATATAGGATTTTGCCAGTTTACCAAGTTCAGTCTCGTTTTTAATGTTATATCTAAAAACATCGCCGGTAGAAATATGTTTTAACTGGTAGGAATCTTTCAAGATATTCGCCTGTGTTCCTTTTCCGGCACCCGGAGGTCCGAATAACACTAAATTTGTCATGTCGCTGCTTTCTTTAAGTTTATATACCTGAGTAAGGTTTCGTCCCAAACCATCGTAGTCCAGGCCGTAACCAACAATAAAGTCATTTGGAATTTCCATACCTATATAATCTATAGGCAGAGGCTTTTTATAAGCTTCGGGTTTGTAGAACAAAGTAACCACTTTAAATTCCTTTACCTTTTCTGCTTTTAGAATCCTGTGGATACTTTCAAGGGTATTCCCCGTATCCACAATATCTTCAATTACAATTACTGTTCGGTTTTCAAGAGGCTGAGTTAACCCTAGCAGAGTATCCACATTTCCGGTGGTACCGGTGCCCGCGTAAGAACTCAGCTTCACAAAATTGACTTCGCAATCTCCTTCAAATCTCTTGATAAGTTCGGCTGCAAATAAAAAAGCGCCGTTTAAAATCCCCAGAAATACAGGTTTTTCATCCCTGAAATCTTCATTGATCTTTAGCGCAAGTTGTTCTATTGCCGAGGTGATCTCGGCTTCAGAAATAAAAGGAGTAAATTTTAAATCGTGTAGTTGTACCAAAACAGAATTATTTTTGGGAAACAAAGATACGTATTCCATTCAAACCCACAGGCCCTAAAAAAGTACATTTAAAGAGGTTTATTTCTCCTTTTACATCTTAATGGATTATTTTTGCTAAAACTCTTCATTTATGACCAATTATTTTTCTTCAGAATTTAAATTAGGTATTCTTGGCGGCGGCCAGTTAGGGAAAATGATGCTTTATGAAACCAGGAAGTTTGATGTACAGACTTTTGTGCTGGACCCCAGCAATGAAGCACCTTCCAGAATAGCCTGTAACCATTTCGAACAGGGAGACCTCATGGATTATGACACTGTTGTTAACTTTGGAAGAAAAGTAGATATCCTCACCTTCGAGATTGAATCTGTAAACGTGGAGGCACTGGAAAAACTGAAAGAGGAAGGGATTAAAATATTTCCGGCTCCGGACACCTTGAGAAAAATTCAGGATAAAGGAGTTCAAAAAGAGTTTTATATTAAAAATGGTATTCCAACCGCAGCTTTTAAGAAGTTTTCCTCCAAAGCTGATTTGGTTTTAGCTGTAGAAAATGAGGAAATTAGTCTTCCTTTTGTGTGGAAAAGCACCACTGGAGGTTATGATGGAAAAGGTGTAGCAGTCATTAAAACAAGGGGAGCTCTAAACGACCTTTCTGACACTCCTTGTATTGCAGAAAAACTTATTCCTTTTAAAAATGAACTTGCCGTGATCGTAGCGCGAAACCCTTCAGGCGAAGTACAAACGTACCCTGTGGTGGAGATGGAATTTCATCCCGAAGCAAATCAGGTAGAATATGTGATCTGCCCGGCAAGAATAGATGCTTCCGTAGCTGAAAAAGCAAGAGCACTGGCGAAAAAGGTTTCCGAAGCATTTGAACATGTAGGACTACTGGCGGTGGAAATGTTCCAGACTACCGACGATGAAATCCTGGTAAATGAAGTGGCACCGAGACCACACAACAGCGGACATTATTCTATCGAAGCCAGTTACACTAATCAGTTCGAGCAACATATTAGAGCGATTTTAGATCTTCCGTTGGGAAATACCCAGAGTAAAGTAGGTGGTGTAATGGTCAATTTGGTTGGCGAAGAAGGACACACCGGAAATGTGGTATATGAGAACATTGCTGAAATATTGGCCATGAAAGCCGTTACCCCACATATCTACGGAAAAAAAATAACCAGGCCTTTCCGGAAAATGGGACATGTCACTATTGTAAATGAAGACCTCGCAGAAGCCCGAAAGATTGCCGAAGAAGTGAAGAAGACCATTAAAGTTATTAGTGAATAAATAATATAACAAACCTCACAGAATCCAAAAACCTGTGAGGTTTAATTTTATAAATATGAGTAAAGTAGGAATTATTATGGGAAGCACCAGTGACATGCCTGTTATGCAGGATGCCATTGATATTCTTGACAGTTTTGATATTGCAGTGGAAGTAGACATCGTTTCTGCTCACCGTACGCCAGACAAACTTTTTGACTACGGAAAAAATGCACATACCCGCGGAATTAAAGTTATAATAGCCGGAGCCGGCGGGGCTGCTCACCTCCCGGGGATGATTGCGTCCTTGTCCCCGCTACCTGTGATAGGTGTGCCGGTGAAATCCAGCAACTCCATTGACGGCTGGGATTCTGTACTATCTATCCTACAAATGCCAGGGGGAGTGCCGGTAGCAACAGTCGCTCTGGATGGAGCAAAAAATGCTGGAATCCTGGCAGCCCAGATCTTAGGCGCTTCAAATAAAGAGATTCAGGATAAAATCCTGATGTACAAAGAAGGCTTAAAAGAAAAGGTTATCGAAGGTGCGAAAAGCCTGAAAAAGTAAAAGCCACACCGTGTGGTGTGGCTTTCTGGTAGCATTTAAACGTTTAATATTATTTATTAACCATTCTAAATATATTAATCAAAACTTAAAAGCTACTTCTTTTAATATTTTTCCTGTTATCTTCCCGATAAGCTGTAAAGATATGAAAAATGCAACTTCTTTTTCAGGGGAAAAGCATTAAAAATCGATAAACAGTTAATTCTTTTTTAATCAGAAACTAATTTATGTCTCATAACAATCCTCTTTTAGAACCTTTTGAAACTGCTCCCTTTTCCCAAATCAGGAGCGAACATTTTAAACCGGCAATAGAAGAAGCAATTAGAACAGCCCGACTTCAAATTGAAGAAATCACCTCTTCTGAAGCCGAACCAACTTTTAAAAATACAATTGAAGCACTGGAATTTTCCGGAGATAAACTCGACCGGGTAACCAGTATTTTTTTTAACCTCAACTCCGCTGAAACTAATGATGAGATCCAGAAACTTGCACAGGAAATCTCTCCGGTCCTTTCAGACTTCAGAAATGATATCATTCTAAATGAAGAACTTTTCAGAAAAGTAAAAGCGGTATATGATCAAAAGGAAAGTCTTGACCTCAACGTAGAACAGCAAACTTTACTGGATAAAAAATACAAAATGTTCTCCCGAAACGGAGCTAATTTAACCGAAGACAAAAAGCAGAAATTACGGGAAATCGATAAAAAATTATCCTCTCTAAGCCTTAATTTCGGAGAAAATGTACTGGCAGAAACCAACAGGTTTGAACTTCAGCTCACAGATGAGAAAGATCTCGACGGATTGCCAAAGGGATTGAGGAGTGCAGCAAGAAGTCTTGCCAAATCAAAAAATAAAGAGGGATGGATCTTTAATCTTCATTATCCGAGCTATCTTCCATTCATGAAATATGCTACCAATCGTGAGCTGCGTAAGAAAATGGCCATCGCTTTTGGAGCCAAAGGCTTTCATAATGACGAATTGGATAACCAGAAAAATGTGCTGCAAATTGCAAAGCTAAGACATGAAAAAGCAAATTTACTTGGCTACGATACGTACGCAGATTTCATCCTGGAAGAGCGCATGGCAGAAACTCCCAAGAAAGTAGAAGATTTTCTTCAGGAGTTATTGGATAAAGCAAAACCAGCTGCAGAAAGGGAATTTAAAGAATTGGAGAGCTTTGCTAAAAATCTTGGCGGAATTGACCGACTTGAAAAATGGGATGCTGCTTTTTACAGTGAGAAACTCAAGCAAAAACTTTTCGATCTTGACGACGAGCAGTTAAAGCCTTATTTTGAACTCGAGAATGTCATCAACGGAGTTTTTACAGTTTCAGAAAAGCTGTACGGACTCAAATTTCAGGAAGTATTCGATATAGATAAATACCAGGAGGAAGTTAAAACGTATCGTGTTACGGACGAATATGATAATGAAATCTCCCTTTTCTACGCAGATTTTTTCCCAAGGGAAGGGAAAAGAGGTGGTGCATGGATGACCTCTTACAAACCTCAGCAGAAAAAAGACGACAAAGACGACCGGCCGCATATTTCCATTGTTTGTAATTTCACAAAACCTACCGATGAGGAACCTTCCTTACTTACCTTTAATGAAGTAACCACCCTTTTCCATGAATTTGGACATGCCCTCCATGGCATGCTCGCAAATACCACCTATCCCAGCCTTTCAGGTGCAAATGTATACTGGGATTTTGTAGAACTTCCGAGTCAGGTGCTGGAAAACTGGTGCTATGAGAAAGAAGCCCTTCAGTTGTTCGCGAAACACTATAAAACTGGGGAAGCTATTCCGGAGAAGCTTATAGAAAAGATCAAAGAATCAGCTACTTTTCATGAGGGAATGGCCACTGTACGTCAATTAAGTTTCGGAATGCTGGATATGGGCTGGCATGGAATTGATCCTTCAGCAGTAAACGATGTAAAAGAGCATGAAAACAAGGCTTTTGAAGACACAAAATTATATCCCGATGTCAAAGAGAATTGCATGAGCACCTCTTTTTCACATATCTTCCAGGGAGGTTATGCGGCAGGATATTATTCCTATAAATGGGCGGAGGTACTGGATGCAGATACTTTTGAATTTTTTAAAGAAAACGGCATTTTTGACAGGGATACCGCCAGTAAATTCAGAGACAGCATATTGTCTCAGGGAGGCACAGAACACCCGCTTACCCTTTACAAACGCTTTAGAGGAAAAGAGCCCGAACCGGAAGCTTTGTTGAGAAGAGCAGGGCTTATTGAGAAAAGGTAGAACCATGCGGAGTGGCTCTGAGCTATATATCATACAGGACACTCCGCTTGATTTTGTTCTTTCTCCCCTACTGTGAGAAGGAAACTTTTTCCTATTTTTAAGGAATAACTAACTAAATATGGCAACTAACATTATTGATCCTACCAAATGGGTTGATAGATATTCCGATTATCTTTTCAATTACACCATTGTGCGTGTAAATGACAGGGAGGTTGCCAACGATCTTATTTCTGAAACTTTTCTTGCCGGGTTGAAGTCGATGAAGAACTTTAAAGGAGAATCTACGGAAAGGACCTGGCTTATTTCCATTCTTAAAAGAAAAATTGTTGATTATTACCGAAAAATAAATTCCAATAAAGGCAGAGCCGAAGTTAAGGTCAATTACAACAGTGATGACAACGAGGGAGACTGGCTGGAAGAGCAAATTTCAGATCTTTCAGATAAGACTGCGGAAGACACGATGGAAAACGAGGAGTTAGGAATGGCCATCCTGGAATGCCTTGATCAACTGAATGAAAAACAGGCCGCGATCTTTAAAATGAAAACAATTGACGGAATTGATACTGATGCCATTTGTAATGAATTCAATATTAGTCCGTCTAATTTGTGGGTGATCATACACAGAGCCAGAACATCCCTGGCAAAATGTTTAGAGAAAAACTGGTTTTAATTATGAAGGTTAGAGAATTATTTAAGTTGAACTGTTCAGAAGCAGCCGAATTCTGCGATAAAGCCCAGTATAGGGAAGCAGGTTTTCTGGACAAATTAAAACTGCGCCTTCATCTTCTTTTCTGCCCTCCGTGCCAGGAATACACTAGAAAGAACCTCAAACTAAGCTCTCTTATAAAAAAGGCCTCCATAAAAACCTGCACCCAAAAAGAAAAAGAACGATATAAAAAGCAAATTGAGGAGAATCTTTAGAACAAATTCTTCAGTACCAGCAATATCGCCAACCATAAAAGAGGGAGCCCTTCTACCCAGAAAGAAGAAAAATATTTTGACTGCTTTTCCTCTGCCTCTATCATTAAAAACCCGGTTACCAAAATTGTAATTCCCAACGCTCCTAAAGATTCGGGGGTTCCCGCACTTTTAAAAAACTCCAGCACCAACATTAAGATCAGGAAGATTACACCTATCAATTTTGAGCCACGAACCCCAATGTTTTGAGGCAGTGTCTTCAATTCTGCACGGTCATACTTCAGGTCCCTTATTTCAAAAGGAATTAGCAAGACCAGAACAAATAGAAAAATCTGAAATAACTCCAGGATTACATCTGCATCAACTGGTATTCCTGAATTTATTACCGGTAGCAATACTGTTACTCCCACCCAGATAAGTGCTATAATATAAATTTTGATGCCGCCAATGGTGCGCAGATTTCTTTCTCCAAAAAACGGAAGCGCGTATAAAAGTGTTAGGAAGCCTAAAAACACAGCCACAGCAATTACCTGAAGGTCAATTCTAATTGCAAAAGCCAAAAGTACCACAAAGCACAAAAAGGAAAACACCTGAATCACCCTAAGGTTCTTTGTCAGGCTTCTGTGATGTAGTCCGGCTATTCCTGCGTATTTGATAAAATTATAGCCTGTAATCGTGCCGAAAAAGATAAAAAATAACAGATTTATATCAGGTGAAAATCCGAGGTGAAGCGCAGAAATTACAGCAAGTGCCACAACAGCCAAAGCCACATGAATACTGCTGACTATATAAAAAGTAAAAAGGTTTTTCAGGATTCTCATTATCACTTCTTCAGCACTATTCTTCCTTTAAATTTACATTCGAAAAAGTTAACAAGACTTCCGGCAAAAATCCTGAAAAAATAGCTTTAAAATACGTAATTTCGCGGCACAAAACACAACTTTATTCTTCATGAATACAAATTCTTTCTCCCTACGACACATAGGCCCTAAAGAAAATGATCTTCAGGAAATGTTAAAAGCAGTTGGAGCAGATTCGCTGGATCAATTGATCTACGAAACGCTGCCCGACGATATTCGCCTGAAAAAAGATCTGGAACTTGCTCCTGCCATGAGCGAGAACGAATATATTACACACAGCATTTCTTTAGCTGCCAAAAATAAAATATTTAAAAGTTATATTGGACTCGGTTACCACGAACCCATTACCCCTCCTGTGATCCAGAGAAATATTCTGGAAAATCCCGGCTGGTATACTGCCTACACTCCATACCAGGCAGAGATCGCACAGGGAAGGCTGGAAGCGCTGTTAAATTTCCAGACTGTTATTGCAGATCTTACCGGAATGGAACTTGCCAATGCTTCCCTGCTGGATGAAGCGACCGCTGCCGGTGAGGCCATGTCCTTACTCTATTCTGTTAGAAGTCGGGATCAAAAAAAGAATGAGGCGAATAAATTCTTTGTTTCTGAAGAAGTTTTACCTCAAACAATCGATGTACTTAAATCCCGAGCCCTTCCGCTGGACATAGAGCTGGTGATTGGAAATCATGAAGAATTTGATTTTTCAGATACGTTTTTCGGAGCATTTCTCCAGTATCCGGGGAAACTGGGACAGATATTTAACTATGCCGATTTTGTTTCAAAAGCTAAAGATGCTGAAATTAAAGTAGCTGTTGCAGCCGATATTTTAAGCCTTGTAAAACTTCAGGCTCCGGGAGAATTTGGAGTTGACGTGGTTGTTGGAACTACCCAGCGCTTCGGAATTCCGTTAGGATATGGTGGGCCACACGCAGCATACTTTGCCACCCGGGAAGAATACAAACGCAGCATTCCCGGAAGGATCATTGGTGCCACCAAAGATATGGATGGCAATGTCGCGCTTAGAATGGCGCTTCAAACCCGTGAACAACACATCAAAAGAGATAAAGCTACTTCCAATATTTGTACTGCCCAGGTCTTACTGGCAGTAATGGCAGGGATGTACGCCGTTTACCACGGACCTAAAGGTCTGGATTTTATCGCTACCAAAGTTCACAAATCGGCAGTGACCGTAGCAGAGGAACTTGAAAAATTAGGTTTTTCACAACTGAATTCAGCTTATTTTGATACTATTCTTCTGAAAGCAGATGCGGCTAAAGTAAAAGCTGTTGCTGAAAGAAACGAAGTGAATTTCTACTACCCGTCTTCAGAAACAGTAGCCATTTCCCTGAATGAGCCTACAAACCTGGATAACATTAATACAGTCATCGCCATTTTTGCTGAAGTTGCAGAACAAGAAGCTAACAAGGTTTCGGCTTTAACTGAAGCAAACAAAATACCTGAAGCGGTTGCGAGAAAAACAGCATTTCTTCAAAATGAGGTTTTCAACTCCTATCATTCAGAAACAGAATTGATGCGTTATATCAAAAAGCTGGAAAGAAAAGATCTTTCCTTAAATCATTCCATGATAGCTTTAGGATCCTGTACAATGAAACTGAACGCCGCAGCCGAAATGCTGCCA
>JACLAD010013821.1_pt1 | contig 14586 bp, 11 predicted proteins | sample 8027901 | NCBI WGS metagenome assembly JACLAD01 (sample SAMN15725071, study PRJNA655200) | protist metagenome | isolation source: fluorescence activated cell sorting (FACS) single amplified genomes of... | place: Spain: Blaines Bay Microbial Observatory, Mediterranean Sea | collected 2016-07-05 | reverse complement strand
GCTGACGATGGTATTTTTACGTTAAAAGCAGGCCTGAAATACTTGTTGTCTGAACAGCTCACCGCGTTTGCCAATATCGGTCAGGGCTACCACTCAAACGACGCTCGGGGTGCGACTATTACCGTAGATCCGGTAAGTGGGGATGCAACCGAACCTTCACCGCTATTAGTAAAGTCTCTTGGTTATGAAGCCGGAGTCAATTTTACCGATAGCAAAACTTATAACGTATCAGCTGCATTGTGGCGACTAGAACTAGACAGTGAGCTGGTTTACGTCGGCGACGCAGGTTTTACCGAGGCGAGCCGCCCATCGGAAAGACATGGCATTGAAGTAAGTGCCTACTATTGGATTAGTCACCATGTTACAACTGATATTGAAGCCGCATGGACAAAAGCGAGGTTTAGCGACAGCGTAGAAGGCGAAGGCCGCCATATTGACGGTACAGTTCCGGGCGTTGTGAGCGCGGGCCTGACGTATTTTCAAAACAGCAACCAGCTTGGGTTTAGCTATACGCTGCGAGGTCGTTATTTAAGTTCTCGCACCGTTGAAAGCTTCGATAAAATTTCGCCGCCATCAACGTTTTTAATGAATGCACAGGTCGCTTATCGTCAGCCTGAGTGGGACCTAACTTTAGAAGTGCTGAATGCCTTAGACAGTGACGACCATGACATCGACTACTTTTACGCATCAAGGCTGCCGGGCGAGCCAGACGAAGGCGTGGAAGATTTGCATTACCACCCTGTCGAACCAAGAAATGTTCGACTTACTTTTACCCTGAAATACTAACCAGATAATAGTATTCAATAGCCATAGCGGTGCTGGCACTCTCGAGTACCGTTATTTTTTATGTGATTGTTCAAAAAGAGTGCTAGTTTAAATACTTAGAGGCAAATATCTGTGTTAACAGCACGTCTCTTTGTGAAGACAGCCGTAACAATAAAAGGTAGGAGCAACGATGGAACATGAAACTTTGTTCCCTCTGCTGTGTAAAACGGCAGACGGCGACAAAAAAGCCTTCGCAGAGCTTTATAAGATAACCAGTCCGCAGCTTTATGCGGTTGCTTTAAAGCTGTTAAAGCGACCCGAGCTTGCCGATGAGGCCACACAAGATGCCTATATTAAAATCTGGCATAACGCAGGAAATTACCAGCGTGGAAAAGGCACAGTACTTACGTGGATGGTAAGCATTGCTCGCTATCGCGCACTGGATTTAATTCGCTATCACAATGTGAGAAACGAAGTTGAGCTTAACGATGACGCGCCATCGGGCGTTGAAACCACTCAAGCTGTTAAGCTAGGTGCTGAACAAGCAAAATTAGCGACCTGTTTAGATGAACTTGAGGGCCCCCAACGACAAGCTATTCACTTGGCTTACGTGAATGGCATGTCGCATCAAGAAGTGGTGAATCACTTAGCATCACCACTTGGTACAATTAAAAGCTGGATAAGACGAGGCTTGCAAAGTTTGCAGAGGTGCCTATCACTATGAATTATTTGAAAGAAGAACGACTTAATGCACTAGCAGCGGAATACGTTGTTGGCACCCTTCGCGGTAAAGCGCGCACACGCTATCAAAAGTTGATGATGCAATACCAAGCGGTGAGCGATGCTACAGCACAGTGGGAGCAATATTTAACCGGCTTTGCAGAAACCCTTCCTCCGGTTACACCACCTGCCAATGTATGGGAGAGCATTCAAATAAAGCTTGGACACAAAGCGGCTAACGACGCTGGTATCGCTACTGGTGTAAATACGCCGAGTGATTCGGGTCAGGTGCTCGACTTTGAGAAAGAAAAACAAAAACGCTGGAAAAATCTATCGTTTCTTTCTACCGCTGCCGCATTGGTGTTGGCAGTATTGCTTTTTGTTATGCAGCCTATACCTGCACCAGAGGTATCGCATATTGCCGTGGTCAACAATGCGGACAATACGCCTTTGTGGGTGATAGAGGTCTCTGACGAAACTATGAACGTAAAAGTGACAGACGCCTTTGTTGCACTTGCAGATAAAGATTATGAACTGTGGATGGTGCCAGCAAACGGTGAAGCCCCAATTTCGCTAGGCCTTATGCCTGAAGCTAATGGTGATACAAGAGTGACACCAGATATATTGCTTAGCCAAAGCATTGCAGCACTGGCCGTTAGCCTAGAGGCGCCAGGTGGCTCGGTAACGGGAGCTCCTACAGAAGTGCTTTATATCGCGCCTATTGTTTCAGTATAATTTTCAAGAAAAATCTTACACTTATAAAGGCCACGCAATGTGGCCTTTCTTGCTTTTAACCTTTTATAAAAACTTTTCTCTATTTTTTAAACATTTTTGCATCCAATCTAAAACCTCGGTCGTTTGGTCTTTTGAACTCATAAAAAACAGAGAGACCCAACATGATTCAATTCAAACGCAAAACTTTGTCTGTAGCCGTCGCTGTGACTTGTGCTGCCATTACCGCTGGTGCTATGGCTTCTAGTCACAGAGAAGCGCCTAATATTACGCGCCACCCAGCACTGGACAGCACTGACTTCTATGCTTTTAATAGCTACGAAGAAGGCCGTGAAGGTTACGTAACCTTCATCGCAAATTATATTCCACTACAAGATGCCTACGGCGGCCCTAACTATTTTGCTATGGACCCTAACGCACATTACGCCATCCATATAGATAGCGACGGTGATGCGGTTGAAGATATCAGCTTTGTTTTTAACTTTAACAATACGCTTGCTGCTGACAATGAAGGTATTGCGCTACCGGTTGGCCCAGAAGGCGAGCAAAAAATGGTGAAAGTACCGCTTAAAAACGTAGGGAGTATTAGCGCTGATGATTCAAGCGCTGCAAATTTCTCTGAAATGTATAGCCTGACGATGGTTAGTGGCGATATGCAAACAGGCACACGCACCACGTTAACGCCAGCTATGGGCGATATGTTTAAAAAGCCGCTAGATTATATCGGTAACAAAACCTTCACGAGCGAAGCTGAATACGCCCGCTATGCCGAGAGCTTTATTTATTCATTCAACATTCCAGGTTGTGACGACATGGCTAAGGTGTTTGTTGGACAACGTAAAGACCCCTTCGTAGTTAACTTGGGTAAAACATTCGACCTTGTGAACTATGTACCTGTTGAAGGTGACAGCTCGCCTGGTGCTGGTGATGGCGAAGGGTTCCCGGGCGGTATTACACAAAGCCCGATGAACGATGATTTAGGTGACAAAAACGTGACCGCGCTTTCTATTGAAGTGCCCTCAGCGTGTGTAACTGGTGAAGGCAATGGCGTTATCGGCAGCTGGACAACAGCAAGCTTACCGCAAGCGCGCATACTTAACCCAGATGCCACCTTTGAAAAGCCTGAAACGAATGGTGGTGCCATGACGCAAGTGTCTCGTTTAGGTAACCCACTGGTTAACGAACTCGTTATTGGCATTGGCGATAAAGACAAGTTCTCTACATCTCACCCAAGTGCTGACGGTCAGTTTGCTGATTATGTCACTCACCCTTCACTACCTGAATTGCTAAATATTCTGTTTAAAGATGCGGTGAATACTACGTTAGGTACTGATATCGAAACCCTTGCACCCACTAACTTCCCGCGTATGGACTTGGTTACTGCGTTTTTAACCGGCTTTCCGGGTGTGAACCAACAAGCTACCGTAACCGCGTCTGAAATGCTTCGTCTGAATACAGGTATTCCAGCAACGCCCGCTGAATCACAGTCTACATTTGGTGTAGCAGGTGATGACTTAGCTGGCTTCCCTAACGGTCGTCGTCCAGGTGATGACGTGGTAGATATCGCACTTCGCGTAGTGATGGGCCGCTTATGCTACCCCATTCCGGTTGCAGGTGAAGATACAGAACTAGGGCTTTGTGCCCCCGAAGATGCAAGCGTAGGTAACGTACCTTTCACTGATGGCGCACCTGTGGATGCAAGTATGATTGACAATTCATTCCCGTACCTTAAAACACCGCTTGCGGGTTCTGAATAGGGAGTACCATTATGCCCATTACAACGAGTTTTTTGAAAAATAGTGCTGGTCAACGCCATTCAGTTAAGCAAAGACACACACATCGATTGTGGATAGTTTCATCGTTGGTTCTTGCACTATCAGGCTGCTTTGATAGCGACGATGATGACGACTATCAAGCACCTGAAGAGAATGTAGCACCAGTAGCCGTTGATGAAATGTTGACGACTCAGGCTGATATTGCTTTTGACGGAACCTTAACGGCAACTGATGAAGACGGCGACCCGCTAACGTTTGGCTTAGGAGAAAATGGCAGCTTAGGCAACGCCGAAGTGAATGCTGACGGTAGCTTTACGTACACGCCTAATGCTCAGGTAACAGGTAGCGACAGCTTTACCTTTACCGTTTCTGACGGTGTAAACTCTGAGGTTACAGCTACAGTTTCTGTAACTATAGAAGCACAGCAAGTGTCGTTCTCAAGCTATACCCGAGACGCCTTTAACCAAGCGCCGACCGATGAACCTTTACCGATAAACGGCAGAGAGTTCACCCAAGATGCTGACGATTCTACATTCGATGACTTGTTGATTGATCAATAACAAGTACCGAATGTGTGGCATTCGCTAGCGGGTTACCAATAGCGAAGAACCCGTGTCAACCGTGAAGCCAGGGACGGCTTTTTTTAAAGGAAACATTAATGAAGTTTATTAACACGTTTACTTTACGCTTTCTTATTGCTGGCTTAGGGCTCATTTTACCGTCTGCAGGAAGTTTCGCTAGCTCGCAAGATGAAGCCATGAGCTACGACACCGTTATTGCCACTTGGCAGCCGCGACATGAATCGATTGCGCACTTAAATGAAGCTGAAAAAATACTTACCTCAAGCCGATACTTAACGGCGGGTGGAGATGAAAGAGAACGCGTGACGCGTTTTACAAATAGGCTACGCAACAATTTCGACACATTGAACGCAGGCCAAAAAGAGCGCCTTATTATTCTAGAAGCCCGGCTTCTTCAAGGTGTACACAAGTTTGAGCAAGCCAAACAACACTTATCTCAAATAACACATTATCGCTCTCCTGCCGCGCAGTTGCTGCTGGCAGACATTAATATTCAACAGGGCAATACCGAACAAGCAAAGCACTATTGCGAACAGCTAGTGGGTCAAACCAGTTTTTTAATTGCCTTTACCTGCATGGTAAATGCCGATTTCTCGGAAAATAAAGACGCGAAGTTGCTCGAAAAACTCAACGCTTTCGAGACATACACAAGCGCAGCTATACCTAATGAAAAACAGTGGTTTTATGAAGTACTGGCAGACATGTCACTTCAACTCGGTAACGCCGAAGAGGCCATTCGCTACCTAAATCAAACGGCGTTTAACGCCCTCCCAATCAGCGCATTACTGGTTTGGGCTGAAGCTCATTTTAAGCTAGGCGAGTTTGACACCATTACGAACACTTTAGCGGCAGCAGTTTCTGATATATCAACGGTGGATGATGGTTTACTTTTAAAGTGGGCTAAGGCAGAACGTGCTCAAGGCATTACGTCTTCAAACGTGCAATCTCGCTTAGCGAAAAATATGGAAATACGCGTATGGCGCGAAGATAGTTCCCATGCTGCACAGGTCGCCACCTACTTCTTAGAGGTGCAACCTAACTACGCACTCGCCTTAAAATTTGCCAAGCTTAACTGGGAATACGCACAAACAAACAACGACAAACAATTGCTTGAACGCGCCCAAAAGGCAGTGGATGCCTAATCCAACTAACTATTTCAGTGACCGAACCATGATTAGACTTATCGCATTTTTCATTCTTACCGCTCTTAGCTTTCAAACGGTTTCTCATGAGTTAAGTAACGGTTACTTAACGCTTAAAAGCGTGTCTGAAGATACACTTTCAGGGGAGCTTTTGTTAAAGCCTGAAGACATCGGCCGTGTTGCAGGCTTAGACGTTAATAATGACGGGAGTTTGACATGGGGCGAGGTCAACAGAAACCATAATCTGGCAAGTCGCTATATTCAGAATAACGTCAAGGTAAGCAATAGTGGCACTTACTGCGCCATAAACGTTGCATCGCCAAGCATGCGAGATATATCTGCCGAGTCGCTTCTGGTATATCCATTAGAAGTGAGTTGCGCGTATTTAGAAGAGGTGAGAGTACAGTACACGGGTATTGTTACAGACTTCCCGACCCACAAGTTGCTCACCTCCATAACCATAAACGATCAATCCTTCGTATATGTGCTTGACAGTGAGCGCGCAGCCATTACTGTTTCAGCCCAAGACAGCGCCTGGGCCTCTCAGTTTGGTGAAATGGTATATCAAGGTATCTGGCATATTTTCATAGGGCTCGATCACATTCTCTTTTTAGTCGCTACACTGCTGACCGTAAACCTTTACAGAAAAAATAAGCGCTGGGTGAAAGAACAGAGCAAAAAGCTCATTTTTAAGAATACCGTAATTTTAGTAAGCACATTTACGCTGGCGCATTCAATCACCTTAACCGCTACGGCTCTTGACGTTATAACCCTTGATAGCCGTATTGTTGAACTAGGGATAGCTATTTCCGTCGCAATTACCGCACTAAACAATGTATACCCAATGATCATGCGGGTAGGCTTTATAACCTTTGGGTTTGGCCTGCTACATGGTATGGGCTTTGCCAGCGTATTTGGTGATTTAAATGCCCAGTCGGGGAGTTTAGTGATAAACGTGCTGGCCTTTAACTTAGGGGTTGAAATTGGTCAACTTGCCATTGTTGCTATACTTCTACCACTACTGTTAGCACTTCGAAATGTGAAGGTTTACGCCAAAGCGATAATGCCAATTGCATCATCTATCATTGCCGTTGTTGCACTTAATTGGACATTGCAAAGATGGTAAAAGTGAATATCACACCGAACATTCAGCAAATAGCCAAGACAATATGCGGTATTGAACAATCTTTCGGCACTTAACGATAAAAACCATAAAAAGTAGTTGTATAGGCGCGCCGCATCGCTATAATGCCAAGCATTGATAGCATATCTATCTACGCCAGAGTGATGAAATTGGTAGACATGACGGATTCAAAACTGATAGTGTCTAACAATCAAACTAAGGCAAGTCACTGAAAGGTAAGCGCCTTTTGACTTTAACAAGCTAAAAATTGCTTGCAAAGATTTGCAAAGTTTTTTAACTTCGCAAAGATACAATTTGATGCCAGAGTGATGAAATTGGTAGACATGACGGATTCAAAATCCGTTGCTAGAAATAGCGTGCCGGTTCAAGTCCGGCCTCTGGTACCATTCTACAAATTCTTTGCAAGACGATTAGCTTGAAAAAACCGACCTTTGAGTCGGTTTTTTTGTGCCAACTAACCATACACAGGGGGCAACACTCACCTAATCTAATCATACTTTTGGGATAGAGTATTTTTCCACTGCATCTTTGAAAAGTATGTTACTTTCATCTTCAAACCTAGTCCTGTTACTATTTAGCTCCTGAAACTTCCCATATAGGTTTCGATAAATTATTTCATGAGCTTTATTTTTTACTTCCTTCTCATCTATATCGTCCATATCAAATCCTTCTTTCAACCCGGTATTCAAAAGTTGCAATAGCTCTTCTTTCGTAATCTTATCAATTTCTTTCCAGGCATTGCCGTCTATGGAATAGTGCCCACGACCGTTTTCAATTTTTAAGCATTTCATATCCTTGCCCCCTATCCTTATAAGGAATTTCGCCAGCCTCCAAGCAGCTTAGTAAAACATCATGGTTTTTAATCTTCTGACCATCCAGACTTACTAACTCTTTATCGCTCGGATAACCTGTAAAAATCATATAACGCACTTCCCCATCTTTGATAATCTTCTTTGTATAAAGTAGATAATCTGGTCGAATAGAAGCACCAACCGTAGCGTTATGGGTTACCACAACAACAGGCATATTTTGAGAAATTTCTTTTATTAGGTTATTTACTTTTCTAAGCAGAAAAGTATTGTCAAAGGAAGATTCTGGCTCATCGATAAGTAACATATCATACTGCTGTGAATCACTTATTTCTTCTAATAACCTAAATTCTGAACGCTCTCCACCTGAAACTGGATAACCGTGCGAATTCAGTATCTTATAGTCAATTTTAGTAAAGTACTTGTAGTATTCCGACTCTTCTAGGCCTGCAATGTTTCTAAGCTCTTTCAAATATTCATAGCCAGATTCTGAATATTTGTTGTAAGCGTCACTAAAGCGAAGCATCCTACCTGACAAATTTTTCAAGTCACTAGCGCCACTAAAAACTCTGCGCTCGGCGACCTTACTGAACCCTTTAATACTTTTCTTGAAAAATTGAGATGGAACCTTAACTTTCTCGACCAGTTCGTTGAATTTATCAACTTTCATGAAACACTGCATAACATGATACATATCTATGTCGTGTATTGAGACTGCAGCAGTCTGCAATTTTAATTCACTCTGTATATTACTAACTAGATCATTAACAAAAATCTTCTTAAGCTGCTCTTCTTTTTTGCTTGTAAACTCTCGTACTAAGTCTAGAATGAGAAGTTTCAAAGACTTCATAGTTATATGTCGAGTAATTATTGGCTCATACTCAGTGTTTTCAATAAGCTTCTCTACTGATCTAATTAACTCGCGTAACGTTTTGAGATCGTCAACTGTAAATCTAGTCTCACAGAATAGTGATGCCTTTGCGAAAGAGTCTAATTTATCAGATTCAGCCGCATGACTTAACAAAGAGTCTACATACTTTCCAACACTTGATTCAATTTCATCCAAATTGATACTCGATAAGCTGTCAACAGCAGCCTTAAACTCTTCAAGATGATCTTGAGTAATCAAGCTATGCTTCGTCTTTAACTGAGTTGAAAAAACCTTTTCATCATCTTCACTATCACTTTCTAAAAGTGAAAATTGCTTTATGTACTTTATTTTTTCTTCTTCATTTTGAGAGTATAACTGATCGAGCGTGAAAGACTTTCCGGATGACCTTTCGCCCAAGATGACGTTTAGTCCAGTCGATAACTTTAAACCGTTGGGTAATGCCTCAAAAAACTTGTGCCCATCTTCTTCTGACAAATAGACTTTATGTTTGTCTTTTAGAGCATGCTTCAAACTGCTTAGGGTTATCTCTCCGACATCGACGAAAGTTTGTCGAGTGGGAATATTTTTCATCCCTTCAGCTAACCTGAGATCACTAAAGTACACCGGCACAAGTGAGTCAGAGTTTTTGAGACAGTAGATGAATTTTTTCGGACTTGTTACCTCTCCGGCAGAGACATTCCCGACTAGCTTTTTGAGGGTCTCTTCGCTAATGGATGGGTCTTTTTTATAATGAGGTATGAGCAAATACTTTTGATAATCGGGGAAAACACTTTTAAAATTTTCAAATGTTATATATGTATTTTTGTCCGGTATCAAACTTTCCATTTCTTGGCACTTTGCAGCGAAGCTTGATAGTTCTGAATTATCAGAAATTAATAGTAGGTGGCAGCCTTCTAAATCTATTTCGATTCCTGGAAACACAGCGATTTCTAATCGGGTAGAGATTTCCTCATATTGCTTTTGGTCAAACATATTGTGATTGGTAATAGCGATAGCATCTAGCTCCGCTTGTTTGACATACCTTTCAAGACTATCAAAGCTGTATGTAAAAGGTTTATCACTTACAGTTTGAACAGTATGTAGATGTAAATCTATTTTTTTCATTTAATGAGTCCTTTCTTCCACCACTATAATAAAAGTCAAACACCACCACGGCGTTTTTCAAGGTAGTTGTCGCCTGAGCTGTTAAGCAGCTTCTTTTTTGTTCTCTGGGTTTAATTTCACATCACCGATTTCCTCCCAGTTTCTAATACCCTTTGACCAGCGGTTAGGGTTCTTTTTTTGCGCTTTGGTATATAGCTCATGGCGTTTTGCCAATATCGCTTTATCTTCACCATTATGGCGTTGCGCTGGTGTCACGAATTTGATGCGACTATGCCTGTGCTCAGTGTTGTACCATTGAGCGAAGCCTTTCATCCAAGCTCTTGCATCTTCAAGGCTTTTAAAGCCTTCGCTTGGCCAGCGGTGACTGTATTTGACCGTGCGGAACAATGATTCTGAGTACGGATTATCATTGCTGACACCGGGGCGGCTACGAGAGCCAATGACACCCATATCAAGCATTTTGGCTTGCATCGTTAGGCACTTCATCGGGCTACCGTTATCTGAATGCAATACCACGTCTTTTTTAACGCATTTCTCAGACCAGAGCGTGCGCTCAAGCAACTGGGCAGCATGTTCACCTGATTCACTGTCATGAACTTCCCACCCGACAACCTTACGGCTGAAGATGTCGATTATCATGTAGAGGTAGAAGAACCGACCAATGACCGTTGACGGGCAGTAACTAATATCCCAAGTCCACACTTGGTTTGGCGCTGTCGCTGTGTACCCCTTAGGTTTAGCTCGGCTACCTTTAGGTTTTGCTTTACCTCGATGGGTTAGCTGGTCATTGGCTTTCAACACACGATAAAAGCTCGATTCAGACGCGAGATATTGCCCGTTATCTGCCAGCATTGGCACTATCTGACTTGGCCCTAAATTGGCGTATTCTTCTTGGTTACAGGTAGCTAATATCGCTTGCTGCTCTTCCTCAGTGAGCTTGTTACTCGGTTCTGGCCTATCAGCTGTAGGTCTTTTGTCACCACTGATTTCACCGCTTTCCTGCCAGCGTTGTAATGTGCGTACAGACATACCAACTTCTTCACAGGCTTTCTCTTTTCTAGCACCTGAGCTGACTGCTTCATCAATCAGAGATGCGTAATGCTGCCTATCTGTGAGTGAGGTTAATTGTCCTCGTCTTCCCCCCAGTAGGCATTTAACTTTTTTCTGAGCACCAACAACGCTGCCGTTTCAGCAAGCGCAGCATCTTTGCGCTTTAACTCTCTTTCTAACTCTTTAATCCGCTTACGATCATCCTTTCGCTCTTGGGTTAATTGCTTACGTTGCTGGGCTTTAGTTTGATTGCCTGCAATGCAGCTTCGCTTCCATTCTTTAACTTGCTCAGGGTAAAGCCCTTTTTCACGGCAATACTCACTTAACTCAATTTCGCTCAATGCTGCTGTTTCTAAAACAATTGAGAACTTTTGCTCTGGTGACCAACCATCTGAACTATTGCTATCTGCCAAACTAGAACCTGCTTGTAAATACTTATCTCGCCATGAATACAAAGTAGATAAGTTGATACTCTCTAGCTTTGCGAATTGGCGTAATGATAAGCCACTTTCAACCAGCTTTCTAATGATGGCTTTCTTATGATCTTCAGGATAATGCTTCACTAATATCTAACTTACCGCTCCCTGTTATATTTTTATGAAAAACTGAGGCGACAACTATCCTGACACAGGGGGACCATAAAAAGTATTCACAAAGTCTTTCAGCTTCTCAGTAAGCCGAGGTATGATTTTCTTGCGTTGAAGTATGCTGGGTGGTTTCTCCATGAGACCTGCCACGTCTTCTCGTAACGGCTCTTGGTTGTTGTAAATCATTCGTTCGACAACATCTTTCATGCGTTCTGGAACGAGTTGCTCTTCTTCTGCAATCTTCTTTGTCGCCTTTTCTTTCTCAACTTCCCAATACGCTGCAAATGCGTCGTCTACTTCTTCGGCAGACTTCACATTAGGTAGGTTTTCTTTAATAAATTTATCAATGAGTTGCTGCTTACTTCTAAGGTTGGGATCACTATTAACCGCTTGCATCAGTGCCTTGTACTGGTACTGATAATCTTCTTCAGACTCGGTTTCTTTTAACTTACTCAGGAGTTTCAGTATGTAGGCAACGTTTATCTCATCCATCGCCAAGAGTTCGAGTTCGAAGTCGACCTCTTCCAGAACAGACACCTTCTCTTTGGCATTATTCGTCTTCACTTTGTCGTGTAAGTCGAGGTACTTACTCTTATAGTCTTCGAACTCTTGTTCACCTATTCGGACGTCATCAAAGCTAAAATCTGCAAAGCTTTCCAGAATATTCCTCAAGCGCATTAACTCGCGAAACGCTTTTATGTATTCCAGCTCCTGATTTTCATCTTCCAGGCTATCGACGCTTTCAGGATCAGGAGCGATAGCTAAAAGGTTGCCAAAGGCTTTGTTGAAGAGTTTTACGAACTCGTCATAAGGCGGCATGATGACAGTGTCTTTAGCGTCTTTGTTTGAAAACAGAGCCAGAGCTTCATCTGTGCGCTTTTTGAGGTTGCGGAAGCACACAATATTACCTTGTGACTTTTGCTCGTTAAGAATGCGGTTAGTGCGAGAATACGCCTGTATTAAACCATGATATTTGAGATTCTTATCGACAAACAGCGTGTTCAGGGTTTTGCTGTCAAAGCCAGTAAGGAACATGTTTACTACCAGCAGTATATCTACCTTACGCTGGCGAACCTTTTTTGAAATGTCGTTGTAGTAATTATAGAAAGACTCGTTGTCTTTAGTGGTGTAACTGCAACCAAACATTTCGTTGTAATCACCGATAAACTGCTCCAGTTTATCGCGGCTGTGACTATATACAGCTTGAGGTTCCGCCACCTTATCTAAGTCGTTATCGTCTAGTCCATCGGCATCGGGATCTTCTTCATTGGCTGCATAAGAAAAGATGGTCGCCACTCGTAAGTTATGTTTTCCTTCCGCTTTCTTTTTTGCAAACAGTTCGTAGTACTTTATCAACGCAGGAACGCTTGATACGCAAAACATCGCCGTAAATTCTCGGCTATGAGTCTTACGGTTATGTTGAGCAATGATGTAATCGACAATTTTTTCTAACCGAATCTCTGATTCCATCAGCTCTTTGGTGTCGATACCTTCAACTTCAATGTCTATCTCGTTTGCACTATCTTTCTTCTTGTACCTGCCGACATACTCAACGTTAAACTTAAGTACGTTCTCATCTTTAATCGCATCGACAATGGTGTATTTGTGAAGTGGCTTATGAAACAAGTCCGTTGTTGTGTATTTGCGAGACGATTTCGAAACAGCGTTTTCAACAAAAATCGGCGTACCAGTGAAACCGAACATTTGATGATTGGTGAAGAACTGGCTGATTTTTTGGTGCGTATCACCAAACTGGCTTCGGTGACACTCGTCAAAAATAAACACAATATTTTTATCTTTCACCGGCTCCATTCGTTTAGAGTAACGCTTATGGCTAATGGCGTTGTTAAGCTTTTGAATGGTGGTAACAATCAGCTTAGTATTGCGTTGCTCGTTGATCTTATCAGCCGCAACCGGCGCATCGGAAAACTGATCAACAAGTAACGTTGTATTGTCTGTGCTATCCACACACCCTTTCGAAAAGCCGTTAAACTCTTTGCTTGTTTGGTAGTCGAGATCCTTGCGGTCAACAACAAACACCACTTTGTGAACTTGGCTGTCGCCTGTAAGCAGCTGAGCCGTTTTGAAAGAAGTTAAGGTTTTACCCGAGCCCGTTGTATGCCAGATATAACCGTTCATTTTATCGGCAGACTTTTCGTTTTCGACTAAAGCCTGGCGTTCAGCTACGCGTTCGATAATCGCTTCCGTTGCATATATCTGGTAGGGACGCATCACCATGAGAATGCGGTCAGTCTCATTTAATACCACGTACTTCGTGATCATATCGGTGAGATGATTGGGCGTTAAAAACACCTGCGCAAATTCAGTCAGGTCACTATAACGTTTAGTAATTAACTCATCTGCCCAGAAGAACGTTTGCTTGAAGCTTTGCTTGCGGTTATTAGCGTAATATTTGGTGTTCGCTCCGTTTGATATAACGAATACCTGCACGTACTGAAAAAGGCCATCCTCTGCCCAATAAGAGTGACGCTGATAGCGGTTTATCTGGTTGAATGCTTCCTTTAATTCAAGTCCACGACGCTTAAGTTCGATTTGCACCAAAGGCAGGCCGTTAACCAGAATAGTTACGTCATAACGGTTTTTATATCGCCCTTCTACGGTAACTTGCTGAGTAACCTGAAAGTGGTTTTGCTGTGCTTCGTCATCCAGAAAGCGAATATAGCCAGTAGTACCATCATCCTTATTAATTTGCAGTCGGTCACGAAGAATCTTGGCCTTATCGAACACATTACCTTTTGATAAGGCGTTGCGAATTTGCTTTAGTTCAGTATCGCTAATATCAAAACTGTTAAGCTTGGAAAGCTGTGCTTTCAAGTTTGCTCGTAACGATTTGATATCCGTGATTTGAACGCGTTCTAAACCTTGTTTAGCGAGTTGCGTAACGAGCTTATTTTCTAATTCTTGTTCCGACTGATAGGCCACTTTATGTCCTTACGTAATATTCACGGTGAAAATCCACTTTTACACTTAACTTCAACCTACGACTCTCTGAATCAATGCAATTTTGAAATCACGAGTTTTAGCTAATTCTTTTTTAGTCAACACTTCTCTCTCGCTCAGAGACTTCATCAGCTTTACTATCGAGCTTCTTTCTTGCTCGCTAGGCAATGGGACTGGCAATTTAAAGAGATCGGCTTGTGTAATGTTCATCCGGTCATGTCTTGCACCAAAATTAGCCACCGAATGCAAATATCTATGCCAAATGCTTGTATTAAAGAATTGTTCTAAGTAATCCAGTAGGCTCTTATCCTTTACTCGAAAAAC
>JACLAD010013740.1_pt1 | contig 14586 bp, 12 predicted proteins | sample 8027901 | NCBI WGS metagenome assembly JACLAD01 (sample SAMN15725071, study PRJNA655200) | protist metagenome | isolation source: fluorescence activated cell sorting (FACS) single amplified genomes of... | place: Spain: Blaines Bay Microbial Observatory, Mediterranean Sea | collected 2016-07-05 | reverse complement strand
AACTCCTCGCCTCGGGCGAGGCACCGATGGGGTTCTTCTGGAACGGTCGACTGGCCGCGCTCGAACAGGATGGGATGCCCGTGGGCATCGTCTGGGACCAGAACATCACCGCCGCCGATGCGCTGGTCGTCCCGCGTGGTGCGCCGAACCGTGAAGCTGCGATGCGCTTCATTGCCGAGGCGACCTCGGCCGAAGGGCAGGCCGCTTTTGCCACCGAGACAGGCTACGCGCCGATCAACATCGGTTCGCCCGACCTGATGGACGCCGACATGCGCGCCACGCTGCCCGACAGCCAAACTGCGACACAGATCAACGCCGACCTTGCCTACTGGGCCGAGCACCGCGATGAAATCGGCAGCCGCTGGTATAGCTGGCAGGCCGAGTGAGTCCAAAACCTCGCGGGCCCTTCGGCCCGCGGACCCTCCATCCGCAGGATTTGCCATGACCACACTCGCCACGGCTAGGCCATCGCGGCCCACGCGCCGACCGCGTTTGCCACGCGGGCTCGGCCTCGCCCTTCCCGCCCTGCTCCTCCTCGCCGCATTCTTCGTCGTGCCGGTGGCGCTCCTGCTGTCGCGCTCGGTGACAGAACCGACGCTCGGGCTTCAGAACTATGCCGAACTGCTGGCCACGCCGACCTACGCCAAGATCTTCTACAACACCTTCCTCGTGGCGGGATTGGTGACGCTGATCAGCATGATCGTTGCATTTCCGGTGGCCTGGGCGCTGGCCATCATGCCGCCGCTTGCCGCGCGGATCATCTTCGCGGTGATCCTGCTGTCAATGTGGACCAACCTGCTGGCACGGACCTATGCCTGGATGGTGCTGCTCCAGCAGACGGGGATCATCAACCGGACGCTGATGGCGCTGGGGATCATCGATGCGCCGCTGAGGCTCGTGAACAACCTCGTCGGTGTCACCATCGGCATGGTCTACATCATGTTGCCCTTCATGATCCTTCCGCTCTACGGCACGATCCGCAAGATCGACCCGGGCATCCTGCAGGCCGCAGCCCTGTGCGGTGCCACGAAGGCGCAGGCGCTATGGCGCGTGCTGGTGCCGCTGGCGCTGCCGGGTCTGGCCTCGGGCGGGCTCATGGTCTTCGTGATGTCGCTGGGCTACTTCGTCACGCCTGCGCTTTTGGGCGGAACCTCCAACATGATGCTGGCCGAACTAATCGCACAGCAGGTGCAGTCCCTCGTCAACTGGGGCATGGGCGGTGCTGCTGCCTTCGTGCTGCTGGTCGTGACGCTGGCGCTCTACGCGGTGCAACTGCGCCTCGTCGGACCCGCGAAAGGAGCGCAGTGATGCTTCTGACATTCGAAAAACTCGGGGCCTGGCGCTGGGGTCTGGGGCTGATCTGTGGATTGGTTGCGCTGTTCCTGCTGTTGCCGATCCTGTTCATTGCGGCGCTGTCCTTCGGATCCTCGCGCTGGCTCATCTTCCCGCCGCCAGGCTGGACGCTGGAGTGGTACCGCGACCTCTTCGCCGATCCGCGCTGGACCGAGGCGGCGCTCACCTCGGCCAAGATCGGTGTGGTCGTCACGCTGCTCTCGGTGGGGATCGGGCTTCTGGCGTCGCTTGCGCTGGTGCGGAGCAAATTTCCGGGCCGCGAGGTGCTGCGCGCTTTCTTCCTGACTCCGATGGTGCTTCCCGTGGTGGTTCTGGCCGTGGCACTCTATGCCGTGTTCCTGCGGATCGGGCTCAGCGGCACCTTCGTCGGTTTCGTGATCGCGCATCTGATCGTGGCGCTGCCGTTCTCGATCATTTCGATCACCGGAGCGCTCGAGGAATTCGACCCTTCGATCGAGGATGCCGCCGTCCTTTGCGGCGCTTCTCCTTGGGAAGCTCGGCTTCGTGTTACCTTCCCGGCGATCAGTCACGGCCTGTTCTCGGCGGCGATCTTCTCGTTCCTGATTTCGTGGGACGAGGTGGTTCTGGCGATCTTCATGGCGAGCCCGACCTTGCAGACGTTGCCCGTCAAGATCTGGGCCACGATGCGCCAGGATCTGAGCCCCGTCATCGCCGCCGCCTCCACCCTTCTCGTCGCCACGACGATCCTGCTGATGCTCCTCGCCGCCCTGCTGCGCAAAGGAAAGAAGTCATGACCGCGCCCTTTCTGCATATCGACCGCATCCGAAAGCAATACGGCGAGGTTGTCGCCACCGAGAATGTCGATCTCCAGATTCGCGAGGGCGAGTTCCTCACATTTCTGGGCCCCTCGGGGTCGGGCAAGAGCACGACGCTCTACATCCTCGCGGGGTTTCAGGATCCGACATCGGGCGATATCCGGCTGCGAGGGGAGTCGATCCTCAGAACGCCCTCGCACAAGCGCAACCTCGGCATGGTGTTCCAGCGCTACACGCTGTTTCCCCATCTCTCGGTCGGCGAAAACGTAGCCTTTCCACTGCGCGTGCGGCGCACGCCGAAGGACGAGGTGACAAAGCGCGTGCGGCGTGCGTTGGAGCTGGTGCGCTTGGGCGGCTTCGAGGACCGGATGCCGGCCAACATGTCGGGCGGGCAGCAGCAGCGCGTGGCGCTGGCCCGCGCCCTTGTCTACGATCCACCCGTGCTCTTGATGGATGAGCCGCTCTCGGCACTCGACAAGAAGCTGCGCGAGGAGATTCAGCACGAGATCCGCCGGATTCACCGCGAGACGGGGGTGACGATCCTCTACGTGACCCACGATCAGGAAGAGGCGCTCCGACTTTCGGACCGGATCGCTGTGTTCAACGCCGGTCGTATCGAGCAGGTCGGCGCCGGGCCGGAGCTTTATGCGGCCCCTGCGACACGGTTCGTGGCCGACTTCATCGGCGACAGCAGCTATCTCAAGGGCCAAATCGACCGGGTTTCGGGTGACCGTGTGGACATGCGGTTTGGCGACGGCACCCGGGTGATCGATGTGCCGTTGCATGGACGCGCCAGCACAGGGCAGGCGGCCGATCTGATGCTGCGGCCCGAGCGGATCGAGCTGGCGGCCGAGCCGGGCGCCGAGGGGCGATCGCTGGCCGTGACGCTGCGCGAGGCGACCTTCCTGGGCAACACGGTTTCGGTCACCGCCGAGACGGACTGGAAGGATCTGGTGGATGTGCGGCTCGGCTACGGTCATCCGCTCGCCGGCCGGGCGGCTGCGGGAGATCGCCTCTGGATCAACTGGTCGCGCGATGCGGCCAATGCTTTCACCCAAGGATGACGATCATGAGCGGAACGTATGAAACCGCGCTCAGAGCGCGGCTGCAGGACCCATCGCTTTTGGAAACCCGTGCCTGTCTGGCCGGAGACTGGCACCAGACGACGCGTCGTATCGAGGTCCGCAATCCTGCATCCGGCGACCTTCTGGCCGAGGTCGCCGACTGCGACCGGGCCGACGCGGCCCAAGCCATCGAAGCCGCTCGGGTGGCCCAAGCGGAGTGGGCTGCGCGTAGTGCTAAGGAGCGGGCCGTTCTGATGCGCGGCTGGCATGATCTCATTCTCTCCAACGCGGACGATCTGGCCGTCATTCTTACGGCTGAGATGGGCAAGCCGCTGGCCGAGGCCAGGGGTGAGATCCTCTACGGCGCATCCTATGTTGAATGGTTCGCGGAAGAGGCCAAGCGCGTCTATGGCGACACCATTCCGGGCCATCAGCGCGACAAGCGCATCCTCGTCCTGCGTCAGCCCGTGGGCGTAGTAGCCGCGATCACGCCATGGAATTTTCCCAACGCGATGCTGGCGCGCAAGCTCGCCCCGGCGCTCGCGGCGGGCTGCGCCATCGTGGCCAAGCCCGCGATCGAAACGCCGCTGTCTGCCTTGGCGCTGGTCGTCCTCGCGGAGCGGGCGGGCATCCCGCATGGGTTGGTTTCCGTCCTGCCCAGCAGCGACGCGAGGGCGATGGGGCAGGAGTTTTGTGAGAACCCCACCGTGCGCAAGATCAGCTTCACCGGCTCGACCGAGGTGGGTCGGATCCTGATGCGTCAGGGGGCGGACCAGATCAAGAAGCTCTCGTTGGAACTCGGCGGCAACGCGCCCTTCATCGTCTTCGACGACGCCGATCTGGATGCGGCGGTGGAAGGGGCGATCCAGTCCAAGTTCCGCAATGCTGGTCAAACCTGCGTCTGCACCAATCGCATCTATGTCCAGTCGGGGCTGCACGACGCCTTCGCGGAGCGCCTCGCCCGCCGTGTGGCCGAGATGCGCTGCGGCGACGGCATGGAGGAGGGGACCGAGATCGGACCACTCATCAGCGAGGCGGCGCTCGCCAAGGTCGAGGCGCATGTCGAGGACGCACAGCAGAGAGGTGCGCAATTGTTGGCCGGGGGCGGGCGGCGCGAAGGGTGGCTCTATGCCCCGACGGTGCTTTCCGAGGTGACGTCCGAGATGCGGATCGCCCGCGAGGAAACCTTTGGGCCGGTGGCCGCCATTTTCCGCTTCGTGACGGAGAAGGACGTCGTGGAGGCAGCCAACGCGGTCGAGTATGGCCTGGCCTCCTATGTCTTCACCCGGGATTTCGCCCGTAGCTGGCGCATGATGGAGGCGCTCGACTACGGCATGGTCGGCATCAACACCGGTCAGATCTCGACCGAAGTGGCGCCATTCGGCGGGATCAAGCAGTCGGGTCAAGGGCGCGAAGGCTCGCGTTACGGGCTCGATGACTATCTTGAGATGAAATATGCCTGTCTGAGCATCGCGCCTTCCGCCTGAGCCGGTATCGCCATCACCGGCTGGTTCGAGGCGACATCGTAGTAGGACGCCATGCCGTCCTCGTTTGCTCGGCACGACGCCAATCGTAGTCATACTGGGATCGGTAACACTGGGTGGAGGCCCGAGCTCATGTGGCTCAGACACATCCGCGCCAGCGGCGAGGTTGCCGATGACCGAGGAACCTCACTTGTTTCCAAATCATTATGGCGGGTAAAAATGGCCGTTACCGTAGATCGGCTTGACGCCTCTGAGGAAGTAAGCCGGTGTGCGGGTGGCGTGATGTTGGACCAGCGATCGTGGTCTCGCAGTCACAGGCAGCTTGGCTCAAGCCCTAGCGCGGGCTTCAGACAGGAGGATGTCCATTGGCTTGGCATAGTGATCAAGACCTTAAGGAACTTGATGAAGCGCTGCTGGCGCTTCCTGAGGCAAGCAACTCCATGGTTTTGCCGGAGTTTGACGGATTTTGCACCGCACTGATCGTCTGTCCAACAATCGTCTCACCTGCAAAGTGGCTGAAGCAGGTCTGGGGTCCGGATGAGCCGCCGGAGTTCGACTCGATGGAGGAAATGCAACACCTGATCGACATGGTTATGGGGCATTACAACCGGGTAGCCGGCTTGCTTGGGCGTCCAGAAGAGTACGGGCCGCTCATAATCGAAGATCCGAACACCGGAGAGCTCTTCTGGGATTTCTGGTTGGAAGGATTCATGCGGGCGGTGGTGCAGTACCCGGACGCTTGGAAGCAGGTCATCCATAGCGGGGACGATGGCGCGCTAGCGGCCATGATGTCGATCATGGATCTTTCCCGGTTCGCCCGCGAAAGGGCGAACTACTCGCAAGAGGAGCAAGCTGAACGTGATCGCGAGGCGCCGGACCAGATCACTGAAGCTGTTCTGGAACTGAACCGGTATGCGAAAGGGAAGCCGTCGGAGGGTCTATTCGGCGGGATGCTATCCAACATACCGCACTTCAGTAGTCTGGCCCCCTCTTTCCGGGCACAAAAGGTTGGGCGGAACGATTCTTGCCCCTGCGGGTCTGGCCGCAAGTACAAGAAGTGCTGTGGCGCGAATTGAAGGCGCTGCAAATTGCGCTTTTCTAGCGCGCGGGCACAGCATAGCGTATCCTCATGCAGACCGAGCTCTTCCCCGATCAAATGCTTTTGCGGCGTGAGGATACGTCTCGAAACATGCGCCACTTCTACATGATGGTGGTCCAACGGGACTTGTTCGGTGGGGTGTCTCTGGTCCGGGAATGGGGCCGGGTTGGCAGTTCCGGTCAGGTGCGGATCGATCATCATCCGGATGAGGGCAGGGCGTTGGATGCTCTGGCCGACTTGGCGTCGGTCAAGCGTAGACGGGGATATCGTTGATCAGGAGTTCAGGGCGGTCGCCACCTCGTCACCTCCCAACCACTCCTTCAGCTTCGACCATCGCCTTCGTCCCGAGACGTTCTTGACTGCGATCGCGACGGCCTTCTTCTGGCCGACCAGCACGACGAGCTTCTTTCCGCGCGTCACTCCGGTGTAGATCAGGTTGCGCTGCAGCATCGCGTAATGCTGGGTCATGATCGGGATCACCACGGCGGGGTATTCCGATCCCTGGCTCTTGTGGATCGTGGCGGCATAGGCCGGAACCAGCGTATCGAGTTCGCCGAACACAAAGACGACCGTGCGCCCGTCGAAGTTCACCGCGATCTCACCCTCATCCAGGTCGACATCTTCGATCATGCCGATATCGCCGTTGTAGACCTCCTTGTCGTAGTCGTTCTCGATCTGCATGACCTTGTCGCCGGAGGCGAAGGTCCAGCCGAACCGCTCCACTTTCCTGTCGCCCGCGGGATTCAGAGCAGCCTGCAGTTCTATATTCAGAGACCGGGCCCCGGCGCCGCCGCGGTTCATCGGACAGAGGACCTGGATGTCCTTGATTGGATCGAAGCCGAACCGGCGCGGGATGCGCTTTGCAACCAGCTCCACGATCCTTGGAACGGCCTTTTCCGGATCCGATGCCGGAACAAAGTAGAAATCGGCCGCGCCGTCGGGTGGCGCGAGATCCGGCATGCGGCCGACGTTGATCGCGTGCGCCGTGGTAATGATCTTGCTCTTCGCTGCTTGGCGAAACACGTCGGTCAGGCGCATGACAGGCACGGCACCCGAGCCGATGATGTCGGCCAGAACCTGGCCGGGTCCGACCGAGGGCAGCTGATCGATATCTCCCACGATCAGAAGGGCCGCATGGTCAGGAACTGCCTTCAGAAGAGATTGCATCAACAGGACGTCGACCATCGAACTTTCGTCGACCACGAGAAAATCGCACTCCAGCGGGGTCTCGGCATCCCGCTTGAAGCCGAAGGCTTTCGGGTCGAACTCTAGAAGTCGGTGGATCGTCTTGGCTTCCATGCCGGTGGCTTCCGTCATGCGCTTCGCGGCCCGGCCCGTGGGCGCGCAGAGAAGGAGTTGCACCTTCTTCGCGGCGAGGATGCGCAGGATCGAGTTGACGATGGTCGTCTTACCGACACCCGGCCCACCCGTGATCACCATGACCTTGGAGCGGAGCGCCAGGCGGATCGCTTCGGCCTGGCTGGCCGCAAGGGTGAGGGAGGTCTTCTGTTCGATCCAGGGCAGCGCCTTGTCGGCATCGATCTCGGGCCACGGCAGCGGGCAGGCGCCAATCCGTCTGATCTGCTCGGCAATGCTTCGTTCGGCGAGGTAAAGACCGGTCAGGAAAATGCAGTCTGCATCGCCGACTTGGTCCAGCGTCACGGTTTCCTCAGCCAGCTCTTCTATCAGGGCGTCCTCGATCAGCGGGGCAGGGACCTCCAACAGCTTGCCCGCTAGCCCGATGAGGTCCATCCGTGGCAGGCCGCAATGGCCGTTCCCCATGGCCTCGTTCAGGGCAAAGGAAATCCCTGCCCGAACCCGGATCATCGCGGTCTTCTCAATGCCGAGCTTCTCGGCGATCAGGTCGGCAGTCCGAAACCCGATGCCGCGGATGTCCTTGGCCAGTCGGTAGGGGTTCTCGCTCATGACCTGAACCGCATCGGTCCCGTAGGTCTTGAAGATCCGCACAGCCCGGGCCGTGCCGACGCCATGCTGGTGAAGGAACACCATGATCTCGCGGATCACCTTCTGGTCGGCCCATCCGGCGGTAATCTTGCTGGCGCGCTTGGGGCCGATGCCCTCGACCTCGCGCAACCGTTCCGGCGCGGCCTCGATGACGTCGAAAACGTCTTTCCCGAACACCCGCACCAGGCGCTTCGCGTAGACAGGACCAATCCCTTTGATCATGCCCGAGCCGAGATACTTTTCGATCCCGTCTATGCTGGAGGGTGCCGAGGTCTTGAGGAAGTGCGCCTTGAACTGCAGGCCATGGGTCCGGTCATTCAGCCAAGTTCCTGAGGCGGTGACCCATTCGCCCGCCGAGATCATTGCGGCGTGCCCGATCGTAGTCACGAGATCCCGATGCCCACGCGCTTTGACCCGCAAGACGCAGAAGCCATTGTCGGGATTATGGTAGGTGACCCGTTCTACCAGTCCGGCCAGGACCTCGGTCGCGCTTTCAGGTCCTGGGGCCATCAGCGATCAGACCACCCGTCGGATCGTTTTGTCGCTGACAGCGAACAGGGCGGCAATCTCGGGAATGGGGCGGCTCTCCTCATCCCTCATGCGGCGTACCTCAATCTTCTGCGCCGGAGAGAGGGCAGGGGGCCTGCCTCCGACCCGCCCGCGCTTCCGGGCCGCCTCCACCCCTTCCTTCGTGCGCTCGACAATCCGCTCGCGCTCGAACTGTGCAATCGACGCGAACACATGGAACACCAGCCGGCCCGCAGGGCTGGTCGTGTCGATGTCCTCGCCAAGGGACCGGAAGCCTGCGCCCCGCGCTTGGAACTGGTCGACGATCTCAAGAAGGTCTTTGAGGCTCCGTGCTAAGCGGTCGTATTTCGTGACGACCACCACGTCCCCGTGCCGTAACTCCCCAAGCATCCGATTCAGCTCGGGATGGGATCGGGATGTTCCCGTGATCGTGTCTGCGAATATGCGTTCCGCCCCAGCGGCTTTGAGCGCATCCCGCTGGCCGTGGAGGTTCTGGTTCTTCGTCGAAACCCGCGCATATCCTAGAATCACGGACATAACCCCCCAAAACATATTCGGTTTTGGCAGGGGGTTCTGTCCCGGTCAAGCTATTGAAATTTGGTGGCACGGATTGTTCGGTCAAAAACAACCGAATATGGCCGCGATAAGCGTTAGACGCGCAGGGGCGTCGCGGCGCCTGAGGCGCCCACGGCTTCGTGAAAGTTGTATAACCGCGCGTTCAGGAACGCGGTAAGACCGCATGTCTTTTTCTGGCGGCGCGGCGATGTTGCGGACACGCTCACCGGATGTCACGGGCGCGCAGCAAGGGAGCACCGAAACCGACCGAGCTTCGCGTGGAAGGGCTCAGTCGATGGCCAAAGCTGCCTTCGTGATGGCATCCACGAGCTGGTGCTCGGAAAATGGCTTGCCAAGGCGTCCGGTAATGAAGTGTTCGCTCCCTGTGGGCAGCTCGCCATAGCCCGTGCAGAGAATGATCGGCAGGTCCGGCCGTCGGCCGCGCAAGGCCTCCGCGAGCTGCGCTCCGGTCATGCCCGGCATGGCCTGATCGGTGAGCACGAGGTCGATGTCGGGGTGCGCGTCGAAGATCTCAAGCGCCTCTTCGCCGCGCCCGGCTTCAAGGACCGTGTGCCCCAGGTCCTCCAGCATCCCGACCGTCCCCATCATCACGAGAAAGTCGTCGTCCACCGCGAGGATCTTGAGAGGGCGTCCCGGCGTGTCGGTCGAAGTTTTCCGCGTGGGTAGGTCGACCGGCTCGTCCTGCCGGTCCGGCGTTGCCACCGGCAGCAGGATCTCGGCGGTCACACCGGAGCCGGGCGTGCTTTCCAAGCGGAACGCACCTCCGGACTGGCGGGCGAGGCCATGAACCATGCTCAAGCCGAGCCCCGTTCCCTTTCCAACACCCTTCGTTGTGAAGAAAGGTTCTGGGGCCCGAGTGAGCGTCGTCGCGTCCATGCCCGGGCCGTCATCCGCTATGACCAATCGGACATATTGGCCTGTCTTGAGTTCCGTGTTGCCGGGGTGCTCGACCACCGTGCAGGAGATGGTCAAAGTTCCCTGTCCATTCATCGCATCGCGCGCGTTTACGGCAAGGTTGAGAACGGCCATTTCGAGTTGATTGGCATCCACCAGCGCAGCAGGCACGTTCTCTTCGAAGTGGCACTTAATTTCGATCCCAGGCCCGAGCGAGCTGCGCAGCAATTGATCCATTTCCCCGACCAAACCGCAGGTGTCGATGGAAGTGGGGGCGAGATCCTGACGTCGGGCGAAGGCAAGCATGTGCTGCACCAGCTTCGCGCCTCGATCCGCGCCCGATTGGGCATTGCGAAGCAGCGCGACCGCCTTCGCGTTTTCCGCGTCGACATGCTGACGCAGCATGCTCAGACTGGTCTGAATCGCTGCCAAAAGATTGTTGAAGTCATGCGCGACGCCTCCGGTCAGTTGCCCGAGCGTTTCGAGCTTGCGAGACTGGTTCAGCGCCTCCTCGGCCAGACGCAGCTGTTCCTCCTGCCGCCGCCGCTCGTCGAGGTTTCGTCCCGTCGCGAAGATGACGTCGCCTCTGACCACGGCGCTCCATCCGAACCAGCGAAGCGCTCCGCTCTGATCGCGCATACGCATCTCGACGTGATCGGTCGAGCCGGTGGCGGCCAGTTGCTGGAACAGATCCTCGGCAATTGTCCTGTCGTCTTCGCAGACCAGCGTGTCGAACCTTGTGCCCTGAAGGTCCTCGGGGACGAAACCGAGTTGGTGGCTCCAAGCGTCGCTCAGCTCCATGAAGCGGCCGTCTAGCGCAACGATGGCATGCAGATCGCGCGAGGCCGACCACAGGTTGCTGCGCTCGGCACGGCGCATCTCGAGCTCGATGGCCTGCTGCTTTTCCTTGGTCACATCGCGCGCCGTGGAATAGACCTTGCCGCCGTGTGGCACCGCCACCCATGAGAGCCAGCGATAGCTGCCGTCGGCATGCCGGTAGCGATTTTCGAAACGCAGGACGGGCTGATTCTTTTTGGTGTTCTCGAAAGCGGCGATCGTGCTGTCTCGATCGTCGGGATGGACCAGATCGATGAATGGGATCTGTGTTAGCTCGGACACGTCGTATCCAAGGGTCGACATCATCGCCGGGTTGGCCTGTTCGAAATGACCGTTGTAATTGGAGACCACCTGGATGTCAGGCGAGACATCCCATGTACGGGCACGGGCGCCGAATTCCGCGCGGATCTGGATCTCCAGCTCTTCCGCACGTCGTTTGAGCCTCGCCTCGTTTTCTTCTCGTTCGGTTACATCGAGAAACAGCAGGCCGAACCGGTCGAGGGCGACCGGAAAGGCCCGAATGTCATATGTCCGGCCGAGCTGCGAGACCGGCCCGACGAAGTTGCGGGGCTGCTGATCAAGGGCGACGCGGGCAAAGTCATCGATCCAGTGCTGCTCGACATCCGGGATCACCTCGGTGACCTTCTTGCCGACGATGCCGACCGAACTCAGCCCTGTCAGGTTCGCCCAAGCCTCGTTGACGTGGAGGTAGCGCCAGTTCAACCGGCCATTTTCCTCCCGCAGCACGTCCGCGATGACAAGCCCCTCGTGGAGCCGGTCAAAGACCTCCGGCCAATCGATCTGCGAGGGGCTTCCCAAGCCTAGCCCGACGAGAAAAGCACTGTTTTTCATGGGCCTGGTTCTGCCTTTGCTGCTTGGGAACGGGGCACTGACCTTCGAACCGGCACCCTATGTCTGACAAAGGGCCAAACGGCGAGCACGCTCTTCAGCGGTGCCTTCTAGCCCTTCGTATTGCGCAGTTCAATCTTTTGTAGAGACGCGCAGGCCACGGCGATTAAGTCTGAGCCGCTCATCGTCAGCCTGTTCGAGCGGCCTTCCATGCAACCCCAATCGAGACGGAGCGTGGCTCGGTCTTGCCGTCGATCTCTGGCGGCTTGCCGCGGAGGCGAGGGCTAGCAATACGAGTTGCGCGGCATCGCCCCCGGAAGGATGGCGACGGCCTAGGCGGAAAACCGGATCGATGCGGTGCTCGCCATGGTCCCCATGGGCGTGGTCGCGCAGCAGCGCTCCTTCGGCATGCACTGCGATCCGCGCCTGCCGGCGGCACAGCGTTGAATAGTCCGGAACCGGCCAATCGAGCCCCGCCATTCGGATCAGGATTTCTACCAGCCCGACCGTCTGCCGAAGCGGAAGCCCGAAGAGCACCTTCAAGGTCCCTCCAGTGCGAAATGTTGCAAACCCACCTTGGCACATCGATGCCGTCGGGTGGGCGTTCACATCATCAAGACCCTTCGCAGAGCTCGTCGAAGGAACCCACATCGCAAAAGCCGCCGCCAGAGACTTGTGAGTAATTGCAAGCTCAATCGGGCGGTTACATGAAGGACAGGTCTCTCGCGGCTGCAGCATAAGTGCCCAGCGTCCGCCCGGCCGGCCGGCGAGTTCAGCTCCTGCCGTTTTCGCCGACCGCGAAACCTTCAGCCATCACGCAGAGCATCTCAAACATGATCGAGACGCCGAGATAGGCCGTTCCGCCGCTCGGATCGAATGGTGGCGAGACCTCCACCACGTCGGCACCGGCAATATTGACCCCCTGCAGCAGACGCGTGACCAGAAGCGCTTGGAAAGAGTTGGGTCCACCAATTTCGGGCGTGCCAGTTCCCGGCGCGAAGGCGGGATCAACGAAGTCGATGTCGTAGGTGACATAAGTTTGCCGATCTCCCACGATCTCGCGAACCTCAGCCATCACGTCCTCGGGTCCACGAGCGTGAAACTCCTCAATTTCGATCAACCGGATGCCTTCACTTTTGGCAAAGTCCCGGTCTTCCCGGTCGTATGTCGTCCCCCTGATGCCGATTTGCACCATGCGTCGCGGGGCGAGCAGACCTTCCTCGACTGCTCGCCGGAACGGCGTACCGTGCGTGTACATCGTGCCACCGAAGTAGCTGTGAAACAGGTCGGTGTGGCTATCGAACTGGATCAGCCCCAGAGGCCCATCCGCTGCCAGCGCACGAAGGATGGGCAACGAGCACAGGTGATCTCCTCCGGCGGTCAACGGCACAATACCCGCCGCTCTTACCTTCTCGAAGAAATCGGTAATTCGCCTCATGCTATCGCTCAGGTCGGCCGGGTTCGGAGCGACGTCCCCGAGATCTGCACAATTGGCGCGCTCGAACGGCCGTACACCGGTGGCGCCGTGCTCAGCGCGGATCATCGTCGACATGTCACGCATCTGACGCGGACCGTGGCGCGGGCCGGGCCGGTTCGTCGTGCCGCTGTCCCATGGCGCGCCTATGATGCCGATCTGCACGTCGTTCAGGCGTTCATCCTCGAGCGCCACATGCGGCAGTCGCATAAATGTCGGGATGTCCGCGAACCGCGGAAGATCGAAGCCCGACACCGGATGAAAATACTCGTCGCTCACGCTCTTTCACTCCTCCCAATGATGTCAGCCATCGCCGACGCCAGTTCCTCTTTTCCATCTAAGATGCGATTCCTGACCTGCCGCATCTATCCAAGCTTTAGCATCACCATGCCGACCAAGATCAGAGAAACCGCCGCCAATCGCATGGCGTTTATCGGTTCTCTCAATAGCAATACTCCAACCAGAAAAGGCACCGACCGCGCCGACCCCTGTCTAGACCGCATACGCGGTTCCCAGTGGCAGGCTACGCATCGCCAGCCACAGGGAGGCGAAGCTCGCCACCATGCTAGGGGGGAGATGATGACTGCACAATATGGCCGCGTCAGCCCGGGGGAACGTTTCATGGCGAAAGCCCAGACGATCTCGAAAAGCCCCGCCAATGCCAGCAGAAACAGCCATGCCCTCGCTTCGCCTGTCATACGCATCGTCAAGCGCACCAATCACGGGCTCCGATCATCACGCCTCGATCTCGAACAAGTCTTTTGGAGTCTGCTGCAGGATTTCCGCTCCCGTCGCCGTGACGAGGATGTTGTACCCGAAGATCACGGTAGTGCCGTTGTATTGACCGATCGACGGCTCGAGCGAGAAGACCATTCCCTCTTCGAGAACCTCCTGATCGCCGACGAGGACATCTGGACGTCCGGCCCAGACCGGTGGATATGCAAGTCCAGCTTACCCAGCTGAAGGTTGCAAGAATACAACTCAAGGATGTTTGCAGGTGCGCTACGACTGAAGTCCGTTGCCGCTCATCGTGCATCCTCATAAGCCACCAGTAATGAACCGTTTATTTCAGTGGAGATCATAATGAACAAACTGATGTTTGGTGGCCTATTCGCCGTTCTCGCTTCGCCGGCATTCGCAGGCAGCCTTGCGCCCGTAGTCGAGCAGCCGATGGTCATGGCCGCATCCGCACCGGTCGTGGCACCTGCGGCGAACTGGGCGGGCGCCTATGCCGGTGCATCGCTTGGCTACGGCGAGCTGGGGCTTGATGCGGATATCGAAGATCTCGCTGCGGACTTGCTTGGCGATGTCGACATAGATGATCTGCCGACGCTGAGCCTTACCGAAGCCGACGTCGCCTATGGCGCCCATCTCGGCTATAATTGGCAGCGCCAACGTGTCGTTTTGGGCCTTGAGTTGGCCGTCCTTGGCAGCGAAGCCGAGATCGAGGCCGGTGTCGATGGTGAAGAGGCCGGGGTCGAGCTGGACTACGCTGCGCGCCTCATGGGTAAAGTCGGCTACCAATTCGCAGAGGCGTTGGTCTATGGCACTGCCGGGATGGCTTATGCGGAGTTCAGCGGCACCGGGGACGCCTCCGGTGAAAGCGAGGACGAGACCGGCTACGCTTACGGCGTCGGCATGGACTATATGTTGACCCAGAACGTATCGCTCGGTGCCGAGTATGTGC
>JACLAD010013739.1_pt1 | contig 14588 bp, 14 predicted proteins | sample 8027901 | NCBI WGS metagenome assembly JACLAD01 (sample SAMN15725071, study PRJNA655200) | protist metagenome | isolation source: fluorescence activated cell sorting (FACS) single amplified genomes of... | place: Spain: Blaines Bay Microbial Observatory, Mediterranean Sea | collected 2016-07-05 | reverse complement strand
CGCCACCTATGACGCGAATGACGACGGCTTTCTTGATCAGGAGGAGTTCGGCACGTTCTACGGTGAAAACTACACCAATTCCTACGCCGATCTCGACACGGACGACGACCAGCTTCTCAGTCAGGATGAATACACCACCGGCGTCTACGACAGCGCCGATCTGGATGACGACCAGGTCATCACCATCGAAGAGGAAGGCTGGTTCGAAGGCTGGTTTGACGGCGACGATATCGAGGCCGAAATCAAGGAAGTCGGCGAGGTCTACTGACCTGCCAGCCCTGCCTGGGCGCCGCGTGACGCGAACCGCGGCAGATGAAGCTGCAAGGGGGTGGCCGTCCGCCACCCCCTCGTTCCTACCGACTGGTCACGGAGGGGCGCGAAGACGGGTACAACATTCCGGCAATCGCCCGGCGGTGCCTCGATGTGACCCGGTCGCCATGACCAGACACGCCCGCACAGCCGCTGCGGGCAGGAGGGCCAACAGCCTTTCGGCATGCTTCCCTCGGATGGGAGCCTCCGCCGAGCTTCTTCCAATCTGACATGCGAAGGATTTTCACATGACCTTACCCATTCTGCGCAGTGCCGCCTCGACGGTCGCTATCATCGGTATGCTGTCGCCCGCCATGCCCGTCCTGGCGCAGGAAAGCGCCGAGAGTTCAGGCATCTTTTCGGCCCCGGCCGACTTCACAGGCATCGTCGAAGCCCAAAGCCCGGCCGTGGTGGGCATCGCCGCAAAGGGCGTGGTTGGCCCGCCGCCGCGTCTGCGCGACATGCCCCCGCTGCCGTTCGGTGCGCCCGAGCCGCAGCAGCCGCGCGAAGGCACGGCGATGGGCTCGGGATTCATCATCGATGGCAGCGGACACATCGTCACCAACAATCACGTCGTCGAAGGGGCCAACGAGATCGAGATCCTGATGCAGGATGGCGAAACGCGCGCGGCCTCCCTCGTCGGTACCGACCCAGCCACCGATATCGCTGTGCTCAAGCTAGAGGATACCTCGGATCTGACCACGGTCGCATGGGGCGACAGTGACGCCATGCAGCCCGGGGCCTGGACCATCGCGATCGGCAGCCCCTTCGGGCTTGGCGGCACGGTGACCGTCGGCGTGCTGTCCGCGACCTCGCGCGATATCCGCTCGGGGCCCTATGATGACTTCCTGCAGACCGACACCTCAATCAACTCCGGCAACTCCGGCGGTCCGCTCTTTAACGACGCCGGCGAAGTGATCGGGGTGAACACCGCGATCTTCTCACCGAGCGGAGGCAATGTGGGGATCGGCTTCGCCGTACCTGCCAGCACCGCACAGGACGTTGTCGAGCAGCTCATCGAAACCGGCAGCGTGGAGCGCGGCTTCATCGGCGTCAGCCTGCAAGGGATCGACGACAACCTCGCCGAAGCCCTGGGGCTCGACAACGCCAACGGTGCGATCGTGATCGGTGTCGAGCCTGGCAGCCCTGCCGCCTCCGCAGGCCTGCAGGAAGGCGACGTGTTGCTGTCGCTCGACGGCCAGGAGATCGAAGACCCCCGCAGTTTGACGCGCAGAGTGGGCGAGCTGGCACCCGACACCCCCATTTCGCTCGATCTGCAGCGCGACGGACAAGAGCAGACAATCGAACTGACCCTGGCCGAACGGGAGACGCAAGCCAGCGACACAAATGAAGGTCCGGCCGTGGAAAGCGGCGTGCGCATGGGGCTCGGCCTTACAGCAATCCCCGAGGTCGTACGCCGCGAGCTTGGTCTCGAGGAAGGCATCGGCATCATGGTGCAGAATGTCGCGCCCGGCAGTGCCGCAGCCGAGGCCGGGTTGGTCCAGGGCGACATCTTGACGAAAGCCGGGGGCAGCGACATTTCGAACCCGCAGGATCTTATTGACGCCTGGAAGTCGGCCGTCGACGCCGAGAAACCGCTGCTGGTCCGCGTGCTGCGCAACGACAGATCCCTGTTCGTGGCTGTCGATCCAGCGCAGGCTGCGGAGTAGTAAGTTGAAGAAGGGCCAGAGGACTGTCCACTGGCCCTTCGAGTGTCGCTTTCCATCTCTGCCGATTTGCCCTGTGCCGCTCTGGCTGGCAGGGTAGTGCGACCGACAAGGGAGAATTGCATGGAACGCGTATTCGAACACGAGGGAGACATTTGCCGGATCGATGCCCGGCTCGACGCTGAGGTCTGGCACGTGCGTGCAATGCGGGGCAAAAAGATCCTGTGCCAGGCGGGACGCGTGCCACGGACCTACCGGCTCGATGCCGAGACGCTCGGCGGCCTCGATCCGCTCGAGGCGATGATCGACACCTACGAGGCGCGCATCCGCTCTGGCGATCTTTGAAACGTAGCTTTTTGCACGAGCTTAATTGCCAAGCCGAACTGGACGGCGAGATCAGAGAAAGGCGAGATGCAGCTCATGGAACTGGGCCATAAGTTATGGGCATCGCCGTGGGCAGACCCACCGCGATCGAGTTGACCCTCGCGCATTCGCCCGATCTGGCGCTTATCGACCTGCATCTCGCAAGGCAGACAAGCGGTGCCGAAGCTGCGGCCTGCATGTGCGCCAGCCTAGGCATCCCGTCGATCATCCTCGGCGGCAGCCTGCATGGGCGGACGGAGGTGGAGATCGCGACCATCGATCCGGTGACCATGCTCGGCAAGCTGTTCAGCCCGATGAAGTTGCATGGCGCAGTGCGAGAGGTTGCACGGAATTCCGCTCCGTTCGATGCGGCCGAATAGGCCATCGTAGAGAGTCTTCTCCCCGCCTACGCCACCGTCGTCGATAGCGCGAGCGAAGCGGCAAAGCGGAAGGCGAGGCAGATCGCCGCGGCCGCGGAAGCCAGCGCGGCCCGACGGTTGAGCAAGGCGCTCCGGTTCATCGCGACAACCATCCGATTGAGATCGGCATGGTCGAGGTCCTCAAAGCGCGAGATGCGACGCACCGTGCGGGCTCCGGCCTGATACCACAGCGCCGCAGCCACGAGCGAGCTGACGATCGCGGCCAGATCGAGGATGACGAACAGGGTGGGCATGTCAGTCGGTCTCGCTTGGTGACGGGTCGGTCTCGGGTGGGGTTGTTTGCGCCGGGACATGGAGCGTCGTCAGCAAATGCCAAGTGATCTCGCTCTCCAGCTGCTCCGCGACCGACAGTGGGCAGAAGAGCGTGATCTCGGCGCGCAGCTTTCCCAGGTCCGTCGTTCGAAACCGGATCGTGGGCGCCGGGTCCGGCAGGTCGGCATGGGTCCGGCGTTCGATCGCGGCGTTGGCCCTGGCGGCCCGCTCGCGGAACGGCTCGTAGCGCTCCTGCACGATGCCTGCGACCTTCTCCCGTAGCCCTTCGAGCTTCGGCATCGGCTCCAGCGTCACCGCGAAGTGGTGATAGGCATGTTCACGCAGTGCCGTCTGATTTCGAACGGGGGTGACCAGAAGCATGCTGTTGGGCATCACTATGGTCCGGCCGGTGGGCATGTGGGCATGGGCTCCAGCGCCGAATTCCTGCACCGTCGTGGCCAGCAGGGTATGGTCCGTGACTTCGCCCCGGATCTCGCCCACCTCGATCCAGTCCCCGACCGAGAAGGCGCGCGTCGTCGCGCGCAGCACGGCGCCGGAGAGGCACAGGATCAGCTCCTTGGTGGCCACGACGATCGCGACGGCGACCGCGGTCAGGGACAAGGCGAAGGTGCGCAACTGCGGCGCCCAGATCAGCACCAGGCCCACGAGAGTCAGGAAGAGAAAGAGGTTGCGGCTCGAGGCGATCAGCCTGCGTTGCTCGTGGACCGGCAGCTCCGACCGGGCACGGATCGCGCGCAGGGCCGCCTTGCGCGCAATCCAGAGCGTCGCGAGCAGTAGCAGCGAAGCGAAAAGGTCGAACTGCGGCAAGAGCGCGGGGTCGAAGGGAAGGTTCAGCCTATCCAACATGAGCGGAAACTGAGTGCTGCACGGACCGGAGGCAAGCATTTCGGACAGCGCTTTCCTCCGATGCCATCTTTTATCGGCCTTAGCGTCCTCCCGAGCGCATCGGTCGATGGCAGGCAGCCCAGCCAACTGAGCCCTTCGGCGGCTTAAGGTGGTCGCAGGCGTCGTCCGACATATCATCGTGGGTCCGGACACCCATGAACGGACGATGATGAGGGAGTTTGGACGATGATGGACATGTGGCTGCCGCTGATCGGAGGACTTGTCCTGCTGATCGCTGGCGGGGATTTCCTGGTCCGCGGCGCAGTGCGGGTCGCCGAGCGGCTGGGGGTCTCGCCCCTCGTGATCGGTCTCACGCTCGTGGGGTTCGGGACCTCGACGCCCGAACTCGTGACCTCGGTTCAGGCGGCGCTGTCGGGATCACCAGGGATCGCATTCGGCAACATCGTCGGCTCGAACATAGCCAACATCCTGCTGATCCTCGGCATCTCCGCGATTATCCTGCCCATCGCGGTCCCTTCCTCGGCGCTGCGCCGGGATGCCGTCGTCATGCTCGGGGTCGCAGCGGTCTTCGCCGCGCTCTCATTCGCCATGCCGCTCGGACGACTGGTTGGCGTCGCTCTCATCGCCGCGCTCATCGCCTACATTTACCTCGCCTTCCGGCAGGAAAGTTCTGCCGCGGAGCATGGAGCCATCTACGACAAGGCCGCGGCGCTGGAAGCGGTGGACCCGGGCCTGCATCCGAAGCCGTCGCCTGCGGGCGGCATGCTCACGCCCCTCCTGCTGGCGATCGGCGGTCTCGTGCTGGTGGTAGTCGGGGGCGCCTTCCTCGTGACTGGCGCGGTGGCGATCGCTCAGTCCTTCGGCATACCGGAGACCGTCATCGGTCTGACCATCGTGGCCGTCGGCACCTCGATGCCGGAACTGGTCACCTCGGTGGTGGCCGCCTTCAAGCGGCAGAGCGACGTGGCCTTCGGCAACATCGTCGGCTCGAACATCTACAACATCCTGGGGATCGGTGGCGGCACGGCGCTCATCTCCCCCGCACGGGTGCCGGAGCAGATCGTCACCTTCGACAACCTCTTGATGGTGGGAGTGTCCCTCCTGCTCGTGATCTTCGCAGCCACCGGCCTGAGGATCGCCCGATGGGAGGGCGCCGTGCTGCTGGCCGGCTATCTGGCCTACCTCTACGTTCTTTGGCCGTAGGCCTGCCGCCCGAATTCGGTCGGAGGTCATGGCAGGTTCCCGCCCATTGTATCCACGGCTTGGCTCCGTGCGCCACGTGGCGCGAAGGCCTAGAAAGGGCTGCCCCAGACGCTTCATGCGAACGATCGGCTTATGTTTACAAGCTTCCGGGCCTCACCGCTAAGGACTATCGAAGCAACTCAAGAATAGCGGTCGCATCGCGACGGCGGTATTCGAAAGGCACAGCCCAGAAGCCTTTGCTTCTTGGTCACCTCTGTTCGTCTCCGAGATCTCTATGGCCTTGCTCCCTCTCACCGTTCCACTTGGCGAACGGGAACCAGCTTTTTCGTTTATGTCACGTCTTGCGAACCGGAACGGCTTGTCTGCTGTGACTTTCGGCGCAGATTTCGAGCTCCCCTTTTCGGCCGTCATCCAAGGTGATGAGTTGGCCTGCCGACGACTGGCTGACTTGGGTGGAGTAGCGCCGGAGGCTCTGCTTGAGTGGACGCCCGTCCACCTTGGCGAACGCGAGCATTCGTTTCGCGGGGAGCTCTTTCACGCCAAGAGCATCAAGCCCGTGGGGATCCGCGGCTGTCCTGCATGCCTTCGAGAGGACTGGGTCAAGGATTCGTCGCCATGGATGCTCCACCTGCGCGCCGACTGGCTTCTTCGCCATCTCCGCATCTGTGCCAAGCATGAAGTCCCGTTGGTCGCGCTATGGGCCGAACCGGCCCTGACCCAGCGCTTCGATTTCACAGCTCGTCTGACAGAGATCCGCGCTTCCCTCGAACAGGGACACCTCGACTGCGAGCCGAGGGAGGCGAGCGCTTTCGAAGCATACGTTCTAGACCGGCTGCATGGTCGCCCTAGTGGCGGCTGGTTCGACGCTATTGACCTGCAGGCCGTCTGCACCTTCGCTGAGCTACTGGGCCGGGCCGCAGTCCGCCTTGAGACTGAAGGGCGAGGTCGCGTTCATCCGGAGGATCTATGGGCCGTAGTGCAAACAGGGTTCGAACTCTCAGCAAGGGGGCCGGATCAAGTCCGCGCTTCGCTCACGCGCCTGCAAACCAGATTGGGCACGCCCCGGCAGGGTCCGAAAGGTGTCTTTGGCGATCTGTATGATCGGTTCGCTCATGAACTACCCTCCAACTCCTATGACGTCTTCCGCGAGATCCTTCGCAATCACATTTTGACTACCTGGCCGGTCGGCCCCGGAGACAACGTGATGGGAGAGCCTGTTCTGGAACGCAGGCACCATTCCGTTCGAACGGCCGCGGAGGAATATGGCGTCGATGATCGCCGCCTACGCAAGCTTCTCCGGGCGAAGGGGATTCTGGGGCACGCGTCGGATGACGACGAGTGGGAAGTATTCGACGCCAAGGCCGCGAAGCCCATTCTCGAAAGTCTCGACCGAATGGTAAGTGCAATCGAACTTCAGCATATGATGAACATCTCTCGGGGGCATTTCGAATCGCTCAGAGCCGATGGTCGCCTCCCCCCGGCAATTGCGGCAGCAGACGCAAAGCCCTTATGGAAGGCAACGGATGCTCACCGTTTCGTTAACGAGTTGCTACGAGGCGCCCTGACGGTTGACGCCAAGATGCATAGCTGGCGTACGCTACAGGAGGCTTGCCATCAACTCCGGGTTCGCCCCTCCGAAATAATAGAGTTGATCGAGAAAGGCGAGCTTCGCCGGATCGGCCGCTACTCGCAGGCAACGGGTTACGCCTCGATCCTGGTCGACCGGAAGGAACTGGAGAGCAAGCTACACTTCGGTGACGCCCCTGGCCTTACGCTGGAGGTGTTCGCAAAATCGGTAGGTCTCAAGCCCAGGCAAGCCACGCGGCTTGTGGCAACCGGGCACATCCGCGTCACCAAGGCCCCCAATCCAAGGCGCAAGACAGTTCAATCCTATATCGCTGATAGCGACCTTCGGGATTTCCATTCGACTTTCGCTCCTCTGCGCCGCCTGTCCCTGGAAACGGAATGGTCATGGCAGAAGCTGCTATCGCCTGCTTTTGGCCTTCAGCATCTGAGGTTCTCCGACGGGGAGACTGAACACGAAAATCTGTTCCTGTGGGCGATACTTGAACGCCATTTCCTGTGTCGGTGGCCCAAAAGAGAATGACCCCGGCATGTCTGCCGAGGTCATAGAAGAAAGTGCTTGACAGGCTACTCGCACGCTTATGCCTTCAATTCGCACTCATATGCCTTTCTGGCAGCATAGCCTCAGCCCAAATCACCCACACTTCGAATGGCCGCAGCTGCCGCAGGTCATGCAGCCTTCGACCATGCGCAGCTCGAAGCTGCCGCAGGAGGGGCAGGACTTGCCGCGCGGGGCGTCGAGGTTGACGACCTGCTGTTGCGGGTCCTCCTTGAGCCCTTGCCCCTCGCCCGCGAGGAAGCCGGTGGAGATCATATGCTTCTCGATCACCCCGCCGATCGCGGCGAGGATCGAGGGCACGTATTTGCCCTGCATCCAGGCGCCGCCGCGCGGGTCGAACACGGCCTTCAGCTCCTCGACCACGAAGCTCACGTCGCCGCCGCGACGGAACACCGCCGAGACCATCCGCGTCAGCGCCACGGTCCAGGCGAAATGCTCCATGTTCTTGGAGTTGATGAACACCTCGAAGGGCCGGCGGTGGCCGCCGACGACGAGGTCGTTGACGGTGATGTAGATCGCGTGCTCGCTGTCGGGCCATTTCAGCTTGTAGGTCGCGCCCTCGAGCTCGGCCGGCCGGTCGAGCGGCTCGGACATGTAGATCACCTCGCCGCCCGTGGGCTCGGCGGGGGCCGATTTCGCCTCGGGCGCCTTGGCGGGCTCGGAGACCGACAGCACCGAGCCGGTGATGTCGTTCGGGCGGTAGGTGGTGCAGCCCTTGCAGCCCGTCTCGTAGGCTTCCATGTAGACGTCCTTGAACGCCTCGAAGGAGATGTCCTCGGGGCAGTTGATCGTCTTGGAGATCGAGCTGTCGATCCATTTCTGCGCCGCGGCCTGCATCTTCACGTGGTCCATCGGCGCCAGCGTCTGGGCGTTGACGAAGTAGTCGGGCAGCTCCTTGTCGCCGAACTTCTCGCGCCACGCCTGCACGGCGTAGTCGACCACCTCTTCCTCGGTGCGGCTGCCGTCCTTCTGGAGCACCTTGCGGGTGTAGGCATAGGCGAAGACCGGCTCGATGCCCGAGGACACGTTGCCTGCATAGAGCGAAATGGTGCCGGTGGGCGCGATCGAGGTCAGGAGCGCGTTGCGGATGCCGTGCTTGGCGATCGCGTCGCGCACGTCCTTGTCCATCTGCATCATGTTGCCGGTGGCGAGGTACTTCTTGGCGTCGAAGAGCGGGAAGGCGCCCTTCTCTTTCGCAAGCTCCACGGAGGCGAGATAGGAGGCGCGCGCGATGCGCTTCATCCAGGCCTCGGTCTGGGCCGCCGCCTCGTCCGAGCCATAGCGAAGCCCGACCATCAGGAGCGCGTCGGCGAGGCCGGTGACGCCGAGGCCGATGCGGCGCTTGTTGCGGGCCTCCTCAGCCTGCGCCTCGAGCGGGAAGTTCGAGGCGTCGACGACGTTGTCCATCATCCGCACGGCCATGGCGACGAGATCGTCGAGCTCGGCCTCGTCGAGCTTGGCGCCCGCTTCGAATTCGTTCTTCACCAGCTTGGCGAGGTTGATCGAGCCCAGAAGGCAGGCGCCATAGGGCGGCAGCGGCTGCTCGCCGCAGGGGTTGGTGGCCGAGATGCTCTCGCAATAGCCCAGATTGTTCATCTGGTTGATGCGGTCGATGAAGATCACGCCCGGCTCGGCCTGCTCATAGGTCGACTTCATGATCGCGTTCCACAGGTCGCGCGCCTGCACGGTCTTGTAGACGCGGTCCTTGAAGACGAGATCCCATGAGCCGTCGGCCTTCACCGCCTCCATGAACGGATCGGTGACCAGCACCGACATGTTGAACATGCGCAGCCGGGCCGGGTCGGACTTGGCGGTGATGAAGGCCTCGACGTCGGGGTGGTCGCAGCGCATCGTCGCCATCATCGCGCCGCGGCGCGAGCCTGCCGACATGATGGTGCGGCACATCGCGTCCCAGACATCCATGAAGGACAAGGGACCGGAGGCGTCGGCGGCGACGCCCTTCACCTCGGCGCCGCGCGGCCGGATGGTCGAGAAATCATAGCCGATGCCGCCGCCCTGCTGCATCGTGAGGGCGGCTTCCTTCAGCATGTCGAAGATGCCCGACATCGAATCGGGCACGGTGCCCATGACGAAGCAGTTGAACAGCGTCACGGCGCGGGCGGTGCCGGCACCGGCGGTGATCCGGCCCGCGGGCAGGTAGCGGAAATCCTCGAGCGCGCCGTAGAACTTCTCCTCCCAATGCGCCGGGTCCTTCTCGGGGGCGGCGAGCGCGCGGGCGATGCGGCGCCAGCTATCCTCGACCGAACCGTCGATCGGCGTGCCGTCGCTTTCCTTGAAGCGATACTTCATGTCCCAGATCTGTTCGGCGATCGGCGCGGAAAAACGGGTCATGAGGGCGGTCCTTCGGCTTGAAACGTATCGGAAATTCAGGGGGGACTCGGGTCCCGACGGTGACCGTGGATATAGTGTATCATAGCATGATCCAAGCTAGAGATTGTGTTTGACACAGCCTTATCCACAAGAAATTGCGCTTCTGCCACAACACGAAAACGCGACTTGCGGCCCCTGCCCGGGCCACCTAAGTGCTTGCCCATGCTGCATCTCATCAAGCTTTCGGTCGGAACCGAAGACGTCTCGGACCTTGCCGCCTGGCAGGCCGACCGGCGGGGCCAGGGGCCCGACGGGCTGCCGCGCCATGTCACCCGCATGTGGCCCAAACGCGCCGAGGAGGTGCTTTCGGGCGGCTCGATCTACTGGGTGATCAAGGGCGTGATCCTGTGCCGCCAGCGGGTGCTCCGCTTCGACGAGGTTGATCGGGGCGACGGCATCCGCCGCTGCGCCATCATCTGCGAGCCGGATCTGAAACGCGTCGCCGCGACGCCCAAGCGGGCGTTCCAGGGCTGGCGCTACCTCAAGCCCGAGGACGCGCCGCGCGACATCGCGCCGGGGCGCGAGGCTGAGGAGCCGCTGCCGGCCGCGCTGCAGGCGGCGCTGGCCGAGATCGGCGTCCTCTAGAGCCCGAGCCTGTCCTCGAGCGCGTCGAGCGTGGCGCGATGCGCGTCGGACCACGGCGCGGTGTTCGACTTGAACAGCGTCGCCTGGCTCGAATGGATCATGCCGTCCGAGAGGATCTTGAGCCCGTTGGCGCGCAGCGTCTCGCCGGTCGAGGTGATGTCGGCGATCGCCTCCGCCGTCTCGTTGCGCACCACCCCTCGGTCGCGCCCTGGCTGTCGACGAGCTGGTAGTCGGCGACGCCGTGCTCGCGCAGGAACTCGCGCGTCAGCCGGTGATACTTGGTGGCGATGCGCAGCCGGAAGCCATGGGTGCGGCGAAAGGCGGCGGCCACGGCGTCGAGATCGTCGAGCGTGTCGACATCGACCCAGGCCTGCGGCACCGCGATGATGAGATCGGCGCCGCCGAAGCCCATATGCGCAAGCTCGCGCAGCCGCAGGTCCCAGCCCGCGACCTTCTCGCGCACGAGATCCGAGCCGGTGACGCCCAGATGCAGCCGCCCCGCGGCCAGCTCGCGCGGGATCTCGCCCGCCGAGAGCAGCGCCAGTTCGACGCCCTCGATCCCCTCGACCACGCCCGCATATTCGCGGTCATTGCCGTTCTTGCGCAGGCTGAGCCCGCGCGCGCCGAACCAGTCGAAGGTCTTCTCCATCAACCGCCCCTTGGACGGCACGCCGAGGCGGATCATGCCCGGCCCTCCCTGATCTGGACGACGAGTTCGGGGCGGATGACGCCGCCCACCGCCGGGACGGCGCGGCCCTGCCCCAGCTGCCGGGTCAGCGCGTCGTAGCGCCCGCCGGTGGCGACGGGCGGCAGGTCGGCGCGGGTGGGCGACTGGAAGCCGAAGACGAAGCCGTCGTAATATTCGAGCGTGGTGCGGCCGAAGCTGCCCTCGAAGGGCAGCGTCTCGACATCGACCCCGCGCGCCGAAAGCGCATCAAGCCGCCGCGTGAGCCCCGTCACCGCGTCCGAGATGGCGGGCATGTCGACCGCGATGTCGCGCAAGCTCGACAGCACGTTAGGCGCGGTCTCGCGCAGGTCGACGATCATGTCGATCAGCGCGGTCTCCTCCTCGCCCAGTGGCGGCGTCTCGGCCTCGGCGCGCAGCGTGGCGATGCGCGCCTCGATCTCGGCCCGGCCGCGCAGCCCCGGCAGGGTCTCGATCCCGGCCATCGGATCGGCGGCGGCGAGCAGCGCCGTCTTGTGGGCGGGCAGCGGCGTGCGCGCGCTGTAGCGGTCGAGCAGCGCCCGGAAACGGCGCGGCCGCCAGACATGGCGCAACAGCGCGGCCTTGCGGGCCTCCGAGGTCCCGAGTCCCCGCACCGCCGCCATCAGGATGCCGATATCGCCGGTCGAAGGGCGCAAATCGAGCCCCTCCAGCGCGCCTGCGATGGTGGCGAAGACCTCGGCATCGGCCTGCGCCGGATCGCCACCGAAGATCTCGAAGCCGGTCTGCAGGAACTCGATCGGGCGCGCCGGGTCGGTCTCCTGCCGCCGGAACACCTCGCCCGCATAGGTATAGCGCGCCGGATCGCCGCCCTCCTCCATATGCGCGCGCACCACCGGCACGGTGAAATCGGGGCGCAGCATCATCTCGCCCCGAAGCGGGTCGGCGGTGACATAGGCGCGGGCGCGGATGTCCTCGCCGTAAAGGTCGAGCAGCACGTCGGCGGGCTGCAGGATCGAGGTGTCGACGGCCTGCGCGCCGGTCGCCTCGAAGATCGCCGAAAGCCGCGCGGCTTCGGCGCGGGCGGGCCCGCCCATGGGACCGGGCATCATGAGGACTGGCCTTCGATTATCTCGCGCACGCGCGCGACCAGCTCGGCCCGCGGCACCTCGATCTGGGAGGGGCGGTCCTTCCACTCTTCGAGCGTGGCGTTCTGCGCGATCTGCGCGCCGAGGATCAGGTCCTTGATCTGCACGACGCCGCGATCCTTCTCGTCGCCGCCCTCGATCACCGCGACCGGGCTGCCGCGCCGGTCGGCGTATTTCATCTGGTTGCCGAAGTTCTTCGGGTTGCCGAGATAGACCTCGGCCCGGATGCCCGCGGCGCGCAGCTCGGAGGCCATCGCCTGGTAGTCGGCCATCCGGTCGCGGTCCATGACGGTGACGACGACCGGCCCCTGCGCCTCGGCCTCGCTGCGGCCCTTGGCCGCCAGCGCGGCGAGCAGCCGGTCGACGCCGATCGACACGCCGGTGGCGGGCACGGCCTGACCGGTGAAGCGCTTCACGAGATCGTCGTAGCGCCCGCCGCCCGCGACCGAGCCGAACTGGCGCGGGCGGCCCTTCTCGTCGAGGATCTCGAAGGTCAGCTCGGCTTCGAAGACCGGGCCGGTGTAGTAGCCAAGGCCCCGCACGACGGAAGGGTCGATGACGACGCGGTCGGGCCCCATGCCCTGCGCGTCGAGCAGCGCGGCAATGGTCTCCAGCTCATCCACGCCCTCGGCCCCCATGGCCGAGCCGCCGACCAGCTCGCGCAGCCGCCCCAGCGTGGCTTCGGCGGTATCGCGACGGGCCTCCATGAAGCCCATGACCACCTCGGCCTGCTCGGCCCCGAGGCCCGCGCCCTTGGTGAAATCGCCGCTGTCATCCTTGCGCCCCTCGCCCAGAAGCGCCCGCACGCCGTCGGTGCCGAGCCGGTCGAGCTTGTCGATCGCGCGCAGCACGATGCCGCGCTCGGCCGCGAACTTCTCCGGCTCGGAGGGGTCGAGCACGCCCGCCACCTCCATCACGCCGTTGAGCACCTTGCGGTTATTCACCCGCACGATGTAGTCGCCGCGCGAAATGCCGACCGCCTCGAGCGTGTCGGCCAGCATGGCGCAGATCTCGGCATCGGCGGCGACGGAAGGCGCGCCCACCGTGTCGGCGTCGCACTGGTAGAACTGGCGGAACCGCCCCGGCCCCGGCTTCTCGTTGCGCCAGACGGGCCCCATGGCGTAGCGGCGATAGGGCGTGGGCAGATCGTTGCGGTGCTGGGCATAGACCCGCGCCAGCGGCGCGGTCAGGTCGTAGCGCAGCGCCAGCCAGTCGCCGGGCTTCGCCCCTTCGACATCCTCCTGCCAGGCAAAGACGCCCTCATTGGGGCGGTCCACGTCGGGCAGGAACTTGCCCAGCGCCTCGACCGTCTCGACGCCGCTCGTTTCCAGCGCGTCGAAGCCGTAGGCATGATAGACCTCGGCGATCCGGCGCAGCATCGCGGCGCGCGCGGTGACCTCGGCGCCGAAATAGTCGCGGAACCCCTTCGGCGTTTCGGCGCGGGGGCGGCGGATCTTGTCCTTGGCCATGGATCGTCCTTTCGGGAGCGGAGTCGCGCGCGGGCTTAGCGCGGGGCGGTCGCGGGAGCAAGCTTCGGGGCTTGAAACCCCGGCGCGGCTGGTGTGTTTAGCGGATATGAGCACACAGATCGACATCGAAGAGCGGCTGAGCCACCTGATCCGCACCGTCGACGACCTGTCGGACGTGGTGGCGCGCCAGGAGCGCGAGATCGCGGTGCTGACGCGTCAGGTGCTGCGGCTGACCGAGCGGGCGGAGGCGGATGCCGAAGGCTCCGTCACCCTGACCGATCAGCGCCCGCCGCACTGGTAGGGCCTCAGCCCTCGACCCCCATCGCCAGAACGCGCCTGTCATGCAGCAGCATGTCGGCATGGCGTCCGCTCGCGCCGAAGGCGGCATAGGCGGTGAGAAAGCTGGTGTTGCGCGCAAGCCGGTCCGTGGCCGCGCCGCAGGGCTGCCCTTTTGGCACGCCGCAGATCTGCCGCTTCACCTCCTCATAGGCCATGGCGATCGGCCCATGGGCCACGCCCGCGCCATAAGCTGTCGTCTCATGCACCGAGACATCGCCGAACAGCGCCAACGCGGCGGTGAACTGCCGGGCGCAGCCATCGTCGAAACCGGTGAGATATTGCGTGCGCCGCGCGGTCGAGTTGGCGGCGGTGTCATAGAGCGTGAAGCCCGCCTCCGTGGCCACCGGCGTGCCCAGCGCCCGCTTGGACAGGCCGCAGACCTTGGCGACCTCGCCAAAGGGCAGCGTCGCACCCGGCGCGATCTCGCGCGTGTCGGGCGGCGGCGTGGAGAGGCTGGCGCTGCCGCCGCCGGGACCGGCCTCGCAGGCGGCAAGGAGGATCAGGGCGCAGATGACGGGCGCAAGGCGCATGGGGCGCATGGGGCGGTCTCCGGTTGCAATCTGGCGAGGTTCTAGCACGCCGCGCGCCCGCGTCCATCGCGCGGGCGGCAGCGCTTCAGACCTCCTCGACCTCGATCACGCCCGGAAGCGACCTGAGCGCGCCCTTGATCTGCGGCGTCACCGGCCAGTCGGCGCCGCAATCGATCTCGACCTCGCCGGGCAGCCCCTCGCCCATCAGGCAGATGCTG
>JACLAD010013530.1_pt1 | contig 14592 bp, 8 predicted proteins | sample 8027901 | NCBI WGS metagenome assembly JACLAD01 (sample SAMN15725071, study PRJNA655200) | protist metagenome | isolation source: fluorescence activated cell sorting (FACS) single amplified genomes of... | place: Spain: Blaines Bay Microbial Observatory, Mediterranean Sea | collected 2016-07-05 | reverse complement strand
GAGAAAAAAGGGCGTCGTATCCACAGTATTTTGATGGATTGCCAAATGCCGAACATGGATGGATATGAAACCACCCGGGCTATCCGTGAGGGTAAAGCTGGCCCGCTGCATGCCAATGTGCCCATTATCGCGATGACTGCCAACGCCATGCTTGGCGAGAAAGAGAAGTGCTTAGAAGCCGGCATGGACGATTTTACGACTAAGCCCGTAATTGCAGACGTGTTGATCCCCAAAGTTAAGCAATGGCTTATACACCAAACGATGGCATTAAAAAGCGAAGACGCTAAGCGTAACAATGAAATAAAGAGCGATGCGCCAGCCCTTGTGGATAGCCTGCTAAACGCTATCAATAAAGAAGCATCTTGTAGCGGTGTGCAAGAAGAGGTGTCGATGGATGACCATATGAGCAGTCACAGCGATACTAGCGAAACTGTCACAGCAACAAGCGCCAACGAGTCTAACGCTTTAAGCGATATACCAGCGCCAGATAATGGAAAGGTGAGAGAGAGTTGGGATAAAGACGATGCGATAGCGCGAATAATGGGTGATAAAGCGTTGTTTTCTCGGGTTTGCGAACTTTACTCACAAAGTGCGCCTGATAAGTTAAAGCAGTTAAAAGGTGCTGTAGAGGAGCAAGACTTTACACAAGTTCAAGTGCTCTCCTTAAAGCTTAAGGGCATGTCAGCGGATATCGGTGCTGTGCAACTTAAAAAAGACTTTGAGCTAGTATGGGAATTATCTAAGGGGGCACAGTGGGAAAAAGTCAAAGCCCTGCTTCCTTCCATAGACGACGATCTTAATACCTTCATTGAACTTCTTGCCGTGGCCTAGCTTGTTATTTCTTATTGTGTCATCTTAACGTTTAAGAGTTTTAAAACCTGCTTTAACTACGCTGAATTAAATGGTAGTTAATTCAGTACTCATAATAAAAGCGTTTAGGAGAATGTAATTTGAACTTAGCTCGTTTTAGCGTCTCATCTAATGGTTGGTATAAAACCTTATGCACCTTCAGCGCGGTTACCGCCGCATTTTTAGCTACCAATGCGTTAGCGCAGGAGCCGAAGGTGGCAATCGCTATTCACGGAGGCGCGGGAACTATTTTAAAATCGTCCATGACGGCAGAGAAAGAAGCCGCCTACAAAAATGTGCTATCGAAAGCGGTGAAGCATGGCTATTCGCTTTTAAAAGAAGGTGAAAAAGGCGAAGTAGCCGTGGTAGAGACCATTAAAATTCTTGAAACGTCACCGCTTTTTAACGCGGGCATAGGCGCGGTTTATACCTTTGACGGTGAGCATGAACTCGATGCCTCTATCATGCATGGAGGCAGTAAAAACGCGGGCGCCGTTGCTGGCGTTAAAACAATACGAAGCCCTATTGAGGCAGCATTGCTGGTAATGAATGAATCGCCCCATGTCATGCTGTCGGGTGAAGGTGCCGAACAGTACGCTAAAGAGAACGGGCTAGAGCAGGTTAAAAACACAGTTTTTGATACCGAGTTTCGCAAACAAGCGCTAGATAAAGTAAAAGCGCGTATGGAAAAGGCATCAAGCGGTTACGGAACGCAACAGGGGAATGAGCGTTTCGGTACGGTGGGGGCCGTGGTGTTAGACAGCGGTGGCAATATCGTGGCAGGCACCTCAACCGGTGGAATGACAGCCAAACGCTACGGAAGAATTGGCGATTCACCGGTTATAGGTGCGGGTACCTATGCCGATAATGAAAGTTGCGCAGTGTCTGCGACAGGGCACGGTGAGTTTTTTATTCGATACCATGTTGCGGCTGATATCTGTGCCCGCATGAAGTATCAGGGGCTAACGTTAGCAAAAGCAGCCGACACCGTAGTCAACGATGTGTTAGTTAAAGCGGGCGGCGACGGTGGTGTTATTGCTATTGATAGTGTTGGTAACATTGCGATGCCGTTCAATTCTGCGGGGATGTACCGCGCTAGCATCGATACAGAGGGTAAAGTGAGCATAGCAATCTATAAAGATTAGTTGTTATTTTATTGTTAATTACGCTGGCTTGTGGGTGAGTATAGGTCTAATCTTTAAGTGTGGGGGAAAATTGCTTTCACAAGTGGTTAAAAACAATTGGAGTGCCGTAACGCCAATAGTTAGCAGTATCGGTCTCATTGGGCGCCACGGCTGGAGAAATGAAAATGGAATCGTTGCAAGTCAGTGATTATATGAATACTCACCCAGTGAAGCTTAATATCGACATGCCCGTTGCGCAGGCTGTCGAAGTATTATTGGCCAGCGGACAAAGCGGAGGCCCGGTACTAGATACCAAAGGAAGGGTGGTTGGCTTTCTTTCAGAGCAAGACTGTATTGCTCAAATGATCGCGTCGAGCTATTACCGAGAGCAAATTTGCAGAGTGGGGGAAATTATGAAAACCCCCGTGGTGTCTGTAAAGCCATATATGTCGGTAATAGAATTAGCGCAGTTATTATTAAAAGAAAAGCCTCGCGTTTACCCTGTAGTTGATGATGACGGAGTGCTTTTAGGCTGCATTAACCGAACGGCAGTGCTGCGTGCGATAGACGTCCAGCTAAATGATGGCTACCAGCGAGCAGGATAAAAGCCTTTCTTAACGCGTTGAAAGGAAAGGGGTTACCCCCTCCTTTTCAACGCTTAATGGGTTTATAACTAGTCTAATTAATGTTTCGTTGACACCAAATTTCTTATGGCTTCTTTTAAACGTGCACCTGAAACCAGCTTAAAGTTTTGTGTGTCTGAGGGCATGACATTTCTTCCATCCTGGACTACCCAAAGACCTTCGCTATAAACGCCGCCTAAGTTGGCGTTCGTTGCTTCAAGTCCATCGGTTTCTGAAACCCCGTCAATTGAGTTATTCATGTCGGCGGTAATGCGAATAAGCCCCATTAAGGTAAGCTTGTCGGCGTTTTTACTATTGATGTTGTAGATTGCATAACTATTGTTACCTTGGCTTGATGCAATAAGGTACGTTTGAGCATCAACAGTAAACAGGGCCAAGCCCTCCATGTCCGCCTCTACTGGTGGGGCTATTGCAGAAATGAACGTAGGCTCGTGTTTAGTAGAGTTAATATCCATTGACCAAATGCCTGCACCTTCTTCACCAAAGTACGCTGTGTTGGTGTGAGTATCTACCACGCAGCCCTCAGGTTGTGAAGGTAGAGAAAACGATTGAGTAAGCGTTCCTTTAGCTTTTTTATTTTTATTGAAGGAGACTTCATAACGTTCGAAGAGGCCGCTGGTATCGTTAGCAAACACCTGAGCGACGCCATTTTCTACAAACAGGCACATGCCGTAAATGTCGGTAAGTGTTGTGTCAATTTCACCTAAATGAGCAAGCACGCCAAACTCATCTATTTCAAAGACAGACAAACTATTGTGTGAACGGTTCGAGGCAATAGCAATATCGGTAAACGTGGTTTCGCCGCTGTTGTTCACATTGGCTATCGCTACGTTATACCCCACATCAACGTTATTTACTCTTCCGACAGCTAAGCTTTGTTGTTGATGACCTGAAAGATCATAAGTATTGAGTGCACCTTTTTTGTCGGTGCCTAGTATGCGGCTTTGCGAAGGAGACTGGGCGTTGACCCAAATAGCCGGGTCGTCAGCGGCGTCACCGTAGTTTTTCACAGGCTGGGTCTCGGCGGAAGGTAATACACGCGCAATCGCGTACTTCGGCGAACGGCTTTCACCATTGGCTATCGGCTCCTTATCTTTAGAAAGACACCCATGGTTAAAATAAGCAGCACTTAATTCGCTAGATAGCTCTGCCGAAAAGAAATTGCCTGAGGCATCATCATCAACTATCACAGAAATTCGCGGGCCTTTTTCATATTCATAAAACGCTAAATGAATAAATTCGGGCTCAATGGTTTGCGGTACTCCAGCTAAGTCATACTGCAAGGTTATGAATTCTGTCTGGCATTGGCTTTGTAACCATACGCCGCTTTTATTTGGGCTTACCCAGCCCAGCAGGCTGCCTTTAAAAAGTGATGTGTTGCTCGATAAAGTGCTCACACCTTCGATAGCGATATTAGCGTTATGAAAAAACAATTCTTTTTCTAACTCACTTTCAATGTCGGCATTAACTTTCCAAACGCCCGCAAATTCATCGGCTAAGTAAATAGAGTGAGTATGCATATCAAGGCTACAGCTTTTCGTGCCCGGGCCTATGGCAAAATTACGAAGCGGTAAAAATTGATTATCGTGTATTTCGAACTGATTGAGCGTGCCCGTGGCATCAATATTTACAATATGCGGAGTACCTTGGGCAGTGACGGCCGCGCATATGGCTTCTGAGCCTTTGGCGGATTGGGTAAGCTGTTGTTGTATATCAAGGGTATCAGGAACGAGTCGATATGCCTCAATGTGTTGCGTATTGTTATTAAACACTACCATGGACACCCATTGTTTATTTTCAAACTCGGCTATTTCCGCACTCGCAAGAACAAAACTACCCGCAATAAACCTGGCTTTTCCTTGGCTATTACTGATTGAAATTCCTTGGTGTTCGTTTAACTGAAGTTCAATAGTGTGGGTGTCATCGTTAGTTTGTGCATTTAACGCTGGGGCCAATTTTTCATTGTCGTTAGCATGGGTGTCTTTGTAAGATTTGTTCGACGCCTTTGGAGTTTCTTGCTCGTTAGCGTGGGTGTCTTTGTAAGTTGTTTGTTGATTATCGCTACGATAGTAAAGCGTTTGGCTAAACCCATTTGCAAGTTGTTTGAGCTTTAACACAGGTTCTTGTATATCAGCCTGTGGTTGATGGCTTGCTTTGCCTGCAGTTGCACAGCTAAAAAGTGTGGCCAGCATGCCGGTAAGGAGAAAGGTTTTGCCCATTGTGGGGTATATGCGTGTAATTTTTTGTTTATCCATTGTGGTTAGTTACCTTAAAGCGTGCTGGATGAAGATGCAGTGTTAGGCTTATTTATTGTGTGGGCATAAACCTTCTTCCCCTGGTGGTCTATGTAATTAAGGAATATGCTTTTGGCCGTCATGCTCACGCTCACAAAACCACCTGTAGATTTAGCGAATTGAGTAAATTCGTAATTTCCAACGGGGCGCACCTCAGAGCCGCCTCCCGATACCACGTGAACTAACTCATCGCCGGCTAGCTGATTGTGCTGTAGGTCGTGTTCGTGCCCCGCGATGTATAGGTTAACGTTGTGTTTGTGAAAAACGGGCTCAAGTACGTCTTTGATCGCGTTTGTTTTACCGTAGCGTTTACCGCTTGAGTACAAGGGGTGGTGGCCAATAACTACTTTCCACGTATATTGGTCTTGTGCCAACATTGTGTTTATCCAAGAAAGCTGCTCAGAGGCGCCTTGCTCATAGGCTTCTTGATATTTAGCTTCTCTCGCATAGTCAGGGTTAAGGGGTGAGGTATCGATAAACAACAACAGTGCCGTTGCCCCGTCATCTAACGCTAACGTCTTACTGTAATACTGAGCTGGCATTTCCCATCGTCGGCTTTTTACGCTGTAGTCTATTTGTGCCTGCCAATTTCCGCGGTAGTCGTGGTTACCCAGTACTGGGTGCCAGTTGATGAAAAGATGAGGCTGGTGATAGACGGCTTCGTAAGACGATATCCAGTACGGGTCATCAACCGACGCTATCCCGTTGTCGTAAAAATTATCGCCTGTGGTAGCGATAAACTCAGCATCTAGCTGGTAGCTGGCAATATCAAGCCATTTGGCTACGTGTTTTTGATAAAAGTGCCCGTTGCGCCCCCAGTCTCCTAACGTTAAGAAGGAAACCGCTTCATCCGGCACCGACAAATCTGCAATGGTCGTTTTTTCATAGTAGGCGTGCGAGTAAGGGGCGGTTTGGGTGGGTCCCGTATTGATAGGCGCAATATCCGTAGGCCCGATTTGAGAGGGACCTTGCTGCTTTGCCTGCGCCCAAGCTGAGTTAAAGAAACAAGCGAAACAAAGCGTGATAGTTAACAAAGTAACGAAAGACGGCTTTGATGTAGCGGGTGATGTGGGTAAAACGTGCATGAAAGACTCTCTAAAACAGGTGGCGCAGGCTTTTTTTTTAGCGGCCTGCGCGCCTGACTATAAACAACAAATTAACGTGACTAGTTTAGCTGCCAAGTAAAACCTAGTTCGAACGTACGGCCATACTCTTCGTACTGCGCGTTTTGACTGCGCGTATCGAAGTAGTTGTAGAAAGGTTCATCACCTAAGTTAATGCCGTTAAAATATACCTGCATGGTGTCGTTAATGTAGTAACGTGCCATGAAGTCCATTTGTACATGGTCATCTTCAAATCTCAGCATATCGCCGTCAATTTCTTCAAAGTTTTCACTTTTATAGGTGGTGGCAAGTCGTACGCTAAAATCATTGGCCTCATAGCCTATGGTTAAGTTGCCAATGCGATCAGACTGATTCGGTAGTTGCGTTTCAAACTTCTCGCCATCCAAAAAGGTGGTTGCTTCAGAGTCGGTGAAAGTAGCGTTGGCAGACACGATAAAACCGTTGTTAAAGGCTTTTACCCAAGAGAGCTCTATGCCGGTCAAATCTGCAGAGTCGCCGTTGATGGGTTGAATGACCTCTTCGAAGCCTTCCCAGCCCGCGGTACCTGCAACATCGGCATAAACAACGAAATTATCGATATTCTTATAAAAAAGACCGGCTGAAATGACGCCAACGTCGCCAGGGTAGTATTCAAGAGATAAGTCAACGTTCTGAGCTTCGTAAGGCTGAAGCTCTGGGTTACCGACTTCTGCTTCGCGTTCAGTAACAAATACACCATCGTCTTCTTCTGTTTTGCTTTCGATTATTTGAAATGCTGCAACATCTTCAAACTTAGGTCTAGAAATGGTTTGAGTGTAAGCAGCGCGAAGCTGTAGCTTGTCAGAAAATGTGTATCTAGCGTTCACGCTAGGTAGCCAGTGATCATAGTCACGCTCCGCTTCCCAAGGCGTATTCACCACTTCTTCTACGTCAGTTTGCTCGTTTTCAACAAGCTCTACGCGCATGCCCGAAGTTGAAAAGTCAGTACGCTCGTAGCGAACACCAGCGACCAAGTGAAGCTTTTCAATATCTACGCTGCCCATGATATAAGCGGCAAAGATGTCTTCTTCGTTTACGTACGTAGCACCGCGAGATTCAACGTCTGAGTTTAGACTATCAACCTCAAGGCTCTCACGGTTATCGTTAAAATAACTGCGCATTACGCCTCGGTTAAGCCCTGGACCGAAATTGTCGAGTGAATAATCTGGGCTTGCTGCGCCAAATTGAGCGGCATCTAGGTCATCAAAGTCACCATCGAAAATAGTGATACTGCTGTCTCGGTCTTTCTCTCGGCTGCGGTATTTTGAACCAAATTTTAATTCACCGATGTAGCCACCTACATTAATAGGGCGCGCCGCATCAAATTTGATGCTGGTTTCGGTATCTTTGGTGTAGTTATCTTCAAAGCTTATTTCATCTACTTCATAGGTCGACAAATCCATGGCATCAGCATTCTGTGAAACAGTAGGGCGCATGGTGTTTAAGTCGGCATTAATGCTGTCATTTTCTGTTTTAAATATATAGTACAAAGCGTCGGGCTCATCTTCGTCAGATTTTGCGTAGCCTAGCTGCCAGTTCGCTTCCCATGTATCTAGCTGATGTTCACCGCCTAACGCGACCGTGAAGATACTTTGGCTTTCAAAACGATCTTTACTTTCTCTTTCAATTTCCGAATCTTCGCCGTCAAAGGTAAAGATGTTGCCTTGGCGGTATTCATCGTCAGAAAATTCACTGTATAAAGTGCGTAAGAAATATTGGTTGTTGAAGTCAGGGCGAAAGTCTATGTTCAACGCACTACCTAAACGCTCCCGTGTGATGGCGTAGTGGCGCTGTTCAAGTTCGTCGTCACCGTTGCTTTCTACATTATCAGAACCAAAGTCTCTATCGAAATATGAAACAGCACCGGCAACGCCCCATTTCGATGAAAGTTTCTTGGTAAAGGTACCTGATACTTTTGGGCTGGTTTCATCGCGCAAATCATTTTGGCTTGCTTGAACAGTAACGCTTGCGGTGTCGCGATCCTTGTCAAACGCACTAACGCTTTTAACGGCTACTGAACCACCTATGGCATCACCATCCATATCAGGTGTGACAGATTTCGATACTTCTAGTGTTTGAATGAGTTCTGAAGGAATGACATCCAGGGCAACAGAGCGCACGCCAGACTCAGGCGAAGGAATGTTTAACCCATTGATGGTGACATTGTTTAAGTTTGGATCGATACCGCGGATCCCTACAAAGCGACCTTCACCTTGGTCACGTTCAATAGAGAGGCCGGGCAAGCGCTGTAGCGATTCTGCTGCGTTTTGGTCAGGGAATTGGCCAATGGCATCTGCAGAAACAATCGAAGATATGCGGTCAGAAACTCGCTGCTGATTAATGGCGCTTGCCTGTCCGCTTCGTTGCCCTCGTACCAGTATCTCGTCAATGGTCTCACCGCTACCGAATTCGACTGAGGCCCGCGCTATGTCATTATCTTCCACCTTGATGGTTTGCGTGACGGTATCTTCACCTAAATAAGAAATTTCTAGCGTGTAAGTGCCTTTAGGAATAGAGGGAAAGCGAAAAGTGCCGTCTCGGCCTGCCTCAGTAACAAGTCCTAATTCAATAAGCTTTATTTTAGCGCCGTTGTAGCTTCGGGCCTTAGCGGCATCTTTTACAGAGCCAATGATTACGCCATCTGCCGCCAGAACAGGAGAAGCAATGCTGAGGCCAAGTGCCGTTACGCAAGCAAGTGCAAGAGAAGAGTACGCGGTTTTAATTTTCATTTATTTTCCAATCAATTAAGCAGTCAAAAGGAGTGTTAAGTCAGCACTAAGTTAGTGAGGAAGTTAATGTGTGAGTACCCTAAGAACGCTGCATGACAGTTATATGACGATTTGATGTTAGTAATAAGACCAAGGGGTCAACGCCATAGATTTATCAATTTATTGAGCTAATTTGACCCTGCCTTATCACGTTGATTTACATCGGGTTTTAGCGATAGAAAAGAGAAATAGAGAATGTTCGCCATCAAGATGTCACATTAATGAGCCAAACTGACCCTCGACACTGCGAACATATTTAGGCAAGACTCTCGTTTTACTTGGAAGTTAGATGACGGCGCTATGCCGCACCGTACGTGCTAGGACTGTTTGACTTGCCACGCTCACCGGAAAAGCTAAAACGTTTTGCAGTGCACACGAGCAGGATATTTTTTAAGAGGCGCTATGTTTTCCTTTACCAATACTACACAATTTAGGCACCACACGTGGTGGCTCGCTTTCACGGTAAGCATTGTTGCAATTGCCATATCTTTAGCGCTTTTTTTAGGTAACCCAAAACAAAGCGCTGATATATCGGGTTTAGATATCGTGGGTGAGGGAAGTATTGTCCTGCTGACCCTTGCCTGGATACTTGCAGCGCTTGCGAGTAGGCCTCCTGGTAAAGTCACCAGCCTCCTTGTTTTCGGATTAGGTTTTTTCCTTTTTTCAGCAACACTAGACTTCTTAGATGAGTTTTTACGTTACCCCGATGATGCACATTGGATAAGCATGATAGAGTCCTATCCTGCCGCAGTAGGAATGGTGGTGATGACCGCGGCTCTTTACCAGTGGCATCTGGAGCAAAGAGCATTAAACCTACAGTTGCGACGTCGTGAATGGGACTATCGGGATCACGATAAAATAGACCCCATAACACAGCTTTACCGTGCTGAGTATTGGAAAGAGCAGATTCAAAAGCTTCAGCAATTCAATAAGTCGGCTGTACTTGCCATCATAGATATCAACAACTTTTCTTTGTTTAACCAGCAATATGGGTATACGGAAGGTGATAGGTATCTTCACGAAATTGCTCAGCTATTGGTAATGAACTTACGCCAACATGATTTAGCCTGTCGGTATGCTGGAGACCGTTTTGCTATTTTACTGCCGGATGTATCGCCGACACAGGCAGACATAATCATTGATGAGATAAAGGCGAGCATTCAGCATCTGGCCTTTAGACATCAATTAAATACCAACGCCATTTATACTTCAGCGCGAAGTACACACGTAACCTTGTTACCCAATCAGACACTTTCTACGGTATTGAACGCCATGTTGACAGAGCTTGAGCGCCCTCAAAAAAGTGCGGCGTGACTAACTAATGATGAATAAATAGACCATGTTCACCGCGGCTATAACCCAATGGAAATAAGCTTATCTAATTTCACAGTAGCAGCGTCGTCACATTCAGGTGAGGGCGGTGATAAGTTTGTTGAAAAAACGAAACCTCTTGCAGAGCTAAATGAGCTGGGTGTCCATGCAAAAAAACATGTTGGGGTGGGTGTCTCTGTAAGAGAAGGTGTCGGTGCAGATAGCGTGGGTGTCTCTGTAAGAGAAGGTGTTGGTGCAGATAGTGTGGGTGTCTTCGCTAGTGAAGATGTTGTGCAGTCTACGCATGATAAGGTTATTGCTGGCTATTGGCTGGTTAAAGCCGTGCTTGATGTGGCGCTTAATCGTGGGGCGAATAAAAATAAATTATTCAGAGGTACAGGGATATTTGAAGATGCACTAGAGCCTGATTCTTTGATAAGCATTAAGCAATATCATTTATTGCTTACCAACGTGCAAAGTCAAACGAAAGGGGCAGATGTGAGCTTTTTGCTGGGAAGTGCGTTGGCTACTCAGTGGTTACATAGTCCAATGCATGTACTGCAAACTTGCGATACCCTAGAAGCGTTACTGACCCACCTTGTTCACCAGCAAACCTTCAGGTGGTGTAGCATTCCCTTATGTCAGTTCCAGTGCTTTACCACCAACCATAAGGTAATGTTAATTCCTCAACTCACCGTCGGCGGCGCTAAACTGGCACAATTTGTAAGAGAAGTAAGCTTTGCCAGCATAGCGGCGCTTTTAAAAGGGATTGCAAAGCAGCGAGTCTCTGTTTCGTTTAACTTTACCTGCGCCAGACCAAAAAATATTGCTGACTTTGAAACCCATTTAGGGCTTAAGGTTGCGTTTAATTGCCCTTTCAACAGTATGTGCATTGAAAAGCATGCCCTGGATGAACCCATGTCCACATCTGTTATTCACTCACCAAACATGGTTACTGACAAAGAGTTAGGGCGGTATCGCCTTTTCGAACGCTATCCTCTTATCTCGCTTCCCGATTATGTTAGGTGCCATGTGTATCAAACCATAAGCGCTCACAATATGGGGAGTGCATTGCCTGAACTTGCTGAAAAGTTAGCTACCAGCCCGGCTACGCTCAAACGTAAATTAAAGGAGTTTAATACCAGCTATCGACAGCTGTCAGAAGAAGTATGGCGCAACTATGCCTTAGTTTTGCTGTCTGTGCATAAAGCAAACAATGAAGAGGCAGCACGACAAATGGGTATAAACGATTTACCTAACTTTCGCCGTACGGTTAAGCGGCTGACAGGAAAGACGCCAAGTGAACTTAGACTTTCTAATGCCTAAGTGGTGTAAACCTGTGTAATTCCCTTTTCAATAGCGTTAAAACCTTTTATCCTCTTTCGCTTATGTTTTTTATCACGTAAAAGCATACAAATGCATGCTATATGCAGTTTACACCACTCACGTAAAACACGCTTAGACGATAGTGAAATATATATTTAGCGGTCTGACGTGTTTAACTTACGTGATTGCCTAAACACATTGAGTCTATAGTAAAGGCTCTGGCGTCGTCGCTAATCATTTGTAGATAAGTCATAAAATCAAAAGAGAGTTTTCTGTGCGCGAAAATAACGCTACTGCACCAAATTCTGTATTACCTAACCCTATGGGTCTAACGCCAATACTACTCTTCGTGGTTCTTGTTGTGGTTGCGGGGGTAACAACCAACGATATAACTGCAATGCCGATATTAGTGGCATTTTTTATCAGTGCTGGCTATGGGCTATGCCTTAACCCCAAGGGTAAAAAGGTGAGCTTTTCTGAAAAAGTGCAAACCTTTTGTCAGGGAGGCGGCGATAAAAACATTATTCTTTTGGTGTTAATCTTTTTGCTAGCTGGGGCGTTTTACGCGGTCACGATAGATATCGGAGCGCGCGATGCCACGGTGAACATGGCCCTTCAATTTGTGCCATCAGCGTTAATTCTGCCAGGCTTGTTTCTTATATGCTGCTTTATTTCGTTCTCTATGGGGACGTCAATGGGCACTATCACTGCACTATCACCTATTGGGGCTGGCCTTGCGACGAATTTAGGGCTGCCAATAGAAATGGCATTAGGGATTGTGGTTGGCGGTGCCATGTTCGGCGATAACTTATCCTTTGTATCAGACACCACCATTGCTGCAACCCGCACTCAAGGGGTGCAGTTGAAAGACAAATTCCGCGCAAACCTGATGGTGGCCGTACCTGCGTGTATCGTCACTATGGCGCTTTTGCTTATGGTTGATGTAGACACATCGGGCATTGTTGAAGGTGGTAACTATGATTTTTGGCGCATAGTACCGTACCTGTGTATTATTGCGTTCGCGCTTACAGGCTTTAACGTTATTAGCGTGCTAGCTGTCGGCATTGCAAGTGCCTGTGTGGTTGGGTTGGTACAAGGCAGCTTTACCATGCTTTCAATGATGCAGAGTATTCAAAAGGGCATGGGCTGGATGCAAGACCTTGCCATGATAGCTATAGCCATAGGCGGTATTGTGGCACTGATGCACGCCAACGGCGGCATTACGTGGTTAATTGAACGTCTAACCCGCCGAGTTACTTCAAAAAAAGGGGCTGAGTTTAGTATTGCAGGGCTGGTTAGTTTCTTAGACATAACCACTGCCAATAATACCATCGCCATTGTCACCGCAGGCCCCATTGCAAAAGACCTCAATGAAAAGTATGGCGTAGACCCCCGACGTACTGCATCGCTTTTAGATATATTTTCGTGTAGTTTTCAAGGTTTGGTGCCGTATGGCGCGCAATTGTTAAGCGCTGCCGCGGTAGTCGGTATTTCGCCCTTGGCAATTACGCCGTACTGCTGGTATCCCATGCTGATCTTTGTGTTTGGCGTGGCGGCGATTTGGTTTGGTTTTCCGCGTTTTAATACGCCACAAGACGATGAACTAACCCAAAGCGCGTAATTTCTCGTAACGCTTACAACGCTAGCTTTTTAGGGCGGTATCTTCTAGGATCACCGCCCGAATTTTATTGATGTTTAGAAATCTTCTTTAGGATGCAATTTTGTCTTCACCAATCGCGATAAAACCCCTCTACAATAAACTTGATGATTGTTTAAGCGCCGATAAGTTTCGCTTGAAGCGCCGCATTACGCTGCTTGCACAAAAAGCAAAGGGGTTAGGTGAGTCTAAAGGCGCGGCACCGGGTGACAAAAGCGAGGCTTCAAAACGCAAAGCGCTCGGGGATAGTACGTCGCATAGCGCAAATAAAGGAAGTCAGAAAAACGCACAAAAATCGGCCGAAGAAAGTTTAAGCACGCAGTTTGAAAAACTTAAAGCAGACATCAATGGGTCAATTGAAAAGCGCAACTGGCGTAAAGCCAACCTACCAAAGGTAGAGTATCCACCGCTACCGGTAAGCGATAAAAAAGAAGATATTAAAGACGCCATAGCCAACAATCAGGTTGTGATTGTTGCGGGTGAAACTGGCTCGGGTAAAACCACTCAGCTGCCTAAAATATGCTTAGAGCTAGGTTTAGGTGTGAATGGCATGATTGCCCATACGCAGCCGCGTCGTCTTGCTGCTAGAAGTGTGGCTACCCGTATTGCAGAAGAGCTTAATACGCCATTGGGCGAAAAAGTGGGCTTTAAAATTCGCTTTAGCGATCAGGTGAGTGAACGCAGTTATGTAAAGCTAATGACAGACGGTATGCTGCTCGCGGAAATGCAGCAAGACCGTTTTTTAAATCAATACGATACAATTATTATCGATGAAGCCCACGAACGAAGCTTAAATATCGACTTTTTGCTCGGCTATCTTAGACAGCTGTTACATAAGCGCCCTGATCTCAAGCTTATCATCACCTCAGCGACCATCGACCCAGAGCGGTTCTCTAAGCATTTTAATAACGCACCTATTATTGAAGTAAGTGGCCGGACTTATCCAGTGGAGGTTCGCTATCACGCCCCTGAAGACTTTGATGAAGATCGCGATCAAAGCGATGCTATTATTCATGCCGTTGACGAGCTTATGCGTGAAGCGCCAGGCGATATCTTAGTATTTTTAAGTGGCGAACGTGAAATAAGAGACACCCAAGATGCGCTCAGTAAGCAGCATTATCGCAATACTGAAATTGTGCCTCTTTATGCGCGGTTATCCGCCGCCGAGCAAAACCGCATTTTTCAGTCCCATAGCGGCAGGCGCATTGTGCTTGCTACGAACGTGGCTGAAACGTCGTTAACGGTGCCTGGTATTAAGTATGTTATCGACCCTGGTTTCGCCCGTATTTCGCGATACAGTGCAAGAAGTAAAGTGCAGCGCCTGCCGATAGAGCCTATTTCGCAGGCCTCTGCGAATCAGCGGGCAGGGCGATGCGGCCGTGTTTCAGACGGTATTTGTATTCGCTTGTACAGCGAAGATGACTACCTTGGTCGTCCGGAGTTTACTGACCCTGAAATTCTGCGTACGAATTTAGCA
>JACLAD010009454.1_pt1 | contig 14609 bp, 16 predicted proteins | sample 8027901 | NCBI WGS metagenome assembly JACLAD01 (sample SAMN15725071, study PRJNA655200) | protist metagenome | isolation source: fluorescence activated cell sorting (FACS) single amplified genomes of... | place: Spain: Blaines Bay Microbial Observatory, Mediterranean Sea | collected 2016-07-05 | reverse complement strand
ATCGATGGTGAGATCGCATCAGGTTCACTAGTCGACTTCGGCTTATACTTCTTCCACAACCACGAGCGGGTCAAGAAGATCAATTCTGGAATCTATCTCTACCTGCCAAAGCTGGAGAATCATCAGGAAGCCAAGCTCTGGAACGATGTCTTCGTGATGGCTCAAGAGTACGTTGGCAAACCAATCGGTAGCATCAAGGCCACAATTCTGATTGAGCACATCCTCGCTCCCTTCGAAATCGAAGAGATGCTGTATGTGCTGAAAGATCACATGGCAGGCATGAACGCTGGACGCTGGGATTACATGTTCAGCTGCATCAAAAAATTCCGATCGGATCCAAACTTCCTCTGGCCAGATCGTATTCATGTGACCATGACCGTGCCCTTCATGCGAGCCTATACAGAATCACTCGTCCGCGCCTGTCACAAGCGAGGAGCGCATGCTATCGGTGGGATGGCTGCCTTCATCCCAAGCCGACGGGATCCAGAAGTGAACAAGGTTGCTCTCGGCAAAGTGAGAGCGGACAAGGAGCGCGATGCCAATGACGGCTACGATGGTTCCTGGGTTGCGCACCCTGATCTGGTACCCATCTGCAACGAAGTTTTCACAGAAAAGTTCGGACCCAACCGTGTGAACCAGAAGGACAATCTTCGAGAAGATGTGGTTCCCAATCCGGATGGTTTCGTCAACTTTGAGGTTCCTGGAGAGATCACCGAGGGTGGTTTGCGCAACAACATCAGCGTGGGTATTCAGTACGTTGAATCCTGGCTGAACGGCATGGGCGCAGTGGCCATTTTCAATCTGATGGAAGACGCAGCTACCGCAGAAATCTCACGTTCTCAGATCTGGCAGTGGATTCGCCATCCAGATGGGAAATTGTCGGACGGTCGCAAGATCACGGTTGAGATGTACCGACAGTTCGCGGAGGAAGAGTTAGAAAAAATTCGGGCGGAGCGTGGGGAGAGCTTCAGTGAGGAGCGCTTTGCCAAGGCAGCCAAGACAATGGATGTATTGGCAACTGACCCAGAATTCCGTGAATTCCTGACGGTTCAAGCCTACGACCTGCTCGACTGATTCCTACCAGATCACTGTCTTCCGGAGCTGATGGTTCAGAAGCCGGAAGACACGTACCACTTGTTTACGGTTTAGCAAGCAAATCTGCGAAAGTCTGTGGCACATCAGTCACGAACTTCTCGATTGAACCGTAGCGCCCGATGTCCATCTTCATACTACCTTCAATCACGACCGTTGGGGTTCCTGTCAACCCGTACTGTTCTGTTTTACGCTCTGCTTCAGCGAGCTTGGCTTCCACCCAGGACTTGCGAGATTCTGCTTGGTATGCCTGATCCAGCCCCAAGCTCTTGGCCAGGTAGTTAATGATCCCAGGATCGAAGACATTCACATCATACTCGAAGCGAGTGCGGAATAGTTCTTCCTTGACCATCTTGCCCTTACCAAGCTTTTCAGCGACATAGTAAAGCCGAAGAGGGGAATCATCCTGCCCCCGGAAGGTGATTGGGATGTCAATAAAGTCAACTTGGTCGGCATATTCTTCCCGCAGTTTCAGGGAAGCCTTGCGTAAGTTGTTGCAGTGGATGCAGCCAAAGTTCATCAGTTCTTCAAAGCGAACCTTCTTTACCGTGTGTGCTGAAGGGACGGGTCCCACAGTGGTATAGTACCCGCGAATGTCAGCAGCGTACGAGAGCGTGGTTACCAACAAGATCGAAACAAGGGTCAGCAATGACTTCATAGTGTGTCTCAACAAAGAGGGTTAGTTGATGGCGCTAGGAACGGCCAGCGTAAATTCAGGAATTTCGACCTGGAGCAGAGCACGGTTGGCGGTCTGCATCTGGTAGCTACCACGCATTGTACCCACGGGAGTCGATAAGGGGCAACCACTTGTGTATTCAAAGGATTCTCCGGGCTTGAGGACGGGCTGCTCACCCACTACACCCTCACCTTCCACATGGCGAATCTGACCATCTCCATCGGTGATGATCCAGTGTCGCTTCAGCAACTGTACGGTCTCGTATCCCTGGTTTTCAATCCGCACTCGATAGGCGAATAGAAAGAGTGGTTTTTCAGGGTCAGATTCATTATCCAAATAGAAGGACTGGACAGCGACCCCAATATCGTGCGTAATCTCTTGGTTCATGGCAGACTCCAAATAGGTGATTATTTGGTGTAACTCACCTGCCGAAAGATCGCAAAGGAATTGTCTAACGCGCCCAGGACTGGTCTTGCCCTTGCAGGTCGAACAACCGACCATTTGCCACCTAGTTTCTGGCCTTCCCTGTACTGCACTCCCAAGATCCGACATGGCGAGCATCAGCGACGACAAACTCAAAATCACGATTTATCCAGGCCGTCAGCAAGACGTGACCGCCGGGCTCTATCTCGACATGGACAACGACATGCGTCAACTGGCGCAGAAGACCTTGTCGGGATTCTCAACTCTGCGCAACAATTTTCTGCAAATCGGACGACTGAACCGTGTGTTGGAGTTGCTCCAGGGCATGCTGGTCGAACAACTCTACAGCTTGCGCCAAGTTCCTGACAACTTGACCCAGGCGCTCAAACTAAAGGGAGCCAACCAGAGCGAGATTCCTTGTGAGACCTTTCAGGATTTCGAGAAGCAGTCCTGCAATCCAGAGGTCTTCCTTCATCGCACCCGTCTGAAGATTAAGCGGACTCTGCGCAATCTTCAGGAATTGACAAAAGCTTTTCCAGATGAACCGATGCTGCAAGAAGTCGAGCAGATGCTCCGTGCTTTGCCAGCAGATCTGGACGCGGTCAAGCTAGAGGAAGAGATCGTTGCGCTAACCCAGAAGCCCTCCTTTCAGCACTACTTGCAAGCAAAGGATCGTTTCCTAATTGACTGGATCAAGTCCCAAGAAGCGGAACAAGGACAAATCGATCCGCGGACGCTCAGTGAATCCGAGCTTGGAGGCACGCTGAAGGCACTGCAGGGGCAGATGTCAAAAATTGAGGAGAAGCCCGAGGTGCTGCGCTACAAGAACTATCAATTCTTCCGTTCCTTCAACGCGACGACTCACTCACAACTAAACTCGATCACACTCGGTTTCTGGAAAGACGAGAAGATGCGAGACTACTTCCTGCGTTTCATGACCGCTACCCGTAGCGCATTTGCGGAGCATGCGCCCTTCTTTGTCTTCCGCTTTGAAAATTCTTTTACCTATTTGCTTTGTGGCTTCCCTGACGACCAGCTTTTGAACGCACTGGAACGCAACCAGGAGATGGTGCCTGTTCATGCTAAGATCTTGATGCGCCAAGCCAACCAGTCCTACCGTGAACTGAGAAGTGAGGATGATCCAGAGAATTATCACACTTGTCTCAAGGCAGCGATGCATCCCTTCATTCATCACCTCAACCGGCGTGTTCGTATGGAACTGCCGGACGAGTTCCTCAACTTCTTCCGCGTCTGAGGCACGGCCTCTTCCATGAAATTTGTTGATTCGGTCAAGATCCATGTCCGCTCTGGCAAGGGAGGAGCGGGCTGCACCTCCTTTCGTCGTGAAAAGTTTGTCGAATTTGGTGGACCCGATGGTGGGGACGGCGGCGAGGGTGGAAGCATTCGCTTTGTCGGAGATCATGCCCGCAGCACCTTGCTCGACCTCTCCTTCCAACAACATCAACACGCAGAAAATGGCCAGTCGGGTGGTGGACGCAACAAGCATGGGCGTAACGGCAAGGACTGCATGGTTCGTGTTCCTCTCGGAACCGTGGTCTGTGATGAAGAAAATGGAGATATCCTGCTGGAGATTCTCGAAGAACGAGAATACCTGTTCCTCAAGGGGGGACGAGGAGGACGGGGCAATGCGCGCTTCAAAACCTCAACGAATCGGGCCCCTGAGCACCACCAACCGGGTGAATCCTCGCAGGAACTTTGGATCCGTCTTGAGCTTAAGTTGATGGCTGATGTCGGTCTGGTTGGCTTCCCCAACGCTGGCAAGTCCACGCTGATCAGCAAGCTCTCCCACGCTCGACCCAAAGTGGCAGATTACCCTTTCACCACACTGGTTCCTCAACTTGGTGTGGTCAAGCACAATGAGTATGAAGCCTTCGTGATTGCTGACATCCCGGGTTTGATCGAGGGAGCACACGAAGGACGGGGGCTGGGAGATCGCTTCCTGCGCCACATTGAACGCACCGCGATTCTGCTGTTGATGCTGGATGTCTCCGGTTTTTCCGAGGCGCCACCGCTGGAAGAGTATGCGACCCTACTGCACGAGTTGGAGTCTTTCGAGCCGACCCTGTCAGAAAAACCTCGGGCGATTGCGTTGACCAAGCTGGACAGTGTCCATGATCTGAAGGAAACTGGAGAAATTCGTGATTCACTGGAAGCGAAAGGAGAGACCGTTTTCACGATCTCCTCTCTGAATGGCAGCGGCCTGCAAGAGCTGCAACAGCACTTGGCAGATATTGTGCGCGAGGTCCGTAACCCCATTCTTCATGAAGAACCCCCGGCATGAAGACTGAAACTTACACCGATTTATCTGTCCTCTGCCTCCGGGCGGGTGCCCCACGAGGTGATGTGACCTATGAGCGGGTGGAAGCCTTCCATCAAGAGTACTGGAACGCGTTGCCCCTGGCCAACTTCGAGTGGATGCACAATGGTGTCTACTACGAGCTCTTGACAGCCAACGTGCCGCGTGATTTATTCAAGGAGATGATGACCCGCTACCGGGACCTGAGCTTTCTGGCTCGCTACCACCGAGGTTCAGAATTCGCAGGATGGTTATCAGGAGCCGGAAGCAAACACCTGACGAATCGAGCGATGATTCGCGAATACCTGCGTCAGCACCTGCCTCACCGAGAGATTCACGCCGCATGAAACGTTTCTCAACACTGTTGCTCCCTCTGCTGGTGGCTGGTTGCCTGTCGCTGCACGCTCAAGCCATTGATGAGGATCTGGTTCACGAGATCGCGGACAATTTGCGTTGCCCGACTTGTCAAGGGCTCTCGGTCAATGATTCTGAAGCAGGCTTTTCAGTACAGATGCGCAACAAGGTTCGGGAAATGTTGATGGCGGGGCAAGGTCGGGAAGAGATTGAGGCCTACTTTGTCGCTCGCTATGGCGAGTGGATCTTACGGACTCCTCCAGCGCAAGGCTTCAACCTGTTGATCTGGATCCTACCAGCTCTCGGGCTAGCCGGAGGATTCTGGTTCGTCTGGAGTAAATCCAGTCAATGGAAAGCCAAGGATCAATTAGCCCCAGAAGAATTGGATTCCCTCACTGCAGAAGAAGAACGCCAGGTGCTTCAGGACCTGAAACGATTCGAAAACAGCTAACCTTCCTCCTCTCACGCGCCCATAGCTCAACTGGATAGAGCAACTGACTTCTAATCAGTAGGTTCCAGGTTCAAGTCCTGGTGGGCGCACACCTGGCGGGGAGTTTTTATTTGTCAATAATTTTCGATGCAGTTCAAAGGTTCTTTACCAGATTTTCAATTTCCAAAGCATCTGGGTCTAGGTATCCCATCGTGATCGAAAGATCCTCATGTCTAAGCAAACGTTGGACATGAACCGGGCTGGCTCCCTGACGGAGTAATCCGGTTATCACTGCTGCCCGAAATCCATGCATGGGTTTTGGTTCTCTTAATTCTGTCTTGATCTAAACGTAGCGCATGATGCTATCAGCTCATTGAGATGTGCCAAGTACTTTTCTTATTTTTGATCCAACAACTGGGTTTCTTCGTCACCACAACAGGAGATGGATGGCCAAGACTTCCAGGCAACATTTGGGAGTAAGGGAAATCTATGAAATGTTTTAAGTTCTTGAATAATAATTATCTTGGATTGATTTTTTTGGGTTTGATAGCATTGACAAATAACGTCTCGGGCAGAGAGAATAATGATTTAACATTTTTAATTCATTAGCTTTTGGCAAAAACTAGGGATTTTGTTTAAAAACGTATGTTTTATTCATGAGACCAAGACTAAAAGTATCATTTTCACCATTAGTCCATTGCACGATAACATTATCCACCATCTCACCTTCACGGAGTCCATAATGTGCTACTGGCTCCATTTGGCAAAGATAACCCGATCCCGAGTCTATTGTCTTGGCATGCTGACGTAGATTAGTATTCAAAATAACTGTTGCACCTCTTGCAGGAGCATTATTGAAATTGAGTGGACGAATTCTTACAAATCTTGATTTTCCAGCAATATCCGCCTTGTACATGCTGAGGGGTTCAGGAGCTGACTCACCGTGGGCAATCAGTAATTCGAGAACTCCATCGTTATCAATATCTGCAACAGCTGCTCCAGTACCCAAACCAGTCGATTCAAGCCCTTCTACAATTTGAATCGGCTGGAGATTACCTTCTTCTAAAATCTTAAAAAGTTTATTAGGTTCACCTATATTGTTAAGAAAGATTTCATCATAACCGTCATTATCAAAATCAGCTACGATAGTTGTCCTAATTTTAGATGGTTCCCTAAACTCCAGTGTAGCAATGTCAGCAAATGAGTTTTTGTTGAGAGTGAAGATTCGGTGAAAGCCTTCCCAATTGGAAGTAACAATGTCTAAACGGCCTCTGTAGAGGACATCAGCAAGCGATGTACCCCTTCCGTTCTGAAGAACATCCTGTACATTAAATTCGAGAGCTACATCAACGAAACTTCCTTCATCATTTTTGTACAGGAAATTGGGACCACGTTCGTTGGCAGCAAAAATGTCAACACGATTCGATACTATGTGACCCGATACAACAGCTCTACCTCCAGTCACACGATTAACATTCAAATCTTCAGCAACATCAACAATGATATTGTCACGCATTTCGTAGAATCTCGTTGGCCCACCGTAGTTGGCGACATAGAAGCCAAAGTCTCCGTTACCCTTGCCATCAACGCAAATTACAGATCTACCAGCAGTTAAATTCAAATAAAATTGGTTTCTGGCTAGCTCAAATAGATCAAACAATTCATTATCAATGTCCAAAAGCCGATCTGTATATTTCTTTCGTCCACTGTACGAATCAGTGTTCAGAACATATATTTCTTCGTACCCATCTCCATCTATATCACAAGCAGCAACGCCAATTGAAGATCTTGTAGAATCTTGAAAAATACTTTCGTTTACGACGTTAATGAGTTTTCCTGATTCGTATTTTAGAGCTAAATTTGGATATCCGAATCCAGTGACAATAAATTCATCAGCACCATCTTTGTTAATATCTGTTACTGCTATACCATAGCTCAACCTAGGCTTATTGTCTGAAATTTTATCACTCATATTGATGAAAAAATCGCCCGTCGCATTAGATACTCCATATATAAAATATAAGGTCGACAGAAAAATTATTTTTCTTTTCATATTAGCTGCATTTAAGAGATAATCAGTTTCAAATTTTTTATTCAATTAGCTAATTTAATAAAAATATCACCCATCCCAAAATCCAATTTGTCAATCGGAATATTATTTCTAACTGAACATAGTTTTCCTGTAATTCTATCATTATCTATTTGGAAAATTTTATCTGAAGAACAAGTTGTGGCATTATGCAGATATCCAATAACTAGTCTCCCATCGATTTCTTTCACGGAGTCTGTGTTTATTTTTGAACCACTACAAAAATTTTTTCTATTCACTTCTTTTGGGAAATTTTTTTTCTCACATGGATTGTCAATTGTAATAGTATGGACAATTTCTGTATTACCGTCAAAGATTATTGATGTCCTATTAACTTTAGAATATAACATAATATCACACAAACAAGGCCAGCAACAGGCATAATAATTTCCACATACTTTTTCATTAGTTTTAAAGTCTTTCAAGTAAATGTCATATGATTTTTTTCCAGGCTTAATCAATGAACCAGAAACTGCACAATATAACTTATTAAATTCTTTAAATTTTTCAAAATTTTGTTCTTTCTCTAAAATATATTTGAAAAATTTAGCTCCTGCTGCATTTCTATTTCCGTCTGGAAATATTTCATACCAGCTGTTTCTAAGACTTTCGTACCCAGCTTCTCCTGAAGCAAATATGTAATTAACATTTTGACAAAAGATCAAAAAAGTAAATAACACTATAATTTTTTTCTTGGTTAACGTATCAAATATATCTATTAACATAATTTTTCTTTTATAATTACGTGAAAACATTGAAGAAAACTATATTTTTTCGGCAGACAAATCATTCTTGTAAGATGATATCTTGTTTGTGTTGCAAAACTTCTTTGTAAACTTGTATATATTTGCAAACTTATCGGAATTCAGAAAAAGAGTTAGAAAAACATAATATGAACTAATTAGTAGCCAGGCAGACAAGAAATATTCATAATAATCTGAAAGGTAACTATATTCTCGAGAAATTACTGTAAAAGGTGTAAACATAAACTAAGATAAACTCACTACCAAAGTTGATTTTTTGAAGCTTTTTGTTCTAAATGGGTGTACAAACCGTATTGGTACGATTTTTAGTATAATTAGGGAAATCAATATTGCAGTATTTACTAGGACACTATAATCAAGTATCACCAAATAAAGTACAACCACATTCCAAACTGCCGGAAAACCTATGTAACAATTTTCATCTGTCTTCGTATTTTTGTTCGAATATGAAATGACAGATATTACCATTATTGTTGCTGGAAGTACTGTATCCATAGTTTCGGGTAATATTTTGAAATGATGTAGCATGAAGGCAGGTATGAAAATATAATTGATGTAATCAATTATACTGTCGAGCATGTGGCCATCAATATGAGGTAGCTTCACACTTACTCTTAAGAATCTCGCAATCGTCCCATCTATTCCGTCGATAAGTAGGCCCAATCCTAACCACATAAAAGCTTTGAAAATCTCACCGTCAATTATATTTTTTAAAGCGAAAAAGCTGCAAATAATTCCAAAACTTGTTAGCAAATGTAAAGTCCAGCAAAAGAATATATTTTGCCTGAATAAATTTAGCTGCTTTTGGGCGAACTTATTGTGCATATGCGATATATCAATCTTATCTTTCGGTGAATTTTGTAGTTCAAAAATTTTTGATAGACGCAAATCTTCTAAAATCATGCCACTTTTTTTATCTATCCTGACTACTGATATTATTTGCTTTTTATATTTCTAAGAGATCTTTAAATTTTGTTTTATTATAAATTTCTTTTTTTGATTTCTTTAGAGCTTTCTGGAATTATGCTTATATTATGTTTTTTATTTTGTGATTTTTTTCCCAGATCACTGAGTCTCCATCTATTTTCTTTATTTCCGAAGAAATCTATTCTAAATCAATTAATTTCAGTAACTTCGGTGGAAGATGATATTCGAAAAACATATTAATGATTCATTCTGTTGTCCTGTAGCGCTCTGAAGCAACTTAATGGTCGCCACCATGAGCCTGAAGCCCTAACGGCAAACCTTCATTCTGTCATTGTCGAATTCTTCTATCGGATACACCAAATATTTACAAAAGTTGCTGCTGGTTTAGATTCATATCGGCAGGAGCCTAGCCGAGTTTGAAACTTAGCTGTAGTTCGTGGTCGTAACTACCCGCAAAGGAATTAATTCGTAATACTTTTTGTCTGTTTTGACAGTGTTTGTTTCTCCAAAGTATCTATTTTTATTCATTAATTTTAAAATTATTTGAACCAGAATTGTTCATTTGTTTGAATAAGGATCAAGTCAAAGCGATAAGGTAATATTCCATAAACCCTAAGCTGACTAGTGCCTATATCTGTGCTGTACTGCGAACCTTTGCAGCACAGATATCAGACTACACGCCGCCAAAATCAGCCATGGCCGGCGTATAGTTATCCCCCTCATAGGGAAGCGTTGCTCCAGTGGCGCTTCCCTATGCTACCCAATATATCAAGCCACCTGATTAGCCAGTAAGCGTGCTGTGATAGACTCCTTTTCGATTGGCTCTTCTTTAGTAAGTCTATAGCTCATAGATCCTTTTGTTCTCCTGTTCATTGCTCAAACAACGATTTTTTAGTGATTCGGATCAAACCGTATTTAAGACCTTTCTGCCAAAGCTTTCGCGTCATTCTGGTTTTGTTCTTTGATTTGAATTTAACGGCTTTGACCTGTTAGCCAGCAACTTCGCAGTTATCGAAATGCGCTGGCGCCTCAGACAATAACGTTTAAAGTCGAAGACTGTGCTGGACAACCATTGGCTTATTATAAAATGCTCTGTGCTAGACCTTGAACAGAAAGCCAAAGTCATTCAAAGTTCTTCTGGGATCACCAATAACCGAATGGCTAAATCGGTCAGGTCCGTCTTCAATCAATTCAATCGTAACAACACCACAAAGCGAATAAATGATGCTGATGTAATCCGGCTCTTGCTGCACTATCGGTGAGCATATCAGCAGACTGTACGTGATTTGGTTCATTATTTCGCTATGAAGCCGTAGTGAATAGAAGTGAGTGTGTGGTTGCCTGAATTCCTTTCATGGTTAGTAGTCATCCGATGAAACCATGCCAACGGTTGACTTAGATTAGCTTTTACCTATTAGAATTAATTAGCGTCCAACTATGGGTAGTTCTGGTCGAGGAATTGCGATGTTTACGCAGTGTTGAGCAACTACCTCAATCTGCTGATTTCCCGGGTATAGATTTATTACTATATTCACATTTTCGAACCAGCAGAGCAGGCAGTAAGACTGCTTGAAGTTTGAGGGCAAGATCTTGCAGCTTGACTTGTTTGCCGGAACTTTAAGCAGCAATCCAAGCAAATATTTGCAGGTACTTCCACCTACTACCTTCGTTATGATTAGCGGAACCTTGCAACTTGGGTCAACTAGTCCTTGCAGCGTCTTATAAATCACCTCACCAACAATCCAGCCACACGAATGCGGCTCAATCCCAGACTTCAAACCTGCCAGTTCTTCGAGCATCTCCTGTCAGGAACTAACGTTAACGCCAGCCGTTGGAAAACTGACAACACTGACCGCACTACCAGAAGCCTCGACTACAGTTATCAAGCCCGGTGCTTCCATGTCTGTGCGTGTGAGGGATACTTGCTCCGTGAAGCGGCCAGCCTCGCTCAGAAGTATTCCCTCAACATAGGAACTTATGAGTGTTGGATGGCTCTTCATGACGTTGTAGCTGAATTTCACGCTGATTTTGGTTATTTCCCTAGATAATTTTTGGTCAAGCAGTTCTGTCCACCCCAGTACCGAATACAACTGAAAGGGATCACAACTAACAATCTCTGAAAACCTTGAGGTCAAAACTCAGGGTACAGTTTTGGTCACAATTTAAACGACCAGAATATCGGCAGAATTGAATGCTATGCGTTCAGACTTCGTTCAGCGAATGAAAGACCAGATGAATGAGGTAAAGCCAGTCACAGAAGACCGAACAAGAGTCTGGTCTTCGTCAAACATTCAGCAGATGATGGAAATCATCTTTGTCTCATCCGAACAATTCCAGCAGTTTCAACGATAGATGGATGCAGAATGAACAATGAGTGAGATTTCAGGGTATGTCCTGAACAACAGTCGAATTGCAGAACGGTTGGTAAATCAGGATGAGTTAGCAGGATTGACCCTGAACGAATTCAGCAGTGTAATGCAGGCAAACAAACTGGATTTGATGGCAAGAGGGGAGAACACGGCAGATGACTATCTTTGATGAAAAGAGATGAGACAGATGCCAGAGCAGTTAGGTCCTCGGTTGTCTGGACAGGGATCTGCAGCATCTAGTCAGAGGCTCGACGATCTGTAAAACCATGCTGTCCTGAGAGATTTGATGGCACATGAGAATACCCATCGAAATATGTTTTCCGGTGGTCTGTGTTGGAATTTCTAGCGAACTTCTAGACTAATCACATGGTCAGCAAAATTTTTGTTTATAAAATTTTAACAAATAATTTCAGTATTTTAATTGATTAATTTATCTGACTTCTAATCAGTAGGTTTCAGGTTCAAGTCCTGATGGGCGCACGCCTTGCGGGGGATTTCAACACTCGCACTTACTAGCACAAAGATCATAAGTTTTTAACCAGATTTTCGATCTCTAACGCATTAGGATCGAGATACCCCATCGTCGTACTCAAGTCCTCATGTCTGAGCAATCGTTGGACATGCACTGGACTAGCGCCTTGCCTCAATAATTCCGTTGCCACTCCTGCCCTGAATCCATGCAATGGTTTGGGTCCTCTGCAGTCTGTCTTGTTCTGGATGAATCTCATTGAGGCAGTCAACTCATTAAGATGTGCCCAATGTCGATCTCCATTCCCTCTGTCTAATGCCCAGATCTCCCCTGATTTATCCCACTGACTCATTTCTTCCTGCAGTTTTGGCGAAACGGGTACCCAAGCATCCTTTCTATTCTTCACTTCCCAATCGTCCCTGCTGGTGATCTTGATCTTCTTCTTCTGGACCTCTGACCATTTCAGATTCAGCAGTTCTCCTCCCCTCATCGCAGTCTGACTTAAGATCCAGATTGCCCTATATAATAACGTATATCTTCTGCCTGGGGTCTCTCTACAGTAGTCCAGCATGGTCTGAATCTGTTCTGCCGAGTAGAACTGCACCCGTTTCTTGACCACTCGGAGTGCCTTCAACGTCACTGGATGCTTCAACAGTTCCCGTTCTGCCAACCACTTCAGAAATACACGCACTGATCGAACTGATGAATTGATGCTGGAATCCGACAGGCCAAGACTTCGGAGATGGTCATAATATGGTTCTTGAACTCTTGAGCTGAGGTGTCCAGTGCGTGGGGGGGCAACGTGCAGAAATCTCTGCAGGTCTAGTCGGTAGTGGTCAACTGTTTTCGTATCCCTGGCAGATTCAACGGACGATAACCATTCTTCAAGTAGTTGTTCAAGGTACTGTCCGTGCCGTTCTTCTTCTTCTATTCGTCTATCAAGACGTTCTTATGCCTTTTTCCATAGATCACCAACAACCTGCTCACGTTCATCTTCAGTTAAAGCGTTATAAGTATCTTTTGATATGAGGGGGAACCTATATCGTTTACTTATCAAACTCATCGCTACCAGCAAAATTACAGCAGATTTTGGCTGCTTTAGGCTATTTCAATCTAGGCGTGCGCAATAGAGTGTATGTATTTAGTTCTCTACAAGTTGAATTTTTGATAAAATAATTTTCATGAAAAAGTTTACCTGGTCAATCTTGGGGCTTATGCTGTTGTTCTACCTGGGATTTCTAGTGTTGTTCAATTTCTTATGATTTATTTCATCAAAAATTGATGGCAATGAAAAAAATAAATACAGAGAAAGAAGAGTCCTCTGAAAAAATTATTGGTGAGGACCTGGTGTCTAATTCCTTCAGAAACCAAAAGACATATCAGCAACAGATGAGGCTTGCAGATATGGAATCCCAGTTAAAGAAGTTGAAGGGGCAACTCACTAAGACAAAAGAGCAGTTGGAGGAAACTGAAGTCCTGTTGCGAGAGGAGCTATCTTCGGGTAAGCAACTACAGAAGATGAAAGATGATTATTCTAATTGGGTGGCTGATCCGAGGGATGTTCGCTTTGATGAAAGCTGGAGACTGATTTTGGTGATTGCGTTTCTGCTACCAACTACCTTAAGTTGCCTGTTTTTCTGGATCATTCTTACTTAAAAACACGGCCAGTTAATCACTCCACCAATCAGACTGAATCATCATACTTGCTTAGAGAATAGTATCGTGTGATCTGTCCCCGGCCACTCTCTTCTTCGGATTACAGAAGAATATTTCTCCTAGCAACGGTTCTAGAAATTCTAGACAAGTATTTCAGCTCTTTGGCCAAACATTTGTCCCTAAGCACTTGCCGCTGACTGACATCCGTCGACGACTTTAAATAGTATTTCTGGGTTCACCATGGTTTTTATTTCCATGATGTTGCCGTTTGGATCTTTGATAAAAAAAGTTTCCTGTTCAAACTCATTTCCCTTGAAACGTCGATATGGCGGATCGATGAAGTCAATGCCTTTCGCTTCTAAGCGTGCTTTGACAGTATCGAAATCAGCTTGATCGAGATGGACTCCAAAATGCGGTACCATCACTGTGCCCATATCAACGTCATGACTGACGTTTGGTAGGCTTTCCTGACTCTGATGCAACGTCAGCTCATTACCCCAAAAATTGATATCCACCCAGCGACCGGTTTCGCTATTGCCGGTTGAGCAGCCAAGTACGTCACGATAAAAAGTAACGGAAGTCTCTAGGTCGCCAGCTGGGATAGCTAAGTGAAATGTATTCGCCATAGCATATTACTTTGTGTTAGGTTTATGATGAATTCTAAAAATCTAATTTACCACAAGCGACTTTGCGATTCAAAGATCTTGATAATCAGCATTGACTATCCTTGTGACGGATCTACAGCCGATCTAGCGTTTGCTTTCGTAAAAAGTAAACAGTCAGATAGCAATATCTGACTTACCAGTCTCTCGACCTCATTCCTTCCCATATTTGCTCATTCATTGGATTAGACAACGATTCAAGGTCAATGTCTGGGTCAATCCACCAGCGGCCTCCAACTTTATGGCTCAGAAAATAGCCAGTTCGACACCAGCGATAGATACAGGTTTTGGAAACATCAAATTCGGCAGCAAGCTGTTTTGGGGTTAGGTAGGATTTCACTGGCTCCAGAGAAAAACTTTAAATTATGAGAAGTAGAATAA
>JACLAD010014570.1_pt1 | contig 14613 bp, 10 predicted proteins | sample 8027901 | NCBI WGS metagenome assembly JACLAD01 (sample SAMN15725071, study PRJNA655200) | protist metagenome | isolation source: fluorescence activated cell sorting (FACS) single amplified genomes of... | place: Spain: Blaines Bay Microbial Observatory, Mediterranean Sea | collected 2016-07-05 | reverse complement strand
ACTCTTTGCCGTTTCGGGGCTGCTTTGACCGCAGAGAATCCGGGCCAGCTGGGCTCCGTGAGCCCCATGTTTCGCCAAAGCGTCATGGACGAGGGTCCGGACGATGTGGGGGGTATGGTGCCCTCCAGTCGCCACCTTGAAACTCAAGGGAAGCGTTCGGGAAGAGAGGTGCTCATTGACCTCAGTCCCAAACAGAGGAGTGCCCATGCGCTGCGCATACCGGGGAAGCACAGAACCACCTTCCCCATATAGGAGGAGATCATCGAGATAAGGGGTTAAACTGTGATGGAGGGGGCCATTGTGGCGATACCCGGTCTTCTTGGACGTGATTGTCAGTGACCACCCGTTGTCCCGGCGCTGGAGGTGCTGTCCGACGATGATGCCATTGGCGTCCAAGATTCTGAGCGGGACGAGCGAGAGGAGTGCCAAGATCCCTGACCGTTGAAAATAGCAGCGACGCCTGTTGTGTGAGTTGGCTTTCCGGGCCTCATCACGCCATTTGACTGCTGCCTTGGCGATGTCCCGCAGGGTGATAGGGTGAGCGGCCAGCTTGCGCACTTTTTCCGGGATTTCCCGCATCATCTCTTCGCGGTAGATTTCACAGTCCTCTAGGATCAGGCGGCGCTCTGCAGCCGGGTATTTCACTTCCTTCGCCAGAGTCTGTATATTCGACATATAATTGAGCTTGGTGCTGCTTTTGAGATCGCGGGCGTCGAGGTTGTCGATAAAGGCGCCCAGGCCCTCAGGGGAGAGTTCCAGAGGCAATCCGACCTTCTGAACGGCCTGCAGATACTGGCCGAACCCCTGCACTGTGTTCTGGATGGAGGTCGTGGAATAGCGACGTCGGCCCTTCCGCGGCGTTTCAAGCCGCTTGATGGCGAGTTGAAACTTTCTGGGGAACTCGGAAAGAGGGAGAGTCTTCCGTTCAGGCATCAGGCGGCTCCCCGCATCAAGAGATTTCCATGGATCTGGGCTAGGAGGTGCTGACCCTCTTCGCTTTTCCTGGCTTGGTCGACGACAATGTAATTCTTCCTGATAGTCGCTTCCGTATCTCCCAGAAGCGCAGCGATGATCGAGTAATCTGCCCCAGGCTGGTTCGCCATCACGGTAGCGAGTGCATGGCGAACTTGATGCGGGGTCATCGGTACGCCGGCCTCGAGGGTGACAGAGCGCCAGATCGAACTCAGGCGTGAGTAAGACACCCCGCCGAAGAGAAGCGTCGGATCCCGACGGTGAAGTGCGATATGCTTCTCCAGGAGAAGGGGGCGGATCTCGCTGACGAACCAGTTTACGATTCCCTGGGGGTCGCCTCCGGGTTTCGAGGTCAACGTGATATTGCGGTGGGAATATCCGTTCTTGACGATATCGGGCGGCGTAGTCAGCACGAGGCCGCGCCGCTTCCCATGAATTTGAACGTCAGCCTTCTCACTGCCGTAAGTCAGGCGGAGCAGGGTCGATACCCGGAGTGGAAGAGAAGTCCAGATGGCCGCCGCGCAGGCAGCCATGCCGAGTGCGATCGCAATATCTTTCTCGTAGCGAGACCCGGTCTCATAAGACAGCATGGCCAGCTTCGCCGCTTTGAAAAGCCTGTTGGGAAGTCCGAAGAAGGCGGCCTGCTTGTGGGTGTCGAGCATGAAGTCCTCGCTCCAGTCGCGGCGGGCTGTGGACATGGTCTTCACGTTTTCGAACTCGATGAAATCTTTGATCGCCTCAGTCAATGCTTCAACATCGTGGCCACATCCCCGGACGAAAAGCTTCCAGTTGTTGAGGTATTCAAAGAGGGTCGTGGTTTTCAGCTTGCGCCAAGGAAATTCGCCCATGAGTTCCCGTTCAATCACCTCGTCAAGAGCGTCGGGGTCCAGCATGTCGGAGACGGAGAGATCGTGCTCAGGGTCGAGAAGGCCAGTGGTGACCATGGCAGTGTACATGTAGGTCACACCACTGAGTACCTGGGCAGCGCGCTCTGGCGAGCGGGCGCTTTTGCGCTTTCGGCGATGGCCTTTCCGCAGGCCCTGGGTGAATTTCTCCCGCCAAGTTACAATCTCGCCGGCCAACTGCGGTGGTGGATCCAGACGGGCACAGTGTGTCGTCGATTTCTGAACCGGGATGGCGAAGTCCGGGGAGACCATTGTGGTAATGGCTTCCCGATTTTTCTGGATTAGCGCGCGGGCGGCCTTCAAGGCCTCGTATTGCCCAGTGGTGTCCGCCGCATCGAAAGTCTCCTGAAGCCAGATGCGAGACACCTCTGCCGGGGTGAGGGATGCCTTCCGCGCAGCATTTGCGAGTACCGTGACGGGGATCAGTCGCTTTTCGTGGGCGCCGGCAGCCTCGAGGTCCGAGAGGAGTCGCGACCAGTCATCTTCGGGTGCCGCGGTGGCAACGCGTTTTGGAAGATCGAGGAAACCGGTAAGGGCAGATCGGGTTTGCGACCGCCAGTCAGAGAACTGCGACGTGGTTTTGAATCCGGGCGGCAGGCTCCGCACGGGGCCGCGCCCCCACGCCTTATCGAACGCAGCCAGATCCACCGAGATCTGGTTCACAGGCCTGTCGTACTGCGGCAGTTTTTTCATCTTCCGCAGCGAGCCAAGAACCTTCTTCCGGAAGGCGGGCGTGAAGGAGCTCTCGGCCTCGACCCAGCGGATCACGTCAGTGATGGTTTCCATGGCTTTGATGGTTCCTGACAACTGCATGTTCGTAAAGTAGAATTATTTACTTTTTAAGAAATGAGGTATGCACATGGCTATATTTCGAAAAACAACCTACTACTGTGTATACCTCACTTTTTGCTCCATCCTCACTTTTGGTCGAGGACTTCGCTTTTTGCCTCACTTTTGGTTTTCGCAAGGGTGAGGCGAGCAGTATCGAATTGCTCTTTCCGAAATTCGGATGGCGCGCAGGCGGCCCGTCCGACCGTAGTTTCGGATTGTTTGGGAGGTTAGTCCGAGAAGGTCCGCGAGTTCGTCTGCACGGCGAAGAGGAGTATCTACGTCAATCTGGTGGGCGAGCGCTGCGGGCCAGCCCTCAACCTTCACCAGCACATCCTCCCACGCGTACCGGGGCGACGCGTACAATTCGGATGCCTGAATGCCCGCCTTCTTGATGGCCGCACGTGCTGTAGCCCGATCAACGCCCCACCTTCGCGCCGCATGAGCGATCGTTGCACACTTCTGCATCTTTCTCTCTCTCCGGATGCTAACCATCATCATGATACAGTATCATGATAGGCTATCATATCAAGTATCATGGTGCGGTATAGCGCGAAAGCAGCTAGTAAGAGAGGGATGCCTAGGCTATGACCTAGTATCATGACACACGGCGATATGCGCAGCCCCGACGAAATTCTCGCGAGTCTCGACCCTCAGTCCGTCAAGGACTGGCAAGCGGTGGGCTCGGTGATCTATGGGCTTGAGCGAAAGGGGCGCATAGCGCCGGATGGGCGCCCATGGATAGCGCTAGTCAAAGATCGGCTGGAGAATCTGCAGCATCCGGTTTCGATGGGCCATCTGCATAAAATCCGGCGCTCGTACGAATTTCTCAGCAATGGCCTACGCTCGCTAAAGGTCCCGGCTGAACAAGCTCGGCAAGCGCGCATCTCATCGGTCGAAATCGCAGACCGGCTTTACAACCTAGATCATGAGGAGGGGCTTGGCGCTCTCGCGGCATGTATTGACCCGCAGCGGCCGGCCACGGCTGCCGAAATCAGCAGAAGATACCAGACTTATGTGGAGAAACATCCAGAAAAGCTAACAGTGCTTCAAGCTAGCTGGAAGCAGCGGAAGAAGCCGGAGGCCTCATGGCCTGCAGGATTCCCCGAAATCCTTCGGGGCTTGCAGGATTATGTTGCGTCGTTGCATTCGATGATCGAAGCGCGCGACGCGCAGATCAACGATCTGAAAGAGGACTTGGAAGAAACCCAGCATGCCTTGCGGGAAGCGGAAACTCATTTGGAGTACGCCAAGATGATGATCCCTACGCCGGAAGAGCGGTGGCGCTAAGAGCGCACAGCGAACGGTAGAAAGGGAGCTGACCGGCGAACACAGATTGCAGGCAGTCCGGAACGTAAAAACCGGCCCCGAAGGGCCGGTAGTTCCCAGGAATGCTCTCTGGGAGAGCGCCGGTGCCGAGGGAGGTTAACGCCGACGCTATTCGATCAGAAGTGGTAGGACATGCGCACAGAGGTGGTTGAGAACTCGCCATCCACATCGTCCAAGTCGGCGACATCCTCGAAGCGATGACGCACATACTCGGCACCGAGCGATACGTTCTGGGTCAACATATAGTCCATGCCGACGCCGTAAGCGTAGCCGGTCTCGTCCTCGCTTTCACCGGAGGCGTCCCCGGTGCCGCTGAACTCCGCATAAGCCATCCCGGCAGTGCCATAGACCAACGCCTCTGCGAATTGGTAGCCGACTTTACCCATGAGGCGCGCAGCGTAGTCCAGCTCGACCCCGGCCTCTTCACCATCGACACCGGCCTCGATCTCGGCTTCGCTGCCAAGGACGGCCAACTCAAGGCCAAAAACGACACGCTGGCGCTGCCAATTGTAGCCGAGATGGGCGCCATAGGCGACGTCGGCTTCGGTAAGGCTCAGCGTCGGCAGATCATCTATGTCGACATCGCCAAGCAAGTCCGCAGCGAGATCTTCGATATCCGCATCAAGCCCCAGCTCGCCGTAGCCAAGCGATGCACCGGCATAGGCGCCCGCCCAGTTCGCCGCAGGTGCCACGACCGGTGCGGATGCGGCCATGACCATCGGCTGCTCGACTACGGGCGCAAGGCTGCCTGCGAATGCCGGCGAAGCGAGAACGGCGAATAGGCCACCAAACATCAGTTTGTTCATTATGATCTCCACTGAAATAAACGGTTCATCACTGGTGGCTTATGAGGATGCACGATGAGCGGCAACGGACTTCAGTCGTTGCGCACCTGCAAACATCCTTGAGTTGCATTCTTGCAACCTTAAGCTGGGTAAGCTGGACTTGCATATCCACCGGTCTGGGCCGGACGTCCAGATGTCCTCGTCGGCGATCAGGAGGTTCTCGAAGAGGGAGTGGTCTTCTCGCTCGAGCCGTCGATCGGTCAATACAACGGCACTACCGTGATCTTCGGGTACAACATCCTCGTCACGGCGACGGGAGCGGAAATCCTGCAGCAGACTCCAAAAGACTTGTTCGAGATCGAGGCGTGATGATCGGAGCCCGTGATTGGTGCGCTTGACGATGCGTATGACCGGCGAAGCGGGGGCATGGCTGTTTCTGCTGGCATTGGCGGGGCTTTTCGAGATCGTCTGGGCTTTCGCCATGAAACGTTCCCCCGGGCTGACGCGGCCATATTGTGCAGTCATCATCTCCCCCCTAGCATGGTGGCGAGCTTCGCGTCCCTGTGGCTGGCGATGCGTAGCCTGCCACTGGGAACCGCGTATGCGGTCTAGACAGGGGTCGGCGCGGTCGGTGCCTTTTCTGGTTGGAGTATTGCCATTGAGAGAACCGATAAACGCCATGCGACTGGCGGCGGTTTCTCTGATCTTGGTCGGCATGGTGATGCTAAAGCTTGGATAGATGCGGCAGGTCAGGAATCGCATCTTAGATGGAAAAGAGGAACTGGCGTCGGCGATGGCTGACATCATTGGGAGGAGTGAAAGAGCGTGAGCGACGAGTATTTTCATCCGGTGTCGGGCTTCGATCTTCCGCGGTTCGCGGACATCCCGACATTTATGCGACTGCCGCATGTGGCGCTCGAGGATGAACGCCTGAACGACGTGCAGATCGGCATCATAGGCGCGCCATGGGACAGCGGCACGACGAACCGGCCCGGCCCGCGCCACGGTCCGCGTCAGATGCGTGACATGTCGACGATGATCCGCGCTGAGCACGGCGCCACCGGTGTACGGCCGTTCGAGCGCGCCAATTGTGCAGATCTCGGGGACGTCGCTCCGAACCCGGCCGACCTGAGCGATAGCATGAGGCGAATCACCGATTACTTCGAGAAGGTAAGAGCGGCAGGTATTCTGCCGTTGACCGCCGGAGGAGATCACCTGTGCTCGTTGCCCATCCTTCGTGCGTTGGCAGCGGATGGGCCTCTGGGGCTGATCCAGTTCGATAGCCACACCGACCTATTTCACAGCTACTTCGGTGGCACGATGTACACGCACGGTACGCCGTTCCGGCGAGCAGTCGAGGAAGGTCTGCTCGACCCGCGACGCATGGTCCAAATCGGCATCAGGGGGACGACATACGACCGGGAAGACCGGGACTTTGCCAAAAGTGAAGGCATCCGGTTGATCGAAATTGAGGAGTTTCACGCTCGTGGACCCGAGGACGTGATGGCTGAGGTTCGCGAGATCGTGGGAGATCGGCAAACTTATGTCACCTACGACATCGACTTCGTTGATCCCGCCTTCGCGCCGGGAACTGGCACGCCCGAAATTGGTGGACCCAACTCTTTCCAAGCGCTTCTGGTCGCGCGTCTGCTGCAGGGGGTCAATATTGCCGGTGCCGACGTGGTGGAGGTCTCGCCACCATTCGATCCGAGCGGCGGAACGGCCTATCTCGGCGTCTCGATCATGTTTGAGATGCTCTGCGTGATGGCTGAAGGTTTCGCGGTCGGCGAAAACGGCAGGAGCTGAACTCGCCGGCCGGCCGGGCGGACGCTGGGCACTTATGCTGCAGCCGCGAGAGACCTGTCCTTCATGTAACCGCCCGATTGAGCTTGCAATTACTCACAAGTCTCTGGCGGCGGCTTTTGCGATGCGGGTTCCTTCGACGAGCTCTGCGAAGGGCCTTGATGATGTGAACGCCCACCCGACGGCATCGATGTGCCAAGGTGGGTTTGCAACATTCCGCACTGGAGGGACCTTGAAGGTGCTCTTCGGGCTTCCCCTTCGGCAGACGGTCGGGCTGGTAGAAAGCCTGATCCAGATGGCGGGGCTCGATTGGCCGGTTCCGGACTATTCGACGCTGTGCCGCCGGCAGGCGCGGATCGCAGTGCATGCCGAAGGAGCGCTGCTGCGCGACCACGCCCATGGGGACCATGGCGAGCACCGCATCGATCCGGTTTTCCGCCTGGGCCGTCGCCATCCTTCCGGGGGCGATGCCGCGCAGCTCGTATTGCCAGCCCTCGCCTCCGCGGCAAGCCGCCAGAGATCGACGGCAAGACCGAGCCACGCTCCGTCCTCGATTGGGGTTGCATGGAAGGCCGCTCGAACAGGCTGACGATGAGCGGCTCAGACTTAATCGCCGTGGCCTGCGCGTCTCTACGAAAGATTGAACTGCGCAATACGAAGGGCTAGAAGGCACCGCTGACGAGCATGCTCGCCGTTTGGCCCTTTGTCAGACATAGGGTGCCGGTCCGAAGGTCAGTGCCCCGTTCCCAAGCAGCAAAGGCAGAACCAGGCCCCATGAAAAACAGTGCTTTCCTCGTCGGGCTAGGCTTGGGAAGCCCCTCGCAGATCGATTGGCCGGAGGTCTTTGACCGGCTCCACGAGGGGCTTGTCATCGCGGACGTGCTGCGGGAGGAAAATGGCCGGTTGAACTGGCGCTACCTCCACGTCAACGAGGCTTGGGCGAACCTGACAGGGCTGAGTTCGGTCGGCATCGTCGGCAAGAAGGTCACCGAGGTGATCCCGGATGTCGAGCAGCACTGGATCGATGACTTTGCCCGCGTCGCCCTTGATCAGCAGCCCCGCAACTTCGTCGGGCCGGTCTCGCAGCTCGGCCGGACATATGACATCCGGGCCTTTCCGGTCGCTCTCGACCGGTTCGGCCTGCTGTTTCTCGACGTAACCGAACGAGAAGAAAACGAGGCGAGGCTCAAACGACGTGCGGAAGAGCTGGAGATCCAGATCCGCGCGGAATTCGGCGCCCGTGCCCGTACATGGGACGTCTCGCCTGACATCCAGGTGGTCTCCAATTACAGCGGTCATTTCGAACAGGCCAACCCGGCGATGATGTCGACCCTTGGATACGACGTGTCCGAGCTAACACAGATCCCGTTCATCGATCTGGTCCATCCCGACGATCGAGACAGCACGATCGCCGCTTTCGAGAACACCAAAAAGGATCAGCCCGTCCTGCGTTTCGAAAATCGCTACCGGCATGCCGACGGCAGCTATCGCTGGCTCTCATGGGTGGCGGTGCCACACGGCGGCAAGGTCTATTCCACGGCGCGCGATGTGACCGAGGAAAAGCAGCAGGCCATCGAGCTCGAGATGCGCCGCGCGGAGCGCAGCAACCTGTGGTCAGCGTCGCGCGATCTGCATGCCATCGTTGCGCTAGACGGCCGCTTCATGGAGCTGAGCGACGCCTGGAGCCACCAACTCGGTTTCGTCCCCGAGGACCTTCAGGGCACAAGGTTCGACACGCTGGTCTGCGAAGACGACAGGACAATTGCCGAGGATCTGTTCCAGCAACTGGCCGCCACCGGCTCGACCGATCACGTCGAGATGCGTATGCGCGATCAGAGCGGAGCGCTTCGCTGGTTCGGATGGAGCGCCGTGGTCAGAGGCGACGTCATCTTCGCGACGGGACGAAACCTCGACGAGCGGCGGCGGCAGGAGGAACAGCTGCGTCTGGCCGAGGAGGCGCTGAACCAGTCTCGCAAGCTCGAAACGCTCGGGCAACTGACCGGAGGCGTCGCGCATGACTTCAACAATCTTTTGGCAGCGATTCAGACCAGCCTGAGCATGCTGCGTCAGCATGTCGACGCAGAAAACGCGAAGGCGGTCGCGCTGCTTCGCAATGCCCAATCGGGCGCGGATCGAGGCGCGAAGCTGGTGCAGCACATGCTTGCCTTCGCCCGACGTCAGGATCTCGCCCCCACTTCCATCGACACCTGTGGTCTGGTCGGGGGAATGGATCAATTGCTGCGCAGCTCGCTCGGGCCTGGGATCGAAATCAAGCGCCACTTCGAAGAGAACGTGCCTGCTGCGCTGGTGGATGCCAATCAACTCGAAATGGCCGTTCTCAACCTTGCCGTGAACGCGCGCGATGCGATGAATGGGCAGGGAACTTTGACCATCTCCTGCACGAGGGTCGAGCACCCCGGCAACACGGAACTCAAGACGGGCCAATATGTCCGACTGGTCATAGCGGATGACGGCCCGGGCATGGATGCGACGACGCTCGCTCGGGCCACAGAACCTTTCTTCACAACGAAGGGTGTTGGAAAGGGAACGGGGCTCGGCTTGAGCATGGTTCATGGCCTCGCCCGCCAGTCCGGAGGTGCGTTCCGTCTGGAAAACGCGCCCGGCTCCGGTGCGACCGCCGAGATCCTGCTGCCGGTGGCAACGCCGGACCGGCAGGACGAGCCGGTCGACCTACCCACGCGGAAAACTTCGACCGACACGCCGGGACGCCCTCTCAAGATCCTCGCGGTGGACGACGACTTTCTCGTGATGATGGGGACGGTCGGGATGCTGGAGGACCTGGGGCACACGGTCCTTGAAGCCGGGCGCGGCGAAGAGGCGCTTGAGATCTTCGACGCGCACCCCGACATCGACCTCGTGCTCACCGATCAGGCCATGCCGGGCATGACCGGAGCGCAGCTCGCGAAGGCCTTGCGCGGCCGACGGCCGGACCTGCCGATCATTCTCTGCACGGGCTATGGCGAGCTGCCCACAGGGAGCGAACACTTCATTACCGGACGCCTTGGCAAGCCATTTTCCGAGCACCAGCTCGTGGATGCCATCACGAAGGCAGCTTTGGCCATCGACTGAGCCCTTCCACGCGAAGCTCGGTCGGTTTCGGTGCTCCCTTGCTGCGCGCCCGTGACATCCGGTGAGCGTGTCCGCAACATCGCCGCGCCGCCAGAAAAAGACATGCGGTCTTACTGCGTTCCTGAACGCGCGGTTATACAACTTTCACGAAGCCGTGGGCGCCTCAGGCGCCGCGCATCATCGCCGCGACGCCCCTGCGCGTCTAACGCTTATCGCGGCCATATTCGGTTGTTTTTGACCGAACAATCCGTGCCACCAAATTTCAATAGCTTGACCGGGACAGAACCCCCTGCCAAAACCGAATATGTTTTGGGGGGTTATGTCCGTGATTCTAGGATATGCGCGGGTTTCGACGAAGAACCAGAACCTCCACGGCCAGCGGGATGCGCTCAAAGCCGCTGGGGCGGAACGCATATTCGCAGACACGATCACGGGAACATCCCGATCCCATCCCGAGCTGAATCGGATGCTTGGGGAGTTACGGCACGGGGACGTGGTGGTCGTCACGAAATACGACCGCTTAGCCCGGATAATTCATGAAGCTGTCGTCTTCTGCTCAGGGGGCCGGTTTCCTGGTCTCGGGCTTGTCGCGCGCATCCGGCGTCGGCGTCCGGTTGGCAGGCCGGCCGGTGACTTGGGTCATGAGTGGTGTGGATTGAGGTTTCGGGGTTGTCGGGGCACTTGCGTCAGGCTGCTTTCGGTGGGGCGAGAGCGTCGAAGAGAAGGTGGAGAAGCCCCTGTCGCGGGCACGATGCCGGCAGTGTGACGATGATCCGGGTTTTCTTCTCAATGATGGTGGCGGCCAGCTTGACGAGATGCAGCCGCAGCGTGTCGAACTGGGCGCGGCGCCACGGTGAACGCTTCGGGCAAGCCGCGCGGAGCTTCCACCAGATCCAGTAGGCGCAGCCGTGCAGCATCAGGCGCATCTGGTTGGCGTTGGCTTTCGAGCACGACGTCCGGTCTGCTGCGAGATGGGCCTTCCACGCTTTGATGTGGTTCTCGGCCTGGCCGCGCGCGGAATAAAGCTTCTCGTAAAGATGCTTGCCGCGGCCGCCCTCGAGATTGGTGACGATATAGCGGGTGTCGCGACCCCTGGGGCCAACCTCGACGCGGGCGATGACGCGACGGGATTTCGACCACGACCGGGCTGCGTAGGAGAAGGTCTTGAACCGACGCAGCTTCTGGCCCGGCGTGCGGGCGTAGCGCGCCGCCGTCGACGCCTCCAGGGCCGAGATGTTCTGCGCCAGACGGCCATTCTTCGACAGGCCGAAGACATAGCGCAGGCCAAGAGTGTCGCACAGGTCCAGAACCTGCGGTGTGCAGTAGTGGCTGTCGGCCCGCAGCAGGATTTCTGTCTCGGGCCAATGCCTGGCGATCTCCCGGATCAGCCGACGGATATGGGCCGCGCTCTCGGCCCCTTTGGGGCGGCGGGCCGGGCGCAGCAGTGCCCCGACGAGCCGGCCTTCGCCGTCGAAGACGACGATCGGCTGGAAGCCGAACTCGTCGTAGAACGCATTGAACAGGCGCAGCTGCTGGTGGCCATGCGCCGCGTCAAAGGTATCGTCGATATCGAGGACGATCCGGCTTGGGGGGCGCGCAAAGGACTGGCAGTAGAACCGGACCATCTCGCGGCCCATGCGAATGAGGGTGCGAGCGTCGGGCAGGTTTTCCATGCGCGAGATCGTCGGCTGCGAACACAAGGCCGGCCCTGTTTCAGGGCCACGCTCCAGCGCAATCCTGAAGCTGGGATCGTGCCGCAGGGCTGTCGCGTCATTGCCGTCTTCATACCCCGCCCCGATCATCATGATCCGGAAACGGATGATGTCGCACAGGCTATGCTGAACTTTTGCCGGATCGCGCGGATCGTGCAGGCAATCGGCGAGCCGCTGCGCCAGGCCCGCCTTGCGCTCGATCTCGCGCAGCAGGATCAGCCCCGCGTCGGAGCTCATGTCGGCGCCGTCAAATCCAAGCAGGATCTGCTTGCCATTGAGGGGTGACAGGCGGGGCGTGGAACACGTAGATTGGGCCATGGCGGAGGTCGTCCTCCTGAAAGCTGCATGTTTGGCGTAGATAACCAAAACATACGGCGCTTCAAATGGTTACGCTACCTCCGCCGCCTTCTCGTGAATTATCCGGGTTAGCACGGAGCCTCAAAGACCTTCTTGAGATCGTCGACCAGTTCCAAGCGCGGGGCGCAGGCTTCCGGTCCCTTGGCGAGGACATCGACACGACCAGCCCTGCGGGCCGGCTGGTGTTCCATGTGTTCGCGTCGATTGCACAGTTCGAGCGCGAGCGGATTGTCGAGCGCACGAAGGAAGGGGTGGAGGCGGCCCGGAAGCGCGGGCGGGTCGGAGGCAGGCCCCCTGCCCTCTCTCCGGCGCAGAAGATTGAGGTACGCCGCATGAGGGATGAGGAGGGCCGCCCCATTCCCGAGATTGCCGCCCTGTTCGCTGTCAGCGACAAAACGATCCGACGGGTGGTCTGATCGCTGATGGCCCCAGGACCGGAAAGCGCGACCGAGGTCCTGGCCGGACTGGTAGAACGGGTCACCTACCATAATCCCGACAATGGCTTCTGCGTCTTGCGGGTCAAAGCGCGCGGGCATCGGGATCTCGTGACTACGATCGGGCACGCCGCAATGATCTCGGCGGGCGAATGGGTCACCGCCTCAGGAACTTGGCTGAATGACCGGACCCATGGCCTGCAGTTCAAGGCGCACTTCCTCAAGACCTCGGCACCCTCCAGCATAGACGGGATCGAAAAGTATCTCGGCTCGGGCATGATCAAAGGGATTGGTCCTGTCTACGCGAAGCGCCTGGTGCGGGTGTTCGGGAAAGACGTTTTCGACGTCATCGAGGCCGCGCCGGAACGGTTGCGCGAGGTCGAGGGCATCGGCCCCAAGCGCGCCAGCAAGATTACCGCCGGATGGGCCGACCAGAAGGTGATCCGCGAGATCATGGTGTTCCTTCACCAGCATGGCGTCGGCACGGCCCGGGCTGTGCGGATCTTCAAGACCTACGGGACCGATGCGGTTCAGGTCATGAGCGAGAACCCCTACCGACTGGCCAAGGACATCCGCGGCATCGGGTTTCGGACTGCCGACCTGATCGCCGAGAAGCTCGGCATTGAGAAGACCGCGATGATCCGGGTTCGAGCAGGGATTTCCTTTGCCCTGAACGAGGCCATGGGGAACGGCCATTGCGGCCTGCCACGGATGGATCTCATCGGGCTAGCGGGCAAGCTGTTGGAGGTCCCTGCCCCGCTGATCGAGGACGCCCTGATAGAAGAGCTGGCTGAGGAAACCGTGACGCTGGACCAAGTCGGCGATGCAGACTGCATTTTCCTGACCGGTCTTTACCTCGCCGAACGAAGCATTGCCGAGCAGATCAGACGGATTGGCGCCTGCCCGCTGCCGTGGCCCGAGATCGATGCCGACAAGGCGCTGCCCTGGATCGAACAGAAGACCTCCCTCACCCTTGCGGCCAGCCAGGCCGAAGCGATCCGCCTGGCGCTCCGCTCCAAGGTCATGGTGATCACAGGTGGGCCGGGTGTCGGTAAGACGACCATCGTCAACTCGATCCTGCGCATCCTCGCCGCGAAGAAGGTGCAACTCCTTCTCTGCGCGCCCACGGGCCGGGCCGCGAAGCGCATGACGGAAGCCACCGGCATGGAAGCCAAGACGATCCACCGACTTCTAGAGTTCGACCCGAAAGCCTTCGGCTTCAAGCGGGATGCCGAGACCCCGCTGGAGTGCGATTTTCTCGTGGTCGACGAAAGTTCGATGGTCGACGTCCTGTTGATGCAATCTCTTCTGAAGGCAGTTCCTGACCATGCGGCCCTTCTGATCGTGGGAGATATCGATCAGCTGCCCTCGGTCGGACCCGGCCAGGTTCTGGCCGACATCATCGGCTCGGGCGCCGTGCCTGTCATGCGCCTGACCGACGTGTTTCGCCAAGCAGCGAAGAGCAAGATCATTACCACGGCGCACGCGATCAACGTCGGCCGCATGCCGGATCTCGCGCCACCCGACGGCGTGGCCGATTTCTACTTTGTTCCGGCATCGGATCCGGAAAAGGCCGTTCCAAGGATCGTGGAGCTGGTTGCAAAGCGCATCCCGCGCCGGTTCGGCTTCGATCCGATCAAGGACATCCAGGTCCTCTGTCCGATGAACCGCGGCGGCGTCGGGGCCCGGTCTCTGAATATAGAACTGCAGGCTGCTCTGAATCCCGCGGGCGACAGGAAAGTGGAGCGGTTCGGCTGGACCTTCGCCCCCGGCGACAAGGTCATGCAGATCGAGAACGACTACGACAAGGAGGTCTACAACGGCGATATCGGCATGATCGAAGATGTCGACCTGGATGAGGGTGAGGTCGCGGTGAACTTCGACGGGCGCACGGTCGTCTTTGTGTTCGGCGAACTCGATACGCTGGTTCCGGCCTATGCCGCCACGATCCACAAGAGCCAGGGATCGGAATACCCCGCCGTGGTGATCCCGATCATGACCCAGCATTACGCGATGCTGCAGCGCAACCTGATCTACACCGGAGTGACGCGCGGAAAGAAGCTCGTCGTGCTGGTCGGCCAGAAGAAGGCCGTCGCGATCGCAGTCAAGAACGTCTCGGGACGAAGGCGATGGTCGAAGCTGAAGGAGTGGTTGGGAGGTGACGAGGTGGCGACCGCCCTGAACTCCTGATCAACGATATCCCCGTCTACGCTTGACCGACGCCAAGTCGGCCAGAGCATCCAACGCCCTGCCCTCGTCCGGATGATGATCGATCCGCACCTGACCGGAGCTGCCAACCCGGCCCTATTCCCGGACCAGAGACACCCCACCGAACAAGTCCCGTTGGACCACCATCATGTAGAAGTGGCGCATGTTTCGAGACGTATCCTCACGCCGC
>JACLAD010001919.1_pt1 | contig 14618 bp, 9 predicted proteins | sample 8027901 | NCBI WGS metagenome assembly JACLAD01 (sample SAMN15725071, study PRJNA655200) | protist metagenome | isolation source: fluorescence activated cell sorting (FACS) single amplified genomes of... | place: Spain: Blaines Bay Microbial Observatory, Mediterranean Sea | collected 2016-07-05 | reverse complement strand
GGGCTGGCATGTCTCCGCCATCGAGGCTGATTTTGGGGCAGGCGAAGGGGAGCTTGCGTGCTGTCCGCAGTGTGCAGGATAGAATTAAGCAGGTTATCAGGGATAGGGAGACTGCGCAGCAGACGGTTTGGAAATCCAGCAAAGAGAAGGAGAGGAAGATTCAGCAGAAGCGGGCTGAGGAAGACTTGATACGAAGCAGGGAGGAGGGCATCGATTGGAAGGAAAGGACCCGAGCTGCCTCGGCGCACGCAGACAGAGTATCCCGAGTGGCGGCGAGGGGAAAGCTGGGAGGCAAAAAGACGCGCAAGCCAAAAAATGATGGAAGGAGGAAAAGAAAGGTGCAGCAAGCCGCCAATTTCGCAAGCTCCACTGCATCTACCTCGGCCAATGAGGCCTCGCGAGATGAAATCGGCGAAGTAGAACAAATCGCGAGTGCCAATCGCGTGCCCGATCGCGAGCATTCTCGCAAGGCCAAGCAGATGGAGCTAAGCTCTCGCGCAAAGAAGCTGGAAAGGGATCTGGAGGCCAAGCATTGGGTTTGTGGGATTTGCGGCCATGAGATCCATAACAGCAACCTCTTGAATTGTCCAGCCTGCAAGAGGCCCCGCGGCGCTACGATAATTCGCACGGCTAAACAACTTCACAGGAAGGCCGATGATCCTTACCAGCGGCGGCAAGAGGAGCGCAGACACCGGGGGCAGCATGCGGAGGATAAGATCGTAGCAACGGAAGACGGGAAGGTGAACTCGGTCCAGCTAGCCGGCCTTGGTCGCAAGAACCGGCGGAAGATCCGTCTGGGCGCGCGTCGTGACGTGGAGAAACTCAGTGTCCAAGAGAAGGAAGCCCTTGCGAAGGAGAAGGAGGAGAGTCTGAAGAAAACACTCGAGGCAGAGATGGCGCGCAAGGCCACCGAAGAGAAAGAGAAGCTGCGGAAACTGCGGAGGCAGCAGTGGTTGAACGACGGTGGAGGGGCGTGGAAGAAGGGCATGCCGTTCAAGGGACTAAGAGCAAATTTGCGAAGTTTCTTCCGGCGTAAGCTCGACGAAGCCGGAACAATTTCCAAGGGTTTGCACGCACTTTTTGGAGACGACTACTGCAAAGAAATCACCGGACGACCACGTCGCCCAACATGCCACTTCCTTCCCAATAGGATGGAGCTTCTAAAGTTGCAACATGAAAATGAAAATGCTGCCGCGTCATGCGAAGCGCCAGATGCTGGGCTATCGCCGCGTTCGAAAGAAATTGAGCAGCAGAGAGATGCGCGGAGAAGACGAGCCCAGGAGAAAAGTCAAAGAACACGTCGTGGCAAAATGTCCCGAAAAAAAAAAAAACAGAAATAGATTGAAAAAAGAGAAGGTACCGAAGAGACGTAGAGACAACACGTAGATTTATTTGTTTGAAGTTGAAGAGATTTACTGCAAGTCGAGAAATGTGGTCGCTTCCGCCGCTGCCTCAAACGCAGCAGCCGCTGAAGCGCTGCTACTCTCCGCTGACTGAAGCTCTTCTATGACGACCATCGGAGCTTGGTGACTCGAGACATTGTGCAGGACCACAAAGTGCGCCAAATCCTCGAGCTCGGACACACTCTCATCAATGGTGAGTCCGGACCATGTCAGCCCTTCTGCAGAAGGATTTACGCCCACAACCACTTCAAAAATCACACACGCGGCGAGAAACGTGCCCGCGGGCGTTAAGCTGCATCCATTTATTGTGAGCGGCAGAGGAGTCCGCGGATGCCAGTGCCTGCGCATGATCTGCCACCGATGTAAAGCCAAACCGGCAGGAGCGTACAGAGCGTTTACTGCTGCTGCTGCCTGTTCGCATGATAAGTTTATTTCGTCCTGCATACTCGTTAAGTTGGCAGCTCCACACGTTTCCAGGCTCGACGGGCAGCAACTAGAGCTGCTAGTGATAACCACTTTAGCATCTACGTGGGTGCTGATTAAGTCCACAAACTTTTTCGCCACTTCCGTGAGATTAGCCAGCGACCCAGGACTATCCTGAAGCACGACGTAGTCCCACTGCGCCTGCGAAATTTTCTCCTGCAACTTGAGCAAATCTCCTGTGAGAATATCTTCCAGTGACGGCCCAATAAACTCTTCGACGCGGGGCACCACTTTATCTACAGTGAAGCTTCCAATTCTCCCAGCTGCGGAGACGAGAGCTGCGAAAGTGCCTGGGAGGTCATTTGCGGAGGTAAACTGCGTCCCCACGAAGAGTACCCAAAGGTCCCGACCCTGGTGCAAAGTCTGCCCTTTGCGCAGGGGGTATGCCCTGGCAGTTTCTAAGGGACCAAGCTGCTGGCCGCACCGCGCGAGGGTCAACACAAGAAGCGCGGGAAAAAATGACCACCTCGTCTTCATGAAGTATGTGGCTTGCCTCAGAGGGTATATACCCCGGCAGTTTCGAAGGGACCACGCTGCTTGCCACCACCTCGTCTCTCTTGTGTCCGTGGGTGTGTGTGTGTGTGTGTTGCTGGGTCTCCCGCCCAGCTCCCGCCTTCACCTTATTAATAACCCGTAATTTTAAGGCTCATCACAGGAGCCATTTTCTCTCACAACACACAACACACACATCACCAAAGATATAGATTAGTTTGGAGACATGGCGAAGCAAGTACCTCTCTTCCAAGTGGACGCTTTTGCCTCCCGTCCTTTTAGCGGAAACCCGGCAGCCGTTTGTCTGCTGCGCCAGGCCACAGATTCCGGCGATGCAGAGGCCGAGAAGGGCGACGATGGATCCTTTGCAAGAGCATCGTGGGAACTCTCCAGCGAGGTGATGATGAAAATTGCCGCAGAAAATAACCTGTCCGAAACTGCATTCGTTCGGCCTCTCGCCAGCATAGCGAGCGATGTGGATGCGCGAACAGCATTCGCAAGCAGCTCAGATTTTTTCTTACGATGGTTCACACCGACCATCGAGGTGAACTTATGCGGCCACGCCACCATGGCCACAGCCGCAGCGATTTTCTTTGAGTGTGGAAATGAGTCAGAGATCTTGAGTTTCCACACGAAAAGTGGGGTGCTCAAAGCACGACGGTGTGCGGGCAGCAACTCGCAAGAAATAGAAATGGTTCTTCCCCTGAATCCTCCCCTTTCTGTATGCAAACGCTCTTCTGATTTACACGCGCCGCGGGCAAGTGTATATTTGAAAATCGTCCAGGCCGCTTTGTCAGTACCAGAGTCTCCACGGGGAAAGACATCATCTCGGATGGAAACCTGGCTGGAGTTGCAATACAGTGCAAACACCAAAAAGCTGGTGGTGATGCTTGATCCCGAGAAAGCTGACCGGGGCTTTTTAGAGAGTCTATCGCCTGATCCGTCTGAGTTTTTGGCGATTGATCAGTCTCCTCTCGGTGACGACAGAATCACAGGTGTAATTGTAACCCTTGTAGATGAAGCGGTGCAGCAGTATGACTTTTTGTCGCGGTACTTTGCTCCCTGGAATGGAATCGATGAAGACCCTGTTACTGGATCTGCCCACACAGTGCTGTCTGCGTTTTGGTCCCATAAGCTCGGAAAAAATGAAATGCGTGCACGGCAATGCTCACCACGCGGAGGTGACCTGGGTCTTCGTGTAGATTTTGCAGAAAAGAGGCTGTACATTCGTGGATCTTCATGTGTTGTGATCGCTGGGAGCCTGCGATTGTAGCGCCCAGCGGTCGTGATCCAGGTCGGGGCCTGTCGCCACGAAGCAAGGAGCCCGTAATTAAATTTATTATAGTAGTGCTAGCGCTTGTTCTGCCTGCGCATCCTCGTACATACCCTCACTCTTGTACTATCTGTCGCAAGAAATACGTGTGCTCCAGGACGTGTCGGCACCGAAGCTTCCGCAATTTTGAGTTCCAAGATTTTGTTTGTGTGCTCCTACTCTGACTGGCCTGCAGACTGCAGACGAACGCACGAACTGCGGTTTTTCGCCTCCGGTTGTCACCCGGGCGTTTGTGTTCTAGATCTGATCCTGATACTCCGTGATGACAAAAGATACGATAGATCTGCTGAGTCGAGCATTGACGGGCTGCACCCCATTTTTGAGAAAGCAAAAAAGATTTTTCGGAATGTTCCGTGTTTTGTCTCTCACACTGTAAACGTGTGGTAGTAGTGTTATGTACGATAGGAGTCGCGGATGTTGTGCCTTGGAAAGCATTGTGAGGGGGGAGAGCTGTGTGTCGTGTCGAGCAGCAGCAGGTGGAGGGTGGAGTCCCTCCCCGAGAAAGCCAGCGAAAGGGAAAAAGGCGCAGAAGAGTCGACAGCAGAGCACCGCGAACGAGTACGAGTCTATTCGCTCCCGGCGAGGGTCTCTGCTGCCGGTTTTTGGAACGGGCGAAACGTCGACAACTCACTGAAGTTTTTTTAAAGTCGCTCGGTGCTGGACGGGGGGGGGGGAGAAGACGGGAAATTTGATATCTTCGCCTCTGTCCGCACCTGCTCGTCAGCGTGCTCAGGTAGACCATGGTAGAAGTTGTGCAAACGTACAGCGTTCCTGTAGTTTTCCACAATGTGAGTGACTCGGAGTCGCTTGAGGAGGTCGTGAAGGCATTGACGCATCTGCGGGACGTGGCCAAGAGTGTATTCGACCGGATCGAGGCACAGGTCAGTACAGAACGTGAGCGCATCAAGAAGCTCGGAACAAGGGTATCGCAAGCCAGCGCGCAGGTTGCCAGCATTTCATCCAATCGTTCACGCAAGGCGACAACTTTCTTCTCGCAAGCTCGTTTTCCGGGGAAAGCCCCGTCTCGGAGCGGAATGGGTGGTTTAAGTAACTACAAACCAATCTTTGCAGGCATGCCTCACCGCAGCCACCCTGACATACCCGAGCCAGAAAGTGCCCCACGAATGTTTCCTGCGAATGACGGCTCCTCTGCCGATGCTCCGTCACAGGCTGAGATGCTTGATCTCCTTTGGAGGGCCAACCAGGTCATCGAATCCGAGCTCACCCCGGATATCCAGGGCATCGGGCCCCTGCCGGCTGACCTAGAGTCGGTGGCCAGTTATCTGCTCTACAACTCAGTCGAGACACCTTACACTGAGTACGACGAGACGCTCGACAACATGCAGAGCGTCAGGCAGCGCGATGCAATCGAGGAAGAAACACGGCGCAAAATGGCGGCTCAGGGCTCTACTCTTCTCAGTGGTGACCAGCTTCCAGCAGTTCAGGGCCTGGACAAGACTTACAAACCAACAATGAAGTCCCAACCCAGCATGCAATTCCAAACCAACCTCGACTTTGGCGCCAATCTACCGGCTGTTGCTTCCGACACCGCGTGGAGCGGGGGGGCTGACGACGAGGCGCTGGGGAGTATAGCGCCGTCGGCCCTGACGTTGGCTCTTCCGGACGTGCCGATGATCGCGGACGCGCCGCCGGCAAGTGCGGGTGCTCCCGCCTCGGCACCGGCGGGCGGTCCCCCTCCCTCAACAGTGCCATCGGGGCCGCCAGCAGCGGCCGCTCCCCCGCCTCCCCCGCCTCCTCCAACAACACCTCCAGCCAATCCCACTCCGCAGGCTCCCCGTGGTGCACGTGGTCCCCGTGGTCCGCCTTCTTCTGCCCCGCGTGGCCCGCCGCCTTTGCCCCAGACTCCGTCAACCAAGGCAAGATTACCTCCGGCAGCCGCCAACCCGGGGCGAGGTGGCCTACTTGCAAGCATTCGTTCCGGGAAGTCCCTCAAGCCCTCCTCAGCTAGAAAGTTGAAGCCAAAAAAGGCTCCCGCCAAAAGCAAGGGGGGCGGCATGTCTCTCATGGAGCAAATGCAGGCTCGTCTTTCGCGGCGTGCAAATGTGATGAGTGGTCGCGAGGATGACGAGGCCCAATCTAAGCAACCCAAAAAGCACCGTCGCACAATTACCGCTAAGGCCGTCGTGAAGTTTGCCGGCTCAGCCTCTCGAGCAAAGAAAGCCGTCGCGGAATCAAAGAGCAGCAAATCCAGCTCGCGTCGAAGCTCCACAGTTGCTGATGACATTATCACTGGACGTCCCTCGATGGACGAAAATGACACACAGGTCGGAGGATTTTCGACGAAAGGAATGGCGGGCCTGCAGTCGCTCCTGAAGGCGAAGAGTTCTAAGAAATCAGTGCAAAGCAACGCATCTTCCGAAGCTTCAGAAGACGACTGGGACAGCGATTGAAACCTCGCTCCAGCTGCAAATGTGTTGTGTTCAAAGGCAGTCGACAGGGCGGGCTGTGGTGCTTTATCTCCTGTCGTTTGCATGCAATTTCTGAAGTTAAAGTTAAAAGTTTTAAAAGTTTTAAATAGTTTACCGTAAGCGTAAGTTTTTTAACTTAAAAGGTTAAAAGTTTAACTTTAACTTTAACGTTTACAGTAACGTTCAACGTTTAACGTTAAACTTTAAAGGTTAACGTTAAAGTTAAAGGCCGATGACGATGATGATAATGGTAAATGATAATTGATACATGATACATGATACATGATACTACATATTGTGTACGATCGGGGCATGATTCTCGAACGATCCCAACACTAACTGTAACTGTAACTGTAACAGTACAGTAAATTCGAGTGTCTCGTACTCATACGAGTACTAGTACTCGTACTCGTACCAGTTTGACGAAGAAACAAAATTTGCCGTGACATTTAAATTGGTTGAAGTTGAAGATGGAACATGGAACATGAAATTAGAGGCACCAAGCTCCAGCTTTCAGCCTTCAGCCTTCAGTTTCAGCTTTTGATGAGGGATATATTTAACCACACCAGCTGACATCGTATCGCAGGTTCAAGAGGTCGGCGACCTCTTCTATCTGCTTTAGGGCGTAGTCGAGATTTTCTGTGTTGTGGCGTCGAAGTATTTGCGGCACACGGGCAACATATTAGAAGAGAAAGGGTTAAGCGACGACACGAGGACGGACGACGAGGAATGAGATGTGCGAGACAGAAAAAGAAGACATGAAAAAACGACAGGGACCTTACCTTTCGTGTGTCCCGCGGAAATGCAGAAACGCGCCCGCGATTCGATCAGCGGTGTCGCAGGGAAACCCACAGTGACGACCGCGAGGCCCCTTTCAAGGCACTCTCGGGAAAACGCTGCAATTTTGGTCGGGTTGTACAGCAGAACTGGCATGACTGGCGAATCGGCGTCACCAAGTACCTGCAGACCCATTTTGACAAGACCAGACCTGAAGTAGTTCGAGTTATTGCGCAGTGCAGCAAGTTTCTTCTTGCCCGTGTCGGAGCCGTCACGGCCCATGATGATCTGCAGGGCACGCAGAATCTGCTGACAGATGACGGGCGACATCGCGTTAGAGTAGATGGAACCAGAGCTGGTCGTGCGGATGTAGTTAATGAGCCGCTTCGATCCCGCGATGTAACCCCCCATACCACCAAATGACTTGGTGTAGGTGCCCATGAGGATGTCGATGTCTCCAGTGTCTACACCACATTTCTCGGTCACACCTCTCCCCGTGGCACCGAGAGCACCGATGGAGTGAGCCTCGTCGACGTAAGTGTAGGCTTTGTACTTTTTGCACACCTCTACGATCTCTTTCAAGTGGGAAATTTCACCTTCCATGCTGTACACGCCTTCAAGAATCACGAGGATCTTCTTCCATGGACGTCTTGTGCGGGGTTGCCCGGTGATAATTGCATCGCGAAGCACCTCGGATAGATGGGCGGCGTTGTCGTGCTTGAATACGCGCACTTTCGCCCCCGAAGCGCGTGCCCCGTTGACAATGGACGAGTGGTTCAGACTGTCGCTGACAATGAGCGACCCCTTACTGACGAGGGCGGGGATCGTGGTCGCGTTCGTCCCGTAACCCATATTAAATACGATGCAGTCCTCTTTGTTCAGAAACTCCGCCGTCAGAGCCTCGAGCTCGCGATGAATTGTGGTGGTACCGGCGTCCATGGGGGAGCTGCAGAGTGACGGACCAAACTTGTCGAAAGTGCCTATGACCGCGTCGCGGCAGGTGCTCTGCCAGTCGTCTGCAAACCCAAGGTAGTTGTAAGAGCCCAGGTTGATGACCCGTTTTGTCTCCCCGGTCAGGTGAAGGGTTTTATTCCCGTCGTTTGATTTGCGGAGCATCATTGTCATCCCCGAGGCAGCGGGTGGGCCCGTGATGGGTCTGGAAAAGACATCCTGAATTCGGTGATACATACGCCTGGTGTAAAAATTTTCCCATGACTCCACGAGCGGAGCCTTTTCCTTGTCGACATCTTCAGAGAAGTAGCGCCCGCTGCTAAAGCACTGCCCGAAAACGTCTCTTATTTTGCCCACGATTGTCAATATCGCGTATCCGAAATAAGTCGTGAGAGCGATGAACATGGGAATTTCGTTGTGAAGTCGTGGGGAGTCAGTATTGCCTTGATCGGGCACCAGCGTTCCGTTAGGCCCGAAGTGTGCCTCGTCGGAAGGACTGCTCTTCGCCACAACGCTTCTACTCGGGCGGCCCCTGCTGCTGGGGCGGCCCCTGCTGCTGGGGCGCCCCCTGCTCTTGGACCGGCCCCTCGCGCTGCTACCTCGGCCCCTGCTGCTGGATCTTCCTTTCCTGCTTCTGGTGCTCGCACGAGGTGTTTTGCTGCGCGTCTTGCGGGGCGTCTTCTGCGGCTCTGTTGAACCACTTTCCGCCTTACGTTGCGAATAGACATTGAACGAGATGGAAATTTTCCCCCCGGCCCCGGTACTCTGCTGGGCAATCTTGATTTGCCGCGCGAAAACGTCCACGTCACAAGTCACCGGCTCCTGGTTGATGGCGACGATCTCGTCCCCGACACCAACCTTCGTATTCTTGCGCCCGAGCTGCCCATCCGGCACGACGGCCACGATGAACAGTTTCCCGTTCTTGACCTCGACGGACATGCCAATCTGGCGATGGGACCCGAAAGTCAGCGTCGTCCGGCGAAACGCGCCCGGCATCTCGTCGGGCCCCGGTTCTCCTCCCCTCGTGGTCTCCCCCGCGATTCTCTTCCCACGATCGTGACGGAGAGACGCGGAGAGAGACGAGAGAGAGAGAGCGGGAGTGTGTGTATCCTCGCCTACCACATCCCACTCTAGGCTAGTGACGCACACAGTTTAAGGAAAAGTTGAGACCGGGCAAATCAATACGAAGAGTGACGCAGAGAGACACCCCCCCCCGAGGGGATGGCCTCTCCTCCGGGTGGCGCTCCGGTCTCGGACCCATGGAACAGCTCGCCTCCCTCCGTCGCCAGAGTGCCACGCTCTGCAACGGCCAGAGATTAAGATGGCGAAATGCAGCCTCGGGATCAGACCTGGGTGCATGGATTCCACCGGGCCACCCCGTTGTGGGTGGATCCTGGCGTTGCGTTCTTGTTGGCCTCAAAATTTTATCACGACCACGGACCGCTGATCTACAGACAGTCGGGACAGGCTTTGTTTGAGACTTTCTCGGCTTTAATTCTAATTTTTAGTTTTCAGTTGTCAGTCAGCGCGTACAATTAAAAATGTTTATCCGGCTATCCCGCTACGGTGGCGCGAGTCGCTCCATTCAAGTCGAAGTGTCAATGAGGCGCCCTGCGGTGACGACCTCGGGGTCGTCGGAAGCGATGATAACAGAGCTAGACCATTGAAATAGTCCCTGGATGGTTGGTGAACCGTTCTTCAGACCGGACGTCGACACATCCGGGTCAAGGAGATGGACTTTTGCGGCGCGCACGCGCTCGCGGAGGATCTTCCGTGACATATTGCGCAGGTCGATGGCCGCAAGGGCCTCCAGAAGGTCGTCCCGGGCGACGAACTTTCTGCAACCGTCCCACTCGGCAAGAGCGTCTGTTGCTTCTCCCAACAGACAGGCGATAATGCAAACGACAGGAGTTCCCTTTCGCGGCTCATCCTCAAGATTTCCTAGCGCTGCCAAGTCCTCACTTGTGAGGTTCTGAAGGTGCCCCCTCGCGCTCTTCATGACATCATTTTCCGGCTGTAACCCCGACACCGCCGACAGATTTACGAAATTTCCATCCTCATCGTAGCCCCATTGCTCCTTCGTGCCACTTTTGGAGTTGACTCCAGTCCCCGTTTTGTGCTCTTCTGTGCCTAGGAGACCATCTTTGTCGACGTAAAGGTGCCTGTGCTCTTCCCACCATGCTTGAGCCTTCTCTTCCGTAAACACTGTGCGGTCGAACCAGACGGCGGCAACCGACTCCTTCAAAGTGTCGTGAAGTCTTCCCACCTGAAGTGTCACCCCCGCCGTGTGACCTTCTTTCTTTCTGTGGAAGTTTCCTGTGAAATCTTCCGAATCTCTAACTCGCCACACACCCTTTCTTTCTGTCGTCCCAACGTCGAACGCAAAGCTGCTTCGACGCTGGGGGGCGCAGCTTTCCTTTGGGACGACGTCGAGTTGCCCTAGTTTCTTCGCGCGTGCAACTGTGACAACGACCCATGAGAGCAGCGCGTGCGCGACGGGACTGGATGCAGCCAGAGTTTCAAAGTCCTCCAGAAGGCTGGCTGCTCGACTCGAAGCCTGCTCTACCTCAGTGCGCCTGAGCTTCATCACATCAAAGCTCTGCAGATCTTCTACAAAGTTTGGGGCGTCGAAGAGTTTGCAGGCCGTGACCCAGTCATCTGCCGGAGATTCGCCCTGAGGAAGGCCAAACAGGATGAGGACGCAAGACATCGCCTGCAAAACTTCCGAACTTGGTAGGACCTCGCCAGAGAGGTGCGAATCTGCGATAGTCTCCTTGACTCTGTCCAAGTTAGCATGAGCCTGCGCGACCACCTCTATGTTCTTCTCGAACACGTCCGGTGACATGTCGTGACATTCGTCAGGAATAAGGAGAGAGATCGCAAAGTTGAAATGGTCGAGGCGCTTTTTCGCATCAAGTAAATTGTTGTGCAGTTCCACGAACTCCTCAAAGTCTACCTTTCCATCACCCGACGTATCCCCTTTGCGGAACTTCATGTCGAGGAACGACTCAAAGCCACTACCGTCTTTGTCGGGTCCCGCGCCACCCATCCCACTGCCAAATCCCAGATTATGCATCAGGGCACGCAACTCATCCTTGTCCAAAAATCCATCTTTGTCGACATCCAGCTTCCGGAAAAGATCGCGCACCTCCTCCTGCCGCGTCAGAGCCTTCGAGAGCGCGAGTTCCATCTCGGCCTGCTCCAGCACGGACAGAGGGCGCTTTGCATCCTTTGAACCCCCGCCTCGTCCCCGCTTTTTGCCTACCCGCCGCCGGCGTGGCAATTTGCTGCCTCTCTTGTGGGGCGACGACGACGACGACGACGACATAGCAGTAATTGAGCACCGACTGTGGTGCTTTTCAGGGGCCACGGTCCCGCTGTAGTCAGTCTCGTGACCCGCGGGCAGGCCGCGTCGAAGCGTCTCGTCTCGGGTTCCGTGCCCCTACGTGCTCTAGGTAACTTGAACTCACATGTAACGCATCTTACGTTTATTTGCGCATTGGACTCTACCGATCGTACGACAACACACTCGAACTCTCTCTCGCTCGAGGAAAAGAAGAAACAGCAAAACACATCGCGGGCGAGCTCCAGGCAACGAGAGTTTTCACGAACTTTTAAACTCCAATACCAAGTACGGAAGCAGCGATTGCGCTCTCGTGTACAAACGTGTGCGAGAACTCTGGCGAACTGAGAACAAGGAGAAAGAGCGAAAGAGAGCGCCAGGAAAGAGAGCTCGGGAAAGACCTTCCTGGACACAAGGAAAAAGAGCTAGAGCCGGAGAAAAGAGAGGGAAAAAGGAGGCGGAGAGGCAGTGAAAGTTCCGCTTCACGCTTGGGTTTTCTACATGCACGTGCGCGGCGAAGCAGCGCCTGGTATGGCCGAGTCGTAGTCTCGCAGGCGGTTCCCGCGAGGTGGATAGAGCGAGGAGGCGGTAGCGGGGCCACAAAACAAAAAAAGCTCGCCAGCGGGCACTATTTAATTGTTTTCCAGGTTGGCAGGCAGACGACGGTAGTCTGGCTCGCCAGGTTCAAAGGATTTGGAGACCAGCAGCTGAACTGACGACTCGTGATTCAGCAAATGATAGAATGAGACGCAACCCTGAGCAAAGAGGCTCGTTTCTGGGGCCACTCCAATGTATAGTATGTTTAGCTTTTTTAATGGTCGAAGTTTCAGCGCTGAGGGGCTTAAGCGCACCGGTGCCACTAGGAGCTGACATTATCCGCGAAGATGTGAACATCTGTGGTCCAATTCCTGAACAGCAGAAGGGAAGTGACGGGACAAACTGCTTAGGAAAGTACAGATTTGCCGTCCTTCGGGTCGAGTTCGATCGCCCGATTCAGGTAGTAAGTCATTCGCAAGAGTTTGGGTCTCAAGGGAGACGAGGAAATAACCCTGCAGTGGCTGATTGGTTTGGCCTGGTGCAACTGCGATGCCATAGACCTGGAAGAGTAAGAATTTTCCCTTCAGATCCTGCATCCATGCTGTCATCCACTCCGAGCTACGATTCGTGGAATTTCCCATCATTTCTTGTTCCTGCAGGACTGGGGCTTCCGCGAAATTTGTCACTGCCCAATGCAATGACACCCACAGGAACAGAGAACAACACCCGTGCCCGCGATGTTGAGCATTCCCCTGCGATGTTGCTCGCGTCTCTGATGAGCGCGGTCAGCGCGAAACATAGGACCAAGCGAGTGTTTGCTGCTGCTCTCTTATTGTCGAGTGAAGAGCTGGTTCCACCAGAAGCAATGAGGGCATCTGGGCGCATTGTTGGTGGAACATGGGCGGAGAATGCATTCGTCAGCGCCTCGTGGCTGCAGAACTGTTCAGCCGAATTTCTTCCACCTTCAGTGCAGACCTGGGATCCCCAGCGAAGCTTTGTGGGATTTCCAAGTAACAGCTCTGGCGGTAAAAGAGATCTACTTGGGCGGCTTTCGGTGCCATGCAAAATGATAAATGAAACCGATTATCGTGGGTTAGAAGATGAGGAAGTGTATCACCCGATTGAAGTTCAGAATGCGGCCGCAAGCGCGGCGGGCAAACTCTTTGCCAAACGCTTGGCTACGGTGAAAATGCTTGCGAAGCTATTTCGAGGAGAACGGGCTCAACCTGTCACGTGCAAAAGCTCTATCTCGTCATCCCAGGAAAGTGGTATGCAGCAGGAAATGGCCCAGGTATTTCCTAAAAAGCTTGAGGTCCAAGAGGCTGGTACAGATTCCGGGTTTAAAGCCGCACGCGCCTTGAAAAATCGGACAGCAAGTACGAATTTTCTTGAGGAAGAGCAAGAAGCAGAAATGCTGATATCGCAGCTGAATCTCGAAGCAACGGGAACAACTGGTGTCGCGTCTCATGTCATGAAAGCATTGAAACTGACGCAAGCTCTGAAAAAGTTTTCCATGAGCGTGAACCAGGCCGTTCGGAGTAATCTTGCAACGGATGTGCAGCAAAGCGACTTGGCCGCCAGCTGGGTTGTAATAATGGACAAACTTGGCACAGAACTGCCCATGGTCCTTGTTCCGCACCTAGCAGACAACATTGGCCCCGCAATTATGTCACAAGTTCCGAAAGCGACGGAAGATCATATTGTGTATGGAATATCGGACGCCATTAGCAACTCGCTCTCCCTTGACGTCATTAACAATCTTGCAGATTCCACTTATGAGGCGGTTGCCAAGGGTGTCCCCAAGCTCGTGAACGATATCATTCCCCTTCATTTTGCCCTCGACATTCAGCGACGTGCTGCAAGCATCTTGGCGAAGTCTCTCAGCCATGCAACTGTTCCAGCGCTGGTGCACTCCTTAACGCATTCGCCGCTTCAGGACTACTACTGCTACTTTTGCTTTCACCAGAAACTTTACTGCCAGTATTGCAACTACTCCCCGCAGCAACTTTACTACTCGCTGTACTACACAGGTTATTACTCGAACTATTACAGTGACTATTTCACGACCTGGATGTACGAGTCAATTAGGAGAGAAGGAAAGGGTGGATCTGCTCGAAGCAGTAACGTGAGAGATGAGAATCTTCCATGGACGAGCGCAGGGCCATTCCCAGTTGTCGGTGAAGCATTAAAGACGAAATTCGTCACTCCGTTTCTGAAGTAGAAGTAGAAGTAGAAGTAGAAGTAGAAGAGTAGAAGTGTGAAGTTATTTTTTAGAAAAAACATTTGTTTGATGCGTACGAGCGTAAAAGGTATCATTACCGCATATCAATTCACTGTCATCATGCACCAGGTCATTAAAGATCGCGCAGCGACACAGTGTCATCTGCCACTAGCTCCACGCGCATACAGCTTGCTCTTTTGCCCCCCGCTACCCCGCGCAGCAAGTTTTTGAATGATGCCACTTCCCCTTTGCAAATGCCCGTGTCGCTTTCGAATACGTTCTAGCAGACCACGCGCGTCCGTCCCTGTCTTCAATTCCCCAGTCGCAGGCAAATCTTTGCGCATAGGAGGTGGCGGCGGTCTTTGCACCGAAGATGCCTGGCGCTGACTATCATCTCCTGCATCCTTTTCTACGTTGGTCTGATTCAAGACAGTGCCAAGCCGCTTTTGCTTTTCATGAGAAAGTTCCGTACTCAGTTTCAAGGACGTCTCTCGCAGAGCTTTTATCTTTCTCTCAAGCGCATCTTTCTTCCTTTTCAACACAATCTCTCGTGCAGCCGAAGCAATCGTCTCTCTTGATTTCCGTGAAGAGTTTTCGTTTACCACCCAGCCTGGGGAATCGGGTATCGTCCGTGCAACAAACTGCTTGA
>JACLAD010004334.1_pt1 | contig 14623 bp, 9 predicted proteins | sample 8027901 | NCBI WGS metagenome assembly JACLAD01 (sample SAMN15725071, study PRJNA655200) | protist metagenome | isolation source: fluorescence activated cell sorting (FACS) single amplified genomes of... | place: Spain: Blaines Bay Microbial Observatory, Mediterranean Sea | collected 2016-07-05 | reverse complement strand
GTGTGGTGCTCTTTATCCTGATCTTGGTGTGGCAAGTCTCTACGATGAAATTGAAGAAAGCTGTGTTGAATTCGCAGGTGAGACATCCTACGGGGGGCATAGCGAAGAAAGGGTACGAGTATTTCAACCAGCGCAAGTTCGCCTACTTCTCTCGCGTCAACAAATTCCTTAATCAATGATGAGTGTTTGACCTTTCTCCATTTTGCATTGCGAGCATGAAATCAGGATGGCTTACTAGCATAGCTAGAGTGTTTGCGCTGGGAATCAAACAATTATAAGACTAGAGATGGATAGGATATCAAACGTGTATTTTGAGTGTATTGTTCTGCAACTCTTGTGTACAATTGACTACATTATGAATCTACATATTATATATTCAAAGTATACAGGTCAACTTGGCCTTGATTTCTTTCTTTAATTGAAATTGGCTTGACTATTCAATTCGAACAATTCCATGATGTTTTTTTGTTCCCTCTTCTTGATTCCCTTCAAATTCAGAATCCTCTCCAGATCTTCCCTCGATCCATCCGGCCACAACGTTCTAAATCTTTCTACTAGAATGTTCTCTTCCTCTGGTGTATTGATCAATTTTAACATGGTTTCAATGTGATGTAATCGAGAAGTAACCATTTTTTCATACATGGCTGGTGGCTTTCGATTACTCTTTTCTTCTTCTCCTAGTGAATGCAAGTTCATGATGGCAGGTTTCATATGATATAGATCTAATAGTAATTGTTGTGATCCTAATTCCGAAATCAATTTCTGTTTATTGATTATATCCAAATAGATTTCAAGAGCTTTGGACGCTACTTTCGTACACAATGTTTGGAAGTAATTGTTATTCAACGAAAACCTCACTTTGGGAAATGCATCATTCAACACGTTTAGAAATTGACGCACATAGGCACTCTCCTGGTCTACTTGATTGACATTGCTCCAGCTGGTAGTGGCCATCAATGTAAACGCTGGTCTCAATCTTTCTAATAGACCTGTAGTCAATATCTTCAACGCCAACGCAACTACATCCATAAAGGCATCACTCTCACTATTAAAATCAATACGATCCTCAAATTCTGGACTGATTTTACCTTTAGCCATTTCTTCTAATTGAGGCACTAAATCACTACAGTATTCTCCTGTATTGATCAAATAACAAATCAATATCTCGGCATCCATGGGTAATTGATACGTTTTTTGGAAAGAAGTGTCTGTAGGGAAATAAGAGGGGGCATCTTTTTCTTGAGGACAACGCTTTTTCAACAGACTGACATATTGTTGTAAACAATGTTTGATTTCTTGACACAAGGAAACAAATGTTGTCCGAGTACTGAATACTGTACAACGTTTGATGGAATTTTTGATGAAAGTGAATATATTTTGTGAAGATCCATAGACACAAGCATTGGTCTTTGACGCAGTAGATTCCAATTTCTCCACATCCTCATCATCATCATCAACATCATCATCATCCATTCCCATTTCATATTCACTCAAGCCTCCAGATGGCAATTGCTGTACTTGATCGTCTTCTTCGTGGAGTTTAGTGATCATTTCTTCCAAATTTTGTCGCTCTAATTCAACATAACAACCTAAAAACTTGTCGAAGACGCCAGCAATACCCTTATCTCCCACAATAGCAACACAAGCAGCTTTCAAAAAACCACTTTCTTCCTCTTCCAAACGTTCAGCAGTGCTATGATCTGTGACAACATACATTACTTTGTTTTCATCTCTTAGTTTCATATCATTTGCGATTTCTTGTTGCGCTGCAGCTAATGAATCTTCTCCGCCTTCGGCTCCTTCAGCTTTGTTTCCAGCAAAAGTGTCCATAATTTCACGTAAATCGAAACGGTTAGTCATATCTTGTTCGAAACGAATAGCCGTCTTCAATGCTTTCAACAAATCATGTACATCGATGTCATCTGTGCTGTCTAATTTGTTCAACAGAGTCACCAAATGTATCTTTGTCTTCTCCGTAAATTCGAGACAGACACGCAGTGCCATTCTCCAATGTGTAGGGAAGATTGATGTGTATGAATCATCAATGGTTTTCAGCAACCTTTTGAACCATGCCCATCGCCTTTCCACTTGATCTAGTTTGAAGTGAGGAGCACTCTCGCCAAATAATTTCTCGTAAGGTTCCAATTGGATGCGCACAAAGTCTTCCAAAATGTCACGCCTAGCGGTATACCCTAATGAGTCCAATAAGATGCATGTATCGGTAAGTTTCGCACGGAAAAACTGAGGATCCTCATTCATATTAGCATTTGCTGATCCTCCAAGGCCACCTGCTGCATCTGCCAAATAACCCACTTCTGCGAATGCATGTTTCACTTGGTTGACAAGATAGGATCGAATCAATTTGATTCTCTCGCGAATATCGCTGACAATAGGCACATTGCTATAGGAATCGAAATTGGACATCAATTGCTCGACAGCATCCAACATGTTCGCCGTCTCTCGACTACGATTGTCAGAGGTCAATGTCTCCAATTGACTCAATGCAGTCACCAACATCTGCAATCTTTTTAAAGAAGTGATACTTGTTTGCAAATGTGTCTTGGCGAGATCCAGCTTTTTTATATCTGCGCAAATGTCTTCTACCATTTGTTCACTATCAGAGGCCTTGTTCTTGATACTACCCATTTTTAAAGACAAGTCTTGGATCTGAGCCAACGCTTGCGAAATGTCAGAAGTCGTCTGGTGACGATTTAAGCTCTGTACTTGGACAGTAGAACTAATCTCCTTCTCGATTATAGAGATCTGGCTAGAGATGGACAACACAAAGGTGTCCAGGTCTTGCAAGCTAGACTCATCAGGGAAACTCCGGTTGATGTATGACACGGGATCGAAGTCCGCTTTCATCAAGGGGTCATCCATTTTATGCACTCCTTTGATTGATTAAGCAACTTTTTAGACGAGAGGTGAAAAGGGTCTCCCGACCTGTCAGTGTATCATTGTGCCACTCTCAATTTTTTTGTTGTTTTTAGCGCCCTTGTCTTCATCAAAGCTTAAAGCGCACTATATTGCTTCACAACGCACATTAGTACAGTTCATCGCAGCTTGTGGGTCTCAAATAGTAGATCTAGGGACCCTTCGGTGCAGGGAGACGGATTATATCTCCCATTTTGCCATTACAGAGAAATTTGTAACGGAGAATCGCTTCTGGCACCAACATTGATTAAAAGATAAGGGAATAGAATTAACAATTTGTATATTATCCGTCCGTTTCCAAGAGGACCAAAGAAGCCATGCTTTATCGCCTCTTATTCAATTTGCGTAACCTTTGCTGTGCTTATGATGGATGGGTTTGGCACATCATCTTCAGTATTCGCTATTATTGCGGCATAGGATTCAAAGCCTTCATGCGCTTATTGGGTCCTGTGATGATAATTGGTGCGAATTTGTTGTTCTTCAACATCATCTACAACTACATGTTCCATCTGCTACCTAAGATGAGCGGAGATAATGTGATGTTGTACTTTACTCATTTTTTATTCGGCTTCTTTTTGTTGTCAAATATAGAATTTAACTATATGGGGTGTATTTTCACACCGCCTGGCCATCCTGAACCTTGTTTAGATCCCAGAAGATATCTAGGTCTCAAAATCAATCATCGTCAACGAAATTTGGTAGATCATTATGCTTTTAATACCACGTTAGAATTGGAACCTGCAGTGAATTATCGATGGTGCAAGCATTGCAAATGTATCAAACCTCCTCGGACTCACCATGATAGTATCACAGGTCGATGTATTCTACATATGGATCATTATTGTCCATGGATGGGTAATTGTGTTGGTAAAAACAATTATAGATACTTTGTTCTCTTCTTGATCTATTTGTTTCTGGGTTGCGTTTACATACTTATGGTGAGCTACTATGTCGTTCAATTGGTTACCATTGAACGAGCTCCGAATTCAGTAGCACTCATGTATCTAACCAATGCAGCAGTGCTCACTTTTACTATTGGATTATCTGCTGGTATCTCGGTATTGATCTTATTGGTATTCCACACTTTTCTCGTACTGACAAATCAAACTACGTTGGAATTCTACATCAATTGGGAGGAGAGAAGAGAGGCCAAAGAACAAGGGTATGTGTTCAAGAACCCGTTCGATAAAGGCTGGAGAAAGAATCTCATTCGCGTGTTTGGTGATTGTGCTTGGTATCATTATATGAATATGAGTGTCAGAGATAGTGTACCCTGTGATTACCCAGCCTTGCCGCAAGAGTACCAATCCAGAGATTTAGAGAGTAGTGGCCGACGCACACTGAACCATACCGCACCATCTACGAGTCAATAGCAGTTATGCGCTATAATTAGTTATAATCAAATGAATCAACTCCTCAAATTAGGGGTACATGTATAGGTATTGATTGATGTTCACATTGTTGTTTTGATTGTATTTCTTGTTGTTCTTGAAGGGTATTATAAAGATGAAACGTTAATTCTAAGATTTATGAACAACTTACAACATCACAAAAGTATCTACAAAATTATAGCAGTGCTCCCTCATTTATTGTATTCATCCTTTTTATTTCTTAGGAGCAGACAATAAGTTTTCCAATGATGTTTTCAACTGGTCATTGGAACGTTGTACTCTCTCGACGTCTTCTTGATGTATCTTCTCCTCACTCTCTCTTCTCTCCTTTGTCTTCGTTTGTGAGTCGCTGATCGCCTTCTTTAAGGCTTCAGCTTCAGAACTCAAATCTTTCTTGCGCAGAGCCAAATGATTTAATTCGGCATTGATGTCTGTACGCTTTTGTTCTGCCATCAAGGCTTTGCGGATGCCGTAGGCAATAGAACTTTCATATAATGTTTCGTAGGCTGCAATAGTCATACGAGCTTCATCACGTACACGAAGTAGTAGTAAACCTCTCTCCGCACAATTGATAGTGATCTGACGAATCAATTCGTCTATATTTTGGGGGGAAGAAGAAGAGGAAAAAGAAACGAAGAAAAGAGGGTTAATTGTGTTCTATAGATCATCTACTCCAGATGCCATGGTTCTCTATTTCTCCATTAAACTTCGTCCCAGTATTGGTTCAAACACCGTCGATGATTGATGCACTTGCACTGATACCATATATCCAAACGACTCAAGCAATAGTTACTTACCGAAACATTGTGCATATAGTTCCTCTCTAATGGGACAAATACCCGTCTCTCGTGCTTGTCTCGCCTGTAACTGATGATCCAAGTGCTCTTGTAATGTCACCACATCCAGTCGCGTGGCAGGAGTGCTGCTCACATATTGTACCCATAATTGACCATCTTCTGTCCATTCACGAGGTGGTAAAATGCTATTCAGGATGTCTTCCGTTTGGGTCACACTACCGCTCTTATCTTTCCCACCTTTGCCGCCTTTCTTGCCGCCGCCGCTCACCAGAATAGGCGTGTTGTACTTCACTAAACTGCCACTCATGATCAACTGACACACAAAGTTCCAGCGCCGACCGCAGACAATCCCCGACTGTTTTGTTCGGAAGTGAGTGGCTGGGTGGGCTGGAGAGTTGCATTTATCGCCATTAATTTTCGTTGATTTTTCTTCCAGGTAAGTGCTTACCTTCTCAAGATCTTCCCATAGTCATAGAGACAGTGCTTAAATAGTCGATTCTACCGGTTGGTAGCTGTATTTATGACGAAATTGGCTCGAAAACTTGCATTATTCTATGGGAAAAACCACATGCAATGGTGTTCGAAACAACCCTTCTTGATCACATAATTACTAATCTTTTCCCTTTTATACATTACCTTTCTATACCTATTGTACAATGCTGTCTTTTCAATTCATCAAACTTGATATTTTGTGAATGACTGCTCTCTTTTCACCACTCTCAAACTTTTACTCGCTTTGTCTACTTCTATCACCATCTTGTAGTTAACTAACTATGTCTAATCCTGTAGTATTTTTCGATATCACCGCTGATGGAGCACCTGTCGGTCGCATTGAGATGACCCTAAGAGCTGACGTAGTCCCCAAGACTGCTGAGAACTTCCGTTGTCTTTGTACTGGTGAGAAAGGTACAGGTAAATCTGGTAAGCCTTTAAGCTACAAAGGTAGTTCTTTCCACCGTGTAATTACTCAATTTATGTGTCAAGGTGGCGATTTCACTAGAGGTAACGGCACCGGTGGCGAATCCATCTATGGTGAGAAATTTGCAGACGAGAACTTCCAATTAAAGCATACTGGACCTGGTGTTCTATCCATGGCTAATGCTGGTCCTGGCACCAATGGATCTCAATTTTTCTTGTGTACTGTCGAAACCGCTTGGTTGGACGGAAAGCATGTTGTATTCGGTAATGTCACTAAGGGTATGGATGTTGTCCAAAAGATTGAATCCTTCGGTTCCCAAAGTGGAGCAACTTCCAAGGCAGTTGTTATTGCTGACTGTGGTCAGCTTTCTTAAGTGTCCCAATCGTAGTTAGTATTTCGGGGAAATGCTTTCATTGTTGGAAGTTTATTGGAATTACTTTTGGCACTAGTTTTGCATCTGTTACTTAATTTGATAAATTTTTAGGATATCGTTTTAATGTAAACCAATATCAGTATAAATTTTTACTATTTAAGCTCATATCATACATCTAACATTTATTAACTATTTAATTATTATTTTCAAACAACCTTCTCAAGTGTGACTTGTAGCTCTTCTGTGTTGTATGTCAAAGTGGCTTCTCTTGCAGCAATAGCCTTGGTCAACCAAGTAGCTAATAAAGGCAATAAAGGCAAGTTAGCAGGGTACTCGCCAGGAAGCACAGCTTTTTCTTCAACGAAAGTCTTTATACTAGCCAAAGAACCGTCAGTACTGACACTAGCTTCCGCAGCAGCATCATAAGCACCAATCATTTGTGCGATTTCTTTAAGACTAACTGTACGAATAGCATCCCAAGATGGATCTGCTCCCAATTTAGCATTGGCACCTACACCCAAAATATTTGCAACACAATATAATAAATTCGATACTGCTGCTGTAGGAGGTAGTACATGATCTTGCATACTAGTCAGTATAGCCAGTACTTCTTCACTTGCCACTACCGACTGATATACTTTCATGATGGCAATTGCTTCTTTGGATGCTTTTAATAATTCGGATACGGGCAGTACTTCAGCTGGTGCTTCTGCTTCTTCTCCTTCGGCTGCAGCTTCTCCTTCAGCTTCAACAGGTGCAGGAGTTAATTCTGCTGTTACTGCAGCAAGAGCTTCAGCTTCTTGATCTGGGAATAAAGCAGTCAATTCAGCGATCTTCTCAGTATATTGATGTGTATCTAAGAACTTGGTATGAGTCTCAAACATTTTTTTCTCAATATTTTCAAAAGCTTCAATCAACTTCTCACCGATTCTTAGACCACTCTTGGTATCACTTTCTGTGAAAGAGCGTGCTTTGCCTACAGTATCCATACCAATCAAAAATTCAATCTTGACAGTTTTATTCATAGCCCAAGTTGGTTTAGGTGCTTCTGCAGATGCCGTGCCTTCTCCATCGGCTGGGGCTTCTCCTTCTTCTTTTGCTTCTTCAGCTGCTTCACCTTCAGTGGGAGTTGCTTCTTTTAAAATACATCCTTCTACATGATCACAAGACGTGTAAGAGAATGGTAAGGCCATATATGATCCAAGTTGTGGGATTTTGAAGAATTTGACGCTAGTGTTTCTCATACAATTGTCTATAATCATCGGTTGAGGACCTAATGGTGGAGGAGGTGCCCAATCTTCAGGTGCATCCTCTGGTGCTTCAACTTCTGGCATCTCTGGAGCTTTCAATGCTTCAAATGATACACCCTGTCTCGTAACTGGATTTTCTTCATCTCCTTCGCCACTAGCAGGCGCTAATTGTTGGCCAACCATAAAGGATTGATCCGCATTGGCACTGACATAATTCAAGACTGAAGATTCTTCACTCAAATCTTTCTTGACAGTAATATAACATGCAGGCACATTCAAAAAGGTGGGGAGATATGCAGTCACTTTGTCCATAGCTTCCTGCTTAGAGGAGCTTTCATTCACAAGGTTCTCCAAAAATGCATCATGGGCCTTGGAAGCATCCGCATCAGCTTTCACTTTCTCATCATCTGCCATCTTCTTCTCCTGCTCCACAGCCACCTCCGCATTACGAGCTTTCTCGGCCTGCTCTTCTTCGGCTTTCTTGGTGATCGCAAGCTTCTGACGAATCACAGCCGTCTTCAAGTAACGACCAATGTACTCGATCTTGTCTTCTGGCATTGCCGTAGCCATGCTCGTTAACGCCTCCGTCAGGGCGCTATTCACCGTCTTATTCAAATACTCGGCGTCCATGACGTTTAATACGTCCTTGTGTGAATCTGAACACACAATGAAATGGAAATCAAAGAGCTTCTGGCACTTCGCTATAACTGTTTTGCGGAAGTGCCAGAAGCCTTACAGGTCGGAACCCGATTATCTTGCTCTTAAATTTGGGTTGGTTTGGTGCCACCATCATGCCGACAATTTCGGGGGATACATTAAGAGTGTATCCTACTCTGTACAAGATTATAAAGTAAAAGAAGGTTTGAATCGGGAGGGAGCAGAAAGGGCCTTTTTACTTCTACTAACTGGTTCCGAATGCATCCCTTCTTGATCTTGCTCTATCTTTTGGCTTGCTTTGAGCTCGCGCTATCGATACGTTATTTCTATATTTACGAATGGTCGAAAGATGTGGTGCTGCGTTGGCCAGACGACTACTCGCACCCCAAACGGTTGTCCTTTGGGGAGAGATATCGCACTCATCATGGCTTGGGCGAAGTGGTGTCATCTAGAAATGATTTGTACCACACCCATCAATATTCTTTGTTTCTGACGTTTATGAAACATCTAAGACAGAGTCCCTATCGTACACGAGATCCTGCTAAGGCATCTCTATTCTTCATTCCCTATGATTTGGCAATGGATTCCACCACACGAAAGAGTGATGGAGCATTCAGTAAGACCAAATGTCCCAAAATGAAGACTGCTTACAGTTTATTGAAGAATTCGCCTTATTTCCAAAGAAATGCAGGGGCAGACCATTTTATACTACACACTATCAATCAAGTGATGCTGTATTTCACTGATAGAGATTGCCTGCAAATCTACAAGATCTGTTACCATTGCGTCAAATTAAGTATCGATGTTTATTCCAGAAGTGAATTTCGAGAGTTACAAGAAGTAGGAGAGTTTATGAACAATCGTTGGTACTCTATACCCTTTCCTTCAAATGTACATTTACAGTACTATTCAGATGGTAGTCGTGTCAATGCGAATCCCAGGAGTGATAAGAAATGGTACCATATTGCCTATTTGGGCAGTGAGAAGGTGACTGCGAGCAAGCAAAGACAATTGCGAGTTGCATTACGACAAGAATGTTATTCGAGATCAGATCCAGTATTCCGCTCTGATCCTTCGAAGAAGAAGAAAGAGGTCCAGTCTGCGTGTCTGTATATCGATATGAGTTCGCATACTTCCTTGCAAGCTTCTTCGACTCTCTTTGTGACAGATCCAGACACCAATGAGAAAGTTTCTCCTTATTATTTGGCCAATTTATGTCTTATGCCTGGTGGTGATTTCCCAACACGTAAAGGTGTCTTGGATGCATTATTAAGCGGCTGTGTTCCCGTCACATTTCAATTGAATACAGCGCAATTGCAATGGCAATGGCATTGGGGAAGCTTTGCCAAGGCCATGGAGTGCACCATCTACTTTCCAAGAGTCGAATTCATGAAGAATCCCACTGCTTCCTTTGACAAACTGATGCGCATGTCACAGAATGAAACACTGTTAGAGGAAAAAAGAAAGTGCATCAATAGCATCCGGTCGAGAATGCAGTATTCGGTGCCTGTTCTCAACGATTCCTCGCTACATCATAGTCAAGAAGCAAAAGAGGCGCAAATAGAGGTGGATGCTATGGACGTAATTCTCGCGAGATTGCTGTATTAATGTTGTGAAACTGATACTGATTTGTTTTATTTGTAGTTAAGTGATGAGTACTAGTAATATGTTGTTTTATGTAAGGCTACATCTGAACATAATGTATATCGAGTAGAACATCCGTCACATTTCTCTGTGTCTAATCTATAATATAATTAATTAATCTTTACCTCCGCATAAAGCTCTCATAGGATGTGCAAAGTTGCTCTGTCTCAAGTTTCTCGCTGTGTGTAGAGCACTCAAGGCCAATCTCACGTTCTGTTCGTTGTAGATGACCTTGCTAGGTTTGGGTTTACTGGTTGACATTTTCTGTGTAGAGAACTGGTCGACTAACGATAACCACTCATTCATATCCTTCCTCATATCACTGATCTTGCGCTTGTTGTTGTTTCCAATTCCTCTTTCGAAACAAGCATCAACTATTTCTCTGTCATCCAAAGCATCCACTCCGATCAATGCAATATGTCGATCAGACTTACGCAAATTGTCGAAATATCTCCCCAAGTCCCCTTTGTTCAATCTCCTCAAAAAAAATATGTTGGGAACACCATCTACTCCGATACTTTTGCACAAATCTCGAACCACAGGCCATGGCATTTGACGAATATCTAAAGACATGGTCCCTTTGTTGACTCTACGAATGTCTTGAATTGTGTTCTTGGTCTTGCCAAAGAGTGGTTTCAATTCTTTCATGGCTGATTCTAATGACACATCACTCGATGTCAAACCTTTGACAATCTTACTAATTTGAGATGTGTGTTTAACCTTCTCCTTGTTATTGTATACATCTGCATATTGACGTTCCATTAGCTTGTCCATTGCATGTAAAGAAGCGATTTGTCTTCTTTGAATCATGGCTTTGTCGCGTGTATCTTTATCCTTGGCTCTATCGAAACTAGAAGGCAATGTATTCCATGCCCATGGATTTTGTGATGAAATTGCAGGAATAATGACATAGGAATAGGCTACTAATTCAGGTGATAGACATCCCAACAACGTAATTCGTATGCATTTCAAAAAATCATCTCCCGTACGTTCCATAAACTTGAAGTCACTATATGATAAGCTTTCCATTCCATCATCTTTAATTCTACGCTTCATTGCAATATAGGTCCCGAATTGTTTGGGTAAACCACTAAAACCATCGATGAAACGTTTGCCAGTGTCCAAAAAGCCATTGATGATCTTGAAGGACGCAAAGTTGAACTCGCTTCCTTCGTTGTGGGAGGCAGGAATGATACTCGCACGAACGCCAGTCCAACAAACACCACATGCTACGTCTAGAACCAATATAATGAGCAAGGCACCGAAATAGCGCAGATTTGCAATCATTTTACTCGTTCGAAGCTTCCCATAGACAAGTTAATGCAAAATTATGACCTCTGGAGTGATCAGATGGTACAAAAGATCTCACTCTGCGGAAATCTACGATACCGATAATGACATTTAAAGAAGTGATTTCGCAGGGTCGATGAAGATCAGACCTGGCTTCTGGCTTTTTTTTTTTTTGGAGAGAACCACTCGTACAGCACCAGTAGAGCTAAGGACGAAGTAGGGTCGTCTTGAGAAGCATATCAATACCTATTATTGCTGCTGTGGTGTTGGGATAGTCTTTCTAAGATTCGGTGCAATTAGATTTTTTGGATAGAGAGCAATGAGTGCAGATCAGAACTGGAAGGATGCACTGGCGAGCACTATATTGAAGATCATCAATCGTCGCGATAGTGAGATGTTCCGCGACCCTGTGAATTGGCAGGATTTAGGCCTATTGGACTACTTGGATGTGGTTCAGAAGCCTATGGATTTGGGTACAGTTCGTGCGAACATGCGTAGTAACAAGTATGCGAACGCGGAGGAAGCCGTGGAAGATGTGCGTTTGATTTGGAGAAATGCACAATTATATAATGCCCCTGGTTCACATGTTTATGTGAAAGCCAAGACATTGTCTGACTTCTTTGAGCAACAATGGATGAATTTCACTGGTGATGAAGTGAACAGACCTCCTACGACTACTGAAATGCAAGCATTTGCTAGGAGATGTTATAAATTGGATCCCGATAGTGTGGGTAAGATTTTGAATCAAATCGAATCAGCTTGTCATAATGCTATTCTTAGAAAAGCAGAATCGAATGAAGTCGAGGTGAATCTCGATCTCATTCCATGGGTGGTGTTCAGAAAATTGGATGCCACAATGCAAGTATAGACTCGATGAGGAAGTTGTAGTATGGACTATTTATTAGGGTAGAAAGAAGATGTATCATTATAACAGTTGTACAAATCGAACAAAAGGTGATTTTTTCTCAAAATTGTCTATCAGTACCCTTATAATTTCTATAATCGTATCGCTACCATGTATCCCACTCGTCGTCATCATCCTTCTTGGCTATTTTCTTTCCTTTCAGTTTCAGCGTTCCTGTCTCCTTCTTCGAGGTCGTGGACTTGCTGCTGGTCTTGATAGGAGATGATCTAATACTCAAAACGCTCGTACTCGGAGTGGATGACTGCACTGCATTGTGATTGTTATTTGCTGTCTCGTCTGCAACGCCGAAAAGATCATCATCATTATCATCTCCCCATCCACCTCCCCCACCACTAATATTGGTCATTCCATTACCATCACCAGTATCATTGATGGACATTTCATCCAGAGGTTCTCCCCAATCATCATCATCATCATCATCATCATCATCCCAACCACTCTTCTCAACACGAGCAGCAGTGCGGTTATTAGTCGTCGTAGAAGATTTCTTCTTTGGAGGCGGGCTCCTGTTGGACTGGTTCATGTTGGTTATATTTCCAAATAGATCGTCATCATCATCATTTTCCCAGGCATTACCAACGCCAATACCACCACTATTATTATTATTACTACTACTAACGCCACCACCAAGACCAAGAGCACCACTACTACTACTACTACCACCACTCGTCGATCCATTCGACTGTAGTGTGGTGTAAGATCTCATAGAAGACATATCATTGTTCGCAGTAGGAGGTTTCAGTGACAACTCTCCGATATTCGAAGATGTCAACCCACCGATGGTACCATTATTGGCGTTCGATTGTGCTGCTCTCGCTATATCATTACTCTTTCTTTGCAAGTGCTGTTCTTTCAAAATGGCCATACCTTTTTCTACAAATGTGAAAGCCGCATCACGCACTTCAGGGCTTGGGTCATACATACAGATGACAATAGGCGGCATCATCTTAGTACACAGAATCTCTGGTCCAATGGAAGATAAACAATCAGAGGTCGATTTCAGTGCAGCAACACGACAATGCACAAACGGATCTCTTAGACTCTTGACAAAGGCAGGATAGACCACTCGTATACGTGTATCATCGTTGAGTTTATTCACCAATTTGCCTAGAAAGATGGTTGCATTAGTGCGAATAGAAGGCTCCTTGTCATTTTGTAAATTCACAATACAACGCAATAGCTTGTTGCGCACGACCTCTGTATCCAGTTTGTCCAGCAAGTGTACCAGATTCTTCAGAGTGTCTTCTCTCATTTTGCTGTTGGAATCAGCAAAGCCTGCTAATAGCGGATCAAAGATATTCTTGTTGACTTCCTCTGCAGTGATGAGAGGTGTCACACTTTTGAGAGACTTGAGTAATACCGATCGTATATTTCTATCCGCTAGACGCCACATTTCGAGCATACACTCTCCTAATGTGGATGTATACGTATCTGCATTGATCTTGTTCGCAACAGAAATGGCAATGATCACCTCCACTGCTGCGGCTAGGATCATCCTACAACTATCTCTCATGTCTGGCTTCTGGAAGTCTCGCAGTCCAATTCGAATGGCTGCAGCTAGAGAAGGGATAATTTTACTAGCACATATGAATGAACTGACTTTAGAGAAGTCATAAGCAGCTAAAGAATTCAGTAAATCGATGGATTCTACTGCCATTTTGGCGCCTAATTCGGACACTTTGTCCAACATGGAGGTATATTCTGTTTTGAAGAGCACACTGCTCAGTAATTGTGAAGCTCGTGGCCGTTTCGCTACATCATCTCTGTGCATGGCCTTGACATATTTACTGTATTCTTGAGGCATCTCCATATTCAATTTCTCATAAATCTTCTGAATGCATACACCAAAGGCAAATATATCCATACTAGGAGCCATAGGGAAGTCATATTGACGTCTTTCTGGAGACAAATACAATCGATCTAATCGTTGATTGTATCTTTTCAAAAAGTTCTCATCGTCGAAACTTCCAATTTTACATAATAGTTCCAATGCACCAATCTTCCAGTCTCCATCTGGTGTAACGAAGATACTATTGATACTAAAATTTGCATGAATGGTATTACACCTCATATGCAGGAAGTCCAATCCTTCCAGTAGACAACGACATCCCCAGCGTATGATTTGATGGAAATCTTCAGGACTCTCCTTTTGAGCATGTAAATTAATCCATTTCAAGATTGGTGTACACTTCTCTGTCACCATTATGATATTCTCCTCGTCATCCACACTATCCAAACATGACAATATCTTGGGATGTTTCATCAATTTGATTTTCTGTAAGCTGTGTTGAGCGAAATCCAAGTTGCTCGCATCACTTTTCTTGGCAAACTTAAAGATGGAAACGGGTGTAGCATCCTCAGTTGTCTTCTTGCCGTCACTCAATTCCCAATAGGAATCATACGCTACCTTCTCTACCTCTTCGTAGGGTAGGCCAGAAACGGA
>JACLAD010016093.1_pt1 | contig 14631 bp, 17 predicted proteins | sample 8027901 | NCBI WGS metagenome assembly JACLAD01 (sample SAMN15725071, study PRJNA655200) | protist metagenome | isolation source: fluorescence activated cell sorting (FACS) single amplified genomes of... | place: Spain: Blaines Bay Microbial Observatory, Mediterranean Sea | collected 2016-07-05 | reverse complement strand
AAGAAACCTGAAAAGTGATTCGAATTTGGGGGGCTTGTGGACAATGTAGCAACAGCATCACTCAAATTCAGCATACCTACCACCATTTGAATGAACCGATACGCCTCAACAACGCAGTAGCTGAATACAGGTTGGACTCTGATGCGACGATTCGGCTGGTTTGAACGAACAGTGGTAAATCGTGTTAACAAAATTTAGAAATCTTTGTGATGCTTGACCTGCGCCTAATAATTATTTATTTTTTTGGATAGATCTATTTCTAAACTTTTCTTTTCAAAGGTACTCATGCGCTTCTTACTTGGCACCCTTTTCGTGTTTATAACATTCACAACAGCTTCAGCCTCAAATCTATTTGAACTAACAGCACCTGATATTGATGGCTCCCAACTACCCCTTGAGGAGTTTCAAGGTAAGGTCATCATGGTAGTAAATACTGCCTCTCGTTGTGGATTTGCTCCACAGTACAAAGGGATGGAAGAAATTTATCGAAAATACCAAGATCAGGGTTTTGTTGTCTTGGGTTTTCCTAGTAATGATTTCAATCAAGAATTTTCTAGTAACGAGAAAATCAAAGAATTTTGTGAAGGCTTTCGCATTAGTTTTCCTTTATTTGCCAGTGCGTCGGTAAAAGGACCTAAAAAACAACCAGTTTTTGATTTCCTAACAAATTCGTCCCCTCACAAAGCCATGCAAGGAGATGTGAGATGGAATTTTGAAAAATTTCTAGTCGATCGTCAAGGACAAGTCATTGCACGCTACCCATCGGCAGTTCCTCCTACACACCCACAAATAGTCAATGAAATCAAAAAACTATTGTAATATTCTAGTTGTATGTTTGAAGCCAGATCAAAAATTTTTTACTGTCTATGTTGAAAACAGATCAATTTTCTTTTCATAAAATAATATAGCTTCTCGGACCTCGATGCAGAACTAACTTGGTGTGCGAAAATTAAGTTAATGTATTGTGTAATTTTAATAAAAAATAATTTACTCGAAATAGAAAATATATTTTCTTCGTGTATTTTATTGACTGACAAGCTGAATTAAGTTAATGAATTGGATACTCTGATATGAGATTATTATTTCTCTCATTCACAGCACTCTTATCGTTGTTTTTAACATCAGTAAATGGATTTAATCCAGAAGATTTAGAAAGATTGAAAGGATCTGGTAAATGTATTAAGTGCGATCTAACGAAAGCTGAGATGATAGGGATCAAACTTGTAGGTGCCAATTTAGGAAGTAGTAATTTAAGTGGATCTTCCTTAGAAGGGGTTGATTTAAGCGGTTCCGATTTAGTTGGTACTAATCTTTCAGGTGCCAACTTAACTGCTTCGTTCTTGGGTGCTAGTGATCTAACTGGTGCCAATTTGAGTGGAGCGAATCTCACTGCTGCGTACTTTGGCTTGAGTGACCTTACCAGTGCTAACTTGAATGGAGCAAATCTGACGGCTGCCTACATGAAAGAAGCCACTTTAGATTTCGTAGATTTGACTACTGCAGTCCTATGCAACACAGTCATGCCAAATGGTGATACAATTAATCGAGATTGTTGATTCCAATCATAATTTTATGTACCGAATGATCCCGCAAATTATATTCTCAAAAATCTAATAGTTGGGAAACACCTCCTCTCCACAATTTTTCCGATTCTGGCAATAAGTTTCGATTTCACTCGGTACGAAAAGCCTTTGCTCAGAGATCCAACAACTATAATCTTAAAATCGTATTAACACGCTTCTCCCTCATACCAATGCTGCTGCTCTTCGCATCTGCTCATCATTTACATCAATGTAGTACTGGGTTGTCTAAATGCCGGCATGTCCTTTCAGCTCTGCTAGTAAAGGACCCCAACGCCTTTGGCACTGAACTTTACTAGCTAGGTTCTCCTGCCACTGTGGCTTGTCGCGTCCATTCCAACAACGAACCTTAGGTGTAATACTTTTTTGTTGAAAAAAGTATCTGAGGGTATGTTTAATGGATTATCTGACTCCCTTTGTCTGATCTGCGGTCGGAATTATTTCTAATTTGGTAGCATTTATGTTCTTTGCCGTATTTACTCAGAAGCAACCAGATATTCCATTACGAATCTGCGACACCGTGGACGCAGCGAACTCTGTCCTCTCTAAGCTGAAGACGATGGGCAAGAATGCTTGGATTACTGAGCTGGACTTTCATCTACTCAGTCACTACACTCACACCATCGATACTGAACTCAGAAAAATTTTCGATTACGCCAGATTCGAAAAGTTCTGATTCACAATCGTGTTAACACGATTTACCCTCCTATCAACTCAGCCGCTCGTCATTTGCACCAATGTAGTGCTGAGTTATCTGGCTGGCATGTCTTGCCATCTCTACTAGCACCCGCACACCTACTCCCTTGCTGCTCAGTTCTGTAAACCAGGTTCTCCTGCCTCCGTGGCTGTTCGCACCCACTCAGGCTGTCTCAGGTAAGTGTACACTACTCTACCACTTCAAACGGATGGTGGAGTCAGCTGGGATTAGTGACTTGGCAACCAGAGACATCGTGCCCTATAGTCTCAGGCACTACATGATTACACAGAGGATTATGAGTGGCTTGGACTTCCGTGCAATTGCCGACATGTGTGGCACCAGCATCACTCAAATTGAGCGTACCCACTACCACCTAAACGAACGATACGGCTCACCAATGCCGTACTGACTACACAGGCTGGATTCAGATGGGACGATTCGGCTGGTTTGAGCTATGGTGGGGAATTATGTTGATACGATTCTACGATCATTTAGAAAATTCACATGTTCAGATGTGATGTGATCACAGCCCTACCCAAAGGGTTCTGACAGTTGTTGAACACCCGATAACAGACAAGAGACTGGTAGCGTTTTCAGCAAATTGGGGAAAATGTGGCAGCAGTTGGGGTGATTCCAAAAAGGGAACGAGAAGCCGATCAAGCTGGTTGATCGGCTTTTGGAAATTAGAAGGTGAAACCAATGCCTGCACTAGTATGAAGGGCAGTCCTTTCGTACTCTCCTTCTGTCGTGAGTGTAGTTCCTAAGATCTCTAAGTTCATTTCATATTTCTGCTTTGTGCTTTCCGACATGAATCCAACCAAGGCTTCAAAACCACCAAAATCGTAACCAAAGTTTAGTGAGAGAGCTTGTCCCGAGATCGATTTAAATTCTATGTCGGAGCCTTCAGCTTCTAGATCTCCCCCGTAAGGATAGCCAAAAGCCAATTGTGTAGTGAATGAATCTCCAAAAGTGTAGGAAATATCAAGAAAGTTAGCTGTAGTCTTTACAGTGCCAATCTCAACTGCCACACTGCTCACTCCCGCCCCAATTCCCATCGAAGAAACATAATGAAGGCCGTAACCTGATACTGATGATGTTTCATCTGGTTGACTGTCATCACTCGCTGATGTAGACATCGGGACCAGCAATCTTGCACGACTAGCATCGGCTGCAATGGCACTGGTTGCGGCCATCGCTAGGGTTGCGACCCCAAGAAATAAGAATTTTTTGAGCATAGTACCTACTCCCTATCGGAATTGATAAATAAAACTGGGCACATTATGCTTGGCCCTATCAATAGGATGGGTCGAAGCAATTCTGGGACAATTCACATCAAAAATATGCCAGGACCGATGATTTTTTTCATGTAGCGCTGGGTCGTCTGACTGAGTTCTGAAATCCTCAGCAGATGCTGTTTCCCCAACACATAATTCCCACTAGTCTGTCAGTAGTCGTCGCGTGGTGATGCATAGCCACTACCCTCAAAGGACATTGCTCATTTTTTGACGTTTTACAGCATCCATCTAGCATGGTTATTATTTTAGTCATTGAAGATCAACACTTAGGCGTTACTATATCCAGACTAACTGATAAATCTGGTTCTTGTAGAAGGGCTGACAAAGTGTTGCTCTTCAGTATTTTGTGAAAATTCCTAGCTTCTTTTGGACGATGAATTTCAAAAAAGATCAAAGCAATCATTCTCTCGTTGCATCTCACAGTTTTGCTTCCAAGTTTCTCCACTGGAGCTTCACTCTCTTGTATATTTATGGAATTTTGAAGCAAGTTGATGACATCTCTCAGTTGGAAGACACTGCCTTGCTAGAATTTGAAACCGTCTTTGCCATTGCCTTTCTAGCCATCGTGATTATTCGCTATTTTTACATGAGAAAAATCCCAACTCTGGTTGGAGCGCCAGATAACATTTCGAAAGTACATATATTGTTTGCCCGCTCAATTCATTTGGGCATGTATTTCAGCCTTGTCATGCTTCCAGTCTCTGGCCTACTGATCGCTTTCCTATTCTCCCTCGGCTTCAAAGATGGCATCCTGCAGGCAATGGCTCTAGGGTTACACGATTTTTCTGCATCACTGAGTTACTGGCTGATTGGCATTCATATTCTGGCCGCGGTTTATTCGCGTTTGAAAGGAGAGAAAATTTGGCATGCAATGGTTCCTTTTTGGAACGAAGAACAGACGGTCAACAAGATACCTTCGATCTTCGTCAAAATGGAATCACTGGTATATGGTACTTCTGAAAAAATTCTGAGTTTAATTTTGAAAAGAGATCTGAAGATATAAAATCTTTGTGCACTGAATCTGACTAATTCCGACAGAGTACCTATCCCACAATTCTTACCCAACAACCCTGCAAATTCATTCCTGCAACCGCTATCATCAGTGGCCTCTAACCTTTGAGAAAAACAGTCATTAGTCCTTAGCTTCTTGCTCCAAAAGTTGTTGTTTTCGTTCGAGGCCCCACTTATAGCCTGCTAGGTCTCCAGACTCACGAATTACCCGATGACACGGAACCAGAACTGCCAAACGATTAGAGGCGCAAGCTCTGGCCACGGCACGGGCTGCGTTGGGTTGTCCAAGAGACTGAGCCAGTTGGTTATAACTTAGGGTTTTACCGGATGGAATCTCGGTCAATGCTCGCCAAACCTTTTCCTGAAAGACCGTTCCACGTATATCGAGAGGAAGTGCCGTATCGTTGGATTGTCTTCGATGAGGATCGTCAATCTGGGCCACTACTTCTGATATCCACTCTTTCCAGTCCGTTGCGTCTTCTTGTAGCTCTGCAGACGGAAAATGCGCCCTCAGTACGCTCAGGGCCTCTTCTTTCTCTACAAACTCAACCAAGCAAATTCCCCGATCGGTTGCGGCCACCAAAATACTCCCGAGGCTTGTTTCGCGGTGGGCATAACGGATTTTTTCTCCCGGGGCCCCTTTCTTATATTTGCTTGGCATTAGTCCTGGTGTGGCATTGTCGGCATAAGCTCGTGATGGGCTATCGTAACCAGCTTCATAAATTGTTTGGGTGACTGTCTTTGAAGACTTCAATTCATCACGGAAGCGCTGTTTTCTCACTGCCACAGCATACTGTTTTGGAGACAGACCAACCTGTGACTTGAATACACGTTGAAAATGACTGGGACTGAGTCCTGCTGAAGCTGCCAGTGCTGCTAGATCAAGCTTTCCTTCTGCCAACTCGATGGATCGGCAAGCCTGGGCTACGGCTTCACTGTGAAGTAACAGCGTGGAAGTCTTGATGGTTGGTTTTGAAGACATAGCTCACCTGTTAGTAAAGCATATTGGTTAGGTCAAGTATGGCGTTGGTTGTCTGAAGAAACATCTCGTTTCTTGTGATTAAATTCGAGAGGTTAGGGTGATCCAAGTTAGAGAACGTCTTGGTACGACAGTGCCTTTGAATTGACCACAGTGCCAATGAATTACTCATGATTTTGAAGGCATTTCTCTTGATTTAATTTATTAATTTAATTATATCAAATATTTAATTAGTGGCATGCTGAGTGCTGCCAGAAGTGGCTGTGATTTATGGGGAGACCACAGTGGAACTACGTTTTTTTGAAATTTATCGCAGTTCGGAATACCTGCTACTATTGGCAGAAGGTATCCTGACTAGCGCTGCACTCGCGGTTTCAGCGGGAATCATGGGCTTTGTACTGGCCATTCTACTTGCCAGCGCCCGTCATCACCGCTGGCCCGTTCTAGGGCAACTTTCAGCAACCTTCATAGAGTTTGTCCGCAACACACCACTCATCGTTCAGCTCTTCTTTGTTGCCTTTGGATTACCGCTGCTTCTTGGCTACCAGTGGGCATTCTGGGCCCACGCACTGTTGGCGCTGATCATCAACTTTTCAGCCTACTTCGCAGAGATACTACGCTCTGGATTCTTGAGTGTTCCAGTTGGACAGCTTGAAGCAGCAAAGACCTTGGGGATTCCACGTTTCATAGCATTTTGGAAAATCCTGCTACCCCAGGCGGTTGCCGCCATGTATCCCTCCCTGAGCAGTCAATTCATCTTTCTTTTTCTAACCACGGGGGTGATTGCCGAAATTGGAGTGCGTGATCTGACGTTTGCAGGCCTTTTCATAGACAGCCGAAGTTTCCGATCTTTCGAGGTCTTTTTCACGCTCACTATCCTCTATATTTTGATGGCTCTCTCGTTCAAGGGGATTCTGAGGTTGGTCTTCGTCAAAAAGTTTTCATGGTGGTCAGCACCATGAAAGAAATCTTTGTATCCATCTTTGGTAAGCCCTTTGGGATTGTCTTGCTCCAATTGCTGGAGGCAACCCAATTCACTATCTATCTCTCCCTGTTTGCTTTTTTTGGAGGCGGGTTTATTGGGATGATCGTTGCCCTGCTTCGAATCTACCCGTCACAGAGATCGAAGACTGGAGCCGTAGCCTACATTTGGCTCTTCCAATCAGTACCACTGCTGATGCTCTTGTTCCTCTTTGGTCTCGGAATCCCAAGACTGTTTGGCCAAAATGTAGATCCCTGGATCGCAGCAATCGGAGCGCTGACTCTCTATACTTCCGCCTACCTAGCCGATGTCTGGCGGGGTTCCATAGAAGCGGTACCCAAAGGCCAATGGGAAGGAGCACGATCACTAGGATTTGGATTCTTCAAAACCCTACGACTGGTGATTGCCCCGCAAGCAATCCGGAATGCCCTTGCCCCCACTGTTGGTTTCATGGTGCAAATCATCAAAGGTACTTCCTTAGCCTTCATCATCGGGTTTCATGATTTGATGAACGTTGGGAAACGCTGGGCCAATGCACCCGTTAATGGCACAGAACCCTTTGTTGTTTTTCCTCTGATGGCATTGATCTACTTTTGCCTTTGTTTTCCGCTCTCAGCATTTTCGAAGAAGCTGGAGCGCAAATTCGGAAGCGTTTCCAAGCAAGACCTTCCGACTGCTGTGTGACTCCTACGGAGCGCACTTATTTCCTTAACATCATCCGGAGAACATGATGCTCAAGCAAATCTGTAAAAAATGGTCGCTTAGCCTGTCAATAATGCTTGCATTATTGATGACAATGGTTGCCACACCAGCTACGGCAGAACTGCCAGACATTCTGGAGTCAGGAAAAATCCGCATCGCCGTCCCTGAAAACTTCCCACCTTTCGGGTCATTGGGTGAAGAAGGCGAGTACGTGGGCTATGACGTAGAGGTTGCGCAAATGATCGCTGATGACTTGGGAGTTGAACTGGAGCTGGTTCCAGTGACTTCAAAACAAAGAATTCCTTTTCTAGAGACAGATCGAGTCGATCTGGTGGTTTCTGTGATGGGTGCCAATCCTGAGCGAGCCAAGTCGATCTGGTTTTCTAGCGCCTACGCCCCATTTTACTCTGGAGCTTTTGCCAAGCCAGACGTTGAATTAGATTCTGTGAAAGGGTTCTCTGGCAAAAAGGTGGGAGTGACTGGCGGCACACTGGAAGACTTGGCAATCAGCGCAGATGCTCCAGCAGACGCTGAGATCATCCGTTTCGGGGACAACGCAGCTACCATTTCCGCTTATGTATCCGGGCAAACCGATGTAATTGTCACCGGGAACATGGCTGCACTGGAGATCTCCAAAAACAATCCTGATTTTAATCTAGAAACCAAATTTATCATCGCAAACTCTCCTTGCTACATTGGCGTGAAGAGTGGAAATCTCGATCTACTGCAGTGGGTCAACGTCTTCATCTTGCACAAGAAGCTGAACGGAAAGCTAAATGAGCTCTCTTTGAAGTGGTTGGAACAACCTCTTCCTGAACTCCCCACTCTCTGACACACTCCTAACGAAGCCTCGATTCATCAGGAGTCGTGGCTTCAAATTTTCTTGAAAGCACCGCCTGAAATTACGTTGGGACAATTCACTACTACACCAATTCCACTTTCTATCACATCCGGGAACAGCCCATGTTGGTGTTGCGCTAGGCTAACCGAATACGGTGCATCCTGCTCCTACTAGCAGTAACAACAGACCCAACACCTGTGCACTAGTTCCGTTATTCAGTCCACAACCAAAGAACAAGCATCTTGCCTGCTCTCCAGAGGACAGATAAATTTTGGTAAAGAGCATGTCAGCCATTTTTATCCTTTGACTTCACCAGCATGTACCTTCCTCCCCATTTTGAAGAAACTGATTCCAGCCAGATTTACGAACTGATTGACAAGTTTCCTTTGGCTATTTTGGTAGCACAAACTGAACAAGGCATAGTAGCCAACCATATTCCACTGATGCTTCAGGAAAAGCAGGAGCTACTTGGTCACCTCGCACTGAACAATGATCTGCATCAACTTGTTGCATCTGGTCAGGAAGTCCTCACAATCTTTCGTGGAGAGGATGCCTACATTTCACCAAACTGGTATCCCACAAAGCCTATTCATCACAGGCATGTACCGACCTGGAACTATCAGGTTGTGCACATTTATGGAAAGATCTATTACCAAAATGACGAAAAATCCAAGCTAGCTGCTGTTGGGAAACTGACAAAGAAGATGGAAGAGCGAACCAATGGTGAGACAGCCTGGCGGATGGCCGATGCGCCCAGTGACTATCTAAATGCCCTATTGGAACACATCGTTGCGTTTCGGATCGAAATCACAAAAATTCTTGGCAAATCCAAGGTGAGCCAAAACCGAGAGACCATTGACTTTGATAATGTAGCAAATGTACTCGCAGAACAAGGCTCCACTCACATGTCCACTCGAATGAACCGGATTAGAGAAAACCGAGAAAAGGAATGAGCGTTCAGTGAGCCCAACCACAAAGGTAGTAGTGTGAACAAGGACAGGATTGTCATCAGGCAAATTCAATGCAGTGAAGCTGACCATCTATTAGATGCTTCAACACGCTACATGGAAAACCTCTACCCTGCAGAGAGTAATCACCTTTTGGAGGTAGAAGAATTGCTGCAACCAGGGAATCATTTCTTGGGAGCTTTTATTCAGGAAAGTACGGTCGGTTGTGTGGCGCTCATCACCAAATCAAGTTATGCTGAGATCAAGCGACTCTTCGTAATGGAAAGCTACCGGAGAGCAAAGATCGGGTTGCAGTTAATGCAGGAAATCGAATCACTCGCCTCACAGAATCATATTCGATTGCTACGCCTGGAAACGGGAATTCATCAACCAACTTCCATCCAATTCTATGAATCTATGGGCTACCAACACATTGGGCCTTTCGGCGAGTACCAAGTAGACCCGCTGAGTATCTTCATGGAAAAGTCTTTGTCCCCTGCTTAAGATAATGATGTTTCCACCGCACCGTTTGGACCTCCTTGAGCAACCATGAATCCGATGGACCCTCTCGCTGAGTTGCGAGACATTGTTATTCCACCTCCACCTTCTGCGTGGCCTTGGGCTCCGGGTTGGTGGATTCTGCTCATTCTAGGACTCTTGCTACTCAGCACAAGCATCTGGTGGTTTTGGCGATGGCGACAGCGTAGTCGCCCACGACGCTTGGCTCTGAAGCAACTGGCTCAACTACAACAGCAAGAGGCTGACCCGCAGACCCTACGGCAACTCTCTCAGTTGCTGCGCGAGGTTGCCCTGCAAGCACATCCCTGGGAACAGGTCGCTTGTCTGAATGGTAAACGCTGGCTAGAATTTCTAGACAAGACTGGAGATACAACCCAGTTTACACAAGGCACTGGTCAAATTTTGTCAGAAGGCCCCTACCGTCTACCGCAGGAACCACTGTCTCCACAACTGTTTGTACTGTGCAGGGAGTGGATTCAACTCCAAAACACTGCATCTCAGTTCCAAAAATCCAAGAAACTTATCCTTCCCAACTGAACGATGCTCGAGTTTCTCTGGCCTTGGGTCGCACTTGTTTGGCCCCTTCCCCTGTTGATCCGCTGGCTATGGCCGGCTACTCCAGTTCCCCCGCAGGCTCTTCAGGTACCCTTCCTCGAACGGTTGCAACAGCTTTCTGGTAGTTCACAAACTCCCCGCTTTAAAACACAACAGCTGGCCTTTCTGCTAGCTCTGGTTTGCTGGACTCTGCTGGTAGGAGCCGCCACTCGTCCGCAATGGGTGGGAGAGTCCATTTCCCTACCTGTGTCTGGTCGTAGCTTGATGCTCGCTGTCGATCTATCGGGGAGTATGAAGGAGGAGGATCTTCAACTATCTGGCAACCCCACAAATCGGCTGAATGTCGTCAAGAATGTCCTTCAGGAATTTATTACACGCAGAGATGGTGATCGCTTGGGACTGATTCTTTTTGGAGAACAAGCTTATCTGCAGACACCGTTGACCTTCGATCGGAAGACCGTACAGCAGATGCTGTTGGAATCAGAAATTGGACTGGCTGGAGAACGTACAGCCATCGGCAATGCCATCGGCCTTGGTGTAAAACGTCTACAAGGACTGGAAGAATCGGAACGCGTACTGATCCTGTTGACGGATGGTGCCAACACAGCAGGAGATATTTCTCCGGAGCAGGCAGCACGTTTGGCAGAGCAGGCTGGGGTTCGGATTTACACGATTGGAGTGGGTGCAGATGAAATGCTGGTACAAACTTTTTTTGGTACGAGACGGGTTAACCCATCACACGATCTAGATGAGAAACTGCTGCAGACGATTGCTTCCCTCACTGGTGGGCAGTATTTCCGAGCCCGCAGTACTGAAGAATTGGCTAAGATTTACCAACTTTTGGATGAACTCGAGCCTGTGGAGCGAGACGCAGATGTCTTTCGGCCACTGAAACCGCTTTATCCATGGCTACTGGCAGTAGCGCTACTGCTCAGTGCCAGTTGGATTCCAGTGCAGTGGTGGCGTCAGCACAGTCCGCAGAAGCTTCAGCCCTGACCCTGTGACTCCGCCTGAACAATTGGCAACAGGGTTTTCAAAACGTTCCGAGCGATGACTTGATGACCTTCTGGGTTTGGGTGAATACCGTCCCGCAGGTTCATCTCAGGAATTCCTCCAACGCCTTCCAACAGAAAATTAACCATTGGCAATTCATATTCACGGGCTAATTCAAAAAAAGCTTCTTGGTAGGCTTTGATGTAGGTTTCTCCGTAGTTGATCGGCATCTGCATACCGGTCATCACCACCTTGACCTGACGTTCTTGGGCCATTTGGATTGCTTTCGCCAGATTTTGCTTCATATTCTCAATGTCCAAGCCACGCAGGCCATCATTAGCCCCCAGGGCAAGCAACATTATCTGGGGTCGCATCTTGAAATACCACTTGAGACGTGTGCCTGCGCTGGCACTGGTTGCTCCGCTGAATCCCCCATTGATCACTCGCACTTCGAGGCCTTCTTCTTTCAATAATTGCTCTAACAGATAGGGATAGGCTTCTTCCTGCTCAACCCCATATCCTTCCGTTAGTGAGTCTCCTAAAGCAAGAATTCGAATTTCTGCCATTGCTCCAAACGGCAAAAAAAAGCACAATGTGAACAATAAAAAACACAACACTCCGATGACTTTTTTCATTTTAACTCTTTTGTGAAGATAACGGGTTTTTCCGTTCCTATTTGAACTCTGGGGAAAAGACTGCGATGACTGCTTACATCCTGCGCCGACTGCTCCTGATCATTCCGACACTGATTGGCATCATGACGATCAACTTCGTGATTGTCCAGGTGGCCCCCGGAGGGCCTGTGGATCAGTTTATTGCCCGGATGCAGGGACACGGTGGCATGGACGTGACGAGCCGAATTACTAACACCAGTTCAGAGATGCAGGACAGTACCAGCACTTCTGATCAAGCAGGACGTACCCGAGGTGCCCAAGGCATTGACTCCGAACTTTTGCGTGAGATCGAGCGTCTCTACGGTTTCGACAAGCCAGCCCACGAACGCTACCTGCAAATGCTGGTTAATTACGCCGTTTTTGATTTTGGTGAGAGCTTCTACCGAGATCGTACAGTGCTTGAACTGATCTGGGAGAAACTACCTGTTTCTGCATCACTTGGAATCTGGAGCACACTCCTAGTCTACCTCGTCTGCATTCCACTGGGCATTAGCAAGGCAGTGCGCCATGGCTCTCGCTTCGATATCTGGACCTCCACGGTGATCATCATCGGCAACGCTATTCCTGTCTTTCTCTTCGCCATCATTTTGATCATCTTCTTCGCTGGTGGCAACTATCTGAATTGGTTCCCCTTACGTGGGCTGACCTCTGATGGATTTGCCGATATGGGTCTGTTCGGACAAATCCTCGACTACTTCTGGCACCTGGCCCTACCCCTAATTGCCATCCTGATTGGTAGTTTCGCCACGCTGACAATGCTGACCAAAAACTCTTTTCTGGATGAAATTGGTAAACAGTACGTGGTGACGGCCCGAGCTAAAGGACTACCAGAGCGACGAGTACTCTATGGCCATGTCTTCCGGAATGCGATGCTGATCATCATCTCTGGCTTCCCAGCTGCCTTCATCAGCATGTTCTTCACAGGATCCCTGTTGATCGAGGTCATCTTCTCACTGGATGGGTTGGGTCTACTGGGCTTTGAAGCCACCCTACAGCGTGACTATCCAGTGATGTTTGGCACTCTTTATATTTTCACTCTGCTCGGCTTGGTCGTCAACCTGATCAGCGATGTACTCTACACAGTAATCGATCCAAGAATCGATTTTGAATCGCGAAATTGAGTTCCAGAAAAGTTGATCTCAGTTTGACAAACTAAGCACGTTTCGCTTGGTAGCGATTGGAGAAGGAGGACTCTGCCTGATGACGATCCACACGTCCATTCGCTGCCAAGTGTTCCAGTACCTTGAAGATTGTTACCTGCTGTTCGCCCACTTGAAGATGCTGAGAGAGTTCATCTACCGTCCAGGAACGACTTGGCTGATCGTTCAGCACACCGATCAGACGACTTTGCAACTGTAGCACAGTTCCAGCAGCTTTTTTCCCAGCTTCCACTCCAGGTTGATGATAGGCGTTAATGCCCACCAGATGCGCATAAATCCCCACTGCTCGTTCAAAAAGAGCTATCATGGCCCCAATGCTACGTGGTGTTATCGAATCCAGGGTCAATGTCATTGATTGACGCTGTTTCTCTCGTAAAGCCTGCCGCGTTCCTAACAGGAAACCCAATAGATAGTCTCCTGAGGTGGCACCCGGATCAACCTCTACGGCAGGTCCTTCTTGATCTTTCAGTACTTCCAGAAATTGGACAAAGAAATCATTTCGCCCTTCCCGAAGTTGTTGGACATAAGCGTGCTGATCCGTAGAGCCCTTGTTGCCGTAAACAGTCAAACCTTGACGAACAACACGCCCTTCCAGATCACGCTCTTTTCCAAGAGACTCCATCACCAATTGCTGCAGGTAATTGCTAATCAAGGACAAACGATCCTTGTAAGGCAGCAGCACCATCGCTTTTTTACCATGACCATTGCCTGCGTACCACCAATTTAAGGCTAACTGGGCTGCAGGATTGCGGGAGATTTCTTTTTCCCGCCCGTGCTGATCCATCAGCTTGGCTCCCATCAGTAACTCTTGCAGATCAATGCCCTGCAAAGCTGCAGGCAGGAGTCCCACTGCTGAAAAGACTGAAGTCCGACCACCCACCCAATCCCACATTGGTAGCCGCGCACGCCAGCCTTCTTGTATTGCCAGTTGATCCAGCTTGCTTCCAGTGCTGGTGATGGCCACTGCCTGCTTCCCAAATGACAATCCTGCTTCTCGAAAAACATGTTGAGTGACCAGCATTGCATTACGGGTTTCCTGGGTACCACCAGATTTGGAGATAACTAGGCACAGTGTCTGCGACAACTCCTCTCCCAACCCTGCAAAGACCTGCTCAAAGCCATCTGGGTCTGTGTTGTCTAGATAGTGGAGTTTCAAGCCTTGTCCCTGCCGTGCCAATGCACGGTCAATAAATTGAGGTCCCAGTGCCGAACCACCAATCCCAATCACGAGCCCATGTCGAAAGTGCTGACCCTGCTCGTTGGTCCATTTTCCAGACAGTACTTGGTTTGCAATATCCTGAACTTGCTGGAAGGCCTGTTCAATGGCCTGACGCAGCTCGGGGGTTGGCGCAAGCTCTGGAGTACGTAACCAGTAATGACCGACCTGTCGCTGCTCATCCGGATTGGCAATAGCCCCAGCTTCCAGTTCGTTCATGTGCTGTAAAGATTGTTGAAGCGGATCGGATTGCTCTTCCCAGAAAGAAGTGGGTACTCCCATTTGAGAAGTGTCTAAGCTCAATCCTGTGCCTAGGATCACAAAGAAATGCTGCTGAAAATGAAGCCAACTCGAAGTATCGATCATGGGAATTTTAGAAACGAAAAGTTACGAATACGAGGAAGTCTGTGCATTTGCGATTGCAAACCCATTTTGCTAACTTATCTATTTAACGCAATGATTTTTTCACCCAACTTTGAT
>JACLAD010008971.1_pt1 | contig 14639 bp, 6 predicted proteins | sample 8027901 | NCBI WGS metagenome assembly JACLAD01 (sample SAMN15725071, study PRJNA655200) | protist metagenome | isolation source: fluorescence activated cell sorting (FACS) single amplified genomes of... | place: Spain: Blaines Bay Microbial Observatory, Mediterranean Sea | collected 2016-07-05 | reverse complement strand
GTGCCGATCAATAGCATATGAAACATAACAAGCCAAGCCAAGGGAAGAAATAAATGCCTACGTAATATTCATATGTTCGAATACAATTTGTATTCTATTCGAATAGTATATAATATTAACCAGTTTAATCTGGGCTACGATACCGCCGTCTTTAGTGATTACGAGTAGAAGTTAACTTTAACTTTTTAAGTAAAAAATTAAGTAACTAGATCTCTAGTACAGTCTTCATTTTCGAAATTTCAAGGCTGGTATTGTTGAGGAGTAAGCTTATAAGACGTTAACGAGTTTCGTGAAGCCGAACTCACACAAACAAACTTCTCTTCACTCTTGCACCGTTCTGTTCGGGTGTCGCCATCCCATGGGATAGGACTTGGCTTACTTATTTGAATCAGTTTAACATTCAAACACATCTGCAGTAGAAAAGCATTTACAGCTGACTAGTTTTAAACATGGCTGCGTTTAATGTATGTGCTCTGCTGCTGTTCTACGTATGAGCGTCAATGAGACGTGTAAGAGTCTTTAGGATCACAAATGCTAGAGTTTGACAAGTGCATTTGGGATGCGTCACACTGGCAGTATTTTTGTGAGGGAAATGAAAACGTTGTATTTTCGTTCTCTGGGTGTGAGAATCCACACGCTGTTTGCCCGCATATTTTGCATTCAAAAATGTTGCGCATTAGAAAATGCGATAAAGGTAGAGGTTCTTTCCAAAATGACGAGGAAGTTAGAAGAGTGATCGAAAATATAATCGGAAATAAATATAGTCCAATAATGAACCTCGTACCAACTGAAAATCTTCCAAAGACATTCATCACAGAATTAAACAATAACTTGAAATGTTGCTTAAATCGACCAAAATTTCGTACATCGCTTCTGCATACCGATGGACCTGTTGTTCTCATGCCAAATTACACGCTGTTACCAATAAGCATTTCTACTAAGCTTGTAAGTGTTATTGATGAGCATGGATTTAGAAAGAAGTCTGTGCGTTTTCCCTTCAATGAATGTACATATGCTGTTGAGATTAAACCAAAGAGGGGAGTACCTTGTGTCAACAACGGTCCCAAAGATATGACGAAAACTGAAAGAAGTCGCTTCTCAATGCATCAAGATTTTAAGATAAAATGTGGCAAAATACTAGAAGTGAATCGCAGCGAATATGATCCTTTCGATCTGTTTTCGAACGAACGTTTCAGAATTAAGCGCGCAATCAACGCCCTCATAAAATCTCCACAGAATAATTTCAGACTTTTTTGCAATGGGAAGATTATTTATGATGAAAGGATAAAATCCAAAAGTAGTGAGAATGTTAAAGAATTCAAATGCATGGTCAAGAATACTGAAATTAATTTTTTGAAGAAAGATTTGATAGAGGTTATAACCAATGTTCTGTTAAAAGAAGACATCATGGAAAGAATATTGATGGTACAAAGGTTGGACATTAAAGGTATTGAAGTAGTCAGGATGTACTACGATGCCATAAACCAATTTTTGAAGACTTCCACATTACAATATGAATTTGATTATCTTTACAGTGCGGCTGCTATGAATGACACTTTGATTCTAGATAAACTAGCAAACGTTACGTACAACATTAATTCAAGCGAGACTACATTGGGAAATGCTCTTCAATATGTGCAAAACTATCTGCTTGCTAAATCTTTTATGGATATTTCTATCATGTTAAGCATGAAGAAGTTAAGCGACGTGCAATATGAAAACATAAAAGGTGATCAAAACATTATCGAGATAGGTTCCCATAAATGGATTTTCAAAATTGCAATTATTGATATATCCGCTAAACGGCATGAGAATATACCTAGATATGATCTCATGGCTAAAGAAATACGTGACAATGCGAAAATGTGATGAGTTAGTGAAAGCTTCAACTGAGGGCTAACGTTAACCATTGTAACAATAGATATACAACTATTTACTAAGATGTTTATTGAGATTTGTCACCGTTGTCGATTACATCCAAGCACTCTAGAATATCTTGAGAATTCAGTAACCCAAAATCAAACAGATTAACGAGATGCATATTAAAATTCTGTCGCAGGCCGTGCTTCACGATTTTTCTTCTATATCGTTGCGCAAAGCGAAGATTTGCCTCAGGAACGTACTTGAACGCATACACATTCCACATTTTGCTGAATTCATTCCAATACTTCATGAAAAGCTTTTCCTCAAAAGAAACATCTGCAAACTCATCCAAGAGTTGGTTATTCCTTTCGTTGATCCATGTTTCATCTTCTTCATAATCACTGTCGTTCAACGGCGCACCTTCTTCATAAGGCTGCGCAGTTCTGCTGTGATAATATACTCTGTGAAGATTCTGTCTACGCTGTTGAAGCTGAGTTGAAATGGTTTTCAACTTTCTGTCCACATATTTTTGCAGAATACCTCCACATCGGCGCACAAAATAAAAAGGTGACAGATCTAAATCTGAGTTGGGCATGGCATCATAAGTAGTGACATTGATGACAATGTTCGTATCCTCATTATCACAAGTGAAATATAGGCGACTGTGTGAACAGTTAAGGTGCATCATCATTCCAGCAACATTGCTTGTGTACATATCACAAAGGGGGCATCGATAAGAATGTAAAACTTGATCCTTCGAATAGAAATGCGATCCGCATGAGTAATGATATCTAAAGATGAGAGGCAGCTTTATGTTCAATTTCTCAGATTTTTCACAGGTTTTCATACATGAGTCAACGCTCTGCTTTACTTGCTTAGAACTTTCCTGCTTGACCCAGTCTAAGCTGAATTGTATGAGAACATCACCACAATCAGATCCTGAAAAACCGTTTGCAATTTGTTTCAACTGTAGTTCATAGTCTCCATTTCTAATCTTGTGGAATATTCGCGAAGAAGATTTTTTCTCCTTCGCAATTAATACATGGATTCCGTAGCATTGATCTGCTGAAGTTGTAGCTGCTAAATCATGAAAATATATCTCTTTCAGTCGGCAAACTGTTCCATATCCAGAGATTCTTTGGAGAGTTACCCATTGCTTTGATGATTCTTTCAAGTATACGCGTATTAAAATCACGATTTTTTTGCAAGATCTTGAAACCGATGTTGTCGCAATTTTTAACATTTTTTTTTGCAGATCATTTCTGTTGTCTTCATTCAAGTATATATGAGTTCGATAAGAAGCTTCATATTTGTACAGTTCATCTTCAGAGTTACTTAAACTATTGCTGGAAAAAAGAAGAACTTCTAAAGGAATTTTAGACATCTGCAGTTTTTTACTCCGGCCTTCAATAATTAGACGCGTGTTGCAAAGATGCAGATTGATGTTTGCATAATAACTGATGAATTCAGAGCTGGCGCCACCTATCTTTGTTGTTAAGATTTTCGCTGGTTTGGGATATAACTTTGCTCTTTTTATTTCGGAAACAGTGCAACTATTTGCACATTCGTTAGCACTATGATAACCTTGTTCACACATGTAACAGTGGAATTTTCTTTTTCTGTTATTTCTATATCTACAAAAGCGAAGATACAATTATCAACAATGCGGGGGGAAATCAGTATAACGTAAATATCTTATTGTACACTCACGTTAACGTTCGAGAGAGATAGACTTTCCCATACACTTGTTGGTACAACTTTAGATACATATAGAGAGTAGCTGCCGAGTGATAGGCCTGAAAGAAGGCCATCTCGATCGCGCATGCTCTGTCGCTTTTCTTCATAACAGGCTTCAAAATCCTTTTTCCCTTGTTGGAACCCTCTGCTGAAGCGTCTCCCGTTTTCGAAAAAAGCTTGGTTCACTCTCAATTGGCTAAGGGATTCCACCCCCTTCATATATATTTAATAACGTGGGGAGGGAGTTGCACACTTAACTCATAAATCGGAGCAGCAAGCCACGCTAGAAATAAAAAGCCTTCGTTTGGTAGACTGATGATACTGTTCCAGCATTCGAATGTGCCAAGCCAGTTCTGTGGTTGAGGGACACGGAGGAGTCCTGGGGGAGAAAAGCAATGCCCTACCTATTTATTCTTCATCGATCGGGTGAACCAACCCTTGGGATTTGTTGCTTTACTTGTAAATATAAGTTAAGTTAATTAAGCCACAGTATCGATTGCAACTAATATTGTGTACACATGTGGGTCGTCTTCTCCAAAATTTGACCAAAAATCGTGATTTTTCGCTGAAAAATCGTGCGACATATGTACATCTATCCTAAAAAAATTATGAAATTATCATCGTGAGAATCGTGCACCGTCAGTGCTAGCTAGCTATTGTTAAGAGATGAAATTCTAGTTGTATACTCCCAAGGTGTCAAGGTGTTGGGCATACACTTCTATTTTCTTGTTGACTTTTTTCGGAAAGAGCTTCAAATGGCTTTCAAATTAATACAAGGTAGAGTAGTAGACAATATGCACATTCAATCGTATAGTGTTCGAATGGCTGTATGTATAGAAGAGAACCATTGTCGTACTATGTACTATTCGAATAATTATCTCTGATCGTGAAATTCATGCAGGCTTTTGAATTCAGATGCTTTGTTCCGAGTGATGCAGCTTTGCATGTGCCACCGCATCCACCGCCCCATTCTACCCAATTGCACCAATACCCTATCGGAAGATTGGTTCTATTCGCACACAGGGTGCGAGGATAAAGTGTATCAACTCGACTGCATTCTGAAAATCTATTTTTAACTACACTGATGTTCTTGAGCGTAAAAGGGCCTTCCATATAATATTCAAGCGGGCTAATTTCCACATATCTAGCTGAAATGTTGTTGTTATCGATCACGCCATTGCTTGACTTCCAACGTATACCGAATCGACCATGATGCAGTTTGCTATTTCTAACCTCGCCACCCGAGGCTCTCCACGAATCGAGTGATGCAACGATTCCTGCATTCTTGTGGGTTGTGACGAAGGTAGAATCTGTTTCATGGAAAGTAACATACCATGCTCGAGGTTTGCAACCGAAACTTCGACAAAACATTCCAACGTCAAGTCCAGCTGTTTTGTTGTAGCACGTGTCAAGTAAGTTCTGCGCGCGCTGTAGCATTTTTAGGTCATCGCTCCAGCTCGCCCTTCGTATGCTTGCTATTGTATATTTGCCGATGAGAGATAAATTTCCACTGATGTAAAAGCTCATCTGATCATTGTACTTCGCATTCGTCATTGTCTCAACATTGCCGTACGGAAAATCATCCCTCACCAAAGATCCAACTTTCAGCCTTGGATCCAGAATTACCATCTCCCTTTCACCTGTCTTCTCAAAAAACACTTGCGCTCTAGAGTGAATGTTGATCCAATCATCTAAGCAATATGAGATTTCCCCACCAATGAATTTTGGGCCATATTTACAGCCAGAGGAGTGTAGACCGTCATTATTGGAAGAAATTAAACCAAAACACAATCTCCCCCCTGTCGGGTTCGAAAGTCCGCACGTTGAGTTTAGGTCATAGGGATATGAATGCTGCTGCATTTTGTTGACACTGATCCGACGCCTGACGCTGACATTTGAATATAGGTGAGCGCCTTCACCATCATACTCTGAAATTGCAAATCCAGGCGCACCATGGATTGCACAATTTCTGGTCTCCACTCTGGTGCTATTCAGCAAAAGTATCGTAAAACCCTTGCGTATATGTGCCGTCAGCTTATCATTGATTTGCGGTTGACGTACGATGCCATCTCGACAACTGTTGCTATCAGTCATGACGGCATTGATATCAGTACAATAAGAAGCAGCTGATACATTGAAAACATAGCCTAAGTCATGATATTTAGCAGGCGGCCAGGAGGCATATGCGTAAGCTCCAAACCAAGGGTCGGTAGAGTTCCACAAAAGAACAGGATTATTCTCTGGTCCAGACTCCACCCCAGGCCTTCCCATTGCATATTTTCCCCCAAATTCGAATGGACTCAAAAACCCTGGATCGGTTGTTGCGATTACTTGGATTGTGTTATCTGTGAGGGTTTTCACTCTCAATATAGTAGCCTGATAGTGTGCTGGCGGATCATAGTCGACAGAAAATCCGTTCAAAGTCAAATTGCTGCTTTCTTGAACTAGAATACCTGAACCAATGCAAAACCAAAAAAAGACACTCCCAGCATTTCCTTCTCCCTGAAGCGTAAAATTGTTGGCGCGATACAATATCAGGCTTGTGTTTCCAAAGTAATAATCTCCAGCAGGTACAGTGAAGGTAGCCAAGCGAGCGTTTATACTTTTATTTATTTCAATCTGCAGTGACACAGCACTTGGGCTTGGTCCAAACTCATGCAGCTTCTCGGATACCCCTCCAACAAAAATGCAAGCCAAAAAAGCGTGCGTCAAGATGAACCGGATCATTTTAACATTTCGCAGTTAATGTATGCACGTCTATAAAGTTGACATATTTCATCAGTTTAAGAGCCCAAATGTCTTCACCAACCTATAACCACTCTTTTTTGTCAGATGTCCGAACTATTTGCAATAGTCAGTCCAGGCAACATGTACGTATTATTCTAGAGTATTGAATTGAATTGAATTGAATTGACAAAAGAAAGCTTCCTCTACTGCCGGCATGCCCAGTGACCTCTAGTACAGGGATTAGGCAGATAGAATGCGAGACTAGTGCTCCTAGCTAGCAAAAGCAGGCTGAAGCGTAGACGCTATAGCTGGCGCAGTCACCCCCTTTAATACTTTCGGGGTGGTTGCTACCCTGTAGCGCCGAGTCCCTCACTCCCTTCATGCACCTTTTCAGGCGACTGTGTGGTGGAGGCTCTACCTACGAGTACAGCTACTTAGATCGATATGACTGAAAAAAGACCTACCATATTCGAATACGTAAATTGCAGAACCCCGGAATCCTGATACCGGTCATGATTTTTTGGAAAAATTTACTGGTAAATTCAATGGGTAAATTGCGGTGGACTGTTGCAGTTCCTACAAAAAATTACGAAAACCCCTGGGAAATGAAAAAAAAAGCATAGCTACTTGCATGCAAAACTTTCCTTTTTTTCTTTTCAAGCTTTTAAAAAGCTTGACCAGAGATAACGAGATATTTTTCTAGTCTAGTTATATAGCTAGCTAGATGTTGGTAATTTACAAAATGACGGATGTAAAAAACATTCGAACTTTCGAATTCGCGAACAGCGGTTAGGGTCAAGCTAGTAGATCCACTGGTCTCTCTGTTGTCTTTCTTCACTGTTATACACAAAGAAGAGCCAGAGATGGGACTGTCTCTGAATATCAGTCTGACGAGCTCATCATTTGTCCCCAAATGTATAATGGTTATGTTTTCTTACCACAATGTGAGTTGCATCTTCAGTCTTCAAAAGCAGCTCAAAAATAAAAAAAAATCATTGAAGGCAATGGTATTCTCTTGAGCAAAAATGCAATCCAAGGAGTTTCACGTGCAAGTATTACTTTTATTGACTGCGTTTTGCATAGCTCTAGCTGACCTGCCAACTGGGGTTTTACGATTCGACTCTAGATACGAATCATTTAAATATTTGGTCCAGCCCTCGTGGCAGACATATTTGAACAAATCAAAAAAAAGTATAGAAAAAAAGATCACAGCAATTTTGCGCGTCCCTCAAAAAGGTGATGACATGCTCGGCTGTAAAAAGCTCAACCATACTCTTTTTTTTTCGAGCCAAGGGGTAAAAATTCCGATTTTATTTCTCAGGCGTGGGGGGTGTTCTTTCAAAACAAAATTGAAGAATGCAAGAGCAATCGGAGCAACTTCTATTGCTGTCGCAAATACATACAAATCATTATATAAAGGAAAAGCGTTGAGTTGTGAAAATCGAGACTGTGATATGGGATCAAAGTATCTACCTTCGCCTCCTAAACTAACAGAACAATGTTCTGATATGCCAAAGTGCTCTTCTAAAAAGTGTGGCTACACAGGTCATAAAATTGGAAAATTCTTCCAGGTTTGCTGTATTGTCGATAGTTTCTTAGAAATGAGTTTGGGGTCCACAAGCGATGAAGGTGTAAAAGATTATCCATCTATTTTTGTGAGTATTGAGGATGGTGAAAATATGCTTCAACAGCTGGAGGAAGCAAACGGTGCAATAGATGTTCACCTAACATCACGTAAAGTTCCATATGACCCATCATCAATATTTCTGTGGGCAATAGGAGTTATCACCGTCATTGTTGGAAGTTACACAGCATCGATGCAAAAATCTTCCAATAAAATCATACTCAATATCTTTGACGAAGAAGAAGCTAACCTTGAGATAAAACAGTCAACCGTTGTTGCTTTTGTTATAGCTGCGTCAATGTCACTGTCTCTTTTTTATTTTGGATTCAAATATTTCCCAAGTGTTACATTTCAATTTTTGGTGCTTGTATACTGTGCGTCTTCCATTTTACCCGTAGCCTCGATTTGTATACATCCTCTCCTGACTAAGATTTTTGCTTCATGCGCAAGTTTGAAGAAGATTATCAATGATCGATCCATTATGTATATCGCTATATTTTTAGCTTTTGTCCAATCGGTATTTTTTTTTCTGTGTCGGAAACGGGCTTACTCTTGGATACCTCAAAATATAATCGGAATGTGCATGTGCTGCCAAATTCTTAGACTCGCTAGATTTCCAAACTTAAATGTTATATCTTTATTGCTTGTTCTAACATTTTTTTATGATATTTTTTTCGTTTTTATTTCACCTTATTTTTACGGAAAAAGTGTGATGTTGACAGTTGCTACTGCTGGAGGAGCAGATGACGCAGTTGGAGATTTAAATTGTCAAGCGTTTTGTATTTATCATCCTCAATCTGAAAAGTGCAAAAGAAGTCCTGGTTTGCCTATGTTGCTACGGATTCCAAGATTTCTTGATTGGCGGGGTGGCTCTTCCATGTTAGGTCTCGGTGATATTGTGATCCCAGGTGTTTTGCTGGCATATTTATTGCAATTTGATGTTGTCCATTATCGAAAGCGCACGTGTTGCACATATTACACAATTGCATGCATTGGTTATGCAGTTGGGCTACAACTCGCAAATTTGTCAGTGATCATATTTGATGTGGGGCAGCCTGCACTTTTATACATCGTGCCATGTACACTAGGCGTGGTTTTGCTTGTGTCTAAATGCCGAGGTGAATTAATGTTACTATGGAATGCGACACATGTATCTGGGAATGATAATGATCTTGATTACACACTCGTAAGAACACGCGAAGCGGGCAATATAAACGCGATTAAAGATGAAATGTTGTAATAATGATCTCGAGATGTTACGATAAAAAAATAAGCGGCATTTACGACAAACTTAGGCTGCATACATGAAAATAAGAGTTATTAGTTTTCTTCTGTTTTGAAATTTCTAGATATGCAGTAGAGTAGAAGAATGGTACTCACATATAAACATTTGTGTATATATGAATTTCATTTAAACGTACGTAGAAATTTGCGAGCAACTATCACCGTAATATCCTGTGAAGCACGAGCAAATACCAGTACTCGAATCACAAAGGCCTCTTCCACCACACTCCTTTGCTTCCTTCAATGTACCGGTTGAGCTTAAACGCGAAACAGTGCACGTCAGACCTGCTGTAGCAATAAATTTGGGCTGACTGGAGTCTTCACACTCAACTGTTGTATCAACAGAGAGAAGAGCTTGCTTATTTGTAGTCGCTCCATCCTTGAAGTCAACATCAAACGTAAATTGTGAATAAGTAGCACTGGCCGTTATTATATCTACTTCAACAGTCGGAACAGCAAAATCAGGAAGATTCTCTATAGCCTTCTGGATAACTTGTGCATTCTTCGTTTGTGCTACTCCTGGCCCCACGACAATTGGACGGGTTGTGTATTTTCCGCCTAAATGGTCCTTGAAAGCGAGAGTAAACCATGAGTCTGCACCTCCAGAGTTTCCAGTGCATTTGATCTGTTGCTTGTCAGAGGCAAGCTGGTCAGAACATTCTGTTTCTGGATCATCTCCATGTGGGCACGTTCTTAAAGAACAATCAAAACCCCTGTATCCACGATCACATTTGCATGATCTAAATTTTACCGCGGACCAAAAATTACTGTGAGTTTTTTGACCTAAATCTCGGGCTTGCTCCACCGTGGACCTACCGTACAGGCTATGAAAGCCATCTTCACAGATACCATGTCCGCTGCAGTCGTTTGGGCAGGTCTGTCTTCTGCAACCTGTTCCAGTGTAGCTCGAGAAGCACTTGCATCTTCCTGTTGTTCGATCGCACAATCCACGTCCTCCACATTCTTTGTACGCGTGGCTGTTCGAAAAAGTTAATGAGGAGGTTAATTGTGAAGCTCCCTGATCCGAACCACCAACGGCTTGATTTTCTTCTGTTCCACTTGATGGTGTGTACAAAATCTCACTGGCTCGTCCTGGCATGAACGAAAGGGAATAAGGACATTTTCTGAGAGAGCAATCGGAACCTGTATATCCTGGTTCGCATATGTCGCTACCATCATTATGTTTCTCGAAATTTCTCGTAAATTGTTCTGAATCCCTGTCCAAAGTGTATCTCATAGTGGTGAGTTCAGTCGCTGTCACGTAACGTGCGACAAGAAGAAGAGTAATAACTTTCATCATCGTGAACTTAATTGAAATCTTAGATGCAGTTCTCACAATTTTACTTCAATCAATTTTGTTTTCAAAACAATTAGCTCGTGAACATTGTCAAAATTCATGACTAAAACGTATATCTGAAAGAGCTATATGATGAAGAGGAGAAAGCAGTAAAGAAGAGGGAATCAAGAATCAACATACTCTAGTCAAAGTGTACAATGGTATGCTAAAACAACAACGATAAAAATGTTATACATACATTCTAAACCAAGCTGTAGACAACGGTGGTCGAAGGTTGCGTGTGTACCAGCGTATCCCATTGTACTTGATGCATCTAAAAAGTTAAGTTAAGTCGTACTCGTTGTGCATTGTGCAATTCATGCAATTGTTGTACAAGTAATTGTAGAAGTACAAGCGGTATATGCTGTATAAGGAGGAGCGAAACATGGAATTCATATACATGATGAAACGCCTGTCAACAATTCTCAGGTCGCGACGTCGGGGCATGATATGAATGTGATATATGCAAGTAAAAATGTTCGTACATGTACATTCCTTATGTTATGTTTCACCAAATCAGGATGCAATAAAATCCGTTGAACCCGTCAGTTGACGTTGATTGATACTTGTTATTATCTATCTCTTCTTTAACATAGGATAATTACGGGTAATAAGCGACTATGTGCAGATATGGCTTATTCCTTGTGCATTTTTCTGCATGATAATTTTTTTATCAACGTATATATCTTCTAAATAATATATGCCTTATGTACGGGATAAATATTGTGCTAACACAAGCTTCTCATTAATATGATAAACCCGTATACCTACAATCAATGGGGTCTGTAACTGCAAATACAAGTTGTCCAATCTGAGTAACAATGCATAATCACTTTGAAATGTAAAATGCCATGGAATTTTTCTACTTCGGTATACCGTTAAACGAGCTATGAAAAATGCCATTACAAGATATCAAACTCTGCTTTGCTCCTTGCTTTTTGATGTTTATTTTTTTTTAATTGCGAGGGAACATTAGTACGAGTGGGGGTATTGGTAGTATATTTACCTTTTAATGGAAAGCTGTCACTCAACCAAGAACGAATTTTAAAAAAAAATCAACGGATCTTTGTCGTCAGACACCTGCGGGTCTTATGCTTGGGGATTTAAATTTCAACTGTTTCACTCTTCTTGGCACTCGTCGAAAAATCCAACCGGCCTTTATACTCAAGTATCCATTATATTGCTGGTAATATTTGTTTTAATGACCGGTAGAAAGGATGAGTAAAATTGAGCCCGTGTGCTGTTGTGTTTAAGTATTGAATGTACTCTGCATAATCTGCATCATTGCACATACATATTCATTATCATGATTATATATGTCAACCTTAATTTTTTTGCACAAGATCAGAAAGATGCAGTACTGTATCAATGTCATGAAGTATAGCTAAACTAAAACCTGGCAGCAAAATCTCTACCTTGTTGTATAGACTTTTTGTTTATATTTGCAGCATACCTATTTCTTTTCTCTTTCTCCCTCTTTGCAATCGCACGACTTTTTTTCCCTGCTCGTACGTTTGCTTGCTTCTTCTTTTTCTCTTGGTGATGGCGATCGTGAACATATTTCCGTGCCTCATTTACCATTTCGTTTCTTTGTGCATCCTTTTTTTTTTGTGCACGCATCTCGGCCTGCTTGTTTTTGTTATTTATTTGTTGCGTTCTAGATTTGATAGACTCATACTCTTCTACTTCTTTCTTTGCTCTCTCTTGCATAGTTCTGATTTCACGCTCCGCACCTTTCAATTGATCTTTCATTTTCTTCACTAAAATTGCTTTATGGTTTGCACCAAGAAGCATCCTTGCTTTTGCCACAGCTTTTACATCTGCATCAAGTTTATCCTGTTCAGCTTGCCTCTGCTGACGCCTTGCCCGTAACCGCCCAACAAGCTTACGTGTTTGCGCTTCTGCTTTTTTTTCAGCTTCAAGGAGTTTTTGCTCATGTGATATGCGCGACCGTTCTCTTCTCTCAATATTTTGTTTCTTAGCAAGCGAACGGATCCTTGTGACGTTTTCCATCCTTTTTCTTAATTCTCTAGACTTCTGCACTTTCATATCAAGGAATCTATTTCTTCTCTCTTCTTCAATTTCTTTATCGCGCTCTTTCACCATCCGTAATCGTTCGTGTAATTCCACCAATGACATCTCATTTAGAAGACCTATCCCCGAGCTTGTGGTAGGATCAAATACATTAACTTTTTGCTTAGGGGCTCTCTCCAGTGCCCGAATTTGCCTTATCAAATCATTTTTAATTTCTTGCTCGATGCGATCTTCTTCAGCCTTGCGAGCTCGAAGCTGGGCTAATTCTTCATTAAGCGCTTGCCCGCGCATAATTTTTTCTTCACGAACTTTGGCCACGGCTAGTCTCGGTGCTTCCTCCAATTCTTTTTTAATTGTGGTCACAAATTCCTGCTTTTTTTCCAGAGATGCAATATATTCTTCCTCACTATATTTTCTCAGTTCCTGTATTTCTTCTCGGTGCATTGCAGCATTTTTCTTATTTTCATCTCGCTTATCTTCCATTGCCTTAATGGCATTAATGCTGGACTGTTTCGAGGCCTCGCGTCTATCATCAACAGCCTGTAAACGTTGTACTTCGTCACGGTGTTCCATTTCTTTTTTCCAGCGGTGATATTCTGTTGAATCTCGTAATCCAGCCTCGTACGCCTGTATCACCTCAGCTTCCTTTTGCTGTTTCTTTCGATAAAGTGCGTCTTCTCGAAGAATAGCAGCGGTCGTGAGTCTGACTGGAGCCTTTTGGTTAAATTTTGGAGCATTCTTTGCTTTAAATGGATGCTTTATCTCCCTGCTTTTTAAGACCTTTTCTCTAGTCTCTTCAAACTTCTTTTTATTCCTTTCATGGACTTTCTTTTTAAGATCAACTACATTTTGTTGCTCCCCCGATATAACGATAACTTCCTTCGGATTTCTTTTGGATGGCCACTCTTGCCACTCCTCAAGTTGGACTACTGATTTAGCTTTTGCTTGGTCTAGTCGTTCCAAACGGCTTTTCTCTTTTGCATCTTCAATTTTTTTGAGAGTTTTTGTATACAATGATTTTGGAACCTTATTGACATAGGATTGTTTGGTGATCTTTATAGGTTCAGGGAGTTCTTGCACCTTTGGTTTATGAAGATTGAACGGCTTTGGTACCGTGACCTTCCTTCGTTTTTCAGTGACGCTCTTTTGATTGACCTTTTCCTCACTACTGACTTGCGTGAATGCCTTTTTTGCAAGTTTGCCCAAAAGGTTTTGCATATTTGTGCTGTATCTTTCAAGTCTATTAAATAGCGTGTCTTCCACATACTGAAAGTCAAGAATTTTGCACCATTCTTCAAATACCCAGGTTCGAAGGCTGTCCAAATTGAACAAAAAGTCTAAAAAGACGTGCATCTTTACAGCCTCTTGACTGGTTATAAGTTTTTCAAGCTTTGGAAATGTTATTTCATCAAGTCGAAAGAGGCATATATATCCGAAGATGGTGTACAACGTTGCGTCACTTCGCAGGGCTTTAGCACTATTGTTATGGTAAAAGCTTGCAGTAAGAACTCTTAGCAATTTTTTGTACCGGTTTGTCCCTTGAACAATTTGTTTCACAAACATTTGCAAAGAATCTAAGTTTTCGGTTGCATATTGTTCTTTTATATAAGCTTCCACGCCTAATATTTGGTCGTTATAGTTTTGTACATGTTTGACTGCCTCTTGAAGTAGAATACTCCAGTGAAAATCCTCCTGCGTGGCTTTCCTGATCGCGCGACTATTATCTATCGACATTTTTTTGCCATGTGCTACTCCCTGCATCTCTGTTTGATTTTTCATGACAAGCTCTTGTGTTCCTGAGTTTTGTTATATCTGAGAATGCCTGGACGTATTAATTTAATTTCTTCACTCTAACTTTTACCCAAACTCCACCAACCATTTTCTTTCATCTCGAAGGCTTTCCGCGCGGTGTTTTTACTATTTCTAACTCCTTGTAGCTGTAAATTGTCTGCACGAAGAGGCTTAGTTCTTGAGAGTGATTCATCCTTCCGCCAATTAACTTCTGTGTACCAAAAATGGTCGCTGCATGCGGAT
>JACLAD010004333.1_pt1 | contig 14647 bp, 9 predicted proteins | sample 8027901 | NCBI WGS metagenome assembly JACLAD01 (sample SAMN15725071, study PRJNA655200) | protist metagenome | isolation source: fluorescence activated cell sorting (FACS) single amplified genomes of... | place: Spain: Blaines Bay Microbial Observatory, Mediterranean Sea | collected 2016-07-05 | reverse complement strand
CAACCAACCGTTAGAGGAATGGAATGTAGGCAATGTGACTAATATGCAGTATATGTTCTGTGATGCCTCTCGCTTCAACCAACCTCTAGAGCAATGGAATGTAGGCAATGTGACTACTATGAATATGAAGGCTATGTTCTCTGGTTCAGACATGAGTGCTAAATTACTGACAGACAATACGCCGAGATTCAGATAATGCCAATTGCTTCATTGCACTGTCGAGATCACGCCACCTTTCTGTGGAATCCTGTACTCTGTCTGAATGGAGCCTTTCCTTCCCGCAGCAGGGAGGCCGTGGATCAATTTTATTATGAATAGAAAGGATCGGCTCTTGAAGAGCTCCACTGAGAAGAAGTTATTATTATTACTCTTAGAAATGTAAACACAAATGTAAGTCCCCATCGACCTATGCATGTCACTTCTCTGTACGATTTTTGTGATACAATGCTCCACCAGCACAGTATAACTCCCTTTCAACGCACATAGATACTCAATCTATCATCTGTTTCTATTCGAATCGTCATAATTGAAGGGATAAAGCGCCTGCTGAGATTGAGTTACTGCCAATTCCTGGAATTTAGTGTAGTGAAGTTTTTTGCAATGGAATGATAAACACTTAAGATTCCGGATAAACCTCCTACGATAGTTAAGATGTTCAAAAATCTGTATTCTCTAGTACTCTTTGCCCTAGTTTTGCGTATTCTGTTTATTGGTGTGGGAGTCATGCTAGACGGCTTGGAATGGCTGGATGTAAGCTATACAGACGTGGATTACAGCGTGTACCAGTCTGCTGCTGAACATCTCATGCAAGGAGAATCGATCTATAATGTGGAAGTATACAAATACCCTCCTATTCTAGCCCTATTACTACTACCAAGTGTGTATTTCCCTCATTGTAGCCAATTGGGCAAATTGTTATTTGTATTCGCAGATGTCTCCATTCTACCAGTTATCTACCAGTACTTATCCAAACACTTCAACAACGAAATTGCTACGAAATGGAGCTATTATTATGCCATCAACCCTTTGCCGATCATCATTTGTACTCGTGGTAGTGCGGATAGCTTCTCAAATGCTTTATTGATGTACATGCTCTATTTGCTGGATGATGATTGCATCTGGCTAAGTGGAATTATATATGGCTTATTGGTGCATGTCAGGCTATATCCCATCATATACTTATGCTGTCTAGGTATGACCTTCAGGAAAGACAAATCTGATGCATCTAACATGGCCTTGAAGAAGGAGAAGGAGAGGAAGAAGATGATGATGAAGAAGAAGAAGAAGGGGGAGGAGGAAGAAGTAGAAGAAGAAAAGCATCAAGGGATACGACAGCTCTTCTCCACCTACGATTACTTCTCCCTGTTCAAGTTCTGTACAGGTGCATTGGCATCATATACATACTTCACTGCTGCTTCTATGTACATGTATGGTTCTACCTATTTGATACAGGCTATTGGGTATCATATTCTTCGAAAAGATATTCAACACAATTTCTCTGTTTATTTCTATCAGAACTATTTGGATGTTAGTATGGCCTATTGCAATAGTCATAACAATAGCAATGCTGACAATGCAATGGAGGTAAATGCATATCTCGACTCTTCTCCTTCCATATCACTACAACGTAGTCATAACAGCACATGGATGGACATCACGCCCTTCCTCCCTCAACTACTGCTGCTTATAAACATCTCTTTACAGCTTCAGCCCGGTAAAAAGCAGCATTTACCCATCTATTTGATGGTGTCTACGATAGTGTTTGTAGCCTACAACAAAGTGATCACAGCGCAGTACTTCACATGGTACACCACATTGATGCCAATCGCGATGCCATGGGTACTGTATAAATCCCCATCATCCCCATCATTGACGAGCAAAGGAAGGAAAGGAGGGGAAGAAAAAGGAGGAGGAGTATTCGAAGAAGAAGAAGAAGAAGAAGAAGAAGAAGAGAGAGATAATGCAGAGGAGGACAAGGAGCGTTTAGCGTCTACCTACTCTTGGATATATTATATTTCTCTTTTCTGGATAATCAGTTGTGGTGCCTGGTTATACTGTGCCTACCGTTTGGAAATGAAAGGTGATAACACATTTGTACAAGTTTGGATTACTAGCTTAGTGTTCCATATTGTGCAGTGTATGCTAGCGGGGTGTATTTTCAGAGCGATACCAACGTAGAAAGATAGATAAAGAAAATTTTGAGTTGTGAGCATTTGTAGTTTAGTGGTTAAAGTGCGAATAATGGATACATATATATTAACAAGCACTGCAATACAATACAATACGATACAATATAACGTCAATATACATAGCACACATATCTCACTTCACTCGGAGTTTTCTTTCCTTTGCTTATGCTTTTTCCTTTTTGTAAGCTTCCCGTTCTTTTTCCCCGACCCCGACATTTCTTTCATGTACTTATACTTACTTTGACTATTCTCCTTCTCTAGTTCACTCAACTTCGTATCATTCTTCATCTGATCTTGTGCTTGTTCCTTTGCCAAAGCTCGTAAAGGGAAAGTAGATGGCGGCAGTATAATTTCCTTCAGATTGTTCAACCAGCCACGATCATATATCCAAGTAGCTGGCTTCAACTTAGGGTCTTCAGAGACATACATAGGGAACCGATCTTGTTCTAGGACTACCCGCAATATATGCTTCTGTGGTACTTCAAAAGGACTGAGTTTGTATGCTAGTTGTAAATCTTTGTCATTCTCTCTCTGTCTTTTTTCCTCCTCTTCTTGTTTCTTCATCTCATCTATATGAACACAAGTGCCATAGAAGTGATAAAGACTACATGCACATTCTCCATGATGTACGAACTCCATACCTTCTTCTACAGCTTGACAATAACGCATGTATGATAATTGTGTATCTTTCTCTAATTCGAGTACACTAGCCCATTTATGGGATTCATTTGTGGTCATACCGTAAAAAATTAAACCAAGATGATACACTAAGAAACCTCCTAATGCCAACCCGAATATCAATGTCAAAGCAAACAATAGAAATAAGACCATATTGTTACCGACTAGATAAGAAAATATAAAATAAGCTGCACTGAATGGCTCTTTGGTTTGAGGATCTACGTACTGGTAGTTCCATAGTTCATACTGATAGATGTCACTGATGAGTATATAGAACAGCAGATAAGCAAAATACGTAAACACAAGAGCATGCACGAGAAGGAACAAGAGAAAGTAATATTTGTTATGTTCTCCGACACATTGGTTTAACCAAACACAATGATGGTCAAATGTAGGCACACATTTATTACACAAACTACAGTGCTTGCTACGTGGAGGCTTGACGACTTGACAAGTAGGACAGAGAAGAGGCTCTGCAAAGACCAGTCCATCGTAAGGTCTATACATATAACAAAATACATTGTCTTTTGTAATGCATCCAGGACCATTGAAATTTGCTGCTACCCATGTAAATAGACACAGAGCCACTCCAATATATGCCTCTAATGTACTATGGGGAGGAGTCTTGATGAAATATCCATTCATTTTGGCCTCTCCATATGCCAACCAACCCATAAAAGCACCCCAGAGTATTAGATGATATATGATTTGTAATAGTGGATTGCGTTGATTGAAAGTCCAATCACAGATATTGAAAAAGGCACTCGAAATAGATGGGCCAAAACAACGAGAAAGTAAGTTACGAAAACCCACAGGCATGTCTCTTGTCAATAGGCGACTCACTTTACCGAGAGTGCCCTGATCGCTATTGTCTGCATAACAAAACAGAAAGACGACAAGACTTGTGCCGATCGTATACAATGAGATCAAGATAATGTGAATCTCCAACGACATTGAAAATCTGCGAGCTAGAATCTATTCTGATTCCAGTCTGTTTTCTTAACTCTTTACAAAGACAATCTCTTACTGTTGAGCTTCAGTTTGACCAAAACTTCACCGCAATGATCAATGGTGATTAATGCGGCTTATTACACCGAATGTCTTTGATAATGACAATTAAAATCCACTAATGCAAAATAGAGTAGTAATAAACCCTCTATACGTGCAAAATACTGAAGTTTACGCTCTACTGGTGGCGAATATCGACACGAATGCGATTTGCGGAGGTGCCCGATACGGGGTCGGTCGGAGATAGAGAGAGTCGTCGTTTTCCACCGTGAGAAGACAAACAAAGGTGGCAAAAGACATTCATTGCACTCGCATAAATGATATGGATAGATAGAAAGCAAAAAAAATCTTTTTTTATTGCAAGCTCTATTAGTAACAATGAATGTTGCAGCAAATTATTATAAACTTTTGCTCAGGGCTGGAGGGGGCAGCAAATTTATTATAAACTCTTCCTCTTAGGGGGCTATGCTGAAAAGATGATAAGAAAAGGTACATAACACTTAACAGCTCGTATATTGAAGGTGGGGAAAAATCCCTGCCGCGATTTGGTTGAGTGTATCTAGCTGACAGTCACTGCTTTCACACCTTACACAACTACTTTACATATTAACTCTCCTTTGTTAATGCACTGACTGAACTACGAGTCCATTCTCTCCTATTGGTGTGCTATACTACTACTACTACTACAACTTATCTAACAAAATCTCTACGATAACGAAGGGTAATGTATTACCTACTGTACTCTTAACTTTTACTTCTCAGTCTCGAATTGATACTCACCGATCTCATAATTACTTGTTTCGAACTCATAGTCCTTGTTGCTATACTCTACAGTACCCATAGATGGAGCTTCGTAGTTCGTTTGTTGGGTTGTCATCGAATCAAGTAATCCGATTGGTGCTGGCATATCTCGGATGGGTGCCGGTTCTATGTCCTTGTCCACCTGTCCATGCATCTGATGCACCATTTGATTTTGGGCAAGAATGTTCTGTTGAAGAATTTGACTTTCCTGACTAGCATTGATTGCACCTCGTAGTGATCCGATGTCGTTCTTGATTTCTGGATGAATAAACTTCTCTTCACCTTTGTTATCGGACTCGTCGTCATCTCCCAAAACATTATACATAGGAGGAGCACTAGCATTACTTGTATACATGGGATTGGCGCCAAGAGGAGTGATCTCTGACATGCGATATGCTGGAACTGCATTGCGAAGCGAATTGCCACTCTCGTCAACTATTTCAAGCGGATACACCACTTTTACCTCATTGGAGTCACCATCATCATGAAGATCTTTCACTCTACTCATTCTTTGGCGTCGAACTTGCGTACACAGCTTAATGCGTCGTCAACTTGTTTGTCAAAAATGCATCAACCAAATCGACCCGGTAGTCACTTCCTCCTTCTTGACTTCACACACAAAACGCGTCAAGTTCGCGCCACTGTTATTGACTTTTTGCATCATTAGTTCAAAATCCAAAAAACAAATATGTTGAGATCACTTTCAAGGTTCTCACATGGTCTAAGTCACGTAGACAATTCTGGTTTACCCACCATGGTGAATGTTGCCTCGAAAGCAATCACCCATCGCATTGCTACCGCACAAGCCAAAGTTGTGTTGCCTCCTATCATTCAAGACATGTTATCTGCTTCTGCTGATAGCTCGAATGTAGAGATCATGGGCAAAAAGGGCCCTGTGATCAGTACTAGTATTATTGCTGGGGTACTTGCTGCTAAGAAGACTTCTGAATTGATTCCCTTTTGCCATCCCATCCCACTTGAACAAGTCGACATCAAAGTAAATGCTGATCAATCTGAAAATGTAGATAAGAACAATTTATTGATCACTTGCACCGTGAGTTGTACTGCCAAGACCGGTGTAGAAATGGAAGCCCTGGTAGGTGTATCGAATGCGGCTCTATGTATATATGATATGTTAAAGGCTGTTAGTCATGATATTATAATCACAGATGTGAAGTTAGTGAGCAAGACTGGTGGGAAAAGCGATGTGAATTACCAGTAGAGAAGATGACAAGAGATGTTAGGATGAATTGAATTGGAATATCACAAATTAGAGAGATTGTTTGAAGATAGAATACATAACAAAGCCTTTTTATGAAGAATATGATCAAAGGGAGATTGGGATCATTGATGGAACAGCAGCGTCTCTGGAATCACCATCATTCTTCTGTCCTTAGATACACTGGAATCATTTTTCACTGCTTCAAGTAATGACTGGACAAAGTAGTAGTCTCGTGCAAATATGTCATTGTTGACATCAAACACCGACGAAGTAAGGAACGAGACTAAAGATGCAGAGATGAAAGTAATGAATGATGATAACAAAAAGAAATGATGAAAGAGATGGGGAGATAGAGAGAGAAGAATATGTATGAGTGTAGTCCTCCCATAATGATACCATTGATATCGTGACCAAGAAGATGAATCAATAGAAAGTGCTTCTGGACTACTTACTCTGGTGTTTTCTAATAAGATCCACTCTGGCTGCAAAACTGCCCAAGTCCATATGTCCCCTCATTGGCTTCCATGACACGGCAGTATTCCTAATCATCGCATTGGGTTTATTATTATTATTACCGTCCCTCTTAATCAGACCATACAGCGATGGTCTAGTAGATATTGTCGACAGTTGTGTTGAAGGTCGAGGGTGATGGGTAACAAAATTCCATCCACATAGAGTATATCGTCCATGTAAACATGGATATAAAGATGATAGAAAGGCGCTATTATACATATTATCACCATTGGTCATAAGCATATGAGAGCAATGTGGACAATATATATCATCATAGTACTGATTACCAATACTAGTACTTGTAGCTGAAGAGGAAGACCATCGTAAGAACAGTCCCAATAGTGCATCTGTGGTATCATAACCATACATATTACTCTTATCAGAATCCTGAGTAGTAGATGGTGAAGTAGCAGAAACTTGCCAAAACTGCTGTATATTGTCAGGGGTACGATGAAGACCATATTTGCTATACAAATGAGTATTAGGTCGACTGCTGAGAGTGTCATACAAAAGGCGCACGGGTGGGATGCAGCGTCTACATTGTATTCTTATTTGCTCATTTGTCTGACCATTATTACTACCAGTATGATCTGAACCAGATGGACATCGACATAGATCACTAAAGTCGCTATTCACTGTATCAATGAGGATAGACAGTTGATATTTATTTGCAGCAGAATAAAGAGGATATTCAGTGTCAACAATAACTATATGGATACGGAATTTGTCAATGTCAATGCCATGATGATGATATAATGCCCGTGTTTGAATGAGTAATGATCGTAGTAGGACTTCCAGCCAGCCACTCTTGACGTGGTCGGACATGGTTCGTACACCAATACAAAGATCTACTGTATCTTTTGCCGTGTCTACCCCCTTGCGGTGCTCTTTCTGTTGAGATGGATCAGACTGTACATCAATAGGAGAGACATCAGGAGGCATCTCTTGACCATTACCATCTCCTCTTTTACTACTCATAGGGTTAGGCATAGGGGTAGACAAAGATTGCAAGCCGAAGTCCGTTACGAGAATATCCGTCAATTCTTGTGCACGGTTAGCATAAGTATGTTTTGATAAGACTTCACTTCGCAATTCTTGCAGCAAGGAGTGTCGACGCTGGGTGGCTGCTGCTCGCATTTTAGCTTCTTTTTCACAATTACCAGGACGAAAACTGTCACTATAGTCAGGAGATGCTGCTGCTGCTGCTGATAATGATGATGATGATGATGAACAATGACTGGAAAGTGGAGGACCAAGGTACTTGTACAACAGCTTCTGCAATTGGGCACTCGTATTAAAGACGGGTATTTTATTATCAAATGTCATGGAACTAGTATCACAGTTGGTCAATACCAAAGTGTTCATAGCTATGCTATCATATACTCGACTGTTAGTGGAACCCCATTTCTTGGTTGTGTAATTGCAATCATCCAACACAAGTTTACTACATTGATACAACTGTGGTAAGTCCTTATAGTGTACAGTACCACGATAAATAGACAAGAAATCTGTAATCATAGCTATATGTCTATCAAGAGTAGATGCTTCTTGTTCAACTATAGTAGGTGATTCAAATATATATCCAGAAGGTAGATCTTCATCTTCGTTGATCAGGGAAGAGGATGCTGACTCTGACTCCTGCTGTTGATGATCTCGTGTGTATTTGTGTGTTTCCATATTCGCCTGCAATACAATATCGGAGAAGACAGGTCGGGAGTGGCAGAGAGAGGTTGATGTTAGACGGAACTTCAATATATAAAACAATAAGGAAAAGATAAAGATGATGATGGAGGAGGAGGAGGAGGTACCTACCCGGAGTCTGTCCCAATTCGCTCCCACCAATTGTCCTCGATACGGCTCAAGACGACTAGGTTGTACGCTGCGTATAATGTGTCGAAATGTGTTATGGAATGATATAGGCAACGTATAATCATATACTCCATCTAGACATGGAGAATGAGTGTGTTTCAGTGGAGATTGATCATTCATGGTTGGAGGATTGCCACGTTGATGATGATGGGTCCCATTGGTATGAAATCGGGCAGTATTTGTAGCCAATCGAAACGGTCTCACAAGGATAGAACCTCTAGTATTTCTGCTATTACCATCTATACCTCCCCCCTCTATGCTCTCCATACATGCTACATTACAAGTTCTCTTGAAACCAATGGAATTAGCAGCATTGTTGAAAGCTCTATAAGCTAAAGGAGACGACACTAATAGTACATGATACTGCCCTAAATATTGTAAATTCCACCATTGAGCGAAATGATTGCGTATCCAAGCAATGGTAATGAGGGAGGAGCGCACGCCCCGGGTCGTGACGAGATCCTCTGTATTGTAATGCTTCCCAAAATTCCCTTTTTTGTTAATATCAGGGGCTTGTGAGGAGATGGATCTCCTGATTGTGTACATATAGCGCAGATCGTAGTCTGGTAGTAAGGTCACTAATACGTGACAATCAGTGATGATGTCAGGATCATAATAACCACCACTTCGTTGACTATCATATTGATAGGCTGCTGTACGATGTAGATAGAGAATCTGGATCTTCTCATCATGTTGATCCAACAAAGCAGACGCAAGCTCTTGAGCTGTCACAATATCTCCTGCAAAGGGAGCACGGTTGGGGTCGGAAATGGCCATACAGATTAAAATAGGCTCATCATTCAGTTGAGAGCTATCTATGCAACGAGGAGTGTCCATATAAATACGATCGCTGTTAGTATGACTCTCATCATTGCTATTACTATGATTATGATTATCACCAATACCGAACTGCATATGGTGTACATAGCTCTGAGGATAGAGCTGTAGGTCTGGCAAGTCCCTCTGCATCATCTGCCCGGCTTTGAAAGCGGCAAGAGTGGATGTAGAGGGTATTCTTGAAGAGGACTGATTGCCGTGGGGTACAGTATGACTAGGATGGTCGTGATACAGCTGGATATTATCTCGCTGGTCTCTGAGATGCTGCTGGATAGTACTACTACTACTACTACCACTATTACTACTACTACTAGTAGTAGTATTGATACTTTTCCAAGCATTCTCTTCAACTTGTCTTTGCAAAGCTGGCAAGATGGTCACACTCTTGAAATGGTGCACGAAGGCCCCCAAACATAGGACCGGACATATACCTTTCTCTTCTAAGCGGCGGGCGATTTCATCTTCTTGTCCAACCATGGGGTATGCACTTTCATTCAATAGACAATGGAAGTTCAAGTTATGGCTACTTCTCGCAGGAATAGTAGAAGGATGAAGAGAATGAGACAACAGGTGTGAAGCAGAATAGGTGGCATCTTCCTGTGGTTCTGAGCTACTGCGGTCAACAAGACGACTACAGTCATCAATATGGTGTTTGCGCATTGCAGTGACGTTCATTCCAAAGAACATGCCATTGAACCTACCATGGTTTTTATACTTGGAACACATATTTCTGTGTCCATATTTGCTGTAGAAATGCCATTGAATTCGTTTGACATTACGGGGTACTTTCAAATAGGACTAGTGTGTATGAAGGAAATGCAGTTAGGGTTAGGGTTAGGGTTAAGGTTACACATTTAGACAGTCATGGAACTAGCAGGAGGAGGATGATGATGACAAGGAGAGGGAGAGACATTGAGGGTGGGCTTACCTGTATTGTGTGATGTTCTTTTAGGTTTACATGGGGTACATAATGACCGGCATCCTGAATAGGATTGTGTCCGGCTCCCAGACTATGTGTCAAAGGCACTACTAGAGCATGTCTTTGTAAAGCTTCTCTCATGATATTTAAAGAACGTGGAGGGATCAGAACATCATTATTGGTAATGAATAGGTAGTCATAATGGCGACGGACAGCAAGATCGTAGGCTGTGTTCCTAGAGTATGACGATGATGATGATGATGATGAATAGAAAGAGCATGAAGCAGAGGCAAAGGTTAGGAGATCTGTAATTGTTAACAGTAGCAGTAATAAGAAGACAGAGGGGAAGGTAGTGTGTGCTTACCAAGCATAAGTTAGGCCCTTGGGTACTTTATTCGTGATGACATGTAATCCCTTACGTCTTAAAACATCTACAGTATGATCAGCACTGAAATCATCTATTACCACTACATCGAATTGCTGCAATAGATTTGGGGAGGACCAGAGTAGGTCTATAGTCAAAAGAGTGTAGAGTACTTGATTCGAAGTTGTAATGGCAAGAAGTGCATTCTTTCTCTTTCTCTTTGACTTATGGGTTTGTTCGTCTTTCAACTTACTACTCTTATTCGGCTTACTAGTACCAGTAACAGTCTCGCTCGTCTCAGATAGAGAGCTAAGCATTCTGTTACTGGCTTCATATAAGACACTCTGTTGATCGTTGAAAGTCTCATTGTAATCAGGGTAACTACTACAATCATCTATTTTCTCCATTTGTTTCAAATCACCATTGCCACAAACACGAGTCACTAGTTTGTAGCGCCCAGAAGGAGACTGCAAGATTTCTCGTATTAAGATGGTATCATCAGGTTGCTTAGTGAAGTAATATCGACCACTATAGAACGAGGCGAGATCTACATCGCTAAGTGCTTCTGTGATATACACCTTTTCTAACAGAACTCTCGCCTCATTAGGCGTGTTACGTACACTGCGAAGACTCTGTAAAAGGTCTCGTTCAATCAGCGGCACAAAGGTGGAGATGTTTATTAGCAGAATGAAGGACGCTATCAAACTCAAGATGAAGAACAATAGGGTCAGAGTCGAAATCATGATGCTTAACCAGACACAGAGAAAAAAGATTGTTTTGGTTTCATTCATCACAAGCTGGGAGCCTCCCACCCTGGTACTGTCTCTCTGAGATACCTCCTGAAGTGTCTTGAGTGGTTACGCGTTGTACACAAAAGTCAATGGTTGATAAAATGCTTGATCTTTGAAGAATAGCCTGAAGTAATATATAAGAGTTGCGGAGTTCTGAATTTGCTTTGGAGCTTATCGAAATGCTCTATAAAGCAGGATTGGGGATTTGGGTGCTCTGGATTATTGCTTGCGCGAGTAGTGGGCAGTCGCCACCCCTTGATAAAGATAAACAATCACTGTCACTGCTAGAAAATGGGCCATTGGTCTCAGTGATAATCACTGTCTACAATGTGGAATCTTATTTGGTACAATGTCTTGCAAGCATCATGGATCAAACATACAAAAACCTCGAAATTATCGTCATCGATGATCACAGCGCTGACAATTCTACCATGGTCATCCGTAATGCCCAGTTGCAGGACCGTCGTATTGTACCCGTCTTTCTCACATATACCTCCTTTGGTGGTACCAGTACAGGCTCCAACTTGGGTATCAAGATGGCCAAAGGAGAATACGTGTTCTTTGTAGATGGCGACGACTTCGTCGACGTCAAAGCCATCCATAAACTCGTCTACAAGGCCGAATCCACAAAAGCAGATGTTGTTATATGTGATTTTTACAGCATGAGTCGAGCGAATGGCAAGGTATACCGGGCCTATGATCACCGGCATTGGCCTACCTTACCCATGAGTGATGGGCACTCCAGTGAAGGTGTATTCTCTCTGTATGCACATCCAGAAGTATTACGTCTAAGTCCAGTTCCTTGGAGGAAACTATATCGGAGGTCCTTCCTAGGGAGTGACATTCGCTTCGAAGAGACAGATGATATGTTAGAGGTAAAGCACCAAAACCATAATCATACTTCCCCATGCTTTTCATGATGCGCCAATTTCACTTGTCTTGTATCCTCTTCTTTTTGTAACCATATACTTACTCTCCCTCCACTACTTCTCTTCCTCTCGTTGCATCTTTCTTGCGTTCGAAAAATTTGGATACGGGGTTTCACCCCTATTGGTCTTCACCATCTTTCCACTACACCCATAGGATAATCCTTTCCATTGGCTCGTGGTCATCCGAGCTAAAGCGATGGTAGTCTTGAAAGAGGCACTAGTGACACATCGTTTCAGTAGAAGTCAAGCCAATCGACTCACGTTAATGTCATATTTGCACCATTTCCAGAACATTAACAAATATTTGAAACAAGCTGATGTTGATGGTGCGAAGAATATGACGGCTATCTGGGCAGAATTTTATCAGTATATATATTGGCAAGGAGATCGCACTTTAAAATGGCTTGAGAAATGGAAAGGAGGTTCGCAGATGTTGACAACGAAAATTGCCAATATTTTGTCTTTATCATTGAAGAATCTTCGTTTACCTGATGAACAATTTATACGGAAATTTCTTTTGAGAAAACGCTATTTTGATGTTTCCATAGTCATTCCTATCGGTAATCCACAGCAGAGAGTGAAACGTAAAGTCGCGGCTCTATTGCAATACTTTCGCAAGAAAAATGTGCTGTTGGAAATCATCTTGGTTGAAAACTTCGGTGATAAGCAAAAGCATATAGAGCGCCGTTCAATGGAGAAAGAGTTTAAAGATAAACATGTCTACCTACTATCCGAGTACAGACGAGGGGCAGGTTTGGCAAGGAACACTGGGATGAGATTTGTGGAAGGGCAATATACTTTTTTGCTAGATGCTGATGATGCTATTATCCCTAACAACCTCATGCGGAATGTTTACTCCTGTAATAAGGGCAATTATGATTTGTGTATCTTTCCTTATTACATCGTCACAGTGGACAAGAACAATATGCAAGTCAATCGAGATATGTTCCCAAATGATGTTAAACATTTTGAACATATATTTCCATCGATTGATATCAACAGTGATCGTTATGAGGAATTTAGTGTCAATAGAACAGAACGTGGCAACAAAGATCGAGATGGATTGAATATCTCTTGTTTCAAGAATGCGGCTTATTCTCTCATTAATTACCCATGGAACAAGATCGTAAAGACTAGTCTCCTCAAAGAACATTTGATACAGTTCCCACCATTCCTAGTGCATAATGATGTGCCTTACCATTGGTGGACCATTACTGCTGCCAAAAGCATCGCTTTTTCTACACATAGGGTTGTAAGGCATTTCAAATTCGATCGAGCGGTTCAGTCACAGCTAACCAGTACCCAAAATGCCTTTGTAAGAATGCAGGTCTTGGATAGCTTCGTCTTCACTAGACACATCCTAGAGCGCTATGAAGAGTTTCGTCAACGCCATTCACATATTATTGCATGGGAAGACTTCCGGAAGCATCTTATTGGGTGGGCAAAAGGGCGTATACCTAAAGAGAAGCGAAAAGAGTTTAGTAAACGCGCTATTGATGCTGGGAAAGTGAGTCTTTCTCATGTAATACACCATGATGATAATCTTAATGATAATGATATATGCTATTTCGATGATCGATGATGTGAATGAAAAAAAAAGATATTGACCTGTTGGATGGATTGGCCTAGGGGCAAGGCTTAGAGTGAAATAGAGAAGAACAGAAACAAAAGTGGAACCTGTGGAACAGTGTGTGTGGTGATGGAGAGACGAGAGAGAGAGAGAGAGAGAGAGCCTGGAGGTATGCTGTTTTTGGAGTGTGTGACTTTTTAATTGTATGCAAATTTTAGTGATATGTTAGGGTTGTGAGCATTGTGAGTAATTAACACCTGTATGGTCTGTTACACATACCATAATCTGTATTTTACTGGGTCTCCCCCCGGATTCCCCTCTTAAAAATCTGGGTCGGGAAAATGACAGGAGAAAATCTCCCATGGGCCCCTAGATGCCGACGATACCTTTGTTGTACAGAAAAGACTCTTTATTGGACCCCACACCTAGCATCAGGACTAGACTATAGTGTTATACCTAGCAGAGGCGTGAGTGAGACGAGTACAAGCTGCAAATCATTTTCGGAACCTTTTTTTCTTGCAAGTACATGGAGAAAGAAGCGGGACTCAAAGGATACTATCATGATAGAATATATATATGATCTACTCGATAAATTTTACAATTCAATTTTGGATACTAGGAATCATCAGAGTGATGATGCTGATCAAAGGGGCCATGCTTCTGAGAATAACGAAAAAGAAACTTCTATAGAAAATAGAAAGACCAACCTTGCACACTTGCCTATAGATGTTTTGCGCTTGGTTATTGGTTTTGCTGAAGAACACAGCCAGAATCGGACCAATAAGTCGAGACCCCGAACGCACATATCTTTGACTGCGACCAACCGGCATTTCTTCTATAATGTAAGACGGCAGCTTTATTTGAAATTGAATAAACGATATTCACTTAAGTATTATCAGGATCAACAATTCCGATCATATGTTCATTCGCGACTGGAGAATCCAAGCATGCAGTTGA
>JACLAD010017316.1_pt1 | contig 14649 bp, 16 predicted proteins | sample 8027901 | NCBI WGS metagenome assembly JACLAD01 (sample SAMN15725071, study PRJNA655200) | protist metagenome | isolation source: fluorescence activated cell sorting (FACS) single amplified genomes of... | place: Spain: Blaines Bay Microbial Observatory, Mediterranean Sea | collected 2016-07-05 | reverse complement strand
GCCCCGAACTGCAGGATGAAAAAATCCTTTCTACCTCCCGGTCAAAATCCTGAACATCAAATATCTTTTCGATTTGCAGGGATTCAAATACAGGATCGACAGAAAGCTCTTTAATGGCGAGTTGAAGTCTCGTACGATGAGCGGGGGCCAAGCATTGCTTCAGACTTTTTGTCAGGACTTCCAACAAGCCTTGCCTATCAAGTAGCTGTGGCGTTTGGGGCTTCTCAGAAGAATCTTGCTCAAAAACTAGATCGTCGTTGTTGTTCGGATCATCCAATAGACCCACAAACTCAGCGCGAACCTTTTTGGCCGTAAAAACTTCTCGCGCGATCTCCTCTTGATCAAACACACTAAAAGATGCAAAAACAATCTTGTTAATGCTTTTCTCATCGGAGAAGTCCTGAACGTCGTCAGATCTAAATTCTACGGTTGCTCCGCTCGAGCTGTCCCCTCTACTGATAATCCGAACAAGATCTTTAAATAGAGAGGTCTTCCCCACTCCGTTGGATCCGATGATAGCATGTAGATTGTCCGGATAATTTGCGTCCGGATTGACCGCGAAGCTCAACTCATAGTCGCAATTTTCAGGTCCTGCTGAGTACAAGAAGTTGTAACTTATTTTTCGGAAATCCCCCTGTGAAAGCCTTTTGAATTGCACCAAGTCTGATTCAGACTTGCTTCTCATGAATGAGTTTCTAAAAACGGGGGTGTCTTGGAATTTGTCAAACAAAGCCGCGTCGTAACTGACCTCACACAGGGCAGATAACACGTTGCGCGCGAAAAATTTGTCGACTGCGTACAGGCCCTTAAAGAAATTCTCTGATTGCCCCAAGGAAAAAAGCCATCTGGAAGTTTCGAGAAACTTCCCTTAAGGTCGGTAATGCTCGAGTCTTGCGCTTTGCTCTGTGAGGATATCTTTACGCTTCCAATCCGAAAGTGATATCCATCTTTTGGGAGAAAAGCTCTATATTTCGTTTCCCAGCCGTAGTCATTCCATTCATCTTTCTCGAAAACAATGTCCGCGTCCGTCGGTTTTGCTTCACCTCTAGCGGTGAATGCCATTTTCAAGGTCATTCTGTCACCCCGTTGCTCTTCGCGCTTGGGTTGCAGGTGTGGTGGCGATTGTCAATATGCTCTCAATGCGTTCAAGCATGGTTCCGCATCATGCTGCGCGTAACTCTGATGAATGGATCGGTTAGCACAATCCTAATGGCTCTTGTTTGAGTAAGTGCGGGGTGCTCATGGGGGCTGACCACCAGTCGGCATCAGCTCATGCTGGTGGACACTACTGGCAGAGGCACGAGAGCAGGAAGCTCGTCATCTTTGGCAATAGGGATGCTTTACATTGGGCAAGGAGGGTTGTTCTCTGATGCTGCGCGTCAGCGATAAATTTTTCTTTCGACGGCTACGATATGCCAGCCGCTACAGTTGACCCGGTGCTACCATCGGCTGTCGCAAGTCTGCTTCCTGCGCATCTCCACGTTCGCATCGGGTGCAGGGGAGGACGGTTTCATGCCTTCACTGCTCACTTCCCCGGGCAGCAGCTACTACCGAGCGATTGTCAAGTTTGGGCTCCAGAGTAGTGCAGTATTCAAGCGTTCAGAATTTCAGTTAGATTTGCGGGAGCGGCTTGGTCTCCGCAAACTCTCCAATGTCGTGTACCCCACAAGATGAGCGACATTGGTGCGTCTTAACAACAGCGAGGCCGTAGGGGTGCAGGGGGCGTGGCGAACGGGCCCCTGCGAGCAAGGGGATGCAAGGGGGAGTGCGGAACGATGACCCTTGCTCCGGCTGAAGGCCCCAAGAGGGTCAGGGAGAGCGGCGCGTCTCCCTGGCGGCGCGGCAGCGGCGCTGGGGTCCAGGGGTTTCCCCTGGCGAACGACAGCCTGTGCACAAAGGCGCGCGCAGCGCGACGACTGCGCAGGCTGGTTAGTGAGTAAAGAGCCATTCCCACCTCGCGTCAAACTGCTGAAGGAAGCGCGATTTCCGGATTGCATGGGTCAACAACATCTCCCCGTCTCCTGTCCCTCCGGAGATGCGCCCCGTGTTCCATCAACCCAGCCCCAAGTTCGCCGTCGTCTGTCGTTTCCAAGGATTGCTCCCGGCCGACATCGGCGGCTACGAGAAGCATCGCACCCGGAACGGCGGCGATCTCGGTCATGTCGATCCCTCCCGATCCCACCTGAACCGCCCCATGATCGGTGAGGCGAACTGGGCGGCGCGCACGATCGCCATGATCGAGGACATGAAGGCCGAGAACTTCGCCGACGAGATCGAAACACTCACGCGGCGGCGCCGAAAGAAGCAACTCAAGGAGCGGATGGTCGAAGGTCCTCGGGATCCGTGGCGGGCTACCCGTCATGGCCCGATGAGGGAAGTCATCCTGACGGCCAATCGCGATTGGTTCGACGCTCTCCCCACCCCCGCTGCCCGCGCGCAGGCGTTCGAGGATGCCGCCAGGGACTGGCTGTTGGAAAACTTCGGCGAGAATGTCGTGCATGCGCGGGCTGACCTCGACGAGCAGGCGTTTCACATTCACGCGGTCATTGTGCCGAAGGTCCAGGTGGATCTGAACGGCACGAAGCGCTGGATGCTCCAGCCTTCCAAGCACGATCTGATCAAAGACTACGAGGCAGCGCAGGACAGCGTGGGCCATTATTTCGCGCCGCTCGGCCTCATGCGCGGAGAGCGACGGGCGGCCGCAGTGCGCAAGGCACGGCAAAATGGAGACGAGCCGCCAGCTTACCGGCAGCATGTGCGGACGGTCGACTGGCGCAAGGCCCAGGATACCAAGATCGCTGAAACGCGCTCAGACCTCGACAGCCGCGCGAAGGCCCTGACTGATGACGAGACAGATCTCGAGCATAGGCAAGATGCCGTCACCGCTCGGGAGGACGCCATCGCACTGCGCGAAGGCGCCACCGCGGACCGGGAACGGGTTGCGGAAGCCAAGGGGCAGGAAGCAGACGCAGTGCTGGCGATAGCCCAGGGGGTGGCGGCAGGTGCCTTCGACATCGACGACAACGCTGGAGCGCCAGTGCTCGTCGAGACACCGGCAGCCAATCCTCGGCTTCTTGCGAAACTGAGGGCACGAATGGCCCCGTCTTCCTCAGGCCGCGGCCGCGCGCTTCATGTGTTTTCGAAGACGCTGGCGCGCTTGCGCAAACAGGCCCGTGACGAGGCGAAGGCAGTCGTCGCTCGCGACACGGTCGAGATCCAATCCGTAGACGAAAAGATCGTCGAGATCGCGGCTCGTCTCCCCGACGCCGATCGTCGGTCCATCGGCAAGATCCGGACCTCCCTCACGGCGCGCCTCATGGCTCTGACCGGCCGTGCTGAAGACCGTGAAAGCGGCCTGAAAGACGACAATAATGAGCGGTCGTGATGGAAATTTTGAAGTTTGTTCTGTTTAATTTCAGCTGCTTTTGCAGCTTCGGTGAAAAAAATATGGAAAATCGCTGCTGATTGAAAACCAACGGTCGGACTATTCTTCTGTCCGCGGCGGCAGAGGCCTCGGCGGACACAATCTTTAACAGTCCCAAGAGGAAGATCTTGACCATGATGACCCTGCCCGACACCCCCGAAAAGATCGGCCGCGGCATCTTCGCGGGCGTGCTGGCCAGCTGGACCCCCTTCTACGGGCTGCATTTCGTGATCGCCCTGATCTTCGCCAAGATCGGGCGGGGCAACATGTTCGCCTCGCTTCTGGGCACCTTCTTCGGCAATCCGCTCACCTATGTGCCGATCGGCGTGGTGGCGCTGCAGACCGGCCATTTCATCCTCGGCCATCCGCCCGGCCGCGGGATCGAAACCTCGCTGATGGGCAAGTTCGCCGCCGCGGGCGAGGATCTGTGGCATAATTTCGGGGCGCTGTTCGGCCCCGAACGCGCCGACTGGCACGGGCTGGGGCTGTTCTATCACCAGGTGTTCCTGCCCTATCTCGTGGGCGGCATCCTGCCCGGTCTGATCTCGGCCTTCGCCTGCTACTGGCTCTTCGTGCCGGTCATCGCCGCCTATCAGAACCGCCGCCGCCGCAAGCTGCGCACCAAGCTTCAAGCCTTGGGAAAAAATCCCGAATCCGCGGCTGACGAGGGCCCCGGACCGGGATAGGCTCGCGCCCGAAGGAGACCTGCCCATGACGGACCTCAGACTCGGCGTGAACATCGACCACGTGGCCACGGTGCGCAACGCGCGCGGCGGCGACACCCCCTCGCCCGTGCGGGCCGCCAAGCTGGCCGAGGAGGCGGGCGCCGACGGCATCACCGCGCATCTGCGCGAGGATCGCCGCCACATCTCGGACGCCGATATCGAGGCGCTGATGGCGGCGCTGAAGCTGCCGCTCAACTTCGAGATGGCCGCTACGCAGGAGATGCAGGCCATCGCGCTGCGCCACAGGCCGCACGCCGTCTGCATCGTCCCCGAAAAGCGCGAGGAGCGCACCACCGAGGGCGGGCTCGAAGTGGCGAAGGACGAGAACCGGCTGGCGCATTTCATAGCGCCCTTGCGCGATGCGGGCTGCCGGGTGTCGATCTTCATCGCCGCCGACCGGCCGCAGATCGACGCCGCCGCGCGGATCGGCGCGCAGGTGGTGGAGCTGCATACCGGCGCCTATTGCGACGCCCATGCCGCGGGCGACACCGCCACGCGCGACGCGGAGCTCGCGAAGATCACCGAGATGGCGACCCATGCCCACGGCCTCGGCCTTGAGGTGCATGCCGGTCACGGGCTGACCTATGACACGGTCGGTCCCGTCGCGGGGCTGCCCGAGATCCGCGAGCTCAATATCGGGCATTTCCTGATCGGCGAGGCGATCTTTCGCGGGCTCTCCCCCGCCATCGCCGAGATGCGCCGCCGGATGGAAGCCGCCCGGCGGGTGCTGCGCTAGATTTGTTCCCCATCCGGGCGATCACGATTGCCGCCCCCTCGGCCCGAAGTGCCGATCTCGCAAGGATCTGCCGAGGCGGTGGCGGCTTTCCGCACAGCATCGCCGCGCCGCGCGCCCGGTGCCGTCCGCCCCCGGAACATGCGCCCGTCTTCGCCGTTCTGCCCACCGAGACCGGCCGGGCCCACTCACCCCCCCTGCCCGGCCGGTCATGAACATCGGAGGAAAGGAACGATCGTGATGATGAAGTCCAAGAGCCTCGTCGCCGCCGCCGCGCTCACCGTCGCCGCTTCGGGCGCCTTCGCCCAAGGCCAGGAAGGCCTCGTCAACCTCTCGGTCGACGACAACACCGTGCAGGTTCCCGTCGATGTCGCCGCCAATGTCTGCGATCTCGACGTGAACGTGCTGTCGAGCGACTTCGCCGGCACCGACAAGACCGCCTGCGAGATCGACCAGGAAACCGCTGCGCAGAACGGCATCGACACCGGGAACAACGGCAACGGCAACGGCAACGGCAACAACGACAATGCCTCGAACGACGGCAACAATGGCCAGCAGAACGGCCTCGTGAACCTCTCGCTCGACGGCAATACCGTTCAGGCCCCGATCGGCGTGGCCGCCAATGTCTGCGACGTCGACGCCAACGTGATCGCCCGGGATTTCCAGGGCACCGGGGAAAGCGTCTGCTCGATCACCCAGGAGCAGGCGGCCGAGAACGGCATCGCCACCTCGGGCACGGGTGACAGTGACATGAACGATGTTTCGGAAGATGCGGCCGAAGCCGCCGAGGACGCGGCCGAGGACATCGAAGAGACCCGCGAAGATGCCGCGGAAGAGGCGGAAGACATCGCCGAAGATGCGGCCGAAGAGGCCGAAGAGAACACCGAAGCCGCGACGAACAACTGATCCGCAGGCTGCATCATCTTTGCTTCGCCAAGGCGTCCGGGACCCCCGGGCGCCTTTTTTTCATGGGGAATCACCCCGAAAAATCCCGCGAATCACGGACCGATCGCGGCGGCTTTGCGTTGTATCGACAAGCGGCCCCCGAGGGGGCACCCACCACTCAAGGAGGCACTCATGGCCGACCATCTCGACACCATCAAGAAGCTCCACACCCGCGTCATCGACAGCCGCGACGGCTACAAGCGCTCGCGCGAGGAAGTGAAGGACGAGCGCGGCTTCGTCGGCTTCTTCGACCGCCGCATCGCCGAGCGCGAGGAGTTCCACACCGTGATCCACCGCCAGCTCGGTGCCGAGGGCGTCGATGTGAGCGAGAGCGGCTCGACCGCCGCGGCGGCGCATCGCGGCTGGCTGTCGCTCAAGGATTCGCTGACCGGCAATGACGAAGCCGTCTATGACGAGATCATCAGCGGCGAGGAGCAGCTCCTGAAGGTCTATGACGACGCGATCGAGGCGACCGCCGGCAAGCCGGAATGGAGCTTCCTGTCGAGCCAGCGCGCCGATGTCGAAAAGGCGCTCAACGAGGCCCGTTCGGAAAAGAGCCGCCACGCGGCCTGATCCCGCGTCCTTTTCGGTTCCGAAAGCGCCGTTCCCCATCCCGGGGGGCGGCGTTTTCACATCCATTGCGCCCCGCTTGCCTCGGGCCGCGCCAATCGCTACCCAAGGCGCATGATCCTCGGCATCGGCACCGACCTCGCGAATATCGACCGCATCGCCGGCGTGCTGGAGCGCCATGGCGACCGGTTCCGCAACCGCGTCTTCACCGATGTCGAGCAGGCCAAGGCCGAGCGGCGGCGCGACGTGGCGGGCACCTATGCCAAGCGCTGGGCCGCCAAGGAGGCCTGCTCCAAGGCGCTCGGCACCGGGCTTCGCATGGGCATCGCGTGGAAGGACATGGCGGTGTCGAACCTCGCGACCGGCCAGCCGGTGATGGAGGTCACCGGTTGGGCGAAGGACCGGCTCGCGGCCATGACCCCGGCCGGGCACGAGGCGATCATCCATGTCACCCTGACCGATGATCACCCCTGGGCGCAGGCCTTCGTGGTGATCGAGGCGCGGCCATTGACGGGGCATTGAGCCACAGGGCGCCGCGCGCGCCGGGGGCGATTTCGGGATCGGCGGTCACGGGGCTGGCCTTGCGCCATCGCGCGCGCTAGACGGAGCCTTCGGCGGTTTTCTTGACTCATCCCCCCGCCCCCCGCATGTAGCCCCGAAACCCCGAGGGACCGTTCCGCATGGCCAGCAGATCCGACACCGAGAAGCAGGGCTTCGTCCACAGCGTCTGGGAAACCGTCAAGACGGTGTTCTGGGCGCTGCTGATCGCGGGCATCTTCCGCACCCTGTTCTTTCAGCCCTTCTGGATCCCCTCGGGCTCGATGAAGGACACGCTGCTGATCGGCGATTTCCTCTTCGTCAACAAGATGGCCTATGGCTATTCCTACGCGTCCTGCCCCTCGGTGCGGCTGGCCTCGCTCGGCGTCGACATCTCGGCCGAGGATGTCTGCGGCTGGGCCAAGGGCGACAATGACCGGCTCTGGGGCGAATACCCCGAGCGCGGCGACGTGGTGGTGTTCCGCCATCCGGTGACGGGCGAGGATTTCATCAAGCGCGCCATCGGCCTGCCCGGCGACCGGATCCAGGTCCGCGAGGGGCGGCTCTTCATCAATGACGAGGCGGTCGGGCTGGAGCCCGCGGGCACCTTTACCGAGGTGATGGAGCGGCAGGGGCCGCAAGGCCTTCTGCCGCGCTGCCGCAACGGCGCGGTCGGCATGGGCGCCACCTGCGAAAAGACCCGCTACACCGAAACGCTGCCGGGCGGCCGCAGCCACGACATCCTCGACATCGGCACCCAGTCCTCCGACAATACCGGGGTCTACACCGTTCCCGAGGGGCACCTGTTCTTCATGGGCGACAACCGCGACAATTCGACCGACAGCCGCGTGCCGCAGAACGCGCGCGGCGTGGGCTTCGTGCCCTTCGAGGATCTCGTCGGCCGGGCCGACCGGATCATGTTCTCCTCCGCCGGGCGCTCGATGCTGGCCTTCTGGACCTGGCGCTCGGACCGCTTCTTCAAGGCGGTCGAGTGAAGCTCTCGGCCGAACTGCGCGCCTTCGCGGGCCGGCTGGGGCACGACTTCGCGCGCCCCGAGCTTCTGTCGCGCGCCGTCACCCATGGCTCGATCTCCGGGCCGATGCGCGACGACAACCAGCGGCTGGAGTTCCTCGGCGACCGGGTGCTGGGCCTCGTCATGGCCGAGGCGCTGCTCGAAGCCGACCGCAGCGCCACCGAGGGGCAGATCGCCCCGCGCTTCAACGCGCTGGTGCGCCGCGAGACCTGCGCCGAGGTGGCGCGCGAGATCGAGATCGGCACGGTGCTGCGGCTGGGCCGCTCGGAGATGAAATCGGGCGGTCGCCGCAAGGAGGCGCTGCTCGCGGATGCGATGGAGGCGGTGATCGCCGCGGTCTATCTCGATGCGGGCTTCGAAGCGGCGCGGCGCGTGGTGCGCGCGCTCTGGGGCGACCGGGTCAACCGGGTGGACGAGGATGCGCGCGACCCCAAGACCGCCTTGCAGGAATGGGCGCAGGCCCGCGGCGAGCCGCCGCCCGCCTATGCCGAGACGGGACGCGAGGGGCCGGACCACGCGCCGGTCTTCACGATCGAGGTGACGCTGGCCTCGGGGGCATCGGAAAGCGCCACCGCCGGGTCGAAGCGGCAGGCGGAACAGGCGGCGGCGGCCGCGCTTTTGAAACGGGTGAGCGAATGAGCCAGCATGACGAGACGCCCGAAGGCGAAAAGAACCAGCACGACCTGCCCGGCGCGCCGGTAGGCGGCGATCTTCCCGGCGCGCCGGTAGGCGGCGACGGGACCGACGCCCCGACCAGCGCGGGCTATGTCGCGCTGATCGGCGAGCCCAATGCCGGCAAGTCGACGCTTCTGAACCGCATGGTCGGGGCCAAGGTCTCGATCGTCACCCACAAGGTGCAGACGACGCGCGCCCGCATCCGCGGCGTCGCGATGGAGGGGCGCGCGCAGATCGTCTTCGTCGACACGCCGGGCCTGTTCCGCCCGCGCCGCAGGCTCGACCGCGCCATGGTCGCCGCCGCGTGGAGCGGCGTGGCCGATGCCGACATGGTGGTGCTTCTGGTCGAGGCGCATCGCGGCATCACCGATGGCGTGCGCGCGATCCTCGAAGCCCTGCCCGACCGCCTCGGCTCCAAGCCCGTCGCGCTCGCCATCAACAAGATCGACAAGGTGAAATCCGAAGCGCTCTTGAAGCTCACCCAGGATCTCAACGACGCGCATCCCTTCGTGAAGACCTTCATGATCTCGGCCGAGCGCGGTCATGGCGCGGCAGACCTGAAGGCCTGGCTGGCCGAGCAGATGCCCAAGAGCCCCTGGCTCTACCCCGAGGACCAGCTCGCCGACCTGCCGCTCAGGATGATCGCCGCCGAGATGACGCGCGAGAAGCTGACGCTCAGGCTGCATCAGGAGCTGCCCTACGAGCTTACGGTCGAAACCGAGAGCTGGCAGGAGCGCGACGACGGCTCGGCCCGGGTCGACCAGATGATCTATGTCGCGCGCGAGGGTCACAAGGGCATCGTGCTGGGCAAGGGCGGCGAGACGATCAAGGCGGTCTCCAAGGCCGCGCGCGAGGAGCTGACCGAGTTCCTCGGCCGCAAGGTGCATCTGTTCCTGCAGGTGAAGGTGCGGCCGAACTGGCTCGAGGAGCGCGAGCGCTATTCCGAGATGGGGCTCGATTTCAAGGACGGGAATGGCTGAGCCGCGGCTCGCCACGGGCATCTGGGTCTCGGCCTATCTCGCGCGGCTCAGGCTGTCGGACATCCCCGTCTTCGTCACCGCGAAGGGCGACGAGACGGCGGGGGCGGTGCTGGTGAAGTCCAACACGCTCGACGGGCGGGCGCGGCTTCATCAGCGCAGCCTCGACCTGATGACCGGGGCGCGGGCATGGATCGTTCTGGCCGAGGGCGACGAGGCCGAGGTCGATGCCAGCATAGAGAAGCAGCGCCGCTTCGACCCGGACCTGTGGGTGATCGAGGTCGAGGACCGGATGGGCCGCACGCTGCTCGACGAGCCGGGGCTCGCGGATTAGCCCCGCCAGCGATCGAGGATGTGCCGCGCCACCATCAGGTCGAGATGCGCGCCGCCGCCGTTCTTGAACAGCGTGATCTCCTCGTCGCTTTCGCGCCGGAACACCTCCGGCTCGGAGAACTCCGCCACCACGTCCTCGCGCGCGATCGCCCCCGCCTCGAGCGGGATCTTCAGCTCGCCGATATGGTCGAGCGTCGTCGCCCGGCTGTCGACGAAGATCCGCGCCCGCTGCAAGGCCCGGTCGTCGGCCTCGCGCATATGCGGCGTGAAGGCCCCGATCAGGTCGAGATGGGTGCCGGGCCTGAGCCAGTCGCCCCGCACCACCGGCGCCTTCGCCATGGTCGCGCAGGTGACGATGTCGGCGCGGCCCACGGCCTGCTCCAGATCCTCGGCGATCTCGATATCCGGGTGCTGCGCGCAGAGCCGCTCCGCGCCCTCGCGCGAGCGGTTCCAGACCGTGAAGCGTGCCTCGGGGAAGGCCGCGCCGTAAGCCTCGCGCAGGGACGAGGCCACGTTGCCCGCGCCGACGATCAGGATCTCCCGGCTGTCGGGCCGGGCCAGCTTCATCGCGCCCAAGAGGCTGTCGGCGGCGGTCTTCCACTTGGTGACGAGATGGAAATCCACCACCGCCTCCAGCGTGCCATCCGTGTCGGAAAGAAGGTTCACCGCGCCGTTGATGCTCGGGCCCTCATTGCCCGGAAAGATCGTCGCGACCTTCACGGCGATCCCCAGCCCCTCGATCCATGCGGAGCGGTTGAGCAGCGTGTCATCGCCCCGGTAGAGAAACGTGTCAGTGACCTGCGCCGGCGGCAGCTCGTGCCCTGCCTCGATCGCGCGAGCCATGGCGATCCAGTCGAGCTTCTTCTCGGCCTCGAATGGGACGATCTCGGTCATGGGGCCTCCTCGGCGGTGAGCAGCCCCTCGGCCACCAGCCTCTCGGCCAGCCCATCGGGGCCGGTGAAGTGATGCGTCTGCCAGCCGCGCGCATGGGCGGCGGCGATGTTGTCTTCGCGGTCATCGGTGAAGAGAAGCCGCTCCGGCGCCACGCCGGTCTCGCGCTCCAGCCGCTCGTAGATCGGCGCGTCGGGCTTGGCCATGCGCAGGTGGCCCGAGACGAAGAGCGCGTCGAACTCCGCAAAGACCGGGTAATGCGCGCGGGCGATCTCGAAGGTCTCGACCCCGAAATTCGACAAGGCGAAGACCGGCACGCCGCGCGCCTTGAGCGCCCGCAGGAGCCGCCCGGAGCGCGGGATCTCGGGGCTGGCCATCTCGATCCAGCGATCGTGCCAGAGCATGATCTCGGCAGCGCGCTCGGGATGCGCGCGGGCCAGCGCCGAGACCTGCCCGTGGAAGTTCTCGCCCAGATCGACCTTCTCGTTCATGCCGTGCAGATCGACGGCGGCGAACAGCTCGGCCCGCGCCTCCGGCCCGATCTCGGCATCATAGACCCGCTCGGGGTTCCATTCGATCAGCACGTTGCCGATGTCGAAGACGACCGCTTCGATGCTCATGACCCCGCCCCTTCGGTCCTTGCCTTGCGCAGCGCCCGCTCCAGCGCGTCGAGAAAGCGCGAGCGGTCGGATTTGGTGAAGCCCTTGCCGCCGCCCTGCCGGAACGGATCGGCGGCGCGGATGTCGGCCATGAGATCGCGGGTCGCCAGCACGTTGCCGATATTGGCCGCGGTCAGCGGCTCGCCATTGTGCTTGAGCACCTGCGCCCCGGCCTCGACGCATTTCGCCGCGAGCGGGATGTCGCCCGTGATCACCACGTCGCCCGGCCTGGCGCGGTCGGCGATCCACATGTCGGCCACGTCCGGCCCCTCGGGGACGATGACGGTCTCGACATAGGGGTTCTGCGAGGGGCGCAGCCCGCCATTCGAGACGATCGCCACCTTGACCTTGTGGCGCGTGCCGACCGTCTCGCACTCCCCCTTCACCGGGCAGGCATCGGCATCGACATAGATCATGACCAGAGCGCCTGGGCGTGGAAATCGACGTGGTCCTCCATGAAGGAGGAGACGAAGAAATAGCTGTGGTCATAGCCCTTCTGCAGCCGCAGCGTGCCGGGCTGGCGGCGTTCGGCCATGGCCTTCGCAAAGGCTTCGGTGCCGAGCTTGTCGCCGAACTGGTCGGCGGTGCCGGTGTCGATCAGGAGCGGCCCGTCGAAGCCGGTCTTGGCCATCAGCAGCGTCGCGTCGTGGCGCGCCCATGCCGCCTCGTCCTCGCCGAGATAGGCGGTGAACTGGCGGCGGCCCCAGTCGCTCTGCGTCGGGTGGCAGATCGGCGCGAAGGCCGAGACCGAGCGGTACCGCCCCGGCAGCCGCATCGCCATGGTCAGCGCGCCATGCCCGCCCATCGAGTGGCCGGTGATCGACTGCCGCCCCTCGTCGATGGCGAACTGCCCTTCGAGCAGCGCGGGCAGCTCCTCGGCGACGTAGTCCCACATCCGGTAGTGCTTGGCCCAAGGGTCCTGGGTGGCGTTGAGGTAGAACCCCGCCCCCTGCCCCATGTCGAAGCTGTCGTCATCGGCCACGCCCTCGCCCCGCGGCGAGGTGTCGGGAAAGACCAGGGCGATGCCCTGCTCGGCGGCCCAGCGCTGCGCGCCGGCCTTGGTCATCGCGTTCTCATGGGTGCAGGTGAGGCCCGACAGGACCCACAGCACCGGCACAGGGCCTTCCTGCGCCTCGACGGGCAGGAACAGGCCGAAGGTCATTTCGGTGCCGGTAACCTCGCTGGCATGGGAATAGACCCCCTGCACGCCGCCGAAACAGGTGTTTTCGCTGATCGTCTTCATGTCGTCTCCATATTCTCCGAGATCACGGTCAGGATCTCTTCGAGCGGTTTCTTGATCCGGGCCGCGGCCGGAACGGTGGCATCGGCGGCGGGGTGGCCCACCGCGAGGATCATCACCGGCTTTTCGGCCACGGGCCGCCGGCACAGATTGGTGAGGAACTTCATCGGGCTCGGCGTATGGGTCAGCACCGACAGCCCCGACAGGTGCAGCGCCCCGATCAAAAAGCCGGTGGAGAGCCCGACGCTTTCGGGGACGTAGTAATGCTTGTAGCGCGAGCCGTCCTCGCGCGTGCCCCAGCGCTGGCCGAAGACCACGATGAGCCAGGGCGCGACCTCGAGATGCGGCTTGGACGCCCCCGTGCCGATCGGCTCCAGCGCCGCGATCCATTCATCGGGCGCGCCGCCGCCATAGAAGGCGCGCTCCTCCTCCTCGGCGGCGGCGCGGATCCTGGCCTTCATCGCCGGGTCCGAGATCGCCACGAAATGCCAGGGCTGCTGGTTGGCCCCCGAAGGCGCGCGCCCGGCGGTGGCGATCGCGGTCTCGATCACCGCGCGCGGCACGGGGCGGTCGGAAAATTCGCGCACGCTGTGGCGCGTCGCCATGGCGTCGTGATGCGCGCGGGCCGCCGCCTGCATCGCGGCGTCGTCCATCTCGGGGCGGCGCGGCAGCGCGGTCGGCCTGTAGGTTCCGGTCTCGTCTCTCATCGCGCCCTCCCCCTGCGAAGCGGCAGTTTCGCCAAAGCCCAAGCCGGGCGCAACCCGCCTCACCCGCCGCCGATCAGCACGCCCGCGGCAAAGACCAGCGCCCCGCCCAGCACCACCTGGAAGGCGGCGCGGAAGAAGGGCGTGTCCATGTAGCGGCTCTGGATCCAGGCGATGGCCCAGAGCTCGACGAAGACGATGATGATGGCGGTGATCGTCGCGGTCCAGAAATGCGGGATGAGATAGGGCAGCGCGTGGCCCAAGCCCCCCACCGTGGTCATGATGCCGGTGGCCAAGCCGCGTTTCACCGGCGAGCCGCGCCCCGAGAGCTGCCCGTCATCCGACGCCGCCTCGGTGAAGCCCATCGAGATGCCCGCCCCGACGCTGGCGGCGAGGCCGACGAGGAATGTCGTATGCGTGTCCTGCGTGGCGAAGGCGGTGGCGAAGATCGGCGCCAGCGTCGAGACCGAGCCGTCCATCAGCCCGGCAAGGCCGGGCTGCACATAGGTCAGCACGAATTGCCGCCGCGCCGCGTGATCCTCGTCATGGCGCGCATCCTCGGTGAGGTGCTCTTCCTCCAGCGCATGCGCCGTCTCCTGATGCCCGGCCTCGGCGGCGGCAAGGTCGCCCAGAAGCGCGCGCGTCGCGGCGTCGCGCGCATGGGCGGCGGCGCGGGCATAGAAGGCACCCGCCTCGCGCTCCATCTGCGCGGCCTGCGCGCGGATCGTCTCCAGCCCGAGATTTTCCATAAGCCAGACCGGGCGCCGGGCATGGAACCCCGCCACATGTTCGCGCCGCAAAAGCGGGATCACCTCGCCGAAGCGGTCGCGGTGCAGCGCGATGAGCTGGCGGCGGTGGTCGTCCTCCTCGGCGGCCATGCCGTCGAAGACCGCCGCCGAGGCCGGAAAATCCGCGCGCAGCCGCTCGGCATAAAGCCGGTAGATGCGCGCATCGTCCTCCTCGGAGGAAATCGCCAGCGCGAGGATCTCCTGCTCGCTCAGATCCGAGAAGCGGCGGCGCGAGGGCAGGCCGGGAATCATGGCAACGCTCCTTTTTAGAACGATTCCAATCTATCCTCCCGGCCCGATCCCGCAAGCCCCCCGGCGGGGCTCAGTCCTTGCGCCGCACCTGCAGCTGGTTGCCCTGCTTGCGGGTCTCGAAGCGCTTGAGGTCGAGCACGAGGTCCGACAGCTTGCGCTTGCC
>JACLAD010010284.1_pt1 | contig 14650 bp, 12 predicted proteins | sample 8027901 | NCBI WGS metagenome assembly JACLAD01 (sample SAMN15725071, study PRJNA655200) | protist metagenome | isolation source: fluorescence activated cell sorting (FACS) single amplified genomes of... | place: Spain: Blaines Bay Microbial Observatory, Mediterranean Sea | collected 2016-07-05 | reverse complement strand
CTCAAGGCTTTCTTCAACGGTGGGGAAGATAAAGTTGAAGTAGCTGAACTCGTTAATCGTGCCGTTCGGCCCACCCTCTTGGCTTGCGCCGTTATCCGAGACTAGGATGAAAATGGTATTGTCGTATGCGCCAATGCTGCTGAGATGATCGATCAATCGACCGATTTGCACGTCTGTATGATCCATCATCCCCGCAAACGCCTCTTGGAATCGGCAAAATAGGCGCTTTTCATTGTCGGTGCAGTCGTCCCACGCTTTCACACCGTCATTGCGCTCGGGCAGTTCAACATGCTCAGGAACCAGCCCCATCGCTTTTTGACGTGCCAACGCATCTTCGCGCCATTTGTCCCACCCAGCATCAAACTTGCCGCGATATTTATCGAGATATGCTTGTGGTGCGTGGTGCGGTGCGTGCTGTGCGCCAAAGCTGGTGTAGAGGAAGAAGGGGCGTTCGGGATGGACGTTTTGCAAATCTGTGACGAACTGAATCGCCTTGTCGATCATGTCCTCGGAGAAGTGGTAGCCATCTTCGGCCGATTTGGGCTGCTCGACAAAGTGATTGTCATACGTCAAATGCGGGTTGAACTGATTTGTCTCACCATCTAGAAAACCATAATAGCGTTCAAACCCTTTTCCCAACGGCCAACGATCAAACGGCCCCGCTGCCGACATTTCCAGCGCGGGTGTCAAATGCCATTTGCCGACAGCGTAGCGCCCGTACCCATGCTCACCCAAAACCTCAGCAAGCGTTCCCGCTGATGGCTTCATCATGCTGTCATAGCCAGGATAGCCAGCCGGAAAGTTCATCACGCGGCCGACGTCGACCGAGTGGTGATTACGCCCCGTCAACAAGCAAGCGCGGGTAGGGGAGCAAAGTGCCGTTGTTGTGAAATGACTGTAGCGCAACCCGTCCGCTGCTAGCCGATCGATATTGGGTGTGTCGATGTCAGAGCCATAACACCCCAACTGTGCGAACCCCACATCATCTAGCACGATCATCACCACATTGGGCTTGTCGGGCGTCTGATACAAATCGTCAGGCCACCACGGGGTCGAGTCGTTGATTGTTTTGCCGATTTTGCCTTTGAAAGTCATGGAAGCGTCGGAGTAGGGAGTAAGGAGTAGGGAGTAAGTAGAAAGATCTCCTTGCTCCTTACTTCTTACTTCTTGCTCCTATTGAAAGATTCCCTGCATCTTCATCACTGTTCCCATATCCCCTTCAATCTTGATTTTGCCAGTCATGAAGGCGGTCATTGGGTTGAGTTGGCCGGATTGGAGGGCGATAAAATCGGCCGAATCCATGCTCAGTGTTGCTGCCGCATCGTCACTAATTCCGTCGGCAAAAGTTGCTTCGCCGTTCGCAATCGTGACGGTGTAATCGCCAGCCTCGTCACCCGTAAGCGACCAACCGAGGCAAATGTCTAACCCTTTTGCTTTGTCTGCATTTAAGCGTGCAGGCATACTTTCGATAATTTCTTTTACAGTCATTTTGAACTCCGTTTTGGAAGTATGAAGGTATTTCATACTTTTATCTTCATTCCATCTTCCCCAACCGTTACTTTTCCGCGATATTTTGTGGCGACAGGCTCGGTGAAGAATGCCTGAAGCTGTGTGGGGTCGTTGACCGTTGGCATGAGATGGAGGAGGGCGACGTGCTTAACCTTGGCAGATGCTGCCAACTGCCCAATTTCATGCACGTCGATGTGATAATCGCGTACGTCTCGCATCATGTGCGCGTTGTTTTCATAGCCAAGCTCACGCTGAATCGACTCGATATCAGCGATGATTTCGTGATTCATCGCATCACAAACGAGCAAATCCGCGTTTTTGCACGCGGCTTCGAATGACGGTAGCAAAATCGTGTCGCCCGAAATGACGACCGCTTTGCCGTTGTATTCGATTCGATAGCCGACTGCGGGCTTGGCAGGTTCGTGATTGACCTCGAATGCCTTTACAACGACACCATAATGTTCGTAAACAACATTCATTGAGCCGTCATTCGCATAGTCAATCTGCTTTGACTCGACCACAGCACCACTCATAGGCATAATATCGTCGCCATGATGGGCGTTGCGGTATAGGTTGTCGAGTCGATAGGCAGCAGCAAATCCATTAACCACTTCATCAACACCCTCTGGCCCGTACACAGGCAGCGCACTGCGTCGCCCCATAATCCAGCTGCGGTTGATGACCTCGCCTAAGTCGGCAAAATGGTCAGCATGGTAATGGGTGAGAAAAACGGCATCGAGTTTGCCAATAGGTAGCTTACTCTGCTGCATCGAGCCAAGCGCACCATGACCTGCGTCGAACAGCAAAAACTGTCCGTTAGCGAAAATGGCAACGCTTGTCTGGGCGCGATTTGAAGGAAGGGGTGTGCCTGTGCCGCAGAGGACGACAGTGAAACTGTGATCGTTTAGGAGTTCGGCCGAAACCCGATCCAGCTCCGCACGACGCTCCTTAATGATTCGCATCATCATCTGCCGTCGCATCGTAGGCGACTGCATCACACGTTTGCCGACTATCTTCCTAAGCATGTTTTATCTATCCTGGCCCGTGAACGAGCCAGTTACCACAATGAAGGGCGCTTAAGCGTCCTTCCACTCTTTGCCATGTCGTTCACGGCATGGCTACAACAGCGCCAACATCTTTTGCGCTGTCTCCGCGCCCGCATTCTGATTTTGACCTGTGACAACCCGACCATCCACAATCGTCAGATTGGCAAGCCCATCTCGTCGCTTCTGGTTACTGTGGAAAATCGCGCCTGCTCGTCGCAATTCGGTTTCAGGATGCTGTGGCGTTTCGGTAATGCGCAGCTCGCGAATTTGTTTATCCGTTACGCCCGTCACATTCAACCCTTCCAGCAGCGGTGAACCGTCGACATCCTTGGTTTTGAGCAACCCAAGGACACCGTGACAGACGCCACCAAGCACTGCGCCGTTTGCATACGCTTCGCTCGTTTTCTGCCCAAGCGTTTCGGAATAGCCCAAATCGTAGGCTGCACCCCAACCGCCAGCCATGTAGACGATGTCGTATGCGGTAAAGTCAACATCATCAATTTTTAGCGACTGTTTGACCTTGCGCTGAAAATCTGGGTCAGTCAAAAAGCGTTTGTCCGCATCAGTTGCGACCGGCCACTTAACCGACTGCGCCTCAATCGGAACCTCACCCCCTTTGATACTGGCAACATCAACCTGCATCTTGGCGTCGAGAAATTCATAGTAGGGGACGGTCATTTCAGAGGCGAACACGCCTGTTGCCTTGCCCGATTGGGTACGGGTATCTTGACTCGTGGTGATCACGAGCGCCTTTTTGCCCGCGTGGTTAAAGCGACGCCCTTCATAGTGCGGATGCAGCCCAGCACGTTGTAGTAAACGGGGCAATCCAAAGTAAACGGCTGCGCCAAAAAACGGAATGAGTAGCAATCGGTTCATATTGTTTTCCCAATATCAAAGTGGGTTGTCAGCCATGAATTGCAGGACAATTTGGCTCAACTCCTCTGGGTTGTCATCTTGCGAGAAGTGTCCTGCACGAATCGTTGTATGTTTCTGCCCTTGTGCGCCTGGAATCAGTTTTTGGAGTGGTTTCTCGCTCCCCGCAGTGATAGGGTCATCTGTGCCGAAGGCCGTAATAAATGGTTTGTCAAACTGCTTTAAGCCGTTCCACGCTTGATCACAGATAGCCAGTTCAGCAGCACTTTCAGGCAATATCGGCACGCGGCTAGGGAAGGTGCGTGCCCCCATAATCATTGTGTCGTCTGCGAAAGGTGCTTCATACGCATCAAGTTCGGCCGAAGTTGCCGCTTGCAACAGCAGTTCCATGACAAAGCGTACTGAGAACTCGGATGACTCTGCCGCATACTTTATCCAAACTAGAAAGGTAAGCGGGTTGTAGTTTTCGATAGCTGCTCGGAATTCGTCTAGCGTTGGGACAGGAATTTGAGAGTACATTTGCCCTGCCATCGCGACCATTGCTGGCTTGAGTGCGTGAGAACTTGGCAGTGCTCCGTTTGTGACAACCACCCTCGCAAACCGATCAGGATATAAGCCGACAATTCGCAATCCAATCAACGACCCCCAATCTTGGCAAATCAGCGTGATATTTTGCAGGTCGAGTGCCTCAATAAATGCTTTTACCCATGCGACATGGTTGCTATAGGTGTAGTCGTCGCGCTCGGTCGGTTTATCCGATTTGCCAAACCCAATCATGTCGGGCGCAATCACGCGATGCCCACCCGCCGTTAGCAATGGGATCATTTTGCGATAGAGGTACGACCAAGAGGGTTCGCCATGCAAACAAAGAATAATTTCCCCATCAGGATTACCCTCATCGAGATAGTGAAAGCGCAACGGCGTGCCGTCGCTATGCGCGATCTCAACATAATTCGGCTCAAACGGATAATCCTTCAAATTTAGGAATCTTTCGTCGGGTGTGCGTACAACCTGCATGAAATCACCTCTCACAGTTGCCGATTAACATAATGCAGCTAGAATAGAGTACTAAATGTCCGTTATCTTAGCATAACGTTTGCCAAAAGCAAGACGGACAATTGCCCATTGAAAAGGAGTTGGTCTACAAGATGAATCAAGCAAGTCATGCACCATATCGACTTTATGCCCACATTGGTTCCCCCTACTCAATGAAAATCCGCGCCATTATGCGCTATCGACGACTCCCCCATGTTGTGCTTTCCAGTTACAGCGAGCTAGAGGCGGCTCGCCAACGGGTCAAGGTGAAAGTGATTCCGATCATTGAATACCCAGACGGCACGTTTCGTAATGACTCAACCCCATTGTTGTTCGACCTCGAAAAACGGCATACGGAGCGATCCATTATTCCTAACGCTGAATCGGATGCTTTCCTCGCTTTTCTGATCGAAGATATGGCAGATGAATTGCTGACGAAATGTATGTATGCCTATCGCTGGGCTTTTCCAGAGCACACCCGTTATGCAGCGGAAATGATCGCATTTGACCACATGATCGGTGCTGGGCGTGCAGCCATTGAGCAAGCAGCAGCGGCTTTTGAAGCACGGCAAATCGGCCGAAACAGCTTGGTCGGTTGTACGCCAGAGAATATGTCGCTCATCCTCCACGTCGCGCATTCGATTCTGGACACAATGGAATCCTTGGTTCTCACGCAGCCATTTCTTTTTGGCTCACGACCCTCTTTGGCCGATTTCGCCATTTTTGGGCAAATGTCGCAGTATCTCTTGGATATTCCCGCCCTAGAACCAAGCCGAAAACGAGCCCCTTACACAATGCGCTGGCTGACGCACGTTCATGACCTCTCAGGAATTGAGGGGAAATGGCGTTCGGAGGATGAACCGCACGCAGCAGCCATCTCTCAACTGCTCGATCTCGCAGGCTCTGTTTACCTCCCATTTTTAGTAGCCAATGCACAGGCGTTTGAGAATGGGGCAGAACAGCTTGAGCTTGAGGTAGAAGGGATGCAATACAGACAAAAACCATTCAAATATCAGGTCAAGTGTTTTGCTGAACTGCGTAAAGCATACGCGGCACTTTCGGCCGAAGCACGAACCAAAGTTGACCCCATTTTGGAAAAACACAACTGCCTGAAACCGTTGACCAACTAGAGCAAGTTCATGTCATAAGGAGAGTTAGGCCATCGGAAGGAAATAAACGCCCTGAACAAACACGATTTTCCGATGGCTTCAAGGCGACTACACAAGTTGTGCTGGGCGGTTAATTTTTTCACGTCGCCTTAAGCCCTCTCCCTGTGTTGTTAATCTCTGTGATTGAGCTTGTAATCGAGCCACTTCACGACACACTGTTTTATGCTGTCCAATCTCCGAAAACGTCCGAACATTTTAATCATCCTCACCGATCAAGAGCGTGAGGTCATGCATTGGCCCGAGGGCTGGGCAGAAGCCAACCTGCCTGCACGAGAGCGTCTACGCGCCAACGGCCTCTCGTTCAATCGAGCGTATGTTGCCACCTGTGCCTGTTCACCTAGCCGAGCATCGCTCCTGACGGGGTTGTACCCAGCGCAACATGGGGTGACGCAGGTATTGCAGTCGAACGATCCATTTTCGGCTGATCAGACACAGCAAACCGTCCTCTCCAGCCACACGCAAAACATGGCAAAGATGCTGGCAACGGCTGGCTACAATGTCGTCTACAAAGGCAAGTGGCACCTCACCAAGCCTGCTCAATTCAACAGCGATTTAGGACATCTTTTCTGGTCTGAGATTGACAGCGAGCAAATGGCCGAGCGATACGGCTTTACTCAATGGAACGCGCCCGATGCAGGGGATGGATTGCTCGTGCGCGAATTTGGCGGCGGAGCGATTAACCACGACGGGCGTTTTGTAGACGGCAACGGCACGGCTGGCCCGTTGGCAATGAGCGCAGACGAGATGGAGCGCAACAGCGTCCTCCACTTCCTCAACACCTACGACTCGGAGCAGCCGTTTTGTCTGATCGTCTCGCTGGTCAATCCGCATGATGTTGTGTCCTACCCCGGCTCGGGGCGCGGAGAGCCAGGGCGCATTCCCGCATGGCAACGTGGGGGGTACAAGCTTGAAGATTTTTCGCAGCTCCCCATCGACCTGCCGCTAACGGTCAACGAAGATTTGATGACCAAACCAAAGGTACATAGCTCATCAAGGAATGGGATGGATCGCGTTTTGGGGAAGCTGAAGTCGGACGAGGAGAAGCGCAACTACTGTCGATTTTATGCCTATTTGCAGATGGTGGCGGATGGTCATATCGGCCGAATTCTCGACACGCTCGACAGTAACAACCTCACTGACGAGACGCTGATTGTACGCTCCAGCGATCATGGGGATATGGGAATGTCGCACGGCGGCTTGCGTCAAAAGTTTGGCTATGTATACGAAGAGGCGTTGCGCGTGCCGCTCATTTTCTCAAATCCGAAGCTGTTCCCCGAGCCAAAATCGACAGACGCGCTAGCCAGTTTGGTCGACGTGCTCCCAACCCTATGCACGATTGCCGAGGTGCCAAACCGCGAACAATATACATTCAAGGGACAGGATTTGACGCCGATTTTGCAAGACGCCAGCCAAGCGGTGCAGGATGCCGTTCACTTCACCTACGATGACCAAGTTATCCCCATTCGAATCCCGTACTGGATGCGGAAACGCTTTTTCGGCATACGGGGGGCCAACCACATCCGTGCCATCATCGAGCGCGATTGGAAGTACGCCGTCTATTTCGACCCCCACTGCGGTCAGGATGTTGAGTACGAGCTGTACGATTTAGCAACCGATCCCCATGAGAGCAAAAATCTACTCAACCATTGGTTTTACGAGCCTTCAATAGAATCTGAACGTCAACGTTTGCATGCCAAGCTCACCACGATGATGGTCGAGCTTGGCACGCTCCCCGATGAAATTGTGTGGCCGACAGCGGATGATTTTTCGTTGGGCAAACGCAGCCCAACGGCGAATGCGAAGTGCACGTTTCGGGAAGAGATCGAGATTGAGGCTTCGGCCGAAACGATCTGGCGCACATTTACCGACTTCGAGCGCATCGGCGAGTGGAACCCGCTCGTCACTGCCGTTGAAGGGGATCTACGTTCTAGCAACCAAATCACCGTTACCGTCAGCGCTATTCCGCGACCGCTCCCCGCAACCGTCGTGCGCTTTGATCCCCCTTACGCCCTCCACTGGCTAGACAAGCCCCCTGGCGGGATGAAGCCGTGCTTTATGTTTAATGTTGAGCCGCTTGGCGACAGTCGCGCCCGCGTTGTCTTTGAAGAAAGTTTTGAAGGTGCACCTGTTCATGCCATCGGCTCACGTCTTGAAAAACGGATGGTGCCGCTGTACAAAGCAATGCTGGCGGCATTAAAGACCCGTAGTGAAGGATACCAAAGCGCTCAAAGTAAATAAGCAGTTAGGAACATGGAACAATTCAAACTCTCAAACCTATTTTCAATTGAGGGCAAAGTCGCCCTTGTTACAGGTGGCTCGCGTGGTATTGGCCTGATGATTGCGAGTGCCTACGTTGCCAACGGTGCAAAAGTGTACATTTCGTCGCGCAAGGCGGCAGTGTGTGATCAGGTTGCGGCCAAGTTGTCTAAGTCAGGCACGTGCATCTCCGTACCCGCCGACTTATCAACCAATGCAGGGCGTGTAGCGCTCGTTGATGCTATCAAGTCAAGAGAAGACAAGCTCGATATTTTGGTCAACAATGCAGGTGCAGCGTGGGGCGCACCCTTTGACAGCTTCCCAGAGTCTGGCTATGACAAGACGATGGAAATAAACGTCAAAGCCGTTTTTATGTTGACACGTGATCTCACGCCGCTTCTAGAAGCAAGTGCTTCGGCCGCTGATCCCGCTCGCATCATCAATATCGGTTCTATTGATGGGCTCCATGTCCCGACGACGCCAAACTTTCCCTATGCTGCTAGCAAGGCGGCGGTTCATCATTTGACGCGGGTACTCGCTGTCGAGCTTGGCCGACGTCACATTACAGTTAACGCCATCGCACCCGGCCCATTCGAGAGCAAAATGACAGCGTTCATGCTGGAGCAAGGGCGCAACGCAATTGAAGCCGCTTGTCCGCTTGGGCGAATTGGCTCGCCTGAAGATATGGCTGGCACCGCCATCTATCTAGCATCACGTGCCGGTGCATACACCAACGGCGCACTCATCGCTGTTGACGGAGGCGTTTGTCTTACGAAAGCGCCTGTATAGGTGTCTGTAATCGATCTTGTTTAGGTCGCAATCCGATGTGCTACAAATCTACATATATTGAGTTGGAGAATCTCAATGTCACTGCAAGCTAAACCAATTGAAGCAATTCCGGAACTTACCGCACAGGTTGCCCAAGCAGCGTTTCCGAAAGGAAATTTGTATATGAAATGGCGAGATGAGTTGGGACTTATGTATGAGGATGAACAGTTCGCAGAATTGTATCCGGACGATGGGCAACCAGCCTTGAGTCCTTGGCGGCTAGCCCTGGTAACAATTGTCCAGTTTGCAGAATCGCTGTCTGACCGCAAGGCGGCCGATGCCGTTCGGGGTCGAATCGATCTAAAATATCTTCTCGGAATGGAATTGACAGACCCAGGATTCGATTTTTCGGTGCTATGTAAATTTCGCGCTCGACTGTTAACTGGAGACGTTCTGCCACTCTTGTTGGATCGAATGCTTGAACTATTAATGGAGAAAGGTTTTCTGAAGAGTCGAGGCAAACAGAGGACAGATTCAGTTCATATTCTGGCAGCAGTACGCGATCTTAGCCGCCTCGAATTCGTCGGTAGAACAATGTTGCATGCACTCAATAGTTTGACAATTGTCGCGCCTGATTGGCTGAAAGCGATCATCCCAGAGGAGTGGCCAGAGCGATACCGTACACGTTGGCAAGATTACAGCCTTCCCAAAACGAAAACGAAGCGACATGAACTTGGCACACAAGTGGGTCAAGATGGACGATTCTTGCTCAAGGCACTCTACGCCAGCCAAGCCCCAAATTGGCTGCGAGAGATTCCTGCCATCGAAACTTTACGTCAGGTATGGATCCAGAATTTCTATGAAGAAGAGTCGCAACTGTGCTGGCGTGTTTCTGGCAATATTCCGCCAGCTGCTCTGAGTATTTGCTCTCCGTATGATACAGAGGCACGCTACAATATCAAACGGCAGACAGCTTGGACAGGGTACAAAGCACACCTGACAGAGAGTTGCGACTCAGATGAGCCGCACCTTATTACGCATGTGATAACGACTGAGGCCACTATCCAAGATACAAGCGTTGTTGATGAGTTACATGATGCCTTAACAGCAAAAGCATTACCACCTAGTGAACATATAGTTGACCAGGGGTACAGTGATAGTGCTTCGATTGTTACTGCACGGGACACGCACGGTATCGAAATGGTTGTTCCAATTCGCAGTGACCGCTCTTGGCAGCAACGAGCTGGCAATGGGCATGGTCTACAGGATTTCCGAATTGATTGGAAAGCACAGCAGGTGACATGCCCTCAGGGCAAAACGAGTGCTTCATGGGTTCCTGGACAAGACATCAGGGGCAACCCGCGCTACGAGGTCATGTTTAACACATCTGATTGTACTCCTTGTAAAGCACGTTCGATATGCACGCAATCTAAACGCAAGCGGCGCAAACTCACTATTCGCCCACAGCCGCAGGCTGAGTTAATTCAATCCATGCGTGATGCACAGGTGACCGAAGCATTTAAGTCGCGTTATGCAATCCGTGCCGGGATTGAAGGCACGATTTCACAAGCGGTTGTTGCACTGAACATGCGTCGCACTCGTTATCGTGGGCTACAGAAAGTGCATCTACAGCATGTCGCCACTGCTATCGCGATTAATCTCCAACGCATGTACAACTGGTGGAACGACCAGCCGCTTTCTAAGACGCACACCTCTCGCTTTGCTCTAGTAATGACTGGTTAGGGGTTCGCCAACAGCATCCCAAAAGTGCGACAGAACCAGATTTGCGTCCTCTCTATTCTGTATCTCACACTTATGCTAGGGACTTGGTGCTTAAGGTCCACTGGTCACTTGGTAAGATTGGGTAGTATTGCGAATTCTCGAACATAGTTGGAGATATGGAACGACTCAATCCGTACAGACATTGAGGTTGTGTTCAGATAGTTCGCCAAACGGCACGGGATAAATAAATTACCAGTGCTACGAAACAACGCCCCTGGCGAGGCTGAAGAGGTCGTTTCAACGACCTTTGTCGTGCAGCAGAGAGATTTTGCCGAAGGGTCGCCCATGCAACATCTCCTGCGGCTCAAGTACAGCTGAACGCTTACAAAACCACAAAGAGACAACGATCCTGATAAGGGCTCTTATCAGGATCATTCAACCGCACTGAGAAAAAGCTGACTGCGGGATAGCACCCGAAAGCAAGGGATCTTCTACCAGTCGGTGCGCCAAACATCAAGCGCATCAATCGGGTAATCTGTGTCGAGCGATTCGGCCGATATCCAGCCCCAAATGTTGTTTGGTGTAACAACGCGTACCCACTCCGAATCGGCCGAACGCTGCCCCGCCAACTTCATCACCGTCCCCGCTTCAAAGTAGCGGATCGGTGGCGCATCGGCGCTAAACGTCTGACGCACCGCTGTTTTTGTGTTCAGCGTGCCTTCCGCCAGCACAGGCGTTGGATTGGCTGCCTCGTTTGACGGTGTCGTCGTACTGTTGCCGAGCGGATAAACGAGCACCCAAGAAAAATGCACCCGCGCTCCACCACGCCCCTCGCGATATTCAACAACCACTGGCACGTCACCATCCAGCAGCGTCATGTCACCCGTCACCGTGCGCACCGTACCATCCTTCCAACTGTTGATGACGAGCTTATCATCGACATACAGCTTCGCCCCATCATCGACAACCAGTGTGAAGCGGTAGCGACCGGCTGAGAAGCGCATATCATTTGTCCAGCGCACAGAAAACGAATCTTTGTGCCACCCGTCGGACGGGCTATCTGTTCCCCAATCAAAGTCGATGGCGGCATCTTCGCGGACGAAGGATGGGCTGTCGCGCAGGTTGGTGTTGGCGTAATATGCGCCCGTCCAGGGGCCGAGGGTGGTCGCTGGCGCAACGGCCTGTCCACCATTTCGATCGTCACGCAAAACGCGATCCCAAGTCAACTCGGCCGTTGCCTGATCACCAAACTCGACATATTCGACGCGGATGTCATGGTTGCCTTGCGACATATACGCGGTGCCGGTCAGTGTCAGTTGCGGGCGGTTGATGTAGTCATGTTCGCGGTCGGGATACCAGAGGTCGATGATGAGCTGATCGTCTACGTAAAGCCGCATCATGTCATCAGCCCGCACCTTAAACTCATACGTCCCCGCATTGAAATCGACCGTGCGCTCCCACGTCACCGAAAACGAATCGGCTGGCACAATTCCCGGTGCAGGGCTTTGTCTGCCCCATTCATAAAACAAGTCCGCTTCGCGCCGCACCAGCACGGGGTCGCCCTCAAATTCAGTGTTGTCCCAATACGAGGCTTCCCACCACGTTCCAGCCGCTTCCGTCGGGGCAACTGTCAGCATCAGCCCCAACCCAATAATCAAACCCAATAAAATCTGTTTCAAAATGTTCATGTCTATGCCTCGAAAAATTAATCTTATGCGTGTTCTTAAGTAGATCGTCAAAAGAAGTTGCCGGTACACGGAATGCACGGAAAACATGGATAAGAAAGCTACCTCAGGAAATTGACGCCGTGACTTCCATGGTTTCCGTGTCCAATAATCAGAGACTTATGCGATCCCACTTAGATACTGTTATTCGTAGCGTAATGCATCAATGACACGCAGATTGGCTGCACGCCAAGCGGGGTAGATGCCGAATAGAACACCAACTGCCAGCGAAAAGCCGACCGACAATGCGATGCTGTTTGCTGTAAAGACTGCGGTGAGATCGATGTAGCGTCCGCCAACGACGCCAATAATCCAGCCCAACACGATGCCGATGAAGCCACCGAGCAGGCTCAAAATCAGTGATTCGATCAGGAATTGCAGCAGCACGTCGCGGCGTAATGCTCCCATCGCTTTGCGAATACCGATTTCGCGCGTGCGCTCCGTGACGCTTACCAGCATAATATTCATGATGCCGATGCCGCCTACGAGCAGCGAAATCGCGGCAACTGCGCCTAAAAACAGCGTGACCAGTCCCAGCACTTCGCCCACCGTGTCAAGCAGATCGCCCTGACTGAGCAAGGTGAAGTCATCTTCAGAGGCATAGGCGATGTCATGTTCTTCGCGCAAAATAGTGGCGATTTGTGCCAATGCCTCTTCAGACGTATCGGAGCTAGCGCCTTGGGCGGTGATGGAGGAAACGGCGAGTTTGCCTGTCCGAGTTCGGCCGATTCCTAGTCTACTCTGCGCCGTGCTGAGCGGAATAAACACAATCTCGTCCGTGCTGCCGCCCACGCCACCGCCAGACTCTTCCAACACGCCGATCACCTCATAAGACACGCCGTTGATCTTGATCGTTTCACCCATTGCCAGCGGTGTATCGAACAAATCATGGGCGACTTCCCAGCCAAGAATCGCCACACGTGCTCGTGAATCCTCATCAGTGAAAGTGAACGACTCGCCACCCCAGAAACTGTCGAGCATGTTGTTGATCGAGAAATAGCTGCCGGTCACACCTTGCACCGTGCCGTTAAAGTTGCGCCCGTTGCCCAGCACCTCTTCCATGCTGCCGACCACTGCGGTCACGTCCGCCACATCAGGCGCACGACTTTTGTCAAGCAGCGCATCAACATCGTCCATGCTCAACGCTTGATAACCGTCGCTGTTGTCTAAATCGGTGTTGATAAAAATCAGATTCGTGCCAATTGAGGTAATGTCGTCTTCAATTGAGGCACTAAACCCTTCGCCCAGCGCCAACAGCGCAATCACAGAAGCGACGCCGATAATCACGCCAAGCATTGTCAGCAGCGCCCGCATCCGATTGGCTGCCAAGCTGTCTAGAGCAGTACGTAAACTTTCATTAAAATTCATGTCTATCCCTCACGTCGGGGGTTGATCGTGTCGCTGATAACTTGCCCATCGCTGAGCCGCACAACGCGCTCGGCGCGCGCCGCCACGTCCAAATCATGCGTCACCATCACAATTGTTTTGCCATCACGATGCAATTGTTCAAATAGTTGCATCACGTCTTCACCTGATTTGGTGTCGAGTGCGCCAGTTGGTTCGTCGGCGAGTAAAAGACTTGGCTCGGTGACGAGGGCGCGTGCGATCGCAACGCGCTGCTGCTGGCCGCCAGAAAGCTCGTCTGGCTTGTGGTCGGTGCGTTCGCCCAGACCAACTGAGGTCAAGGCCGCTTTAGACCGCTCCCGCCGCTCGGCTCGCTGTATCCCCGCATACATCAGCGGGATTTCGACCTGTTTCATCGCATCGGTGCGCGCCAGCAAGTTAAAACGCTGGAACACAAAGCCAATTTCCTTGTTACGAATCTTGGCTTGGTCGTCGTCGCTCAGGTTGCTCACATCGTTTTTGTTGAGAATGTACGTGCCGGTGGTTGGCACATCGAGACAGCCAATCATGTTCATCAAGGTGCTTTTGCCCGAACCGGACGTGCCAATGATGGCGACGAATTCGCCCGTCTCAATATCGAGCGACACGCCACGCAAGGCGTGAACTTCCATCGACCCCATCTGGTACACCTTCTTAATATCGCGTAATTCAATCATTGCCATGAGATGTTTCTCCAAGAACGAAAGGGCTAAGGATGAAGGTGAAACTCACCCTTCATCCTTTCGGTTTCATCCTTTCAGCTAGTTGTCCAGTGGGCCACCATTGCTGCCGGGGCCGGTTTGAATGTTGAGTCGTGGGATTGAGAATGCGCCGACGATGACTTGTTCGCCGTCTTCAAGCCCGCTCGTGACTTGCGTAAATTGACCGTCGCGCAAGCCAGTGCTGATGACGCGATCTTCGGGCTGCCCATCCGCACCCAGCACCGTGACCGTATAGCTGGCACGCGACCTGTCGGCCACAATCGCACCATTCGGCACAAGCAACACCTCGTTGCGGCGTGCCGTTACTAGCGTGGCGTTGGCCGTCATGCCGATGCGCAGGTCGACTTCATCTAGTGCTTCGACTGCCAGGCGCACTTCGTAGCTCACAATGTCTGAATTGGCGCTGCTGGCTGGTGAGGATGCAATCGAGTCGACCGTGGCGG
>JACLAD010001918.1_pt1 | contig 14652 bp, 2 predicted proteins | sample 8027901 | NCBI WGS metagenome assembly JACLAD01 (sample SAMN15725071, study PRJNA655200) | protist metagenome | isolation source: fluorescence activated cell sorting (FACS) single amplified genomes of... | place: Spain: Blaines Bay Microbial Observatory, Mediterranean Sea | collected 2016-07-05 | reverse complement strand
GAAGTTTGCGGGCCACATATTTGCTGATGGTAGTGTGGACAGTCATCGTGTGGAAATAAGTCTCTGGAATGGGAAAGCTGTTCTCAAAAATTTGGTGATGCGTCCTGATTTGCTTGAAAGTTTTGGCCTTCCACTGCGTTTGACGTCAGGAGTAGTGGGTAGGTTGGAAGTTTCCTTGCCGTGGGCACATGTTCGATCAAGGGCGATCTCTGTGGAGTTGAGCCATGTCATTGTGGAAGTTAGGCCTTCATCGCTGCCGAGACAGAGCGACGGAGAAATATCTCGTGATGGAGGAGTAAACACCGACGGTTCTGGAACTGCTCCTGGGGGGGAGATCAACGGAAAGCCATCTTTACGCTCTGAAGAAAGTCTGGGTCGAGTTGGTAGTGACAGCAGCGGCGATGGCAGTGGCGGACATCCTCAAAACTCGCTCGCTGCAAGCCTGAAAGACTACCTGACGCGGATATTTCTGGATGCCGCACTAAATATCAGGGTCGAGCTACGGAACATTACCGTAACATATACTGACATTTGCGCTTCGTCTGATAAACGAGATATTGTGCGCTTTTCCGTGGGTGCCCGGATAAAAAGAATCGTCCTCGAGACAGCAGATGCAGGCAGTGGAGATGGAAAAGATCGCACAAGCAATGGGAAAGCTTTCTACAACTTGCAAGCGATTGGCGGGGCAGGGAAGCAGGCGATCTCGGGGACGTCACGACAGAGTGAACGTCGTGGAAGTCGTGGGTATGACGAAGCGTCTACTCTCCACAAAATCATTTCCGTCGAGGGATTTGAAGTCTATCTCGAGAACCAGGGTCGCCAGGACTCCAGCGTAGAAGGAAAATCCCCGCGTAGCGGAAATGCGCGGGAGCACTTGCTCCAACCTATCAGTCTTCACTGCCGCGTCTCTACCAGTTTCAGTCTTCCTGCCCACGCCCCTGTTTCTCTGCACATTGCTGCTACTGCGACTGCAGACTGCGAAGGATCAGATCAGCCGAGTTCCGACGCAATGCAGTTAATGCTCGCCCCACGTTTTGCTCCCCAGTATAATGCTATCATGCTTGCAATGTCATCAAATCTTTATGAGGACCCGGCCGAATCGCAGGCTGCACAATGTAAGACAGTGACTCCAGATGCGCTTGATTCATCTAGTGGCAATGCCGAAACGGCATTGTCTCTTTCTTTCAGGCTCGAACTTCCCCGCATTGAATTACACTTCGGCGAGCTAGCTCGCCTCGTGATCGCGGGTATAAAACTTGGTGGCAAAAACTTGCTTGGACCAAACATGTTACTTGAAGCTGAACTTGGCGAGACGAAGAGCACAATCGAATTTTGCGCTATCGAAAGGAGCGGGTCGGCATTCTTGATACTATCATCTATCACCGCGACCGTTCGTCGTGACAATATTCATGTGCGCGTTGACGGTGTCTCGCTGGGCCTGGAAAAACCGGCCGCAGGGGCATCGAATTCGCAGGTGACTGTCGATGTGCTGCGCCTGGGGAGCACCGATGTTGCCATAAGCTTCCCTGGTTTCAGCCCGGGAAACTTGTATCATGTGCCAACTAGCCAACTTCTCTGCAGCGACATCATGCGCAAACCATCTGCTGCGGAGCGCATTGCCTCTAGCACGCCGGGAACCTCCGTCACTGTGGAGTCAAGACACGCATTTGTCGTGAGTGTGGTCGACAGTGATCTATCTTTTCTACTTGGTGCTATCAATGCTCTCATTCTGCTATCGCAGGGTGGTGCACGGGAGTCAGATGCTCAGGAGCCATTGCCTGCATCCGGCGCTCTTATCGCGGATATGCGAAACAGGGCAGCAGACTCCACAGAGGTTCGCATTCTACTTGGTCAAATTGATGTAAAAGTGCTCACACCAGTGGATGAAAACTCGGAGGTCACTTCGCCCGCATTCCGTGCCTTTCTGTCGCTTTGCATCGAGCAACCAGATGTGTGTATCATCACCACACCAATTGTGGTTGATGTGGGAGTAAAGTTCCGCTCACTTCGACTGGACAGTGGATGCACCACACGTTTTGCGTCATCAAGATCCCCCTCGAGAGTGCTGGACATTTCCGCGCCTACAAATGCTACATCTGCGTGCATGAGACTTGTGTCGATCCCGCAGCAACTTCACGCCGTTAGCGAAACGCTGTCGACTAAGTGCATCGCACAGGGAAGTTATACCAGTCTCACAGTCGATGTGGGTGCATTATGTCTATGTTACTGTCCGTTGGAAATGGTGGGAATTTTCAACTTCATTCTTCAAACATTGCTTACGCCATTCGCCGGGTCACCTGAAGTTGAGACGCGTGGGGCTGATGACGATACTCGTGAGACGGATTCTTGCGGGAATTTTTTCAGCGACACCTTGGAATTGGCAACTTTTGGGCTGTTGGTGCGGACTGCAGACCTTGAAATAGCTCTTCTGGCGGACGACCGCACACCAGTTGCGACCGTCACTGCCTGCGACTCGGTCACTGGACTCATGTCGGGGTCGCTGAAATCTCTGCATATGATGGGAACTGTGGGAAGTCTCGGGCTTCTTGATCTCTCTCCCGGAGGTGTACACCACCAAACAGCGATCGGAAACTTGACCTCCGAACACGGCTTGCTCAACTGGACACTTGACAGCGGATGGCCACAATTTCGATTGGCCCTACGCTTTCGTGGGCAAAAATTACGTATTCACTATCTTAATAGACTCGTTCTCGAGATCGTTGAGTACTGCAAACAGCAACTGATTCCATCGTTCTACATATGGGGTGGCACAAATTATCATCCCCCTCCGATGCATGGAGAGCGAAATCCGGACAGTGACGACAGATTTGTGTCTTTACTAGGGAATTACTTTTTGAAGGACCCTGGATGTATCATGACAGAGACGTCTTACGGAGTCTTCGACATACCGTCTGCGGAAAGTAAGTCTGATGAAATCTCTACTGGCGAGCAAGATGGCATTGCCCAAGAAGATTGTCTCGCAGAACCAAGCGCACCTGCGCAGTCCAGTGGCCAGGGCAGCACTGTGACCGAAAGCAGTATCATCGAAGTGCTGCTCGTGGATTCTGTGGTGGATGTCGTCGCAAGCTCAGAGCGTGGGTCCGAGGCCCTTGTCGTGGGTTTTCAGGATTTAAGTCTTTGGTGGGGGAACTGCTTTCGCCAACCATCCAACACCAAATTCCTCATGACTGGTGAAATGCCGAGTGCGTTTGTTAGTCCCTGTGCAGGGGAATTCGAGTTTTATACCTCTGCCGACGAAAGTTCCATGCCGATACCAGAGGGCGGTCAATTTTGCGATGGACAAGAGAGACTAGGAGCGGAGGAAGATTTTCAGAGCGAGAGAGGAGGAGAAGAAGAAGATGCCAACTTCGTTGATCCTCCGCCTATACCACCGAACATGTGGGCTGCAGACCGTCTCTGCTATAAAATTAACAAGACCACAATAGGTACACTAAATTCGGAGGATTTGATGACTTACAACGCAATTCTCGAGGGTGATGTTGTGCTTGGTGATCCTGAAACGATCGGTATCGGCATCGACGTAAAAGAAATTGCGCTTTCTCTTCATGAGGAACAATATGCAGTAATCATTGCCATGATATATGGCAACTTTGCCGAGGTCACCACAGTTCTCTGCCAGCAGTTAGCCCCGCTATGTCCGAAGTGCAGCGGGCATCACTTTCCTCAATATCGATGCATAGGAATATGGCTCTCGCTGCGTCTGAGTATTGGAAGTGCGCCGATTATGCTTCACCAGCTTGCCGAGGATGGATCACAAGGAAATCCTATCGCCAAACTTCATTTCACTGATCTTGTCTATGAAATAGATATGCTGAGCGACGAAAGCGGAGCAAGTGCGGTTCATGCGAAGACTCTCAATGTTACGAACCTCCAAGACGCAACTCCAGGGGTATTTCGACAAGTAATTGTCCCCATAGATCAGTCGAGAATGACAAAGTCTGAAGCATATGAGCCGCAGATATATTTTGGTCAATCCGCAACATGGACAGATTCTGTGATGAATATCGTTTTAAGACACTCGCGTATCGTAGGACTGGGTGATGCTATCATCGCTGTGGAGCTATTCTTCGTTAGGCCACTCGAGTATGCGATTCCAGAAAAATTTAGGGACACAGGGCCCTATAAACCAGACGAAGGCTTAGATATCTGCGTCCAGACCTCGAATTGCGTCATTTGCCTTGTAGAAAATCCCAAAGAAAGCACACCACGAGCCATGGTTCTTCAGACTGATATCAAATATGCACAGTCGTGGAGAGGAGATGCCGTAGCTGGACCTGGGGTGTCGCAACTACAGCTGCAGCTTGTTCAAAGCGGCATGTTTTTTTCAAGGCTTCCAAATCTGCGGAGGGATCATATGATGTCAGTTTTGCAGCCATTCAGTATTCAGTTAGACCATCATTACTCCGTTAGTGACCCTACAAAAGGTGAGCATGTTGCAGAGAGTACCATAGGCTTATGTCTGGAGGATGTCTATGCCGAAGTTTCCTATCGAGACTGCCAATTACTTATCAAGAGTGTAACTACACTAATCGCAAGTTTAGGGGCGAAGTTGCTCGAACCCCCAGTACCGCGAATAGAAAAGATTATGGGAGAGGAGAAACTGCACGTTATTCGTGAACGCGCTGCTGTTGTTGATGAAGATGAGGCAGAAACGCTTGGATCCCTACAACTGGATGCAGATTCTTTTCGACTGGATGCTGAGGAAGACGCGGATATACCAAGTGTCAATGAGCATGTCGTGGGGATGCTAGGATCGATTAAGCTAGTCTTAATGCACAACATGCTCGGAGCACCATTAATTGATGTGTCTATAGCCGCAGCTGAATTAAGTATGAGGAGAAATGACCTTAGCTTAGTGGGATCTGTAGACTCTTCCTTCGAGATTCGGTATTTTAATAATCGCATCTACAAGTGGGAACCGATTCTCGAGGAGACCAATGTGTGCCTTCAAGTTGCAACGGATGAATATGGGAAGCGTCTCTTCAATGTATCGTGCGAGGACGGCATTCATATCAATGCGACTTATAGCCTCTTAGAAACGCTGGTCAGTCCCACTCTCTACCAAGATGTCGTGACTGAAGCTGCTCAGATGATGAAACCATACCTCGTGAAAAACTACACCGGGGCCAAGCTGCTCGTAGAATACAATGGAGTAACTTACTCTCTTGATGTTGATGAATGTGCGGACTTAGGGGAGTCGGGTCACAAGATGCTTCGCCAGTCAACATACTCGGGTGGGAAAGCTAACGATATATCTTTATTCTTCCCTGATTTCATGTCAACGAGTCTAGAGGATCTGAATATTGATGTTGTCGCCCTTTGTCTGGTTCCGATCGAGGCGTCCGCCGGAATCTGGACCCAAGGACGAAGTAGCCAATCAACAGAAAACTCTCCTTTAGGGGGGGGTGTGTGTGGAGCTTTTGGGAATGATTTCGCTTCCGTGGTTGCTGAGGTCACCTTGAACGATGATGGCCGCAAGCATGTAGTCTTACAGTCCCCTCTTGAAGTCAAGAACAGCTCTGCGCGTAGTATTGACATCTGGGTATATGGTGCAGGATTGTCTGAGCAGCGAACGGTTGATGCTGGTGAAGTGTTTCATGTTCCCGTGGCGCTGTGTGGAAATGACGTCAAAATTAGCATTAGGCCTGACGAAAGCCATGAATTTTCACCACTTGAGAACATTTTCAGCATTGATCCAAAAATATCAAAAGTGGTATGCGAGAAACTCAGTAAATCTAAGCAACAGCATTTAAATTTGCAGACGAATGCAAGGCCTCTCACACGGCGGGAGATGATCTTGGTTGATTCCGCCTCTCCGAGCTTTAGCTACAAAGTTACGTCAAAAAGTCTTTCATGTGCCAACAGCGGTCGGCGCGTATCTGATCGGGGAAAATACCCTTCGCACGTCCGAATTGTGACTGTCGGACCACTGTTCAATGTCCAAAATCTACTTGCTGCCGCTTTGGCTTACCGACTTGTGGGAAGCTCAGGTTTCGTCTACGCGGAAGGCGTGATCGAGTCTGGCGGTACGGTCCCTGTCCACGTTCTGGATCTAAGTAGTGATGTCCTGATTTCTTGTGCAGTCCCTAACTTTTCGTGGAGTAAACCTTCTAGAGTGTATGCAGCGAAGAGAGGATACGAAAATCACAAACCTCGCGCAATGAAGCTGAGTGGAATCGACTTTGCACGTGATGATGTCGGGGTGTCTTCACCGAATTTACACTTGCAAGTCGAAGTGGATGGGTTAAAAATTTGCGTGTATAGTCCTGTATGGGTTCGCAATTACACGGGAGAAATGCTGTTTATAAGATCCGGCCACAAGATGGCAAGAGATAAAAGCAAGTACCTTGAACATAAAACAATATCACCATCAGTCGCATCCAGCCATGTATCTGATGTGATGAACGCCAAAGGAGCCGAGGAGCGCGAAGGTACTAAAGAATCATCCGAGCAGATCTGTTTCAAGGTTGTTCTTCCTATTAATCGCCGTGAAGCGATTCGTATTGCTGTACGAGCCGATTCATGCATGAGAGATGTTTTTTATCAAATTGCTGAGAAGCACTCTGGACTTCTCGCTGCTGATCACAATGACTACAGATTCGAAATCCGCGAAGGAACGAGTGTTGCGATGGAAGCTTCTACATCATCAGTCGCACACAAGACGATCAAGTTGCAGCACAGACTAATGAAAATATTGGAGAAGCAGTCGAGCCTGCCAAAGCCTCTTTCACTTTCCTGCGCTGAAGAATGGCCTCAAAATCTTCCATTTGCAGCTACTGACGGAAAAAACGTGAATATTCAACTTCGAACTGCCATGTCCAAATGGTCTCCAACAGTACACATTCATCGTCGTCTTGCAGGAGTCATATCAATTAAGCAGTCCACCGCAGCTGCAAATGTGGCGAAGCGTTCATCAGCTGCGCCAACTAGTTCATCCTTTGAGCCGGCTAGCGAAACGTTTTCAAAGTATGAATTTAGCCTTTCAACCGCACAAGCTCCCGGAATATTTTACCGAACGAAAATATTGCATATTTCTTGCCGGTTTCGACTCATCAATAAACTATCCCGCTCAATACTATTCCGGCAAACTCCATCCCGTAAGAATGGCGAAGTCGACGATGAGGACAGTGATGGTATTTTGAATGGAGGCCTTGAAAAAACATTTCACTGGCCCCATGCTAATCAGCCGCAGTCATTGCAACTCCGCTTCGAACACAAATTATGTCGTTGGTCTGGAGAGGTTTTCATCGACACACCTGGGGATACTGCAATTGCAATGCGACATATAGGTGGGGGTATTTCCACAAAGTATATTCTCCGTGTTCATGTGAAGAAGACCAGCCGTGGAAATCTTGATATCATGTTTCTTCCAGAAATTAGGAAGTACCCTCCTTTCAAGATAAGAAACTATACAGACTTGCCAATTCGGATTTCTCAGGCAAAATTAGCTGGTGCGACATGGGATCTTGTCGGGCCTCGCAAAACCCTTACTTTTGCATGGGATGCTCCGCACAACTCAGATCCCCACTTGAGAGTGGAATTTCCGGGCCTAGAGAAGTGTAAATTTAAAGACTTTGCGATCCACAAAATCCGCCAGTTTAAAACATTTAAAATCAAGTCTATTCTGCAAAAGAGTCACTCGCTTAAGAGCCAGAAGCGAGGAATTGTGCCCATTCGTACTTTACACATTTCAGCGGATGTTTCGTCGGATGGTCCCACAAAGATTCTCACAATACGTCAGGATGTGGTTGAAGCCAGAAGTCGAGCTGCCATAGGCAAGAGCCTGAAGCAAGGGGGTAAAGCTTTTGCAAATCGTTTACGCAAAGGTGGTCGATTCATCAGCAAGCTAATGCATCGGAACAGAAAACAAAATAGAGGCTCTCTGAACTTGTTGACACGTGCAAGTATGGCGGTCTTATCTGCTCCGCCTCTGTCTGCCGCTGGTCTCAGTGATGTCCCTGGTGTGCCGGAATACTCTTTTTCTTCAAGTAAGCTTCCTGAATCGTCCAAGAAGCATGAAGACACTGACAATGACAACGACACACATGGAATTAACGCAGGGAACGGTGGGAAAATCTTGTCTCAAAAATCACTTGATGAAATAGTCGAAACCGCAAGAACGTCTCTCCTTTCGCAGGAAAGCGAACGTATTCCGGGTGCCCGTCATCGACGCGATGGAACCTTGGAGAGTGTAGCATCCGTCGAATCGATGGCAACACTGCGTGAAGCCGCTAATCCATTGCAAAAAATTGCAGGTTGGGAGGTATTTTTGACGATAGGATCTGTATCCTTGTCCGTAATCGACTTCACACCCGCGGAACTCCTCTTCTTCAATTTGGAAAAAATACAATCGAAGGTAGAATTCGATTTATGCAAAAGTGTATTCCGAGTGACAGCCAGTGCGTCAGATTTACAAATTGATAATCAATTGCGGGAAAGCGATTATCCCATTGTTCTCTGCCGGGAGGATCCAAAGCATACTAAAGCATTTCATTGCCGTTCTTGCTCTCACTTCATTGGCGCCACACTTGACGAATCGCATCGCAACGATATGTTCGGGTGTCCAGCATTTCACGCCTGCTTTGTCAAAAACATGACACACACGGACATAAATTATTATTCCAGTATATCTTTCTTCATATCTCCGATGTCAATCAGTCTTGATGAAGAATTCTGTGTGCGTCTGCTTAAATCTCTCTCTCCGCTACTCGGAGATGGTGTGAGCAATGATGAACAACTTGAGTCGAGAGAACTGATTGAAATCGATGCTCGAAGGGTAAAGGAATTATCTCTCGCGTCAGATTCAAGTAATCATGCTGCGGTGGACGAAAGTGGCCAAAGTATTTACTGTGATATATTTCAAATATCATCCATAGACATCCGATTGTCTCTCGGTGGACTAAAGGCAAAACCAGAAAATGATAGCGGGAATGGGAAATCCTCCGATCGGAAACAGGATGATGGGAACACACTGCTCGATGCTGCACCATCCTTCACAATTCGCGGTGCTATGTCTGACGAGCCAATTCCGCAAGGTACGCCTTCGAAGTCGCCCGAGCGCGTCACCCCATTTCATGCAAAACACCCGTCTCGCGATATCGCCAGTAGGTCTTTCGCAAGCAGTGCCGGTACCATGATCTCGCTTGAAAGCTCTATGCGCAACTCGGCAGTGAAGAGTAAGCTTGAGAGCGCGCGACGCGCAGAGGCTGGTTCGAACAAGCAGTTGAACAAGGCGTTATACGGCATTGAGCACTTTCCGCATTTTGAAGCGGCACACATCAAACTCGCTCCTACATGCATTAAAAATTTCTTCGGGTCAGGCTCGACGCTAATGTCGACTGCAGTATCACACTACACCTCGGACGCAGCCTTTCAATTCCACAGGCTCTTGGGGTCTATGTCGGCTCTCTCGGCTCCATCTCGTTTTGCTTCCGGCGTGCATGACTTTTTCCACCGCCCTGTTGCTGGTCTCAAAAGAGGAGGAGCCAAGGGTTTTGCAAAAGGATTTGCATCTGGGTCAAAGAGCCTGGCAGCTGGTGCGGCGTCTGCAACAACTGGTGTCGTCGGCGGAGTAATGGGTGGACTTGCTAGAGGCATGGAAATCTTAAGTCTGGACAGAGATTTCAATCGTCGCACAGCCAATTCGAAGAAGAAAGTGGGTTTAAAGAAGGGTTTCAAACGTGGATTGCGACAAATGGGCCGTGGTTTCTATGAAGGAATCACTGGGATTATTTTGCAGCCTCTTCGTGGAGCTCAAAGACGCGGCGTTCGAGGTTTTTTATCGGGGGCAGCCAAAGGTATTGCGGGGATAGCCATGAAACCTGTAGCAGGACTGATGCGGGGCATGGCAAGTATGGTCAGAGGAGCCAGTGTGACCGCGTCCCGCGCTGGGAAGAAGAAGATCCGGGCTGTGAAAGCAAAATCTACCAGAACTCTCCTGCGTGGCAGACAACGACTCCCTCGTACATTTTCCTTTTCGGGGAAGCATCTCCAGTCTTATTCATGGGATTGCAGCTTTGCGGGAGAACTGCTTTTCCGGGTCTCTTCGGGAGTCTATCGGGGCTTATCAGTGGAAGACGCATTAGTCATCTCAAGTACAAAAGACATAGAGTGTCCGACAGTACTCGTTCTTTGTGAGGTTGCCATCATTGCGATTGAAACACGAAAAGGGCTAACGAATCCAACAACGCTGTGGGCTATGCCGTTAGATGGCATATATTCCATTCGCGTGGAGACTGCCCCAGAAGATGCAGACATTACTTCAATGAGCACAGCTGTCCTGTGTTGCCGTGAAATGCGATCCGGTGTGCTGGAAAAACAGGGTCAAAATTTAAAGGCCTATAAGAAGAGAGTATGCTCTCTTTGGGACGGGAAAATTAGTTATTGCAAGATGCCCACGAGGAAAAATCCGGAGCCTCAACCCCATGGTAGCATTGTCCTTAGTGAGCAAAACATTAGAATTTCGAGGAGTTTTGGTGGCTTAATCGTGTTGCGAGCGGCGGATACCGGGAAAATGTCGACATCGAAGTTGAAAAATGGCAAAGCCACGTCGAAAAGATCTGAGCGTACACGTTTCCGTGCTTCCTCAGAATTTGAGGCAGATCTCTGGGCAGCGTGGATGATAGCGTCACTTGCGTCTCCCACTAATGTGGATAAGCGGGACTCCTTTGAGCTGCGACTTCCAATAGCTGAGACTGCAGATGTGAAGCGCTTTGTCAATACACTTCGACTTTTTGTGGGCAATCCAGTCGTTGAGTGGCAAGAAAGGCCTAAAATCAAGCAGAGTACGGAGCGCCGTCTGTCGTACGTCATTCTGTAACACTAGTGTTCTAATCTGTAGATCATCATTGAGATTAGTGGAAAAGCAAAACGCGAAAGAACACTTCAATTTCAATCTAGATCGCACAAGCACAATTCAATTTAATCAAAATTTTAATTTAAGACAGCTAGAACTACTGTAGAAGTAGAAGGAATTTGCAATTTTCGTTCTCCGTCACTTTAATTTAAATTCTTCCCATTACTAAATTTAATACCATTACGGAATTCATGACGTTGATCGTTGATTCTCACCAAATTCAAATTGCGCATCAAATTCCCTTGACGATGACAAAAGCCGAATGATGAGGACCGAGATTTGCAGCCGTAAATTTTCCAGCAAAATATCCTAAGTCGTTGTGGGCAGCCACATCGCGTACCGCGCAACCGGTGCTAGGGCATTTTACTCCTATATCTTGCCAAACCACAGAGACGTTCGCAGCCCTGTCGTTGTAATTGTTCATAAGAAGCACAGCAATTTGCTTGTCTGGAAGGCGCTTTTTCCATACCATCCAGCTTGGATGTTCACAACCATCGTCATTGAACCAGCTACAATTCTTCATGGAAACGTTATAGGGGCTTTTGGCAACGAGTGTTCCAGAATCCCCAACCCATGCTTGATTTACTGCTATGGCCTCCTTGTTGGAGATGATCGGCCATATTCGATCCATCGTCGTGTCATCTGTTAGGTCGTTTCCGAGCACCAATGGTGCAGAAACAATACACCATGCATAAAAGTGCGTTGCCGCCTCGCCAATATTCAGAGTGCATCCAGCCTGCCCCCAGTACTTACAACCCTGGTCCACGCGCTGCGAATTCGTAACTCCAACCTCCAGCATATCAGGACTTCGTTTTTGGTTTATGATCGCAATAACACGGAACGAAAAGAGTACGTGACAGAGGGTGGATTAGTGTAAAGACCCGGAAAGTCGGATTCGAAGAAGGGCGTTGAATCTTCTACAGTATACAAGGGGCGGGAGACTTACTATGCCCAGCAGCCGGGACCCGTCAGATCCTGAGAATTGTAGCTAATTGTAGACATTAGATTTATCAGAATACTACCAAACGTCGGGCGAATATCGGTGGATGAACGGAAGAAATTCATCGGGCAGTCGACGCTTCCTGTGTGGCGATTGCGCGTTGGATAGGTGGGGTTGCCGTTATGACAATTCTCGAGCATGACATGCTTCCCAGTCGCATTGAATAGCGAGGCAAAAAGCGTCATATTCTTTTCTACACCACACCCATCAAGCTTAATCGACTCAAAACCAAATTCAAGAGTCGCTCGAACGTCGCCTTCAAAACAAATCTGCCCATTTTCTGGCTTGCACTGGTCAGCCTGCTCCCTGCAGTGGCAATTATTGCCATACCATCCAGGCTTTAGGCCGAGAGACTTGGCCCTGGTAGCCATAGCTTTCATATCTGGGAACAGAGTTTTGTCTACGATCGGGTCTCCGTTAGCGTCATGAAAACCACCGCCCACACCAGAGTTGCACTTCTGCCAGCAGTCATCAATACCAGATGTTGCATACCCCAGATCCAGCAAGGAAGTTGGAACTCCACCGACTGTGCGCTTCCGAGAGACTTGCGCCGCATACTGGGCCTGCACAAGCTGCTGGTCAATGTTGCACTGAAATTGATTCCAGGATCTCCAGCCGCGCGGCGGGGTTCTCCCTATTCCATTATCGATGCCCTTCACTCCGGCAACAGAGAGCAGCGCCGCTAGGGCCACAAGCATCATCTCTTCCGTGCGAGTGGTACGAAGCGGAATTTTCGGTTTAATTAAAATTAGGTTAGACAATTGCATTGCCAAATTCTAATTTAGATCTTTTAATTTGATGATATATGTCCTTCCTCTCTTAATTTTTCTCCACAACAGCCTTTCAGATGTGTGCTTCTTTAGAGTGTGCTGGGCGGATTCTCCAATTCTTTTCACCGTTTATTTGATTTTCCATGTTGAGTCGCTATGAAGTGCCAAAAGGTGACGTGTTTCGGCACGTTTTGAACGTAGTTTTGTCGCGCGTGCACTTAATAAGGTTTTAAATTTAATTTATACAGACAGAGGAAGAAATTAAAATGAAGAAATGATGGCGAAATCGAGCAAGGTCTGAAATGGCGCACAATGCGGATAGGTGGGAGCAAAGGCACACGCCTGGACCCTACGGGAAAGTCTTCTGGGTCAATACATGCACCGGGGAGACGCACTGGTCAGCCGAGAAGCCAGCTTCGCCCCCGAAAGTTGTTGCCGAGCCGAGCAGAAATGGCCGGGGGCAGGCTCGGAAGACAGAAGGCGGGAGCACCAAAAGTGGTCGTAGTCCGAAATCGCATGGGCTGAAGTCTAGGCAGAAGTCCTCGTCTGCCAGGTCAGTTTATTTTAGCACTCTTCCGGACAACGTAGAAAAAAAGAAAGCTGCTCTTCCCTCTTCACCTGTCTGCTTGAAGTGTCATCTATTTGTGAGCGACACAACCCCGTATGTCATTATTAAGGAAAGAAGGGTGCATGCGGCATGTTTTATCTGCGCCGCATGCCGTCAAAATTTGGCACGACGAGATTATCTGGAGCACCAAGAGTCGACATACTGTGTAGCTTGTTATGAGATACTTTGGGCTCCGAGATGTAGGGGCTGCCATCGCATATGTCGAGCAAGAGAATTGTTGTTTTACACTTCTTACTTTGTCTGGCACGCGGGGTGTTTGCGTTGCTGTGATTGTGGAATACAATTGCCTGTGCGAAGCAGCGGGCAGAGAGGTAATGAGAGCATATACCAGGGTCCACGATGTAGGCCGTGTCATCTTCAGAAAGTCGATCCTTTGGGTTGCAAAGGCAATCGCATTTTAATGGCTCTCAGGGATGGCAGTGGGTCGGGAAATCTCCTTGAATTCACGCCCCGACTCTCCCAGCCACACGAGCAGGTACTTGCCAATTTTCCCGGCTACAGTCCGACCGCGTGCGCACAGGACCGAAATACGGGCGAATTCTTCATAGTTACAGGTCACATGCTTTTGAAGGTGTCTGCGAGCTTAGATTCTGTTCATGAGATTGGGAAGCTTCGTCTTTCAGGACCTGGGTCGGTGACCATTGCAGGGCTCCGTAGTTTCAATCAGCTTCAGCTTGATAATTTCCAGATATCCCGTGATGACCGACGCTGCTTTTCCTCCGGTTTTCTTGCACTTGCTCCACGTGGTTCGCTTGGCACCACAAATCGTGATTGCTTCGTGTGGGTTGACTCCGAATCTGCATTAGTAACATTGCTTTTCCAAAGTGAACTTGGGGACATTGTCGATGCAGCTGTGCGGCCTTGCATTGCACATCAGGGCCTCTCACGATCTAGATCAAAAAATAGGGTGAAGCGAAACTTGGCGGAGAAATCTAGTCTTGCAGTAGACTTGTTTTTGTGGAGTCACAGCATTGGTCTTATGCGCTTGAAATTTGACATTTCAAATCTGCTATCCGAGGAGTTAAGTCCATGCGCATACAATGTGCAGGGAGTGAAATGGATTGCTCCAGTTGATCGAGAAAACCGTCCACCTCCAGGCGTCACCTCGCTGCAGTTCTTGAATTCGGAGCGCATGGTGTGCGTGGCATCGAAAGATCCCGACCCCGGTCTTCTCATGGAAATCTGTCTTGTGGAACAAATCCGCGATGGTGAGAATGCACTGAAGCATAAAACGCGACTAGTTTCCGAAGCTCCTCCACTAGTTGATATAGTGATGGTTGTCCCAAATATCCATCGTCGGGAGGAAATCAAGGCAGAGAAATACCTTGGCGACATTTTCGAGGAAGATCGTGCAAATTCGATGGCAGAAGAAGATTTT
>JACLAD010004826.1_pt1 | contig 14678 bp, 16 predicted proteins | sample 8027901 | NCBI WGS metagenome assembly JACLAD01 (sample SAMN15725071, study PRJNA655200) | protist metagenome | isolation source: fluorescence activated cell sorting (FACS) single amplified genomes of... | place: Spain: Blaines Bay Microbial Observatory, Mediterranean Sea | collected 2016-07-05 | reverse complement strand
TGTTTATCCTTTTTGTTGCAAATGTAAGAGTTTGGCAACAAAATTTAAAAAACGAATCAGAGCCTGAGACCTCTTCCCGACTTGCGCTTCGAAATTCTGCATACTTCGATGCCCTCTCCAGCTCGTCGCTCCCAAATCTGGCCGAGCTAACTTTATTACTATTTGAAAGAATTTTGAGATATGTTAATGTTTCAATATGCAATTTAACTTCAGGATTCAATATTCTTAAATTCATTTTTGTCAACTTGAAACAATTTCATCCTCACTTTCACTTTCAACCCGAAAAACCGGTCAGACTGGTGGCGTCAAAGGCCATATAAGCATTATACTTTATAAAAGCTATACATAAGTCATGCATAGGCCATATGTTGGCCATATATAAGTTGACCAGAGCCGTGTAAAGGACATGTGTGGACCAATGAAGCGTATATAAAGGGGGAGCAGGGTATCGGACAGGCGGTCGCCCTTTATACACTCTTGACAATGGCCTATACATGGCTCTGCTCAGCACATATTTGACGTCCGCGTGACTAATGTAGCTTAAACACAGATTATACATAGCCCATCATTACACATTTGGTCCAGCAATAGGTCCGGCGATATGTCTCCACCACCACTACCCCTTACCACCACCACCGCCCCCACCCCTTCTGCCGCGTTGGCCTTCTGCCCACCGCTCAAATTTACGCCACGTTCTCCAATTTCCGTCTGGTGCCCTGCGGGTAACCCATCAATGTCATCATCGAGGCAGCATTTGTCCAACACAGTGTAATACCAATCCTCAGATACAGCATATGCATACATATATATATATATATATACTATCTTATGTATGGCTAGATGTGCAGAATATCTTCGATGGTTTTATGGCGAAGAGAGGAGCGCTGCTTTCTCTTTCGCCCACATCATAAATAACCTTTCAAGGCTGCGACAATAACATGATATGAACTGTGTCTGTACATACATTGAATTACTGTAAATGCCAACACTCCTCCCATTGATGGGACGAAGTTGGTGCTAAGAACATCCTGGCAATCTCAACAAAAAAGCATTCAGACTTTGATTGTTCTTCCTACTTGCGAATAGCTGTAGCTGCACAAGGACCGACACTGCCATGCTCTGTAAACAATACAGTCCAGCGTTGATTCCTGCAGTTGGGCTTTGAATGGTGGCCTTTATTTTTTGTGCCGACTGCAATCCCCTGATTTTGTTGGCACTGAACTGGGAATGCTCTTGGCTCTCTTCCTCTGGCTGCCTTTTGATCGCCCTGGGAGTGGGATTGGTGCTCTGGGTACAGAGTGAACTGTATCCCATATTGGCTGCCAGCCATGGGTGCTGTCTGCATAGACATCCCATTGCCATTGATACCTCCTTTGGCATTTTGTCAACTTCTGCAATCTGCCCGCTTATGGCCCCATTTGTGGCAGTAGCCGTAAGAGCCTTGGAGTTTGGGCTTTTGTATGGCACCGGCTCCAGCTCCTGCTCCCGTGGATCCTTTGTTCCCTTTACCAGTGCGTTTGAAACTATCCTTGGTGTTACCTTTCTTACCTTTGCCCTTGCCTTTACTGCCCATATAACTATTGCCCTTATACTGGCCCGTTTACGTATTATAGCCACTACTGTACTGGCCCTGGAATCCGCCAAGACCCTTGGAGTTGTTGCCGGGATTGCTTTTTCCACCTTTTCCGAATGCATCGAGATAAATAGGTGCAGGTCCCATGTCGACACCTACACGTGCGGCCCTAAGAACAATGTCGATGCATTCCCGGATTTTCTCGAATGACCCGGTTCCATCGGGGTTTTGTAACATGTTCATGTTGGGTCGAGTGCAACTGTGGCCGAGCACTTCACATCATTGTCTGTTGGAGCACCCTGGGAGTCTTCACGTTGTCTTACTAGGTCTTCCAATTTCTCAATGGCATAGGACAAATTTTTCAATGCCACTGGTTGGGTCCTGATGATGGACGTCATAGTGTCCTTTTTGCGTGATGCGGTTTGTGGGTCGTATCTCTTACTTAATTTGCGCCACACCTCGACTCCATTACTGCCTGGTGTGCTCATTGTGATGGAACTTGGTTCGGACATCAAAAATACAGCACCAGCAGTGTAGAGCTGATTGTTGCAATCCACTAATCCGCCGACCTCTACAATTTTGGCATCAGCCTGGGAGATGCCAAGTGTATCCTCATTTGTTCTTGCCCAGTCGAGAAATTCGTCAGCATTTGGGAATCGACATGGGCGAGATTTTTGTTTTTGAAGCTCCACAATTTGAACTTCTTGGGGTCACTTCCGTTCAAGTTTGGTTTGTTCCCCTTGATTCGATTATTGATTCAGATTTCGGCTTGTTGATTCTTGCTTGGAGCTCTTCCAGTATTTTAGAAACTGCTGTTGTTAATTGTGGCCAAGGTGGCATGTTGTGATTCCAGCATTGAAACTTGAGTGTCTAATGTGTCTTTGTTTGCTGTTAATTTGGCAACTTGATTTGGTTGCTCGTTAATTTTTGCTGTTTGCCATTTCTAATGCTGTCGTGAAATTTCAGACTTGGTGGATTGTCTCACGCCATTATTCCTTGGTGACAGCAACCATGGTGGCTGGAACACTGCGCGAAGGCAAGGAGGACTTGTGCCGCAGGCGATGGTGCGGACACAATAGGGAACAGACTACCTAAGGTCAGACAATGTGGACCTCAGAAAACCTGCTCCGCTACCATGCTTCGATGGTTACATGGTGGACGGAGAGAGGAATGCTGCTTTCTTTTGCCTTCACATCATAAATTATTCCTGTAAGGCTGTGACAATAACCTGATATGAACCGTTCCTCTACATGCATTGAATATTGTTAATTCTATCAATACATGTATGTATGTATACACACATACGAGACGTTTTATGTTTTGCCGATGCACTAATCAGGAATGCTAATCGGTAGCATCCTCGGTCTAACTTATCTGTCGCCTAGCCCATCTCACTACCTATTCAAAACAGAGCAGCCTTGACACGTTTCTCCATGACATGTTTAAATCGTGGAACCTCGTCCTGATTAGGTCTTCTTTGACAATCTGCCGCAGAGCATCGGTTCCCAGCAGAGCCGACATCAATTGGGACTGCACTGCTGGGACAAGCACTGGCGGCAATGCTACAACACACCTGATGACCCACTCTGCATCACATGCAGTGGACGTTGGCATGGTCATGGCATGGTCGATGCCTGCCATACAATGAACCCTCCAGAGGCACTTGCTTCTGGCTGATGACATCCATCAAACTGACTGTGTATATCTTGCAAGGCAGCGCTAGGAACCTCAAGCATCCGGCAGCCATTGGTGACGTCGGTGTTGGCTGCTGCATCGGTGTCCACGTCCAGCTCCCGGAACACCTGCTGCCACAAGTCTACACCAGGATGCAACAGCACATCTTTCCTGAACGAATCCAGTTCGGCAATGCTGTCGGGATGAGAAGCACCACAGCCCTGTAAGGTCGGCAACGCGCAACCCACTCACCAGAGATCCAAGAACAGACAAGCTTGGAGTCACTAGCAATTCAAACTCTTGGGCTGAGGCTGGGTTCCCCCCACATAATGTGAAGAGGAACACATACGCGCGCCTGTTTCCTGGAGCGGCTTTTCCAGGATGAAATCGTAAAAAAAAACTATTTGGGGTCAAAAAAAACGCTTTTCCACGATGAACTCCTTTCCACTTTGGGACGGTTTCCGTTCATCTGGAGGTTATCTGGGGTCAACTACCCCCATCCCTGGGTCCTCAAACTGATGTGGAAAGAAGGAATATAGGACATCTGTGGCCACACCGACATGTATATGGAATCCATAAACACACACATGCATACACACTCACATATGAAATATACGCACACATATATACATATGGCGAGGAAAACTTTGGGAAAAAGTCCGCAGGGGGGATGTGATTAAAATAAGTAAGAAAGATCGAACATATCTTTTTTTTTGAAATATCGGGGGGAAAAAAAATATATATATGGGAAGATACATATTACATTAAAGGCAATATACGGCGATATGGGGGGCTTCGACCCGGCTTCTTAAATCCGCTTCTCAAACCCACTGCCAGCTCCACCACAAACATCAACTTGCAAGACCCACCAAGACCCACAACTCCAAGCAAGACGTAGCCTTATATCGCCTGATTTCTATTTCTATTTCTACAAGCTTTCTCACGAGGAGTGAACTTTCGAACTAGCCAATGTAAGTCTTAATTGATAATGCACTTGGGGATCAACAAATCAAGAAGTTAGGCAAAATGAATATAGTTAATTCTGTACAATCAAATCCAGACATTAAAAGTTACCAGAAATAATGACTTTGAGAAAACATTATAGGCCTCAAACAACATATGCGAAGCCATTTCATAATCTCAAACTCTGTAAGTCAGTTGACTTTTCACATGAGGGAGAGCAAAAACAAGTGATAAAGGAAGCTGATGCACTCGCAAGGATTCAAAAATATAAGTGATATACAGGAGTAAGATCAGCCATAAGGCCCATAACTAATTAGGGAGATAAGGGCTCAATTAGACTCATCATTCAAAAGTCCAGAGGGTGATATCATGACAAGTGAAAAAACGAAATGCAAGCTGAACTAAACAAATGGGTTCAGAGGAAGTATGTAATCCAGACATTAAAAGTTACCAGAAGTAATGGCTTTGAGAAAATTATTAGGCTTCAAACAATACAAGCAAGGCCATTTGATAATCTCAAGTGCAGTACATCAATTGATTTCCACGAGAGGGAGAACAAAAAATGGTGATGTAAAGGAAGCTGATGTACTCGCATGGATTCAAAAGTAGAACTGATATACAGGAGTAAGATCAGCCAATTAGGGAGATGTATAATCAAGTTATCTATACAAAATGCGCAACACACTAAGTAACAAATAGGGAGAAAGCTATTGATCAAATTACAGCTCAAATCAAAAATAAAGCTCCTGTCCAAAATGCACTCGAGCCCTAAGGTCATGTCAGTCAATATTGGGAGAGATACAGTTGCTAATTGGATAAGTCAAAGCAATTAGCGTGAGATGAGCCCCCTGCACCAGTATTCACTTCATCAAATGAGAACCGTCATTGGGAGAGCAGTCATAACATCGATACTAAGCAACGGCAAACGAATGAGGACATTGGAAGACAATCATCCAAATTAACAACAAATGAAACTGGTCAGAGATTTGGGAGAGCAAGAGGCGCCAGAACATTGGCAGAGGAAAATCCAGATTAGCATCAAATGAAACTGACCAGAGATTTTGGAGAATATGAAGCAACATTGTTGTCATGAAAATCTGCAATCGTACTCATGCATGAAGTAGACAAGTGAAAACATTGGGAGACCAACAATTAAATTTAGAGCAAATGAATTAGGCCAGAAATTTGGGAGAGCCTGAACCACATCATGTCATAAAGTTAGCAAGTTTGGAGAAATTACCCAACTCTGGCGCGAAAGCATCGTTGAGAGGGATGACGGTCAAGGCGAGGTATACTACATCCATTGCATCATCATCAAGCTTATCTGGAGCATATTCGCATCGACCCAATAGTTGAGGATCTGAAAATAATGATATGCAGCAAGGAAGGTGACAGAACCAGAGGTGAAAATTACCTCCTTGAATTGATTCCTGACTTTTGTGTTCAATGCATCTATCCAAGGGTTGAAGAGCTGGATGTAATAGTACGCAGCAATAAACATGGTCAAACCGATGAGGGCCACTTGTTTGCTAATTGCAGAAGGACAGAACCAGAGGTACCCGGAGATTGTCATCCTGCAAGCGGACAGAAGGACAGAACCAGAGGTACCCGGAGGTTGTCATCCTGCAAGCGGATTGATCCTGGACTGCATGAAAAATGCAATCAAAGGTATATTTATATATGGTGATTGGCATCACGCTCAATGCAAGACCAGAAGGAGAGAATAAGGAGGTGAGCTTCAGCGCCTTATACTATAAAAAAGAAAATACCATAAAAAATAATAATATATATATATATATACTATACTTATTATAACATTGTTCTTCTTGTTATCATTGCTATGATTTTCAGCATTATCACGAATATCATTATTTTTACTATGATTAGTACTATTGTAGTTTTTAAAACTAAGCATTACTCTTTACTTATTAATTTGAAAACAGCTAGTGATAGCAATAGTAATAGTAGCAGGTAATAATACTAATAATAATGGTAGTAGTAGTAGTAAGTATTGACAATAGTACAAAGTATGCTGCTACTACTGCTATTATTAACATTAATGAATGATGATACTAATATTTTTTATAATAATACCAATAATGATATACAACAATATAATGAAAACAACTACTTATAGTAGTAATTAATAATAAGCTATAATGCTAATAATATTGATATCAACAGTAACAGTAGTAGTAAAACTAATATTAATAATAACATAACAATGATACAAGACTTTTTTGTCATGTATAATGTAGATACTACCAATAATAACAATAATATTACTAATAACAAGAATGGGAATACTTTTTAATACTACTAATGCTACATAAAAAAAGAATAAGGAATATCACGACAACACTTCTGCTACTACTACTACGACCACGACTACAACTACTACGACTTCTACTTCTACCACAGGTTGCAGCAAATCATATCAAATAATATGAACAAAAATCCCAATAACAATAACAACAAGAACACTAATTAATTAGCGATAATAATAGAAAATAAAATTAACAATAGAGCAATAATAATCATAATAACAGTTTGCATAACAGTAATGACATCAAATCAAGATTGGCAAAAATAGTGTTTTTGATAGCAATTGTGAAAACAAAAGTATACATCTACCTAGTGACCGACTTTTTAATGATTAATAAGCGCTCGGCTTAAGTGCGGCAAGTGGTGGAGAGAGAGCTTTGGTTGTGCAATCTGGCTGCTTTATCAAGGAGGGAGCCTGGTTGCATACGAGGAGGGGGCAGGCGATTGTGGCTCATGCTGCCCAACGCATCCCTACTTTCTTTTTTTGATTAGTAATCAAATATTCTTACAAATAATAACAATATTGTTGGAGGCGTACGGGGGGGGTGAGGAGTTGCGGGGCAGGCCATGTCCTGAGGAAGCTCCACCGATCATGCCCGATCCATGATCATCATTCAACCTGCCTTTGGTTGCACAGGTGGGGGGGAGGCAGGGCGGGACCCTTAAGTAGGAAGGCTAAAAATTCTAAAAAATCGGTCACATTGATATAGGGCGCTCTACGTTCATATATACAAACATATGTGTTTTTTACTTAGGTGCCCGCGAATGCGCAAACACGAACGCAATAGTAAAAAAGCCGCGAACGCGAACGCGAACACGGTCGCGAACGCAACTTGATTTAGAGGTCGCGAGCGCGAACGCAACCGTGAACGCGAACACAGTGAACGCGAAGGCAAACACAGTTGAACGAGAACACAGCGCGAACGCGAACGCTGTAACCACGAACGCCCGCAAACGCGAACGCAAGAAACGCAAACGCAGCACGAACGCGAACGCAGCGAACACAAACGCAGCATGAGCGCGAACGCCGCGTACGCGAACCCACGAACATGCGTTTGCAAACAGCCAAGGCAACATTTAAGAATTTGTTGAAAATCTTCTTAAGATTGTTTTTTTGTCAAGCACCGCGTTCTGTAAAAGGGGGCTGGCTAGCTGGCTGTGGCTAGCTGGCTGTGGCTGGCTGGCTGCCCAAGAAAGAAACGCTGCGCGAACACAGCGCGAACACAGCGCAAACACACCATGATCACAGTCGAGAAGCCAACTGCTTTGAGAAAGCATTTCTTTCAGAAGTGACAAAGAAGCGAATACATGCAAATGCCCACGCAGTGAACGCGAACGCAGCGCAAACGTGAACGCGGTGAACGCGAAGGCGGTGTAAATGCGAACACATGCGAACACAAACACACGCAAACTCGAACGCGGTGCATGCGAACGCACCGCCAACGCGAACGCAGTGAACGCAAACTAAGCGCGAACGCGAACGCATGCAAACGTGAACGCACGCAAATGCAAACGCAGTCAACGCACCTCGAATGCGAACTCAGTGAACGTGAACGCGAACGCAGCGCAAACGTGAACGCATGCGAACGCGAACGCACGCGAACGCGAACGCGAACGCCGCGAACACGCATTCACGAACAGCTAAGGTTTTTTTTTATGTTTCAATGAATATAAAAAATAATAAATAATAATTTTGTTAGCATTAATAACAAATTATCGTTAGTAAAATCATGATTCCATCATCATTATCATCAATATTAAGAACAATTACTTACTTACATTAATATTTATATGCAATCGATTCATTCCCTTCTATCGTTATTACTGTACCTACTCATGTCCTTGCTTCCAGTGTTTTGTTGTTATTATTTACTAACAATAATATCATATTCAAAACAATTGTTCATATTGCGAATTACTTTTGCAAATCCAACAATTTGTTGATTTCTTACACGATAATTTTCAAATGTGTTTTTGTTCTTTTCTTTTCCCTCTTGGCTTGTCGGTTTGTGGGTCGATGTGCCGCCCTCCAAGCAAGACGCTCGGTTGAATACGATGTCGCCTTACATCACTTTACAATGTGTACAAATATCATTGTTTTCTAATGGTTCTATGCCTTACATCGCTGGTCTATCTACTGGAAGAACTTACAACACTCGAGGCCATACAGGGCAACAGTCACATACAAGGAAGGTCAAGGTATCACTTCAAAACATGCTCCACCACACACCAATACATCACAAGGACAGTAGATCACTACCTCCCTACATGTATGCTACTATGTATTATATATGCTATATATCTATCATGTTTTTGTGTTCGTGTTGTTCTTCTTTTTATATGTCTTTTAAATTTGCTATTGTTATTATTATTGCACGCCATGTTCTTTTTTCTTATTCTTTTTTTGGAAATAATTCATCAGTATGTATACTCTCGCATAGTGTATATGTTGTTTTTTCTATGTATGTGGCAGTTTCTCATTTGTTCTTTTGCCCGATTTGCCTGAGGCCCATCTGGGCCCAACTCATCCAAGCCCAATTCAATTTGTTACATATAAACTGTGATTATTTTTAAAAAATATGTGTCCCCTGGGGACCTACTCACATGGCAGTTTCTCATTTGTTCGTTTGCCCGATTTGCCCGAGGCCCAACTGGGCACAATTCAATTTGTTACTGAGTAAATATCAACGGATGAATATGAATACGCCCCTGGGGACCCACTCACATGATAATGTATCTATACACACCACACATTTTCTCATACAGTGAGGCAGTATCTGGAACTCCCGGTACTAAGCAACATCCCTAGACATAGGCTACATGAGCAAGTACCCTTGCCAACTTCAACCAGCATTAACCTAGGAGACCTTTCTCATACCTCTTGAGCATTGCCACACGCCCCAAGTGTCGGGTGTCGAGGTCATTCCTTGGTCAATTTCTGAGTCTTGATACAGCGCTACTACCACATCTCTTACACAGATGTACATGCCCCATCTTGACATAATACGCTCTGACGCTCTGTGAGAGGGATACGGTAAAAATGGAATGTGTGTGCATGTTGATCAAAGCCATTTCACTGCAGCACCTTTGCTGCTCTCACAACGTGCACTTCAGAGAATTGTCGCTGCTGGTGATGCTGTGCGTGGTACTTGACAAAACCTCATTAAGCGGTCTTTTTCAACCTTAACCTCAGCAGCAGCAGCAGCTCCAGGAACCCCACCGGCACCCTGAGCAGCTCCAGCTCCAACATCCCCACACACATCAATAACGTTATCTGCCCTAGCCTGTTCCTCAGAAACATCCCTACTGGCAATGTCAAGGACAATTGCAGTGATGCGCTTTTAAATTTGAAATGCAATATCACTGTTCCGAGCCATACTCTAGGGCAGCTGGCACAGCTTAGCCGCCTGGACAGCAACAGCATCAGCAAAAGCGTTGCACCACACCTTCTAAGGCCTAAAATCACTTGTTTAGAGCATTGCAACTGAAGCATGACTCCAGGTGAACACAACTTTGATGCTGCCACATCGTTGGTCTACAGCTGCCCACAGCTGCTTCCAGAGGTGATTTTGATGTTTCCTGGGGCCTCTCCAGCAACCCTTGCCAACATAGAGATTATCAACAACCACGACAACATCCCCTTGAGTGCAGCAAGCAGCCATGTAGAGGGCATAAAATTCACCAGTGCGTGGGGAGGGGAAGATTGCGTCTAAGATACCCGACGGGCTCAAAAATTGTCAAAAAGCACTAATCCGCATCCAACCCTTCGCAGTCTAGGATCCTTGGAATGCTCCCCCCCCCTGATGCGTCGGTCGCAACAACAGCATTGTGCGGCAAGATCAAAGGCAGCTGCGAACCAAAAGCTCCCCAAGAGTGCAAAAAATCTCCAATCACATGCTCTCTAACTCTGCGAAACGTCCAGGCCTTAGGAAGCAGACCTTTAAGCCAGAAACCTGGCATGGAGGAGGCATTCCTCAAGGCATCAGAAGTGAGGTGGTTTGACATTGCAAACGATTATTCTTCTGGATCCAATTGGTGGGAAAAACTTAACACCGTTAGCAATTGTTATACTAAACATCACACAAAGGACTTTGGGTCATGGAGTGTGCACACTAGCAAATTTGCCAAAAAGCACATGTGCTATTTTTTTTTGTAAAAGATGGTTCAGAAGTGTAGAAAAGTGAAGGATGCTGTTCATACTAACTTTTGGCGACAGATCTGCGCGTGCGCATATCAAGGGATAATAATTTTGAAAACGCCAGTCTATTGACAACAGAATCGGGGGGGGGGTTCTTAATATTGGATGGCTAAAGGAATACAACAAGGAACACCAGCACATTTTTTATACCCCCATTATCCGGCATGAAATTACAATCCTTGGGAATGATTCCGACGCCATTCCATTGGATAAGTTCTGCTCTTTCATGGAATCGACCATATGTTATGAACTTATGATTTCACAAGGATTGAATCCAAAAATTGAAAATGCGATCGAATGTGTTGCAAGTAAGAATTCAATTGACACCCCGACACCTTTTTTGCCCACCCGTTGACTGCCATGAAATTACATTCCCAAGAAATGATGCCGACCCCATTCTGCAGAGATTATTTGCTTTTTCATGTGGAATCGATAATCCGCCGAGACCCCTCACGAGATCAAAGCAGTACAACCAGTACCTTGTACCCGCACCAGTACTGCAGTCGCCTCCCCTACCCCCTTCGTTGCTTCTCCTCGAGAACTTGTTGGCGATCTTTTCCCGATCATATGCTTGTCCTCGACTACATGCTGGTCTTTTCCCGATAATTTCTCCCCGAGTCCTACAAACCATTCAAAAACCTTATAAGACCAATAACATCGCCTCGATGCCACCTGTAAACCAATCCAAAACCACTTTGAGCTGCCCCAGGACGCTTCCAAGACGTCTCTGCATCCTAAGCTCTCACAAAATCGTTCCGAAGTTGATCTAAGTCGTGAAACAGTCGTTCCAATTCTTGTAATTTTGATTGGAGATCATTCTATTCTTGGCCCAAATCGTTCTAGGAGCTCTCAAAAAGACCACCGCCACCATTGAGGACAAAATTATCAATATTGAGACATCCAGGGCCAGGACTCGTATAAGTCTCCAAATATGCAGCGCCTGCTTGCAGGAGAATGCAGATCTGCTTCATGAACAGAAAACCGTCCAAAGCAACCCAAGACGTTACCAAAACCAAATTATTAGTTACAGCAATGCCAGCCCGAGAAGGAGGTCTTAGTGCTAAAACTGATGGCTAATCCTTGACAGATTATCCTCCGGGCCCTGCCGGAAGTTTTTGTGTGCGTGTGTGCATGGGTGCGTGCGTTTGTGAGGACCCTGAGAATGCAAACGGGAGCTTGCCAGTGTGTGTGAGCCTGCCAAGGGGTTTTGTGTCTGTGTGTTGGGGGGCTGCCAAGGGGTCTTACGTGTGTGCGAGGGGAGCCTGCCAGGAGGTTTTGTGTGGAGGGGGCTTGCAACAAGTTTTGTATGTGAGGGCGGTTTTGTATGTGTGTCGGGGGCCGCCAGGGCGTTTTGTATGTATGAGGGAGGCCTGCCCAGGGTTTTGTATGTGTGTGTGCGATGGGTGCCTGACAAGGGGTTTTGTGCGAGGGAACCTGTCTGGGGGTTTTGTGTGGAAGCCAGCCTGTGTGGGAGCCTTCCTGGGGTCTCGTGTGCGTGCGTGTTGGGGAAAATCATTCTTCTCCAATTGAGGAAATCGATTTACTCGAATCGAGGACAGTCCCTTTTCTCGAATTGAGGAAAATAACTTTTCTCGAATTGAGGAAAAACACTTTTCTCGAATTGAGGAAAACACTTTTCTCGAATTGAGAAAAACATTTTTCTCGAAAGCAAAACACACACATTTCAATGGTTTCTGCGTTTTTCTGCGCGCTTTTCTATTGAGAAAAACACTTTTCTCGAATTGAGGAAAACACTTTTCTCGAATTGAGTAAAACGTTTTTCTCGAAAGAACAACACACAAGTTTAAATGGTTTCTGCGCGTTTCTGCGCGCTTTTCTATTGAGAGAAACAAATTTCTCAATTTGAGAAACTCGTTTTTCTCAATGGATGAAACGGTCTTCCCTCGATTTCAGAAACCACACGTGGGCAATGCATCTTTGGTTTGCTGTAAGGGTTCCATTGTCCTGCCTGTGGCGGTTGGTACATGCCACGGTTGTGCTCATTTGTGATCATGGACAAGCAAATATTCCTGCGGCAGACTCTGTTAAAGTCTGGGCTGATTCCTTGCTGAAAGCGGCAGGCGACAAACAAGGTTCAAAAACACAATCAAAAAGGCTACGATCCCTTGGAGCCAAGCGCCACCGATAACTTCCATATCTCTCCTCATCCTGGCCTTCCCTTACCCTCCCGCGGTCGCTCCGTTCACCTGTTCCCGCCACAGCCTGATGGTTGCACAACTGCCAGAACATGATTGTGTCTTTATGGAAACGGCCTGGAGTGCAAATCAATGTGTCAGTGATGACGCTCTCATATTACAAATAGCAGCGTCATCCATTTCAAATGAAACTAACTTGAATTACACTGAACGCATCTTGAGTTGGATAGAAACCCACAAACGTTTCTCCCTCAGTGCTGGTCTATGCAAGACTGCACTCCGTGGTAATTTCTTGCCTCCTCTGAATAAAACAAATGGTACGACAAAAATGCATTGAGCTTTTTTGTCTCAATGGTGGGGTGGTCTTGGGGGGGGCTCTGACCGGTTCTGAATTGTTTCTGACTCCTTTGAAATTGTCCCCAAATAATAATAACTCGGTTCAATTCGTTTGCAATCCATTAAGTGTTACAAGACATTTGAAACTGTCGTCGAAATCATCTTCGACTCACCAAAAATAGTATCCTGATAGTTCCAGAGCGTCAGGCCTTGTGAGCATCTTTTTTAATTTGAACATCTTACGAAGTCCCACAACGTTCACGACGATCACTTGCACGTCCTACAACATAATACAGCGTCTCCTGCGCCATCTTACAACATGCGATGCCGTAGGAATCCTCCTCGAACGCTACTGAGCCCATTAATGCCAGCATGGTCTTCTAAGTCTCTGAGCTCTCTAAGCCTCAGATATGGCCTCTGCTATGTCACTCACAGACCTACAACGTCCTGCCACGTTCCATCATTCCTCACCAAGCCCTACAATGTTTTATGATGTCTACTATGTCCAGCAACTCTGCAAGACTTAATGCAAGCAGACGTCAATCCTATATCGCAAGCCTTTTCTATTTCTTTGACCTTGTCAATGCAGGCATGGTTCTCCAAGTCCGTCAAGTCTCAGCCTGAGATTTGACTTCAGCCGGGTGACGCAGCGCACAAACAATTTTGTTCGGTTCGCTTAAAACTGAAACAAGAAATCAGCAAGTGGAATTAAACCTCGTATAGGCCATATAAAGACCAATACAGTGTATGTAAAGAGGGGAGCCAGCCCGCCCATGCGTTCCCTGCCCCACTCTTTCATACACCTTTTATTGGACCATGTCTAGCCTACATGTGGCTTGTGTACAGCTTGTATACAGCCCATATGTGGCATCTTTTTGTCTATCTAAAAATCAAAAGAATGCCCTTCCTTAAACCATTCGAAGCTCGGCCAGATTTGGGAGATATGGTTCGGAACTGGCACCAAAGGATGCAGAATTGCGAGGTGCAGGTCGTGGGAGAAGTCCCGTTTTTTTCTTCTGTTGTTGTTGTTGTTGTTTGTTGATGTTACCCTTGTTGTCGTTGTTGTTCCCCAACATCTTGTGGGGTTCTTTTTTTGACAGACTCGCCCCGCCTCCTCTTCCTAGATTCTCACATACTAGATTTGTAAGGTCCAGTTCAAAATCAAACCAGTTTTTATAAGGTTCTTTTTTGCATAATATTTATTTTTGTATGGTCCATTTTTAAATAATCCTAATTTTATCAGGCCCACTTTATGATGCCATCTATTTTTGCTGCGTTTAAATATGTTGATCAAAAGCTAATCCGTAATCTTTAAAAGGGTAGCGTGAACCGTAGTTTAAACAAATGGCCAAATGTATATATATGGCTCACAGATTCTGTGCGCGTTTATATATGTTTGGTATACTACCCTGTATACACATATAAGCGTACGCGCCATATAAGCGTACGCGTC